>FWPV01014739.1_pt1 | contig 11388 bp, 15 predicted proteins | sample 2228371 | NCBI WGS metagenome assembly FWPV01 (sample SAMEA103939776, study PRJEB20133) | metagenome | reverse complement strand
CTTGGATCAGCAGTTACCGAGACGGGAAAGAGAGGAACACCAAAGAACCTTCTCGGGAGATGCTGAGAAGGTTCTGTTTTTCTGAGGGATGGTATGTTTAACGCCATAACCGACATCGCCGGGATAAAGGTAGGGCACTATACCGACAAGGCGGCGATAACTGGTTGCACTGTGGTCTTGTGTGAAAGCGGGGCTGTGGCAGGCGTTGATGTTAGGGGCTCAGCACCTGGTACCAGGGAAACAGATTTGCTTCGTCCTACTAATCTGGTGGAGAAAGTGCAGGGAGTACTCCTCAGCGGTGGCAGTGCTTTTGGGCTGGATGCCGCCGGCGGTGTGATGCGGTTTCTGGAGGAGCGTGGGTATGGGCACGAGACCTCGGTGCTCAAGGTGCCGATAGTGCCAGCGGCTATCATTTTCGACCTGAACGTCGGTGACCCTCTTAAAAGGCCTGGGGCCGAGGAAGGCTACCAGGCTTGTCTGGTGGCTAGCGATGGTGAGGTGGCTGAGGGATGTGTGGGGGCTGGCACAGGTGCCACCGTTGGCAAAGTTATGGGCATACAGCGGGCCACCAAGAGTGGACTTGGGACAGCTAGCAGACAGATCACTGGAGGTGTGATAATCGGTGCTCTCGTGGTGGTGAATGCCGTGGGTGATGTGGTGGACCCTTGGACGGGGAGGCTTCTGGCTGGGCCCAGAGATGCGGAAAAAGGGAAGGGTTTTTTGAGTACCACCGAGCTGCTGATGGGCGGACAGGTGATACGGAGCAAGGTGCTGGCTGAAAATACGACTCTGGGGGTGGTGGCGACAAACGCTGCCTTAACGAAAGAGCAGGCTAATAAGGTAGCTCAGATGGCGCAGGACGGTATAGCCCGTTGCATAAGACCTAGCCACACCATGCATGATGGCGATGTTATTTTTGCGCTTTCGCTGGGGGACAGGAGGGCAGATGTTACCGTGGTGGGTGCAGCGGCAGCGGAAGTGGTTGCAGAAGCTATAGTGAGGGCGGTCCAGAAAGCGGAGACTATGGGCGGTATACCCGCGGCAAAGGATGTGGGATGAAGAACGGCAACGAAGGACTGACACTGGGTTTCATTGGCGCAGGGACAACAGGCACAGCCCTGGCCTTCAGCCTGTGGCGCTGTGGCTACAGAGTCGTCGGTGTTACCAGTCGCAGCGCCAGTTCGGCGCAAAGGCTGTCCGGGATGGTTGATGGTTGCCGGGTCTACGAGGGGGCGCAGCAGGTAGCAGACGCCGTTCGACTTGTCTTTATCACCACGCCCGACGATGTCATTGCACGGGTGGCTGAAGAAGTCCGGTGGCACCGCGGTCAATATGTGGTTCATTGCAGCGGTGCGCATTCGGTGGATATCCTTGAACCAGCCTACAGGGCCGGAGCTATTACCGGTTCCTTCCACCCGTTGCAGACTTTTGCCAGCATCGACCAGGCGATAAAGAACATCCATGGCTCTGTGTTCGGCATCGAAGCTGAGGAGCCATTGCGGAGCTTGCTCAAGAAAATGGCGGAGGCACTGAACGGGGAACCGGTTATATTGAGGGCTGAGGATAAGGTTCTCTATCATGCAGCGGCTGTGTTCGCCTGTAACTATCTGGTGACGCTGGTCAAGCTGGCCACAGACCTGTGGCAGAAATTTGGGGTGTCTCAGGGACAGGCAACTAAGGCATTGCTACCGCTGTTGCAGGGCACATTAAACAACATCGGGAATGTCGGTCTACCCAATTGCCTCACAGGGCCGATTGCCCGAGGTGATCTGGGGACCATTAGAAGGCACCTGGAGGCTTTGGAGAGGGTAGCTCCTTCGATTCTGAGTACCTATAAAGAGATGGGATTGCAGACTGTGCCCATAGCCCTGGCCAAGGGACGGGTCGATCAAGCAAGGGCAAAAGAAATGGAAGTTCTGTTAGGTAAAAAGGAGGGTCAACATGCGCACAATGCTCAAGAGTAAGATCCACCGGGCGAGAGTCACCGAGTGCAATGTGGACTATGAGGGAAGCATTACCATCGACAAGGACCTCATGGAAGCGGCAGACTTGCTCCCCTATGAGAGGGTGGATGTTCTGAATATCAATAATGGTGCCAGGTTCAGCACCTATGTAATCGAGGGGGAAAGGGGGTCGGGTACAATCTGTCTCAATGGCGCTGCCGCCAGACTGGTGGCGAAAGGGGACATCGTTATTATCCTGTCATATCATGAGGTTACCGAGGTAGAGGCTGCCACTCTTGTCCCCAGGCTGGTATATGTTGATGCTGCCAACAGGATTGTTGAAGTCAAGGGTGGTCTGGCTGAACCGGAGGGCCTCTTCCGGGTCAGCAATTAAATTTACACAAAAATAAAAAAAGGAGGGTTGGGAAGATGAGAGTCACAGTCAATACGGTCAGGGAAATGAAGCAGCGCAAAGAAAAAATAGTCATGCTCACAGCTTATGACTATTCTACTGCCAAGCTTGTTGATGAAGCTGGCGTGCCGCTGATCCTGGTTGGCGACAGTCTGGGCATGGTGGTGCTCGGTTACGATTCGACCATACCCGTGACCATGGACGACATGATCCACCATACCAGAGCAGTAGTCAGGGGTGCACAGCAGGCAATGGTCATAGGCGATATGCCTTTTATGACCTATCATACCAGCGTATCTGATGCTCTGCGGAACGCAGCAAGGTTTATCCAGGAGGGTGGGGCTCAGGCGGTGAAGCTGGAGGGGGGTGTGACCGTAGCTGAGACGGTAAAAAGGATTGTTGACTGCGGTATCCCGGTAATGGGGCATATCGGGTTGACTCCACAGTCCATCCATCAGCTCGGTGGTCATAGGGCACAGGGGAAAACACCGGAAGCGGCGCTAAAGTTACTCAATGATGCCAAGGCTCTGGAGCAGGCCGGTGCTTTTGCTGTGGTCTTGGAGCTGGTGCCGGCACCACTGGCCAGGGTGATCACGCAGGAACTGAGCATTCCCACTATAGGCATTGGTGCTGGACCTGACTGCGATGGCCAGGTCCAGGTAATTAGTGACCTTCTGGGGCTCTATTCCGATTTTGTGCCCAGACACGCCAAACAGTACGCGAGGCTGGCTGGCGAGATCAAGGCTGCTATAGCCAGTTACATATCTGAGGTCAAAACCGGGGTTTTCCCCACCTTGGAGCACTGCCCGACGATGGACGAGAGGCTGCTAGAGGGACTGGTACGGTCTTAATACTATGCAGATAACAAGGACGATCGGTGAAATGAAGGCTTTGCGGAGGCAAAGCCAGGGCACGGTTGGCTTCGTGCCCACCATGGGCTATCTGCACGATGGACATCTGGCTCTGGTCAGGAGGGCGAGGGCAGAGAACTCCTTAGTAGTAGTGAGCATTTTTGTTAACCCGACCCAATTCGGTCCTACGGAGGACTTCAACAGATACCCTCGAGATATTCCACGGGATTTGGCCCTGTTGGAGAAGGAAAGGACTGACATCGTGTTCATGCCGGCCAGTGAGGAGATGTATCCGCCGGGGTTCAGCAGCTGGGTGGTTGTCGAGAAGGTGGCGGAGCAGCTCGAGGGGAAGAGTCGGCCGGGCCATTTCAGAGGGGTGGCCACGGTGGTCAACAAACTGTTCAACATTGTGGAGCCAACACGGGCGTACTTCGGGCAAAAGGATGCCCAGCAGGTGGTGGTGATCAAGAGAATGGTCGCGGACCTGAACATGAATGTGGAGATTGTAGTGGTGCCTACGGTGCGGGAAAGCGACGGTCTGGCGATGAGCAGCCGGAATATCTATCTTGACCCCCGGGAGCGTCAGGCAGCAACGGTGCTGTTCAGGGCTTTGAGCCTGGCGGAAAACTTGTGGAGAAGTGGTGAACGGGACGCTGGGGTCATCAGGGGGGCAATGGTGTCTTTGATCAGGGAAGAGCCTCTGGCTGAAATCGATTATGTTAGCGTTGCCCATCCAGAGACACTGGAGGAGTTGTCCACAATAGATGGCCCTGCGCTGGCTTCGCTGGCTGTCAGGATTGGAAAGACGCGGCTCATCGATAACACAGTGCTGGGATAGGGTTCACTCACGAACCAGTAAAGTCAGCCCAAGCATGGCTAACAGTGCCAGGCCGGCGCCAAAGTAAAAAGGGGCAGACGGGTTCACTGTATGCCATAGCCACCCGGCGATCACACTCGCCGGCAGGAGGGTGAGTCCGACCACTGTGTGAAAAAGTCCGTAGGCAGTACCCCTTCTGCTTGCTGGCACAAGGTCAGCGACGAAGGCTCGAGCCACCCCCTCTGCCAGCCCGTAGTACGCACCATACAGTGCGAACAGCAGCCAGACATGCCAGGGGCTGCTGGCTACAGCGAAACCTAGATAGGTTATACCATATATCAGCCATCCCAGCAGGATAAGTCGGCGTCTTCCCAGCCTGTCGGAAAGGGTACCGGCAGGTGTGGAAACGGCGGCATAGACGACGTTGAAAAGGACCAGCATGACAAGGATGCTGAATACCGGATTTCCCAGGTTCTGAGCGCGTAGCACCAGAAAGGCGTCACTGGAGTTTCCTAGGGAAAATATAAAGATAATTAGTAGGAAGGCCTTGAAACGTGCATCGAGTCCGGTGGAGGTGTTCTTTATTTCTGTCCTGTAAACTTGTGCTGTATCCACTTTTCTGTCGGGTGTCAATTGGTTCCTCTTGGGTTCTCTTATAAAGAAAAAGAGGAACAATGCCAGTATCGCCGGGATGACGCCGATGACCACCAGCAGCTGATAGGTATCCCGTACCAGCTCTAGTGAGCCTTTCTGTGTAAGGAAGACCACGATGGCAGCGAATGCCAGCCCACAAACAGCACCGGAAGTATCCATGGCGCGGTGAAAGCCGAAGGCCTTCCCCCTGTTTTCCAGCCTGGCGGAATCGGCCACCAAGGCGTCTCGCGGAGCGGTACGGATACCTTTGCCTAATCTATCAGCGAATCTGATACCCAGGACCATTGACCAAGTATTTGCAAGGTACATGAAAGGTTTTGCTACGGTGGAAATAGCATAGCCCGCAAAAGTCAGGGGCTTCCGTTTCCCCAGCCTATCGCTGAGCCAGCCGCTGACGACTCTTAACAGTGAGGCTATGCTGTCAGCCAGTCCTTCTACGAAGCCGATGACCACTGTTGTGGCACCCAATATGTTGGCCAGGAAGAGGGGCATAAGGGTAAATATCATTTCGCTGCTGACGTCGGTGAGAAAGCTCACCATCCCCAGGAAGAAGATATTTGGGTGTAGAGCGGGCCCGGTCACTGCGCTGTCTTTTGATTGTGCAGGTCTTGCGGTCAACTTTGTAAAACCTCGTCGACGAGTTCTTTGATCTTACCCTTTGATTGCTGTAGCACTTGTATTCCCCTATCAGTAGCTTCGTAATACCGGCGCATTTTCCCGTTAACCACGCGTGTACGGCTCTTGAGGAAGCCCTCTTGTTCCATGCGGTGGAGCGTAGGATAGAGGGTGCCCGGGCTAATAGAGTAACCGTGACGGTTCAGTTCTTGTGCCATTTCTACACCGGATATCGGTTCCTTTGCAGCATGGTGCAGAATGTGGATCTTTATGAAGCCAAGGAAAAATTGCCTGTCTACCATATCTTTACATGATATCGGTTTTCGATATTATAGACCGGCGAGCATATTTGGTCAAACAGATGTTGCATGCTGTCCAAGATATGCTGTACGGCTTTTGAGCTAAGGGTACTCTGAATATATCAAGGCTATACTAGAGCCCCCAAGGACTGGATATCGATAACTTGGGGCGGCAAAATATGAGGACTGGACGCCTGCGCCCAGCCATTGCCAGGCAGGATGCAGCAAGATTATCGCGCTATCTTAGACAACATGAAGGTTCACCGGTTCCTCCGAGGAGATCGAGTATACCGTCCGGAGAAATGATAGGATTAAATTTTTGCCCTGCGTCAGTCGTCTTCGCGATAGATAACGGCGGAGAATTTGGCTGTTGAATTGGGGCTGCAGGGTGTGCCGTGTCTGGGCACAGCATCAAAGAAGGACTTCGAACAGGCTGCCCGATGATGGGAGCATACCAAACGTTCTTGTTGTTGCTGCTAATATGCAAGGAATTTGTTGCCGATGGTTGGTATTGCGTAAAATTAGCCTGTACTATTATCTTCTTGAGCGATAGGGTGCGACTACTATGAAGGTTCTGGTGCAGCGGGTGACAAAGGCTTCGGTTACTGTTGATGGCGAAGTGGTGGGCGCAATAGGTCGGGGACTGGTGATATTTGTAGGTGTAGCTAAAGGAGATAGCGAGCGAGATGCTGTATACCTCGCTGACAAGATAGTTAACTTGCGTATATTCTCCGATGACGCTGGCAGGTTCAACCTTTCAGCATTAGATATAGGTGGCGAACTCTTAGCCATCAGCCAGTTTACTCTGCTTGCGGATACTCGCAAAGGGCGCAGGCCCAGTTTCGAGAGTGCAGCATCGCCGGACGAGGCCGGACCAATGTTTGACTTTTTTGTCGGCTGTCTGCGCCAAAGTGGCCTCAAAGTGGAGACAGGCCGTTTCCAGCAGTACATGCTGGTAGAAATATACAATGATGGGCCGGTGACGATAGCCCTCGATAGCAGGGAGAAGTTTGTTTGATTTCAATGACTTGCTGTAGCAAAAGCTTGCAATAATTAACCACCGCTGCTATAATTTAAGGCATGAGTTGTGGGCAAGTACTGAGGGGCATGGGCTACCGCCTGACGCCGCAGCGGATGATGGTGGTAGAAGCACTTCACAGTGCTGACAAGCATGTCAGTGCTGAAGAGATTTTTACCCAGCTGCAAGCCAGATATCCATATGCCAATATTTCCACGGTCTATCGCACGCTCGATCTGTTGAAGGAATTGGGACTGGTCGCTGAGATCTCGCTTGGCGATGGCCGTGTCCGCTTTCACCCGGTGGATAAGGGCCACCACCATCATCTGGTGTGCCAGAAGTGTCGCAGGGTAGTTGACATCCCTGAGGCTGCGCTGGCCCCCCTTGCTGAAAGCCTGGGCCGCGAATACGGTTTTAAGGTGGAGCTACGGCACATGGCTATCTTCGGCCTGTGTGCCAAGTGTCAGCAAGGGGTGGAGCGGGGGACAGAAGACTGAACCGCTTATTTTTGCACAGCGGCGCAGGAAGTTGCAGTTGCCCTTGGTAGAGAAGCCAGCAAGGTAAAGGAGGAAATCCATGCATATCCCTGACGGCTTTGTGAGTGGACCTGTTGCCGCAGGAGGGATATTCGTGGCTGCCGGTGCGGTAGCTTATGCTGTCAGAGCGACCAGCAAAAGGCTGGGGGAAAAGCAAGTTCCGTTGATGGGTGTGCTGGCAGCATTTATTTTCGCTGCCCAGATGCTTAACTTTCCTGTTGCTGGTGGCACCTCGGGGCATTTCATGGGTGCTGCCCTGGCGGCGATACTGCTTGGACCATGGGCTGGACTTCTGATAATGACCTGCGTCCTGCTGGTGCAGTGCCTGGTGTTTCAGGATGGAGGGCTTCTGGCTCTGGGCGTTAATATTTTCAATATGGGTGTTGTTGGTTGTCTCTCGGGGTATTACATTTACCGGGGTATCACCTCGCTAGCAGGCGGCAAAAGGGCGGTGGTCCTGGTCGGCGGGGGCGTAGCTGGCTGGGTGTCGATTGTGTTGGCGGCCCTTTTCTGCGCATTGGAATTAGCCATTTCTGGTACCGTGCCTCTGCATGTGGCGCTGCCGGCTATGGGCGGAGTCCACGCGCTTATCGGCGTTGGGGAGGGGCTGATAACAGTGGCTGTGCTGGCACTGGTGATGGCTACCAGGCCCGACCTGATGAGGTTGGAATCTCAGAAAGCCTAGGAAGGAGGTCAGAAGGCGATGAAATTTCAATGGTGGCACGGGGCCCTGATAGTTGCTTTTATTTTGACATTGTTAGCACCCTTAGCATCCAAGTCTCCTGATGGGCTTGAACGTGTGGCTGAAGATAAGGGGTTTATAGATGCAGCGAGAGAAGCCTGGTATGAGCTTGTCCCTGACTATACTATACCCGGTATTGGCAATGAGGCGCTGGCTACTATCATTTCTGGCGTGCTCGGTACAGCGCTACTGTTCGGTATAGGCTACGGGGTTGCCAGGGCATTGAAGGCAAGAGGTGAAACATAGTTTTATAGACCAGTACTGTGATCTAGGCAGCTTTATCCACAGGCTTGACCCAAGGACGAAGCTTGTTGCCAGCCTCGCCTTTATTCTAGCGGTGCTGCTGACCCCGGCTGGCGAATGGCCGGCATTGGCTTTCTACCTTGCTACTGTTTTGGGGTTGGTGGCTTTTTCCAGGTTGCCGCTTTCTTATGTTTTGAAAAGGTCGCTGGTTATCGTCCCGTTTGTTCTGTTAGTAGCTGTTTTCATCCCTTTCTTCAAGGAGGGGGAAGTAGCTGGCAGCTACAATATCTGGCTGTGGAAGGTATCGGTCACCTACAGTGGACTTTTTGTGCTGGCGAATGTGGTGGCCAAGGCATGGCTGTGTATACTCTGTCTTATCTTACTATCTTCGACCACAAGGCTGGCCGAGCTGCTGAAAGGGTTACGCCAGCTTGGTGTCCCTCAGGTCCTGGTATTGATACTTTCCTTCATGTACCGCTACATTTTCGTTCTGATGGATGAGGCGATGAGGATGCAGCAGGCATACAATAGCCGTGATATCGGTGGGAGCCTGCGGCGCCGGCTGAGAGCGTTCGGAAACATGATCGGCATTCTTTTTCTCAGGAGCTATGAGCGTGGAGAGAGGATTTATGCGGCAATGGTGTCTCGAGGTTTTGATGGGCAGATAAAGATATTGCGACCTTTAAGCTTAAAAAGGGCCGATGTCTTTTTCGGCATAGCTTTTGCTGTTTTGCTGGCGTCACCTCAAATCGTAATATGGTGGTGAGTACGATGGCAGACAAAGTCATAGACGTGAGGGATCTTTCCTTTGTCTACCCGGACGGGACATACGGGCTAAGAAAAGTCAGTCTTACTGTTCATGCTGGCGAAAGTGTAGCGGTAGTCGGTCCCAATGGTGCCGGAAAATCTACGCTGCTGCTCCATCTCAATGGAGTTTTGCGCGGAAACAGCACTGTGGAGATATGTGGCATGCCTGTGAAGGATGGAAATTTGAAGGAGATAAGGAGGAGGGTAGGGCTGGTGTTTCAGGACCCGGATGACCAGCTTTTTTCCCTGACCGTCTTCGAGGATGTGGGCTTCGGACCGCTTAATATGGGTTGTGGTGAGGCCGAGGTGAGAGAGCGGGTATCTCGGGCGCTGGAGTGGGTGGGGATGAAGGGGTATGAAAAGCGTTCACCGCACCATCTGAGCATCGGCGAAAAGAAACGTATTGCCATAGCAACTGTGCTAGCGCTTGACCCAGAAGTCCTGGCGCTTGATGAGCCCACGAGCAACCTGGACCCCAGAAGTAAGTGGTCTCTGGTGGCGCTGTTGAAGCGCCTGCCGGTGACCAAGGTGATAGCCACTCACGACCTTGATGTGGTGAGGGCTTTGTGCCAGCGTGTGGTTGTGCTGGATAGGGGTGAGGTGGTGGCTGATGGTACTACTGAGGCTATTCTTAATGACCTACCGTTAATGCGTGCGCACGGGCTGGCGCCAGAGGACTAGTCCAGTTCCAGGCTGATGTCCAACGCCTTGGCTGAGTGTGTGAGCGCGCCTACCGATATCATATTCACGCCGGTTTCTGCTACCGCCCGAACCCTGTCAAGCGTAATCCCCCCCGAGGCTTCGATGAGGGCGCGCCCTTTTACCAGTTGAACGCTCTGGCGCATATCTTCGAGGCTCATATTGTCCAGCATGATGATATCGGCACCTGCTTCAGCGGCCTCTCGTGCTTCCTGCGGTGTTCTCACCTCTATCTCGATACTTGTCCCTGGTGATACTTTCTGGCGGACTTGAGCGACTATCTCCTTTATGTCCTTACCTTTAGAGCGCAATACGGCCAGGTGGTTGTCCTTTATGAGGACGCCATCGCCCAGGTGCATACGGTGGTTCTTGCCACCACCGAGCCTGACAGCGTATTTTTCCAGCAGCCGCAGTCCCGGTGTGGTCTTTCGGGTGTCTGTTATGTGGACAGCCAGTCCCTTAACTGCCTGCACATATCGGGCTGTTTCTGTGGCGATGCCGCTCAAGTGCTGCAGGAAGTTTAAAGCCAGCCGTTCAGCTTTCAATATACTGGAGGTCCTTCCCTGTACTCTGGCTATGATGTCCCCGGGCTTGACCTTGCTGCCGTCTCGGATGAGTATTTCGACATCGAGTTCAGAGTCGACCTTGAGAAACACCTGTCTTGCTATTTCAACGCCGGCGACAATACCCTCGGCCTTGGCTAGAATCGATGCTGTCCCAAATTCGGAGTCGGGTATCAGGGAATCTGTGGTTATGTCCCCGCGGCCAAGGTCTTCTTGCAGGGCTAACTCAATAAGATGGTCTACCTGACGGATGTCCAAACCGCTTTCCGGACTATTCACCGCTGTGTTCTTGCAGTTCCTGCAGAATCATGTTAACACAGGTGGATACTGCTTTTCTAACCGGGGCAGTGAGTTCCTCAGCGAAGGTGCTGACATCTGCTGCCTCGATGGCGTAGATGATAATTTCCTGTGGCAGCGGGAGTCCGAGCTTGTTGCCCAGTTCGAGCGCTGTGCTGAAATCGATGCCGTGTGGTGAGGTTATATGCTGGGCCGAATCGAAAGCCTCGGGCGTAAGCCTGTAAATCTGTCCTGGCTTTCCTCCTGTTGTCTGGATGGCATCAATGATAACGGCTTTTTCGTAGCCAGCGAGGATATCAAGCAGACCTATCCCTGCGGTAGCAGTCTCAAGTACAGTAATGTCGGGACGGTTAACCCTGTCTTTCAGTTTGGCGGCAACACATATCCCTGCCCCGTCGTCGCTGAGCAGGGTGTTACCTATCCCCAGTATCAGTATTCTCGCTTTGTCACCCACGCGCCAGATTTTACCATGATTTTGCCGCCAAGAAACCTGGTTAGCGCTTCAGCCTTTCGATCACCTCACCCTTGCTATTGCGGACTATCACTTCCATAGGTGCTCGCCCCGGTAGGGAGTGAGTGGCACAGGCAAAGCAGGGGTCATAAGGGCGCCATGCCATTTCGATGCGGTTGAGCAGTCCCTCGGTTATTTTCTTGCCCGGCTGGATGAGTGCCATGGCTGCTTTCTTGACGGACATGTGGATGGCAGCGGAATTACCCACTGTGGCCACAATCAGGTTTGCCTTCTTGATGACACCTTTCTCGTCTGTAATGTAGTGATGGATCAGAGTACCGCGAGGGGCTTCGACTATGCCGACGCCCTCGTCCGGGGTGGCTGTGGGGATAGTCCGGATATTGGGGCTGGTGATCTCAGGGTCGCGGCTCAGTTCCAGCA
>FWPV01010457.1_pt1 | contig 11388 bp, 10 predicted proteins | sample 2228371 | NCBI WGS metagenome assembly FWPV01 (sample SAMEA103939776, study PRJEB20133) | metagenome | reverse complement strand
ATGGTGTGTAGTTTGTCCACTTCTCCGTCCCTTTCTTAGAGGGACATTTTAACTTTGGTAAAAGGGGACATTTCTACTTTGGTTTAACAACGAACAAAATACCCTTGCGCCGCGCGGGCAGGTATGTTAAAATACATCCGCTAATCGAATGGACCGCATCGAAAAGTGGGCGCCCCCCACTTTTCTTCTTATGTAGGTGATCGCGAAACGTGGAGTAAGGAAGCATGAAGAACGAATTTACCCTGGCATTCAACGAAGTTCTCGAGGAAAAACAACTGCCTAAAGAGATCATCCTGAAGGCGCTCGAGTCGGCGATGATCTCCGCCTACCGGCGGGCAGTCAACGCCTCGAATGCGCAGCTCGTCGAAGCGAAAGTCGATATTGAAACCGGAAAGGTGACCATTCTGGCGGAGAAAGAGGTCGTCGAGGAGGTCCAGGACGAACGGACAGAGGTCTCTCTCGAAGAGGCCCGCAAGGTGGATCCTGCCGCCGAGCTCGGCGACATGGTCGTCGTCGAAAGCACGCCGAAGGATTTCGGCCGCGTTGCCGCTCAGACTGCCCGACAGGTGATTCAGCAGCGCATCCGCGACGCTGAGCGCAACGCTCAGCTGAATTTTTACCAGAAGCAAATCGGAGAGATCGTCAGCGGCGTCGTTCAGGCAGTCAACTCGCAGGGATTGACGATCGGCCTGGAGATGAAAGCCGAAGGCAACATGCCGCGCAAGGAGCTAATCCCTGGCGAGCGCTTCCGCATCCACGACCGCGTCCGCGCACTGGTTGCGGAGGTCAAGGATAATCCTCGCGGGCCGCAGATCATCCTTTCCCGCACCCACCGCAACTTCCTTCGCCGCCTGCTCGAGAATGAAGTTCCGGAAATCTACCACGGCGTGGTTGAAATCCGGTCCATTGCCCGAGAGCCCGGCGAACGGGCCAAGGTTGCCGTCTCAGCGACCCAGTCCGGCATCGATCCGGTGGGCGCCTGCGTCGGCATCCGCGGCGTACGCATTCAGGCGATTGTCCGCGAACTCCACGACGAGAAAATCGACGTCATCGAGTGGAATTCGGACCCGGCCGTGTTCATCGCCAAAGCAATCAGCCCTGCGAGGGTGAACGGCGTATATTTGAACGAGCGCAGTTCCGGCGGAAAGACCGCGACCGTCGTAGTTCCCGAAGACCAGCTCAGCCTGGCGATTGGCCGTGACGGTCAAAACGCCCGCCTGGCAGCCAAACTGACCGGCTGGCGGATCGATATCAAGAGCCTGCCCGAGGCCACCGCCGATGTGCTTTACCGGCTGCAGAATGACGAATCGCTCCAGGAGCTGGCAGAGCTGGAAGGTGAAAACATCGCGAAAATCGAGGCGCTGTTGGCCCGGAAAGCCGAAGGCCGCCCGCTGGCGCCCGAAGAATACGATCAAATGGCCCGCTTCGTCGATCGGATCGAGAAACGCACCGCCTTTAAGCCGGAGCCAGAAAAGATCGACGTGGACCAGCTGGAAGCCTTGCGCGCTCAAATCCCGGCTGATGCATTCGAGACCAATATCCTCGACAGCGGCTTGCCCGAGCACATTGCCTATATCTTGCAGGAAGCTGGATACAGCACCACCGCGGAACTGGCAATTCAAATGAAGCTCCAGCCGGACGAAATTCTGCGTCTGAACGGCATCGGCCCTCGCGCCATGCAGGAGATCAACAACCTGATGGCTGCGCTCGACGAGCGCGCAGCAGCAGAGAGGGAAGCGTTGCTGGCTCAACAGGCCGCCGAGGCTGAAGAAGTCGCGGAAGCACCGGCCGCCGAAGCTGCCGCGCCGGCTGAGCCAGTGCTCGAGGTGCCCGCAGCTGTTGAAGCAGAGCCGTCCGCCGCCGAGCTGGCCGAAGAAGCTCCGCGAGTTGAGGTCGAATTAGAACCGGAGGTTTTTGAAGCCGAAACCGCCGTCCCCGAGGTCGAACCCGTCGAGGAAGCTGTCGAAGAGGAAGAGCCTTCTCTCGATAAACTGTTTGAGTTAAAGCCGGAAGCGCTCGAGCCCGTCATTTTCAGCGAAGACGAAGAAGAGGAAGAGATTGTCGGCGCCGGCAAGGATAAAAAGAAGGGCAAGAAAAAGAAAAAGAAGCACGTCCAGGTCGAATACGATCCCGACCGCGACGCGGTCATCGTCCGCCGCAAACACCGCCGCGACGGCGAAGGTTGGGATTGGGAATAGGTTTTCGCACTTTGATGGATTTGTGAGGTGGCCAAGAAAACTGTCAGACGCGTCAAACACGTACCGCAGCGCACCTGCGTCGGCTGCCGCGAGGTGCTGCCTAAGCGGACAATGATCCGGGTTGTGCGGACCACCAACGGAGTTGTGATAGACCCCAGCGGGAAAGCCGCCGGAAGAGGTGCCTATTTGCACCAAAAACGTACCTGCTGGGAACGAGCCCTGAAGAACGCTCTCGCCAGCGCATTAAAAACCGAGTTGACCGACCAAGACCGAGCTGCTCTGCTCGAATTCATGCAAACGCTTCCTGAAGAAGACATGAACGCTGCAGAATAACGCTCGTCGAAGAATAGAATAAAACACTTGGAGGGCAGTTCCGATCCAACGGTCCCCTCAGACGATCTCATCAGAAAAGTGTATTCCCGGTCAACAATAGTCAAAGCGGCTGCGAGGATTATCCTGGGAAGCAGGGATGAAAAGAAGAGGTGAGATATGAGTGATAATGGATCTAAAACAATCGAACTGCCTACCAGTTTATCTGTGCGCGATCTGGCGCAGCGCATGAATGCCAGTCCTATCCAGGTCATTAAAATCCTGATGTCGAACGGCGTGATGGCGAACATTAACCAGCTTGTCGATTTTGACACAGCCGCGATCGTCGCGTCCGAGATGGGTTTCGAGGCGAAGGCGGAAGTGTATGATCTGGAAGAGGAAAAAGAAACCGGCGAGATTCCCCTCTGGCGCCAGTTGATCGCCAGGGAAGATCCCAAAGCGCTGGTGGACCGCCCGCCAGTGGTCACGATCCTGGGGCACGTTGATCACGGCAAAACCACCCTGCTGGATGCGATCCGCCACAGTAATGTTGCCTCTGGCGAGGCAGGCGGAATCACCCAGCACATCGGCGCTTACCAGGTTGAACACAAGAACAAACTGATCACCTTCCTGGATACGCCGGGACACGCCGCGTTTACCGCCATGCGCTCGCGCGGCGCTCAGGGTGCGGATATCGTCATCCTGGTGGTTTCCGCCTCCGACGGGGTCATGCCCCAGACCAAGGAAGCGATCGCCCACGCCCGCGCCGCCCGCGTGCCGATCATCGTCGCGATGAACAAGATGGACCGCCCCGACGCGAATCCCGATTTCACCAAGAACCAGCTGGCTGAAGTCGGCCTGGTGCCGGATGATTGGGACGGTGACACAATGGTCGTACCGGTCTCCGCCAAACAGAAGCAGGGCATCGATGATTTGCTGGAAGCCGTTCTGCTGGTTGCCGATAACCTGGATATCAAAGCCAATCCGCGCGGCGAGGTGTTCGGTACGGTGATCGAGGCCGAAATCGACCGGGCGAAAGGCGTGCTTGCCACCCTGCTGGTCTATAACGGCACCCTCGAGCTGGGCGATGTGGTTGTGGCTGGCAAAGCCGCCGGGCGCATTCGCGCCATGTTCGACTTCCGCGGTAAGCGCGTCCAGAAAGCCGGTCCCTCGATGCCGGTGCAGATCATGGGCTTGAACGAAGTCCCCTCGGCCGGCGACCTGTTCCGCGTCTACGCCAACGAACGCGAAGCGCGCCTGATCGCCGAACAGCGGGCAGCCGCGCTCCAGCAGCGCCAGGCGGCCGCGCCCAAGGTCAGCCTGGAGGAACTTTTTAAGAAAGTCCAGGCAGGCGAGGATCAGGAATTGCGCCTAATCGTCAAAGCCGACGTGCAGGGATCTCTGGAACCCATCGTTTCCTCGCTGGAAGAGCTCGGCAAAGGCGACATCAAGATCAATATCCTCCACGCTGAAACCGGAGACATCAGTGAAAGCGACGTCATGCTGGCGACCGCTTCCAAGGCGATTGTGGTCGGGTTCAATGTTCAAGCGGATTCGGCTGCCCGCCGGCTGGCTGAAACCGAGGGCGTTTCGATCCGTCTGTACAACATCATTTACCGGTTGACCGAAGATATCGAGAAAGCGATGAAGGGTTTGCTTCAACCAGAGACGAGAGAAACGGTCATCGGGCAGGGTCTTGTTCTGCAAACCTTCCACATCTCCAGGGTTGGCACGATCGCCGGCTGTAAAGTGACCTCCGGAGAGTTCCGCCGAAACGCCAGGGTCCGAATTTACCGCAATGATGCGCAGATCTACGAAGGTGAATTCGCCTCTTTAAAGCACGAAAAGGACGACGTCCGCGAAGTGCGCACTGGCTTCGAGTGCGGAGCCGCTTTCAAAAATTTTAACGGCATCGAAATCGGCGACCGGATCGAATGCTACATTCTGGAAAAGGGCTAAACCGGGCGCAGGCGGATGAGAAAGGCAGGGTAGTCAGCATGCCGTCTAAACTACGGTTACAACGAATTAACGACCGGCTGCGCCGCGATCTGGCGGAAATGATTGTCATGGGTGAGATCCGCGATCCGCGCGTCTCAGGCGCGAATATCACCGACGTCAAGGTCGACCGCGAGCTTACCTACGCCGATATCTACGTTTCCGCCGTCGAGGGCAGCCAGCGGGCAGCCGAAATCCTGCAAGGACTGGAAAGCGCCAGCGGTTTCATCCGCCGCGCTCTGGCCGAACGGATTGAGTTGCGCACTTTCCCGCGCCTGAGGTTCCATTGGGATTCCACCCCGGAACGCGCCGACCGCATCGAGCGCATCCTGGCAGACTTGAGGGATCATGACACAGCCGACAGGCCGGACAAGGAGAATCATGAGGGATAACGCCATCCATACCGAAATCCGTGAAAAACTGCAAAACGCAGAAAGCATTATGATCTTCTCTCATATCCGCCCGGATGGAGACGCGATCGGCTCGCTGCTGGGTCTCGGCCTGGGGCTGCAGGATGCCGGAAAGAAAGTCCAGATGGTGTTGAAAGACGGAGTCCCGTCTGGATTTCGATTCCTAAAGGGAAGCGCACAGGTTTTAAACGCGCCGTCCGAGCCTGCCGATCTGTGCGTGGTGGTGGATGTTTCCGATATGAGCCGGATCGGCGAGGGCTTTGACTGCCGCCAGCCGGACATTCAGGTGGACCATCATGTCACCAATCTAAATTTCGCCAAAATCAACCTGGTTGACCCTGATGCGGTCGCTACCGCCGCGATTTTAGCCGAATCCATGCCGCTCTGGGGGCTGGCGATCAGCCAGCCGGTCGCGGAAGCGCTGTTGACTGGCATCGTTACGGACACGATCGGATTCCGCACTTCCAATATGACCCCGCAGGCGCTGAGAATCGCGGCAAATTTGATGGAAGCCGGCGCAAGCCTACCGGATTTGTACGATCGCTCGCTCGCCCAGCGTACGTTCGAAGCTGTCCGCTATTGGGGCAAGGGTTTGAACAGCCTGCGGCGAGAAGGGCGCTTAATTTGGGCTACTTTATCCCGCGACGATCGGCGTGCAGTCGGGTATAATGGGAATGATGATGCGGATCTCACGCACATCCTCTCGTCGGTCATTCAAGGGGACATCTCGGTATTATTTATCGAGCAAAATGATCATCAGGTTAAAGTCAGCTGGCGCGCACGGCCTGGGTGGGATGTCTCCAAAATTGCGGTCCAATTTGGCGGCGGCGGTCATCCCGCAGCAGCCGGAGCGGATGTTGAGGGGAGCCTAGAGCAGGTGCAGAACCAGGTCCTTGAGGCGACAAGGAAAGTACTCGAAAACAACGCGGGGAATGGTTGATAACATCTTTTTGAAATTCCTGGGGATCGGAGAAGAACATGGACAACCAAGAAGACCAATCCAGCACAATTTCCGGCGTCCTGGTTGTTGATAAGCCAGTCGGGTTGACCTCGCACGAAGTGGTTCAAATCATCCGCCGCGGCACCAACATCCGCCGCGCCGGCCACACCGGCACGCTGGACCCTCGCGCCTCGGGCGTGCTGGTGGTATTAATTGGACCCGCCGTGCGCCTGAGTGAGTACGTCTCCGCGTCTGACAAGCGTTACCAGGCGGTGATCCAGCTCGGCACAGCGACGGACACCTATGACGCCGACGGCCAGGTCCTTTCGACCAAGCTGGTGAACATTTCCGAAGATGAATTCGAGGAAGCCCTGCAGTCCTTCGTTGGAGAAATCGAGCAAGTGCCGCCGCCCTATTCGGCGGTCAAAGTCAAGGGACGCAAGGCCTACGATATGGCCCGCAAGGGCGAAGAAGTCGATCTCGCTCCGCGAAAAATCACTGTATACAGCCTCGAACTGCTCGAATGGGCTCCGCCTGAGGTCGTCATTGATGTGTACTGCTCATCCGGCACGTACATCCGCTCTCTGGCAAACGACCTGGGGAAAATGCTCGGCTGCGGCGCCCACCTCGTCGGCCTGCGCCGCACGAAAAGCGGACGGTTCACCCTGCGCGATGCGGCCCCGCTGCGAAAACTGCGCGAGGCTTTCGACAACGGCACCTGGTACCAGTATCTGATCCCGGCCGCCGAAGCCCTCTCTGACTGGCCGGCCATTGAGTTAACCTCTGAACAAATCGAAGCCATCCGGCATGGACACCGCATCCCGGCCGAAGCGGGCATTGGCAAGCTGGCTCGCGGGATCAGCCAGCAGGGGGAACTGGTGGCATTGATGGAGTTCGACCCAAACACCAGCGAGTGGCAGCCGAAGAAAGTGTTTTTCCAATAAACCAGGCGCACAATCCTCAGGGCTGGCGGGGACTGTCAGCCCTGTTTTTGCCTGCCGGCTCGGAATCGAGTAGAATCAGGCAAATTTAGCGCTCAACCGCTCCATAATCCCTGGGAACAGATGGCTTCGATGCAGCATTATTACAGCATACATGAATTACACATCCCAAATTCCTGGGCGACCATCGGTTCGTTCGATGGGGTTCATATCGGTCACCAGGCTATTATCCGCCGGCTTGTTGCCGGAGCTGGGAAGGCCGGCCTGCCGTCCGCGGTGGTCACCTTTCACCCTCATCCGGCGGTCATTCTGGGCAAGATCAACCAGGCCAGTTACCTCACCTCTCCCGAGGAGCGAGCGGACCTGCTCGGGGAACTCTGCGTGGATGTGGTCCTTACCCTCCCCTTTACCCGCCAGCTGGCCGATCTGAGCGCAGAGGAATTCATGCGGCTGCTCTGCGCCCACCTCGGAATCCGCCATCTCTGCGTAGGTTACGACTTTGCCCTGGGGCGCGGGCGGGAGGGGAACGTACCCCGCCTGCGCGACCTCGGTCGGCAATTGGGTTACGACCTGGTCGTGATCGATCCGGTCGTAAACGGCAGCGGCGCGCCGGTCTCATCCAGCCTGATCCGGCGCTTGATCAGCGAAGGGCAAATGCTCCAGGCAGCAAGCCTACTCGGCAGGACTTACCGAATCGCGGGCGTCGTCGTCCGCGGCGACGGGCGCGGAAAAAAGCTTGGCTTCCCGACTGCCAACCTTAAAGTCTGGCCCGAACGCCTGATGCCCGCCAATGGAATCTACGCCACCTGGACCTGGATCGACGGCGTCCGCCACGAGTCGGTCTCCAGCCTGGGGGTGCGCCCGACCTTCGAAAACCAGTCCCCGATCCCGGTGCTGGAGGTGTACATCATGGACTGGAGCAAAGATATCTACGGGAAGGAAATTGAAGTCGAATTTGTTCAATTTCTTCGCCCGGAAGTGCGTTTTCCATCGGCAGAGGCATTAATTGTCCAGATTCAAGCGGACATTCGCGCCGCCAGGGAGGAACTCACCCATGTCGCCTGACCATAAGGTTTACCTGCTCGACCCGAAGAACCTCAGCCCGGAGACGATTGCGGTGACCTTTGCGAAAACCTCCCGCTCGCCGCACAGCTTTTCAGAAATCGCTGCTGAGCTGACCGAAGAAAAAAGCGCTGAATTTCATGAGAAATGGGTGGTCGGTTACGGGCACGCTTCGGTCGCTGAGCATGCTGTCCTGCACATCGCCGTAGAGAACGTTTCCCGTCTGGCCGTGGAGACCCTCGAATCCTGCAGGCTGGCTTCCTACACAGAAAAATCGACCCGCTACCAGAAATGGAAACTCAGCGATTATCACCTGCCAGAAGAACTGGAAGGACACCGTCTGCTACACCTTTATGAGGAGACCATCCGGTTTCTGTTTACCAGTTACCAGGAGTCGCTGGAACCGGTGATGCGGTTAATTCAATCGGATAATCCGCGCAAACCGGAGGAAAGCGAGGCAGCCTGGGAGCGGCGAATTCGCTCCCGTTATGTGGATATCTGCCGGTTTTACCTGCCGGCGGCTGCACTGGCCAACGTGGGCATGACCATCAACGCCCGCGCGCTGGAGCATTCGATCAGCAAGATGCTCTCCCACCCACTGGCGGAAGTCCGCAAGCTGGGCGCTGAATTGAAGCACATCGGGTTGGAATCCGTGCCCACTTTGATTAAATATGCGGAACCGATTCCCTACCTCGCCAAGCTCGAGAGAATTCTCTCCGAGCGTGCGGTTCACCTCGCTGACCGCGATTCCCAAGCCGATTGGTGCCATCTGGTGGATTACGACCGCGAGGCCGAAGACCGGGTTTTGGCAGCCGGATTGTACCGCTACGGGAATATCAGCTATGCGCAAGCCTTGCGCTTTATCAAGGAGTTTTCGCCTCCGGAACGCACTCAGCTCGTTGATGAAATCCTCAGCGGGCTTGGCAGCCATACAATCCCCCTCCGCGAGCTGGAATACGCGAATTTCACCTTCGATATCCTCCTCGATCAAGGCGCCTATCTTGAACTGAAACGCCACCGGATGATGACCCAGACCCCGCAGCGGCTGACCGCCCACCTCGGCTACGCAGTCCCCCGCCGAATCGTGACCGCAGGGCTGGAAAAGCACTTCCGCGCCGCGATGGAAAAGGCCCGCCAGGCTTTCCTTATCTTAGAAGATTGGAATCCAGCGGTGGCATCGTACGTGGTGCCAAACGCCTTCAACCGCCGCGTGCTGCTCCAGTTCAATCTGCGTTCAGGCGAGCATTTCCTCGCGCTGCGCAGCGCGCCTAACGCGCATTTCTCCCTCCGCCGCCTGGCCCAGCGGATGAGCGAGCAAATCAAAACAGCCGCGCCGCTTCTCGGCAGCTACCTGCGGGTGAACCCCGCTGAAACCTGGCAGCAGATCGAAGACGAGCACTTCGCCCAGGTTTGAGCCTGGGATTCTTTGCGATCAATTCTCCCACCTCACGGATGGTCTCGCTCTGCAATCCGCCGTCATGCCTGGGTTCCATCGCAGCCAGCAGGCGGCAGCGGGTTTTCTCAAATACCGCACGCTTCGATACTAAAATCATATTGAGGCGCATACGAGCCTCTTCGATCTCTGGATGAGCGGCTTTCCAGGCATCCAGTTGCTCACGGGCTGCCTGCAGGCGGTCGGCCGATTGCAAGTGACCGTGCGCCAATCCCCGATCATCACTGCCATCACGAACATCTTTCCCAATCAAGTCAATTGCACGCGTTTCTCAGCCAAGAGGCACACCCGGCTGTAGCGCTCCTTGACGACCGCGTTGCGCCGGGCCGTGCTTTCGAGCAAAGCCTGCACGCTCAGTGCGCGCGGGCGGTTGGGAGCGTGGATCGAGAACGCTGACCCTTTTCACCCCGGCTCTTCGCGGTCTGATCGGCTCAGTCAGACCGAGCAGGCTGGTTTCGATGTTATACTCAATTTGCCGCCCTGCACGGTCAGGTCTGCTGACTGTATCTGTTCAGAGAACGATTCAAATTTGCGAACATGGGGCAGCATGATGATCCGCAACCTGCTGATAAGTAAGGAAATCTAGGTAATGAAGAAAGACGAATTGATCCGCGCTCTGGAAACCAGCCGGAAGGAACTCCTCGCAGCCTTGGAGGGAATTCCCGACGACCTGTATCTTTCCGAAGGCAGCTTTGGCGAGTGGACGCTAAAGGACCAGATGGCTTCCCTGCTGATGTGGGAAGCCGAAACGATCAAACTTCTCTTCCAGGTCCGGCAGGGGATGCCCCCCGCGACCGTCCACTTCAAGAAAATCCCGGATGAAGCGCAAAACAACATGTGGCGCGCTCAAACCAAGGACCGCCCGCTTGAGCGGGTCATGGCCGATTTCCATGCCATACGCGGTCAAACGCTCCTGCGACTGGACGAGTTCACGGATCCGGAGCTGAACGATCCAGCGCGCTTCTCCTGGCTGCAGGGAAGAACCCTGAGCGAACTGGTCGTGGAGTCCGTCCTCAAACGCGAGCAAGCGGTTTGCAAGGCTGTCCGCGAGCGGCGCAGCCGCCAGGCGGGATAACTTCCGATTGGATCAGCTGCCGTAGGCTTCGCTGTCGGATCTTATCGCCGCCTTGATCACTTCCATCGCATGTTCGGCATTGTAGACCGATTCAATATAAGTCAGGGATTCTTTTCCTGGCACCAGTTTATAAGTGCCGAAATAATGTCGAAGCCGCTCGACCAGGACCGTCGGCAGGTCGGAGACGTCGTTGGCTTTCTCCCAAAACTTATCATTCCACAACACGGCAATGATTTTATCGTCAGCCTCGTCGTTGTCGATCATCAATAGCCCGCCGACCACACGGGCGTTAAGGACGATCTCGGATTTGGTGATCGGACGTTCGCTGATCACGCAGATATCCAGCGGATCGCCGTCGCCGCGGCTGGCGCTCGGCGAAAGGGCGCCCACCCGCGCCCCGCAATACGTGCGCGGGATGAACCCGTAGAGCGTCGGCGGCTGCGAGGAGCTGCGCTGCGGCCGGTCCACCTTTAAATAGCCAGTCGTCTTATCGACCTCATACTTGACCAGGTCGAAAGGGGTGATTTCAATGTATGCAGTGACGATTTGCGGCGGGTTCGGTCCAACCTCGAGTCCGTGCCAGGGATGAGGTCTCCAGCGGTAAAAAGGGTTGGGGAAAGTCAAGGGTTGCTCCGATCATCTCTCTATTGATATTTTTCATTATAAACGAATTGAGCGATAAAACCGAGAAATATTCCCTTACGGGTTGGAATCAGGACTGCCGCGGCGTGCTTCGAACCCAGGAGGTTCCATCGTAGAAACAGGAACGCGGTTCCGGCTCCCGTTGAGCGGTCATCAGAGGCGTCCTTGCTGGATTGCCAATCGAAGCGATCTGGTTTTCAACTGCCGATGACTCCAACCCCCTATTGACTTTTCCGATAAAAACACTATAATCAGTCAAAATCAATCCAAAAAGACGTTGAAGAGGACGAGTAACCACCGTCCAGGCGGCACAGAGAGCAGGATCAGGTGAAAGCCTGCCCGCACCGCGGCGGCGAATGGACC
>FWPV01014738.1_pt1 | contig 11389 bp, 9 predicted proteins | sample 2228371 | NCBI WGS metagenome assembly FWPV01 (sample SAMEA103939776, study PRJEB20133) | metagenome | reverse complement strand
AGATTCACGCAGATCATTTTTTTGAGCAGGCAAAAAATCTGCTCAATCTGCTTAATCTGCTGACAGAAACAAACTTTTTTATCAAAGGAGCTATTTTCGGAATAGATTGAGCAGATTTCTTGATAACTCTAGGATAATTCGACCACCGGAGCGGCGATTATGACATATCAACAACGCATTGCCCAATTGCGGGCGACCAAGTTGGCGCAGACGCAGGAGAAGCAGGCCCTCATCGGTTCGATGGATCATGATGATTGGGCGTTGATCCTGCCGCCGCCCGACCGACGCCGGATCGTGCAGACGATGAGCACGTCGGGCATGCCGATCACCGATTGTCTACTTACCGGCTACGCGCCCCGACCCAACCATCCTGAAGGGGACTTCTTCGGCGCGCGGGCGGTCGGTGCGAACTATCGTGCGCGTCTCGCAGCCCATCCCGTCTACATTGATCCCATCAGTTCACTGGCGGGTGGCTATATGGTCAACTTTTCCTCATATCGCCGCCAGGGCTGGAATCCCGCTATAGCCGTGCATAAACTGCGGCCTGACCTGGCGGAGGCGATTGCCTTGTATCACCTGCACCCCGGCATTGGGGCCGGACAACATTTTTGCCAGGATTTGCGGATCGGCTTGGAGTTGGGGTGGGGCGGTCTGCTCGACAAAATCCGATTTTATCGGGAGCGTAATCTTGCTTCACCGGAGGCCCTTATCCCGCAGGACACGCGCTTCTCGCCGGTTACACGGGAAGAGATGGCCGACTTCTACAGCGGCCTGGAGGACATCGTGGTGGGGACGCAAGACTGGATTCGGCGCCATGCCGAGGCCGCGCACGCCATGGCCGAGACGGAAGCGGCTCCCGCGCGACGGCACAATCTGCTCGAAATCGCGGACATGAACGCGCGACTGGTTACCGCACCCCCCGCGACCTTCCGCGAAGCCTGCCAGTGGATTTTGTGGTATCAGATGTTGGCACGGATGTACAACGGCAGTGGCTCCCTGGGACGGCTCGATGTGTTGCTCACGCCGTATTATACGCGCGAGGTGGCGGCAGGCACATTGACCGATGAAGAAGCTATTTTCCATGTCGCCTGTTTGTTACTGCGCGATACGGCCTATTTGCAACTCGGCGGGCCGGACGCTGCCGGCAATGATGTCACCAACGCGGTCTCGTATATCGTGCTGGAAGCGGCGCATCGCCTCAAAATTCCGGCGAATGTCGGCGTCTGCGTGGGCGATGGGGTGGACCCCGGCCTACTGCGGCATGGTGTCGAGGTGTTGTTCGAGGACAAGACCGGCGTCCCCAAGTTCCTCGGCGTCGAACGCACGGCTGAAGGTTTCGCGCGCAACGGTTATCCTCTTGCCTTAGGCCGCGAGCGCGCCTATTCCGGCTGTCACTGGTCGGCAATTCCGGGCCGTGAGTACACGCTTAACGACTGTGTCAAGATCAACTTTGCCGCCGTCTTCGAGGTGGCCTGGCAAGAAATGCTCGCCGACTCCACGACCTCACCGAGTGTCGCCCGGCTGTGGGAGCGCTTCACGGAACATTTACGGCGCGGCATCCGCGCAATTGCGGCAAGCCTGGATTTTCATCTGGAACACATGCACCGCGTTTTCCCGGAGTTGGTGCTCGATCTGCTCTGTTACGGCCCTATCGAGCGCGGTTTGGACGCTTCCCATGGTGGCGTCGAGTTCTACAATTTGTGCCTGGACGGTGCGGCGCTGGCGACCGTTGCCGATTCGTTCGCGGCACTGGAGCAGCGCATCGAAGGTGAGGGACGCTTGACCTGGCAGGCCCTTGCGCATTACATAGCCACCGACTGGGCCGGTCCCGACGGCGAACGTGCGCGGCTGATGATGCGCAACATCCCGCGTTATGGTAGCGGTGGTTCCCGCGCCGATGCATGGGCTGTGCGCCTTAACCAGACATTCACCGCTCTGGTCAAAGAAGCCCCTACCCCGCGCGGCTTCAACCTGATCCCCGGCTTGTTCTCTTGGGCGAACACCATCCCGATGGGGAAAGATGTTGGAGCAACGCCGAACGGCCGTCATGCCGGCGCGCCGATCGCCCACGGGGCGAATCCCGATCCCGGTTACCGCAAGGATGGCGCACCGACCGCCATGGCGGTTGCGATTGCGGCCGTGCAGCCCGGTTATGGCAACACGGCGCCGATGCAATTGGAACTCGATCCTCTGCTTTCCAAAGATGAGGGGGGCATAGACACCATAGCGCAGCTTATCAAAACGCACTTCGCTTTGGGCGGGACGCAGATCAACTTGAACATTATGGACGCGGAGAAGGTCCTCGAAGCGCATCGAGACCCCGCCAAGTATCCGGATTTGATCGTGCGCGTGACCGGATTCAGTGCCTACTTTGCCAGTTTATCGCCGGCGTTCCGGCAATTGGTCGTGGACCGTATCATCGCGGAGGGGGAAGTACAGCGGTGATAGGAGAGCTTCCCCTGTAAACTCTGAGTTTTCTTTGAATTCGTGGAGTAAAATCAATGTTTAAGTTTCTGATACGCAGGCGTGGGAAAACACAGCCCGAGAAATCGCGCCTCTTATGGCTCGATTTAGGTGATTTGGGTGACCTGGTCAATCCCGATGGGCCGCATGAACAGTGGCAAGACCACGGACTGGGTCTGTTGCGTACGATCATGCATCAGAACGGTCTCACAACCGATATCCTTTCAACGCGCTTGATTACGCACTGGTCACAACTGGAAAAACAATTGCCGGGCTATGAGATAATGCTCATGAACGTGCGCAGTTACACGTTTCCGGTAGCCCGCAAGGCCGCCCAGCTCTTCAAACAAATCAACCCGAACGGCATCGTCTTGACAGGCGGTATGCACGCTACGGTTGCCATTGACGAGATGCTCGAAGTTCCGGAATTCGATCATATTTGCAAGGGGCCTGGCGAGAAGATCATCGTTGATCTGGTAAAGGATCCCGGCGCGTTTCCCCGGGTTATCGAGGGGGTGGGTGCACGGTCAATGGCCGAATGGCCGATGATTGATCGGACGCTTTGGCCGCGGCCACATCGTCGCCTGCGCCGCACCTTCAACTGGCCTCTCGAACCGGCGTGCGGTTGGGGACCGCCGCCGGTGGCGACGATACTGACCAGCCGCGTGTGTCCCTGGCAGTGCGTCTTCTGCAACGAAAGTTCCTATATCCCTCATATGGGCCGCCGCCCGGTGGACATGGTCATTGACGAACTGAATGACCTCGACAATCATTATACTGTCGGCTCGGTGGTCATCCACGACTCGATGTTCTTCCAGAATCCGGCTTGGCTGAAGGAATGGATCGAGAAATACCCGCGCCGGGCGAACAAGCTGTGGCCGTATTGGGCCGCCGCCCGCTCGGATACGGTGCATCAGTGGCCTGATCTCTTCGAGGCGCTGGTCCGTGAGACGAACTGGGACCTCATTTCCATCGGTTTTGAATCGGGCAGTGATCGTATGCTGCGTCTGCTCAACAAGGAGTGTACGGAAGAGGACAATTACTTCACCATTGATCTGGTCAACAAGTTGGGCGAGGAATTCGAGCGCAAGGGGCGCACCCCTCCCCGGCTGTGGGCCAACATCATCCTCGGCATTCCCGGTGAGACGCCCGAAGACGCTTTCAAGACGATGCGCATGGTCAAGGCGATGCGCTATGTTCTGCCCTCATTCTCGTACTACGCCCCTTATCCGGGATCGGCTTTGGGCTACCAGCTTATCGCCGAGGGCAAGAGTCTGATGTCTAAGGAAAACTATCACCGCTTCCCCGGCGACGAGAAAGTGAAAGGTGTTGATTATGCTTTCTACCGGGATCTGTTAGCCGGAAAATACAATGATGAAGTCAACCGTGGCCTCTCTCCGCTCGATCGGCAGAGACCCGGTGTCTACACGGAGGCATTGAGGAAAGCATGAGCAGTTTTACTCACCCCCACACCATGTTTCTCTTTGAGATGAAAAACGGCAAGCAAAAGTTGGCTTACGGCCAGACGCCCGAAGATGCACTCGACATCCTGCGCATCCGTCTCACGGAAGAGGAGATGGCGCAGATCATTCCTGACCGTTATCTGAAATTCTCGGCGCGTGAGCTACAGTTACACATCCACAATTTGGGATAAGGCGGACAAAATCTAATATCCTTTCCTCGTCGCCACATTGCTTGTGTCCCCTAAGGCGACGCAAGTATCTACGCCCCCAACTCCTTCAGCATCGGCACGGTGCGGCTGACCCAGGCCAACGCGGGATCGTCGGCTGTGGCCTGGATGCGATGTTCGCCGGCGAGGAACCACAGGTAGTAGGTCATATAACCCGGCGCGCTGACGACGGTGTGGTAACCGTGTGGGGCCATCAGGATGGTGTTGTCGCGCACGGTAAAGTTCTCCTCGACGCCCTCAGCATTATAGTACCGGCAGATGCCGAAGCCGTCGGGCGGATTCACCTTGAAGAAGTAGTCCTCCTCGTGATCGGCCTCGCGGGGCAGATCGTCCACCTCGTGCTTGTGCGGCGGGAACGTGCTCCAGTTGCCGCTCGGCGTGAACGTCTCACCGACGATGAGCCGCCGCGCGGGTAGGTCGGGCTGTCCCGCCAGCGTGAGAATCTGGTGGAAGTAGCGCTTGAAGTTCGCCGCGCCCCACACGCCGTTGGTGACGCGCTCCGGCGCGATGACATACGGTGGGATGTCCAGGTCGCTCGGCGCGCTGGTCAGTGCAATCGAGACCGCGCCTTCGGCCGCAATGGTATAGCGCGCGCCGCAAGGCATATAGACCGCGTGCGGCTTCCCGCCGAAGACATTGGGCCGCCCGCCGACTTTCTCGAAGCGCGCACCGTTCACCGCCAACGTGGCCTTGCCGCCCAGGAGGACGGCCAGCACCTCGCGGTCGCCCGTCTCGCCGTCGAAACTCCCGCCCGGCGCGAGATTCAGCAGTTCAAAGCCCAGCAGTTTACACGGATTGTAGGGCGGTCGGTTCAGACCGGTGTTATTTTCAACAGACGCAAAGTATTTCATGTCAATCTCCTAACTCGTAATTCGTAATCCGTAACTCGTCATTCGTTACGGCTCGACCAGGTAGATGTTCACCTTGCCGCCAAGGTCAGAGGCGTAAAGAATGCGCGTCCCGTCCCAACTCCAGGTGGGATGACAATGGCTGCTCTGGGTATGCCAGGATGTGCGGTGATGGCATAACACGGAGAGCCTGGCTTCGGTGCCGGAGATGTCAATCAGCACCAGGTCATCCACATCGTCGCCGACCAGGAGCGTGTTGTCGGGGTTGGCGTGATAGTGATTGCAGTAGAAGGGCATCTCCACGCGACGGACGAGGTTTCCATAGCGATCGGCCAGGCCGACAAAGGGGGTCATTGCATTTTCATTGACCGGTACTTCGGTCGCCACGGCTTGCGTGCGGCTGGAGGTGATCGTGCCGTCATGCCCTGGCCCGCGGTCGTCGAAGAAAATATGGCCGTCTTGCGTCCAGAACTCGTGGCCGATGGAGTCGTACTCCTCCTGGCGGTAGCACGGTTTGGCCTCGCGTGAGACGAAGTCGAGAATCCATATCCGCTGCGTGACCAGATTCCACGGCCCTTCGTGGCAGAAAGTCGCTAACGTGCTGTCGTCGGGGCAGAACTGGAAATGCCCCAGCCAGTGGGTATCTTTGAAGACATCGAACGCCCCACTGCCATCGAGATAGGCCAACGTCACCCGCCCGTCCTTGATGCGGTAGAAGCTCTCCTTGAAGCCGGTATAGTTCGGGCCGCGCGGAGCATCCACTTTCTCGTTACGGGTGAAGGCGATGTAGCGCCGGTTGGCCGCAATCGAAGGCGCGCCGACGCTGAAATTGCCGGTTTCTTCGTAGATAACGGTGGTCTCACTGCTCTCTGTATCGAGCCGTTTGATCTGCTTGCCCGTCGTATAGACGATGAGCCGGCTGTCCGGCGTCTTGGTCACACTGCCGACGGAGCGCGGCTCGTCAGTCAACTGTGTGATCAGGCCCGTCCCTAAATCCATGCGAAAAATATTGTACCGTGGCGAGTCCTCCGGGCGCTTATCCTCGCCCGACGCGCGATCCGACACGAAAATGATCTCGTTTTTGACGTTGTCGAACGAGTTCTCCGTAAAGTAAAGATGGACGTTATTGCCGGTTGCGGTCAATTGCCGGATTGTCCGTCCGGTCTTCACATCCTTGAATTCACGCATTTCCGAAGGCCATGTATCACCAATCATTCTTCAATCTCCCCAGATTTTTGAATCAGCGCCACCCTCTTGCATCCTTCCATCCTACATTCTGCATCCTTCCATCCTACATCCTGCATCCTACATCCTGCATCCTACATCCTGCATCCTTCCATCCTACATCCTGCATTCTGCATCCTGCATCATTCCGGTCCTATGCCGAGGAAAACAGGCGCCAGCATCTGCTCAACAGGTGCATAGCGGTCAGTCAGCAACACAGTGCCATCTTCGACCAGCAGCGATTCTACCTCTTCCTCGGGCAACAACCACTGCCGCCAATACGAATCCGCAGCGAAGTCATTCATGTCCAATGGGGTATCCGTACCGACAATCACGATTGTAGTACGCGACGCCGCGCGCCAGTCCGTTTCTGTGGGGGCTACATAGACATAGGTGAAAGTTTGCCGCAGTGTATGCACATAAGCGCGCAGAAAACGCCCGTAGGTTCCGTCAATGATGTTGACCATGTAAAGGCCATCGGGTTCCAGCCAGGCATGGACGCGCTCATTGAACTCCCGCGTCGTCAGGTGGTAGGGAACGGAGAAATCGTTAAAAGCGTCACCCAAGATCAAGTCGTAATGCTTGACCGGCTCGCGGGCTAGAAACATCCGCGCATCCTCATTGTAACTGGTGATGCGCGTGTCGGGCGACAATCCCAGATGCCAGTACGCCACCTGTGTGACACCGGGATCAATCTCGATCACATCCAGGACACTGTCAGGGTAGAGCAGTTCCATATACTTCGGAAACGTGTATCCGCCGCCGCCGATGAACAATGCCCGCAGCGCGTCGTGATTGACGGCCCGATGCGCGGTCAATTCAGCGTAAACCTTCTCGTAGCCATATACCAGTTTGGTTGGATTGTCGAGGGATGTATAACTGTGAACGAGCCGGTCCAGGATCAAGGTGCGCACAGTTTCGCCCTCTTTCTTTTCTTCTCTTACCTTGATGCAAAAGTAGTGGGTCTCATACATACACGGTCCCTTGAGCCAACCTTGCCGGTCGGCCCACGCCGCACCGCCGATCAAAAGCGGAAGCGCCAGCACCGCAGCCCACCAACGGCGGCCCGGTAGGAAAAGCAGGCCCAGCAGAAGGAGCAGAATCGCCACGCCGAGGACAATCATGTATGTCCCAAATTGCGAAATGAGCCAGAATCCCGTGAGGAACGTTCCGACGATGCTGCCGACAGAACCAAATGCATAGATTTGTCCCACCGTGCGGCCTGCGCGTGCCAGATCGCGCATGGCCAGCTTCACCACAATCGGCGAAATCGTGCCCAGGATCGTGCAGGGAACCAAAAAGAGCGCAGCGATGAACGTCAGGATTTCCAGGATAAGCGGCCATTCGACGTAATCCATGGGTTGAAGTTGGTCAACGGCGAGGACGCCCAGGGCCGTCAGTCCGGCCAGAAAGAACATCAAGCCAAGCAGCCGGGGCGATGCCCAACGGTCGGCCAACCGCCCGCCGATGTAGTTGCCGATGCTGATCCCTGCCAGGATGACGCCGATCACGCTTGTCCATGTGTACAGCGATACGCCGACGCTCGGCGCGATAATGCGCCCGGCGACTAATTCAAGAATCATAATGCAGCCGCTGGAGATGAAGACGATCAGATTAGGCTGCCAAAACCAGGGACGGAATGGTGATTTTTTTATTGTCGGTTGTATGGGCATTCTTGTTCTCTTTTGTATTAGCAGACAACATGAACGATGCTCTCTAGGATTTCTTAAATCTCTGCGCACGCTGTGTGCTCTGCGGTGCAATTAGTAGGAAATTCGCCCCCATTCTGAAAGTCACCCGTCTGCCGGCAGAGAGTTGACACCTTTAGAAATGGTTTCAAACGGTTTCCTTTCCGCCGCGCAGATGTCCTTCAGCACATCCCGCCCGGAAGCGACGGATAGTTCGACGTTGCCGCCCGGCTCCACCCATTGCCCGATCATGTAGAAGTTATCCAGGCCCGGCAACGTCTTCTTCATCCCGCCGCCCATCATCATGCTCATCTTGCGCGTGGTGAGCGCCCAGCCGGCGAACGCACCGCGCCAGTTGGCGGTGTAGCGCTCGTAGGTGACCGGCGTTGCCACGTCCACCACTTCGACGATCTCGGCCAGACCGGGAAAGCGTTCGTCCAGCGCGGTGATGACCTGCTGCGCGACCAGCTCTTTAGCGGCGCGGTAGTGGCGGGGATGCGCGCGCATACTCTTCCAGTAATCGTAGTCCGCCTCGCACCACACGCTCAACACGGACTTGCCCGGCGGGGCCATCGTCGGATCGAAGCAGTAGTGCTTGACCACCAACCGCTCCTGCCGCACGTTGCCCAGGTAGATGGGATGTGACAGGGGGAAGTTGATGGACGGACATTCGGCGGAGAAGTCTCTGTTCACGCCCAGGGAGATTTGGAGGATAGATTTCGCTACCGTCATGTCACGGTAGTACGAGCGGACTTTGTTATCCACGTAGCGCCCACCGAGCAGGTCGAAGATCGTACTGCGTCCATCCGCCGCCGAGATGACGAGATCCGCGCGATGCTCGCTGCCATCGGCCAGACGGACGCCCACCGCGCGGTCGTTCTCCACCAGGATGGACTCCACGCGCGATTTGTAGTGGATTTCCCCGCCGAGGGCCAGATAGCGCTTCGCCAGGTCTTCCGCAAAGCGCAGCGACCCGCCGATGGGATAACCGGCCTCGCGGTCGTGCATCATCGCCAGCGTGGATAACAGCAGCATCATCGGGAAATCCGGCGGCGCAAATTGGAAGAAGTCCGGCAACGCCGTCCGCAACAGCGGGTCTTTGAACCGCTCCGCATACTTACGCACGGTCACATTGGCCCACCGTAGAGCCGGAATCAGCACCGGCAACATACTTTGTCCCAACTCCAGCGACTCTTCCGGGCCAGATGGCGTAAGGTCTACCGGCAATTCCAGCTTTCTGAACTGGCGAATGGCCGACGCGAATTCGCGGATCAGCCCTTCATCCGCCGGAGAGAGCGCCAGCATGTGTTGTTCGAGGCGATCAATGTCCGTGTAGAGCGTAAAGACACGTCCATCAGCCCCCTCGTAACGGCTGAATTCGTCGTAGAAGTGGAATTCGCGGCCTTCCAGCAGGCCCAGCTCCATCCACAATGCGTGAATCTTCGTTTGTGGATCGGTTCCACTGAGATAGCGGATGCTGCCGTCGAAGACGTAGCCCTTTCGCCGCCACGATGTACACAGCCCGCCCGGAATTGTGTGCAGTTCAAAAATCTGTGAGCGATAGCCGTTCATCTGCGCGTAACAGCCGGCCGCAAGTCCCGCCATGCCCGCGCCGATGATGAGAATGGTTTTTCCGGACACAATGCACTCTCTACTGGTAAATGTATACCGTTCGGCCCCCACCTCCAAACGACGCCAAAATGCCGAGGAGGAAGCCGAAATCGTACCATCTGCCATTGTTGTTGATCTCGTAGATGCCGACGTTGGGATTGAACAGGCGGATGACGAACGTGATGGGCAGAATGATCCCGTGCCACAATCCCGCCCAGAACCCTGCCGGCTTGGCGCCGGGCTGTTGAAACTTCGAGTTCGGTCCTGCAACTGCTAAAATGTTGGCCATAAGTCATAACCTCCTTAGATTAGATAAGATAGTCTGATCGTCGTTAGCCTGGTTGTCCTATAGTCGGCTTATAACGTTGGCGCGATGTGCATTTGCATGCGTTCCCATCCCCGTCTACCGTCTACTGTCTACCTATAAATCCCAATTCTCCGGCCATCGGTAGTGGTCGTGAATGTCCTCGATGTATGCCATGGGTTCGTTGGGTTCGATATCAAACAGGGCCTCAAGCACGGCCACGGCCTGATCGTAGGAACGGGTCTGGTGGCTTTGCAAAATGCCGTACAGCAACATAGATTTGTCGCCGCTGAGCAGGGCTTCGAGCGTGCGCTCCATCTCCAGCCAGTCGGGATAGATGCACTCCAGCATCACTTTGTTGGGGAGCGGTTCCACGCGGATGGGCTGGATGCCCATGCGGTTGACAACGGCGGGCACTTCCACGGCCACATCGTCGGGCAGACCGGGGAGCGCACCGTTGTTCAATACGTTCACTTGGGCACGGTATTCGTTATCATTGACCAGTGCGTCAATAATCGGAATGTGTTGCTCACTCGTCTTCTGAGCGCCGAAGAGTTCCACCGGGCGCACCTGGGCATCATAAGCCGCCTCTTTCATTTGCGCATACTTTTCTTCCTTCTCCCGCAAAATGCGGTCGCGGCCTTCCGGCGTATCGCCACCGCCGCCCGCCCCGTACCAGCGCATGCGTGTCTCCAGGTCGGTGTGATACCACCAGCCGCCGCTTCGGCAGGTATCCCCGATGGGGAATAAGCCGTACATCTTGTACTGGTGAATCGCCGCCGGTGACCATTGCGCCGAGACGCCCGTGTCCTTGTGCGCGGCCCAGTACTGCGCGATATTGTCGGCAATCCATTGATCCAGCAGGGGATAAGCGTCCCGGCCTTCATAGTAGAAATGCGTCAACCAGATGTTATGATTGAGGCCGGGTGCCTGCCAGGTGATCTTCGCCGGGTCAAGACCGATAGTGCGGGCGACACCGTAAATGCCGTAGTGTCCGTGGCACAACCCGCATACTTTGACCTCGGTTTCGCGGCCCATCAACGTTGTGCCGTCAAAGACGGGATTGCCCGCCTGCAAAATCCAGGCATCCGGTGCGATGCGCTCCACATCTTTCGCCACATCGAGCATCAATTGCAGGTTATGGTATTCCGGCATACCTGTATGTCCGTAGAAATAGCCGTATTGCGTTGTCAATTCACGGCGGCGCTTCATGAAATACTCATTGTGGGTGACCGTTGCCGTGTTGATGACGAAATCCGCATCCTGCAGCGATTCCACGCGGTCCAACGTGCGTGCAAATGTGAGGTCGGCGCCTAAGTCTTCCGCATACCGCTGCGCCAGGCGGTAGACGACATCCAGTCGCTCCTCATTGATGTCCATAAAATGGACCATGCTACCCTTCAAGCCCTCGGTCAGGCACAAATCCTTGACCAGACCCAGCGAGAAGACCACACTTCCTGCGCCGATGATGGTAACTTTGACAGATGACATCCATGAGCCTCCTCTGAAAATAGTGAAATTAATTGCGGTTTGCAGCAGAGATCATAATTAGAGTTGCCGA
>FWPV01005133.1_pt1 | contig 11393 bp, 11 predicted proteins | sample 2228371 | NCBI WGS metagenome assembly FWPV01 (sample SAMEA103939776, study PRJEB20133) | metagenome | reverse complement strand
GGCGAGCCCGCTCGAGCACCAGGCGCTCGGGGTGCTCCGCCCAGGCCGCCGCGAAGCCCGCCTCCCGCAGGTGCTCGGCCGAAACGCTGGTCAGCACCGTGACCGCGAGCACGCCCACCCGGCCCGCCGCCCCCTCCACCGCCGCCCGGAGCATCGCCGGGTTTTCGCCGCAGTGGACCGTCGCCCAGCGCGCCCCGCTCGCGGCGATCGCGCGCATCGCGCGCCCCACCGTGTGCGGGATGTCGTGGAGTTTGAGGTCGAGAAAGACCCCCCCCGCCGCACGCTCGCGGATCCAGGCGACGATCCCGGGCCCGCAGCGGATGAAGAGCTCGAGCCCCACCTTGAACACCCCCACGCACCCCGCGAGCTCCTCGACCCAGCGCCGCGCCTCGCTCTCCGAGGGGACGTCCAGGGGAAAGACGATGCGCCTCCAGGGTTCCCGCCGCTCGAGCTCCTCACGCGCCATAGTGCCGCTCCATCCAGCGCCGGTACTCCCCGCTTTGGACGCGCTCCACCCACGCGCGGTGCTCGAGGTACCAGGCGATCGTCTTGCGCAGCCCGCTGTCGAAGCTCTCGCGCGGCGCCCAGCCGAGCTCGCGCTCGATCTTTCCGCAGTCGATCGCGTAGCGCAGGTCATGCCCGGGCCGGTCCGCCACGAAGCGAATGAACCGCCGCCGCGGGGCGAGGCGGCCGTCGGGGCGCATCTCGTCGAGGAGATCGCAAATGCGTTCCACGGTCTCGAGATTCGTCCTCTCGCAGCGGCCGCCCACGTTGTAGACCTCCCCCGTGCGGCCGCGCTCGAGGATGAGCCAGATCGCCCGGCAGTGATCCTCGACGTGCAGCCAGTCGCGGACGTTGAGCCCGCGGCCGTACACCGGGAGCGGTTTGCCGGCCGCGGCGTGCAGGATCATGAGCGGAATGAGCTTTTCCGGGAACTGGAACGGGCCGTAGTTGTTGGAACAGTTGGAGACGGTGACCGGGAGACCGTAGGTCCGGTGGTAGGCGCGCACGAGGTGGTCGGAGGCGGCCTTCGAGGCGGCATAGGGGCTGTTCGGCCGGTAGGGGCTCTCCTCGGTGAAGAAGCCCTCGGGCCCGAGGGAGCCGTAGACCTCGTCGGTGCTGACGTGGTGAAAGCGCCGGAGGCCGGATGCCCGTTCCCGCGCGGCCTCGAGCAGGACGAAGGTCCCCTCCACGTTGGTGCGGATGAAGGCGTCCGGGGCGACGATGGAGCGGTCGACGTGCGATTCGGCGGCGAAGTGGCAGATCGTGTCCACCGCGAAGCGCTCGAGCGCCTCCGCGACCGCGGCACGGTCGCAGATGTCCGCGCGGACGAAGGCGTAGCGGTCGGGGAAGTCGCGCGCGACGTCGGCCAGGTTCTCGGGGTTGCCGGCGTAGGTGAGCTTGTCGAGGTTGACGACGCGGCCGCGGAAGCCCGCCTCGTGAAAGAGAAAGCGGATGAAATTCGAGCCGATGAAGCCGCAGCCGCCCGTCACGAGAAGACTGTCCATGCCCTCCTCCCGCGGGGAAACGCCCCCGCCGTCCACTATAGCCCAATTCCTCCCCGGGGAGAACCGCCTTCGCCCGAGCGGCCCCGCAGGCCGCGGCGCGGCGAGAAAACCGTTGAAGCGCCGTGGGCTTCCATGCTATCCAAACGCAACGATTTCCGGCCCCTTCAGGCGGCATCCCGGCCCCGCGGTCTCCCCCCGCGGGGCCGAAGCGTGAGGTCCTTCCGTGCGGCATCGCCACGTGAGCGCGGGCGAGTCCTTCGTCGGGCGCACCCAGCCGCTCGTCCTCGAGGCCTACCTCGCCAGCTGCGTGGGGCTCGCGGCCTACGACCCGAAGGGCGGGGTGGGCGGGATGGCCCATTTCCTGCTGCCCGAGCCGGTCTCGAGCGCCGTCCAGCCCGAAAAATACGCCGCAAGCGGGGTGCCCCGCTTTCTGCGGCAGCTCGAGGAGGCGGGCGCGCGGCGGGAACGGCTCCGGGCCGTGATCGCCGGCGGAGCGCTCGTGGGGCCGGTCGAGGAAATCGATCTCAACCTCAACATCGGCGGCCGCACGGCGGAGATCACCGAGCAGATCCTCCAGGACGAGGGAGTCCCCCTGGAGCGGGCCGAGACGGGCGGCTTCCTCTCCAGCCGCTTGCGCCTCGACATGGAGCGCTGGTCCTGGGCGATCGAGCCGACGGGCCTCGAGGACGCCGCGGCCGAGCGGCCCGCCCGGATTCCGCGGCCGGAGGACATCGCGCGGGCGATCGAGCGACTGCAGCCGATCCCGCAGGCGGCGCTCAAGATCCTGCGCCTGATCGACGAGGAGGAATACGACATCCGGCGGCTCGCCGCCGAGCTGCGGACCGACCAGGTCCTCACGGCGCGCACGCTCAAGGTCGCCAACTCCGTCATGTTCGCCAACCGCACCCCGATCGAATCGATCGACCACGCGCTGATGTTCCTCGGCGTCAACCTCCTCGCCCAGTTCGTCATCGCCGCCTCGATCGAGCAGACCTTGTCCCTCCCCTCGGCCGGCTACTCGCTCTGCCGCGGCGGCCTCTACCGGCACGCGGTGGGGACGGCGGCCGCCTGCGAGCAGATCGCCCGCATGACGGGGCGGGCCCGCACCGGGCTCGCCTACACCGCGGGCCTCCTGCACGACGTCGGCAAGGCGGTCCTCGACCAGTTCGTGGCCGGGGCCGCACCGCTCTTTTACCGCCGGCTCCACGAGCAACGGGCCTGCGACTTCCTCGCGGTCGAGCGGGAGGTGCTGGGAACGACCCACGGCGAGACGGGATTCGAGCTCGCCGAACGCTGGGCCTTCCCGGAATCCCTCGCGCAGGCCATCCGGCGCCACCACGGCCCCGAGGAGGCCGGCCGCCACGCGGAACTCTGCAGCCTGGTCGCGCTCGCCAACCAGATCGCGGGCCGGTTCCAGGCCGGGGTGCAGATCGACCGCCCGGACCTCCCCGCGCTCGCCCCCCGGATGCAGGCGCTCGGCATCCCCACCGCGCGGCTGCCGCACATCCTGGACGCGATGCCGCCGGGCGCCTTCGCCGCCGGGGCCGCCGCCGAGCCGGCGCCCTGACTTCGAACCCCGCGGGAGGAACCCCCGGAGGACGATGGACGCGGATCCCCCAGAGAACGAACTCCAGCAACGGCTGCGGCGGCTTCCCGCCGTGGACCGTCTCCTCGAGGCCGCCCGGGGCAACCCCGAACTCGCCGGCACGCCCCCCGCCGTGCTCACGCGCGCCGCCCGCGAGGTGGTCGAGGCCGAGCGGCGCCGGATCCTCGCCGCCGCCCCCGCGGACGCCGAGCCCCCGCCGATGGCGGTCTTCGAGCGGCGGCTCGCGGAGGCCGCGCGGCGTCTGCAGCGCCCGAACCTGAGGCGCGTGGTGAACGCGACCGGGGTCGTGATCCACACCAACCTCGGCCGCTCCCTGCTTGCCCGCGAGGCCCTCGAGCGCGTCCGGGAGGCGGCCCTCCACTACACGAACCTCGAATACGACCTCGAGCGGGGCAAGCGCGGCTCGCGCTACACCGCGGTGCGCGATCTCCTCTGCGAGATCACCGGCGCCGAGGACGCCATGGTGGTCAACAACAACGCCGGCGCGGTGCTGATCAGCCTGGAGACGCTGGCCCGCGGCCGGGAGGTCGTCGTCTCCCGCGGCGATCTCGTCGAGATCGGGGGCTCCTTCCGCATCCCGGAGGTCATGGCCAAGAGCGGGGCCCGGCTGCGCGAGGTGGGGACCACCAACCGCACCCACCTGCGGGACTACGAGGGCGCGATCGGCGCGGAGACGGCGCTCTTGCTCAAGGTGCACTGGAGCAACTACAGCATCGTCGGCTTCACGGCCCAGGTCCCCCTCGCCGAGCTCGTCCGTCTCGGCCGCCGGCTCGGCCTGCCGGTGATGGAGGACCTGGGCAGCGGCACCTTCATCGACTTCTCCCGCTACGGCCTGCTCAAGGAGCCGACCGTTCAGGAATCGGTCGCCGCCGGCGCCGACATCGTCACCTTCAGCGGCGACAAGCTGCTCGGCGGCCCCCAGGCGGGGATCATCGTCGGCCGCGCCGAGCTGATCGCGGCGATCCGCAAGAACCCGCTCAACCGCGCCCTGCGGATCGACAAGCTGACGCTCGCCGCGCTCGAGGGCACCCTGCGCCTGTACCGCGACGAGGCGCAGGCGGTGCGGGAGATCCCCACCCTCCGGCAGCTCACGGCACCCGGGGACGCCCTGCGGCCGCGGGCCGAGGCGCTGGAGAGGCGGCTGGCGGCCCTCGGCAACCCGCGGCTCGAGGTGGCGATCGCGGAGCGTTCCTCCAAGGCGGGCGGCGGGTCCCTGCCGCTGCTCGATCTGCCCAGCCCCTGCGTGCGGCTTCGCCTGCGCGGCGGCTCGGCCCGGCGCCTGGAATCCGCCCTGCGGCGGGCCGAGCCGCCGGTGATCGCGCGCATCGAGGAGGAGGCGGTGATGTTCGACCTGCGGACGGTGCTCCCCGGGGACGAAGACCTCATCGTCGCCGCCGTCGCGCGGATCCTCGAGGAGGGCTGACGCGATGGAGGCCGAAAGGGAGCCGACCGCCCCGGAAGCGCCCCTCGGCGGCTTCCTGAAGTCTCCGCCGGTCGGGGGTGAGCGCCGGGAATCCCCGCCGGAGCCGGAACCGGGCGACCGCTTCTTCGCCGAAGCCTTCCCCGGCCTGCCCCGGGGGGCCGCCTTTCGGGCATCCGTCGCCGAAACCCTCAACCGCCTCGACCGCTTCGGGGTGATTCTCCTGCGCCGCGAACGTCCGGCCGGGGGGCAGGCGCCTGACCCCGGCCGGGCCGCCCCCGCCCGGCCCCTGCCCGCGACGGGCCGCATCCCCGGCCCGGACGGGCTCTGGGGCGTCGAAGAAGGCGGCGAGCTCGCCGTGATCCTCCCCGGGGCGGAAGCCCCGGCGGCACGGGAGTTCGCCGCGCGTTTGCAGCGCGAAATCGAGGCCCTCGTCGCGGAGTCGCCGCTTGCGGGCATCGCCCTCTACCCCACCCTCGGCGACCCGCGGCCGCGGACCTTCGACAACGCCCGCCTGGCGCTCGATCACGCCGCCTTCTTCGGACCCGGCGGCCTGGCCCTCTTCGACGCCACCACCCTGAACATCAGCGGCGACCGGCACTTCGAGGCGGGGGACCTCGAGGGGGCGCGGCGCGAGTACGAGCGGGCGCTCGCCCTCGAGGCCGGGCACGTCAACGTGTTGAACAGCCTCGGCGTCTGCCTCGCGATGCGCGGGGACTTCGAGGCCGCGATCGAGCGCTTCTCGGCGGCCGTCCGCCTTGACCGCACCGAGTACATGGCGGTCTACAACCTCGGCCTGGTGCACGCCTTGAACGGAAGGCTGGAGACGGCGCTCGGCTTCTTCCTGCGGGCGGCCTCGCTGCGCGGGGACGTCTACGAAATCCGGCTGGAGCTCGGCAAGACCTACCTCGCCCTCGACCAGCCCGAGGCGGCACGGATCCATCTGGAGGAGGGCGCGCGCCACGAGGGGCGGGGAGCGGCCGTCTTCCGGCTGCTCGGGGAGTGCCACGAGCGGCGGGGAGACGCGCGCCGGGCCGTCTCGGCCTACCAGAAGGCGGTCCAGATCAACCCGGCCGACGCCCAGTCCCTTTCCCGGCTGGGGGGCCTCTACGCGGCCACGGGCGAAAACGAGGAGATCGCGCTGCTCTTCTGCCGGGAAAGCGTCCGCCTGGCGCCCGGGGACGCGCGCCTGCGCGAGCGGCTCGGCCGCCTGTGCCTGAAAGCGGGTCGCCTCGAGGAGGCGCTCGCCGAGTTGGAAGCGGCCTGCCGCCTGGGCGGGGGCCTCCACGACGAGGTCGCCGCGCTTCGCCGGAGGATCGGGGCGGGGCGGACCGGAGACGCCGCGGGATGAACCCGACCGACCGCATCATCGAGGCCGCGCTGGAGGAACACCTGCACGTGGTGCGGCAGGCGGTGATCTCCCAGCGGCGGGAGATCCTGCGCGCCGCCGAGACGATCGCCGCCTGCCTCGCCGCCGGGGGAAAGGTCCTGCTCTTCGGAAACGGCGGCAGTGCGGCGGACGCCCAGCACATCGCGGCCGAGTTCGTGAACCGCTTCCGCGTCGACCGACCGCCGCTCGCCGCGATCGCCCTGACCACGGATGCCTCGGTCGTGACCAGCATCGCCAACGATGCCCGCTTCGAGGAGGTCTTCGCACGCCAGATCCGGGCCCTGGGACGGCCGGGCGACGTCGCCTGGGCGTTCAGCACGAGCGGGGCGTCGGCGAACGTCCTCGAGGGCATCGCGGCCGCCCGCGGGGCGGGGCTCTTCACGATCGCCCTCACCGGGCGCGGGGGACCGCTCGCCCCGGCGGCCGACCTCGCGCTGAGGGTCGACTCCGCGGACACCCCCCGCATCCAGGAAGCCCACGGCCTGATCGGCCACCTGATCTGTGCGCTGGTCGAGGAGCGGCTCTTCGCCGCTCCCCCGCCGGAGGCGCGCCGGGAGCGGCCCTCGCGGCCTTGACAACGTCTTGTTTTTCGCTTTTAAGCCGTTATCTTGCGACGGCGGGACGGCGAGGCGCTCCGGTCGTTTTCGGGCGGGGCGACTCCCCCCAAGCCGTCCACGAGCGAAGCAGGGCGGGGGATCCTCCCCGGACCCCGCCGCGGAGGAAGCCCGATGCCGATCTACGAATACCATTGCGAACAATGCGGTGACGATTTCGAGTGCCTGGTTCTGGGCCGGGAAAAGGTGGTCTGCCGGAGCTGCCGCAGCTCCCGGATCCGCAAGCGAATCTCCGCCTGCGGCTTCGTCAGCAAAGGCGCAGGCGGCCAGACCGTGAAAAAGGCGGCCGGCTCCTCCTGCGGCTCCTGCAGCGCGGGAAGCTGCAGCGGCTGCCGCTCCTGATGGACGCCCCCCTCGTCATCGGCACCCGCGGCAGCCCGCTCGCCCTGCGGCAGGCGGAAGGGGTGCGCGATGCCCTGCTCCGACACTGGCCCGGCATCGAGGTGCGCCTCGAGATCATCCGCACCCGGGGCGACCGCTTCCTCGACGCCCCGCTCTCCGCCGTGGGCGGCAAGGGCCTCTTCGTCAAGGAGATCGAGGAGAGCCTGCTCGCGGGCCGCGCCGATCTCGCCGTGCACAGCCTGAAGGACGTTCCCGCGGAGACGGCGCCGGGGCTGACCTTCGGGGCGATCCCCGAGCGCGACTCCCCCCGGGACGCGTTGGTTTCGCGCCGCGGGGAACCGCTCGCGGAGCTTCCCGCCGGCGGCCGGGTGGGGACGAGCAGCCTGCGCCGCGCGGCCCAGATCCGCCGCCTGCGCCCCGATCTCGAGGTGGTTCCGCTGCGGGGAAACGTGGAAACGCGCCTGCGCAAGCTCGACGCCGGCGAGCTCGACGCCGTGGTGCTCGCCGAGGCGGGACTGAACCGGTTGGGACTCGCCGCGCGCATCAGCGAGCGCTTCGACCCCGGCCGGCTGTTGCCCGCCGTCGGCCAGGGGGCGCTTTGCGTGCAGATCCGGGAAGGCGACCCCGCCACCTCGGAGCGGATCGCCCCCCTCGACCACGCCCCCACCCGGACGGCGGTCGCCGCCGAGCGGGCGTTCCTGGAGCGCATCCAGGGGGGCTGCCAGGTGCCGATCGCCGGGCACGCCGAGCTCGAAGACGGGGGGGGGCTCCTGCTGCGCGGCCTGGTCGCCGACCTGAAGGGGGAGCGGCTCGTCGCGGACACGGTGCGGGGCGATCCCGGCGGCGCGCGGCAGCTGGGGGTCGCGCTGGCCGAAACCCTCCTGCGCCGGGGCGCGGCCGAGATCCTCGAGGATCTCGGCGGGAGCCTCCGCCCATGACCTTCGCCCCGCCCCTCGTCTACCTGGTCGGCGCCGGCCCCGGCGACCCGGGCCTCATCACCCGGCGGGGAATCGAATGCCTCGCCGCGGCGGATGTCGTGGTCTACGATCACCTCGCCGCCCCCGAGCTGCTGCGTCACGCCCCCGCCGGGGCGGAGAAAATCTACGTCGGCAAGCAGGCGGGCGATCACACCCTCGCGCAGGCGGAGATCAACCGCCTCCTCGTCGAGCGGGCGCGCGCCGGGAAGACCGTGGTCCGCCTGAAGGGCGGGGACCCCTTCGTCTTCGGCCGCGGCGGCGAAGAGGCCGAGGCGCTCGCGGAGGCCGGGATCGCCTTCGAGGTCGTGCCCGGGGTGACCTCCGCGGTCGCGGCCCCCGCCTACGCCGGCATCCCGCTCAGCCACCGGCGGCTCACCGCGACCATCGCCTTCGTCACCGGCCACGAAGACCCCGCCAAGCCCGAATCGGGGATCGACTGGGCGGCCCTCGCCCGCGGCATCGGCACCCTCGTCTTTTTCATGGGCGTGAAGACCCTGCCCGCCATCGCCTCCGCCCTGATCGGCCACGGGCGCGATCCGCAGACGCCGGCCGCGGTCGTGCGCTGGGGGACGACCCCTCGGCAGCGGACCGTCACCGGGACGCTCGCCGACATCGCCGAGCGCGCCCGGCAGGCGGGCGTCCGGCCGCCCGCCCTGGTCGTCATCGGCGAGGTGGTGCGCCTGCGCGAGCGGCTGAACTGGTTCGAGCGGCGCCCCCTCTTCGGCCGGCGGATCGTCGTCACCCGCGCGCGCGAGCAGGCGAGCGATCTCGCCCGCCGGCTCTCCGCCCTAGGGGCCGAGTGCCTGGAGACGCCGGCCATCCGCATCGCGCCCCCGGAGGACTTCGGGCAGCTCGACGGGGCGATCGCCGCCCTGTCGTCGACGGACTGGGTCGTCTTCACCAGCCCGAACGGCGTCGATTTCTTCTTCGAGCGCCTGGAAGCGGCGGGCCGCGACGCCCGGGCGCTTGCGGGGGTGAAGGCCGCGGCCATCGGCCCGGCGACCGCCGCGCGGCTCAAGAGCCGCGGCATCGTGAGCGATCTCGTCCCCGAAACCTTCCGCGCCGAAGCGGTCGTCGAGGCGTTTCGGCGCGAGCCGATGGCCGGCCGCGTCGTGCTCCTGCCCCGCGCCGCCGGCGCCCGGCCGGTGCTCCCCCGGGAGCTCGCCGCCATGGGGGCGGTGGTGCGCGAGGTCGACGCCTACCGCACGCTCCCGGAGCCGACGGACCCGGCGGAGCTGGTCGCCCGCCTCGAGGAGCGCGCGGTGGACCTCGTCACCTTCACGAGCTCCTCGACCGTGACCCACTTTCTCGCGCTCCTTCCCCCCGCCCGCCGGGAGGCGCTCCTCGCCGGCGTGCCCTGCGCCTGCATCGGCCCGATCACGGCCGAGACGGCGCGGCGTGCGGGCTTGACGGTCGCGGTCGAGGCCGCGCGCTACACGATCGACGGGCTGGTCGCGGCGATCCTGGCCTGGGCGGCCTGAATCCGCCCAGAAGGAAAGGGGGAAGGCCATGGACATCGCATGGGAGGAACGGGAGGACGCCGTCTGTTTCCGCCTCGCCGGCCGTCTCGACGCCCAGGCCGCGCCGGAGGCCGAGCGCCGGGTGCGCCAGGCCCTGGAGCGGGGCAAGCGGGGGCTGCTCTTCGACGTGAGCCGGCTCGATTACATCAGCAGTGCCGGGCTGCGCGTCCTGTTGATGGCGCTCAAGGCGCTCGCCCCGGCGGGCGGCCGGGTCGTCCTCTGCGGCCCCCCGCCCCACGTGCGCGAACTCTTCGAGGTCAGCCGGTTTTCGACCGTCATGCCGATCGCCGACACGGTCGAGGCCGGCTGGCTCCTGATCGGCTGACGCCGCGCCGCCAAAGCCGGCGCAAGGCCCGACGCGCCATGCCCGCGGCGGACGAGGGGACGGCCCGGGCCGCGGGAGGGTGCCGAACGTGCTGATCGATCCCTGCAACCGACGCTTGAACTACCTGCGGATCTCGGTCACCGACCGCTGCAACCTGCGCTGCGCCTACTGCATCCCGCTCGGGGACGACCGCCGGCTCGACCACGCCGAGATCCTGCGCTACGAGGAGATCCTCCGCCTGGTGACCATCGGCGTGGGCCTGGGCATCGAAAAGGTCCGCATCACCGGGGGCGAGCCTCTCGTGCGCCGCGGGCTCCCGGCCCTCCTCGCCGCGATCCACCGTCTGCCCGGCATCCGCGACCTTTCGCTCACGACGAACGGGCTGTTGCTCGAGGAGCACCTCGACGCCCTCGTCGCCGCGGGCCTGCGGCGCGTCAACGTGAGCCTCGACACGCTGAGCCGGGAGCGCTACCGCGAGCTCACCGGGGTCGATGCGCTCGAGCGCGTCCTCGCCGCCGTCGACGCCGCCCTCGCCGCGGGCCTGCGGCCGGTCAAGATCAACGTGGTCGCGCTGCGGGGGGTCAACGAGGACGAGTTGGTCGACCTCGCCCGGCTTTCGCTCGCGCGGCCGCTGCACGTGCGCTTCATCGAGTTCATGCCCATCGGCGCCCCGCGCCTCGCCGACCGCCCGCCGCTGCTCGTCCCCGAAATCCGCCGGCGGCTCGCCCCGCTCGGCGAACTCACCCCCGTTCCCCCGGACGCGATGGACGGCCCGGCCGAGCGCTTCCGCCTTCCCGGCGCCGCCGGCGAGATCGGCTTCATCCCGGCGATCAGCCACCATTTTTGCAGCCGCTGCAACCGCCTGCGGCTCACGGCGGCCGGAACACTCCGCCCCTGCCTGCTCTCGGACCGCGAGGAGGACCTCAAGGGCCCGCTGCGGTCCGGAGCGACGGACGAGGAGCTGGCGGCGATCTTTCTCGCCGCCGCCCGCCACAAGCCCTCGGACCACAACCTCGCCGTGGGCGAGCCGGCCCACGTGTGCTGCCAGATGCGGTCGATCGGCGGCTGAAGCCCAACGCCCCGCGAAAGGAGGACCCCATGGCCATCACGATCGAGGTCGTCCCCATCGAAAACCCCGAGGCCTGCAACCTGATCCTCGGCCAGTCCCACTTCATCAAGACCGTCGAGGACCTGCACGAAGCCCTGGTGACGGCCGTTCCCGGCGCGAAGTTCGGGATCGCTTTCTGCGAGGCCTCCGACGTCTGCCTCGTCCGCCGCTCCGGCACCGACGCCCGCCTGGTCGAGCTCGCCCAGAAAAACGCGCTGGCCCTCGGGACCGGGCACGCCTTCCTCGTCTTTCTGAAGGACCTCTACCCGATCAACGTCTTGAACGCCGTCAAGCAGGTCCCCGAGGTCTGCCGCATTTTCTGCGCCACGGCCAACCCGGTCCAGGTCGTGGTCGGAGTCACCGAGCAGGGGCGCGGGATCCTCGGGGTCATCGACGGCTTCGCCGCCAAGGGGATCGAAACCGAGGCCGACGTCCAGAAGCGCCGCGATCTGCTGCGCCGCATCGGCTACAAGCTGTGAGGCGCGGGAAGGGAGCCTGACCGTGGAACGCCGCCGTTTCCTGAAAACCTTGCTCGCCGCCGCGGCCGCCGGGTGGCTCGGCCGCGCGCGCGGGGCCCGCGCCG
>FWPV01014735.1_pt1 | contig 11396 bp, 10 predicted proteins | sample 2228371 | NCBI WGS metagenome assembly FWPV01 (sample SAMEA103939776, study PRJEB20133) | metagenome | reverse complement strand
GCCCAACCCGAAACCGACAACTATCAACCCCAAGGACTCTCGTTATGAACGAGGGACGACCGGGGGGCAGGTCAGTGGCCATCGCGCCTCCCGCCCCTACCTCCCCTTCATGCGCCTGACCCTCGCCCTCCTTCTCCTCGCCACCCCCGTCCACGCGTGGGAGTTCCGGCCGACCCCCATCTGCACCCTCTCCCACGCCACGGCGGAGGCCGCCGTCACCGTCACCTACGACCCGCGCCTGCCCGAACCCTACGCCATCGCCGTCACCCGCCCAGACCCCTGGCCGGACAGCCCCTCTTTCGGCATGCGCTTCGACGGCGACCGGCCGCTGGCCATCGGGACCGACCGGCATCGCCTGTCGAACGAAGGCCGCACGTTGACGGTGACCGACACCGGCTTCGGCAACGTCCTCGACGGGCTGGAGTTCAACCGTGCGGCCGCGGCCACCTCGGGCGGCGTTTCGGTGCTCTTCGACCTGACCGGCGCCGCGCCCGGGGTGCGGGCCTTGCGCGCCTGTGCCACCGCGCCGGTGGCCTGACCTGCGTCACCTTCCGTGCACGTCCGGTGCACATCCGGTGCACGCTTTGCGCAGACGGTTTTCCCGCCCCGTAGACGACTTGCGGTCCCCTTCCGCCGACCCCCGTTCGAGCGCCCGCCGAAGTCTCGCGACACCCATTGAAGCCGTCCCCGGGACCTCGACTCTCACCTCCTGTCAGCAAGGGAGGTCTCCCTGCACATCGTCCGCACGACGGTCGGACAGGGCGACACCCACGCGGCGCCGAAATCTGGGTCTGCGACCAGGTGATCGACCGCATCACCCCCGGACTCCGGCCTGACGACCCATGCCGACCACGTGGCGGATCACCCGGAAACCTCCCGCGACTACTTCCCCGAACACCGCGCCCTGACCGCCCGGTGATCGCCACCCGCGACATTGCGCAGGGTGAGGAAATCACCTTCGATTACAAGGTGATACGCTGCGGCAAGCACATGGTCGCGCCGCTTTCGGCCGAACCGGCCCGAGCGGTCAGAAGGTAGCCGAAACCTCGTACATCACCGGCTCGAAGCTGCGGCAGAGCTCGCTGATCCGGCGGTTGCGGCGGCGCATCTCGTCGGACCTGAGCATGGCCAGGAAATCCTCGCGCCTGCGCCATTGCGAGTAGCTGGCGATCCGCGTCTGCGCGTCGTTCACATGCAGCGCCGCCGCGATGAACCCCGGCTGGTGCGAGATGAAATCGGCATAGGCCCCGCGAAGTTCGTCCAGCAGGTCCTCGGCCGTGCCGGGCGTGACCTCGAACGTGGTGATGACGGTCTGAAGCGCGGCGTCACGGGTGATCGTCGGCATGGCATCCTCCCTTTTCGGGGCAGGATACACCATGCCGGGCCCGGGACCTAAGCCCCCCAGTCCGCCGACTGCATTTCCCGCAAGCGCGAGGCCGTCCGCGCGAATTCGAAACTTCCCTCGCCCTCGATGTAAAGCCTCTCGGGTTCGTCCGCCGCCGTCGCGATCAGCCGCACCCCGGCCTCGTAAAGCGCGTCGACCAGCGTGACGAAGCGCTTGGCCTGATTGTAGTTTTCGGCCGACAGGCGGGGAATGTCCTCGACCACCAGAACCCGGACGGCCCCCGCGATGGCGAGGTAGTCCGCCGGCCCCAGCGGTCGCCCACAGAGGTCCCAGAACGACGCGCGCGCCACCCCGCCGTGGAAGGCCGGCAGCGTCACGTCACGGCCCTGCACACGCAGGGTCAGCGGCTCGGCCCGCCCGCCGGTAAGGCCCTGCCACAGCGCCTCGACCGCCTTGCGTGCCTCGGCGTCGGCGGGGTGGAAATAGACCGGCTCGCCGGCAAGGCGGTTCTGCCGGTGGTCGGTGTCGCTGGCGAGTTCCCGCACCACCATGCGGTCCTTCAGCATGGCGATGAAGGGCAGGAACAGCTGCCGGTTAAGCCCGTTCTTGTAGAGGTCGTCCGGCGGCCGGTTCGACGTCGTCACGACCACGACGCCCGCCGCGAACAGCTTCTCGAACAGGCGTCCGACAATCATCGCGTCGGTGATGTCGGTGATCTGCATCTCGTCGAAGGCCAGCAGGCGCACCTCGTCCGCCACCGCCTGCGCGACCGGGGCAATGGCGTCGGTGACGCCCCTCTGCCGGGCGGCATGCAGGGCGGCGTGGATCTCCTGCATGAAGGCATGGAAATGCACGCGGCGCTTGGCGACGGGGCCCAGCGCCTCCACGAACAGGTCCATCAGCATGGACTTGCCCCGCCCCACCCCGCCCCAGAGGTAAAGGCCCCGGGTCGTCTCGGGCGCCTTGCGAAAGAGCCGCCCCAGGCCCTTCGGCTCGCGGTGGTGGTCCAGCCAGTCGGCGATCCGCTGGAATTCGGGCAAGACCGCCTCCTGCGCGGGGTCGGGGCGCAGGTGGCCTTCGTCCACACGGACACGGTAGAGGTCGGCAACGGGCGTCGTCATGGGGGCGAGTGGTAGCCGCGCGCGCGCGCCAAGAAAAGGGACCGCGCCGTTCGCACCGCGGAATGGAGGCCATCACGCGAATTGGATTGACGGCGCTTGCGCCTGGCGTCAACCCTTTCCGCCCATACCGGAGCTTCCGCATGACCAAGGGCCCCCTTGTCACCCCCGTCCTGATCGGGGGCTGCATAATCATCCTGACGTCTTTCGCCGTCCGGGCGAGCTTCGGCGTCTTCCAGATTCCGATCGCCGAGGAATTCGGCTGGATGCGCGCAGAATTCAGCCTTGCCATCGCGATCCAGAACCTGGCCTGGGGCATCGGGCAGCCGTTGTTCGGCGCGGTGGCGGAACGCTTCGGCGACCGCAAGGCGATCGTCGCGGGGGCGCTGTTCTACGTCGCCGGGCTGGTGCTGTCGGCGGTGTCGGTCACGCCCCAGGCGCACCAGTTGCTGAACATCCTGATCGGCTTCGGCATTGCCGGCATGGGCTTCGGCGTGGTGCTGGCCGTGGTCGGCCGGGCCGCCAGCGACGAGAACCGGTCGATGGCGCTGGGCATCACCACGGCCGCCGGGTCGGGCGGGCAGGTGGTGGGCGCGCCGCTGGCCGAGTGGCTCCTGGGATTCATGACGTGGCAGGGCGTGTTCCTGGTGTTCTCGGGCATCATCCTGGCCTCGCTCCTCGCGCTGCCGATGCTGCGGGCACCTGCCCGGGCCAGCCGGGCCGAGCTGGAGGAGAGCATGGGAACAGTCCTGAACCGTGCCTTCCGCGACCCGTCCTTCACGCTGATCTTTCTCGGGTTTTTCTCCTGCGGTTATCAGCTTGCCTTCATCACCGCGCACTTCCCCGCCTTCGTGACCGAGCTCTGCGGGCCGATCGACCCGGGCGGGGCGCTCCACGCGATGGGGATCACGACGACCTCGGCGCTGGGGGCCGTTTCGATCTCGCTCATCGGGCTCGCCAATATCGTGGGGACGATCACCGCCGGCTGGGCGGGGAAGCGGTATACGAAGAAATACCTTCTGGCCGCCATCTACACGGCGCGCACGGTCGTCGCGGCGGCCTTCATCATGCTGCCGATCACGCCCACCAGCGTCATCCTGTTCTCGGTCGCGATGGGGGCGCTGTGGCTGGCGACGGTGCCGCTGACCTCGGGGCTTGTCGCGCATATCTACGGGCTGCGCTACATGGGCACGCTCTATGGAATCGTGTTCTTCAGCCACCAGCTGGGCGGTTTCCTTGGCGTGTGGCTGGGCGGCAAGATGTATGACATCTACGGCGACTATAACATGGTCTGGTGGATCGGCGTGGGGGTCGGCGCATTCTCGGCGCTGGTCCACCTGCCCGTGCGCGAACGCCCCATGGAGCTGCGGCCCGTCGCCGCCTAAAGCAGCGCCGCCACCGCATGCGGATGGGTGTGGGGCAGTCCGTGGGTCGCGCCCGGGACGACGGTCTGTTCGGCGGCAGGGTTCAGAGCGGCAAGCCGGTCTTTCGCCGACAGCGGGATGATGTCGTCCGCCCCGCCCCAGACGGCCGCGACCGGGATGCCCGTGCGCGCGACCGCGCGATGGTCGTCGGTGCGATCCTCGCGCAGCATGTGCCGCTGCGAGGACAGGACCGCGGGCAGGAAGCCCTTCTGCCGGGTCTCGGCGATCTGGCGGTCGAAGATATCACGCACGGAGGAGGGGCTGCCGCGCAGCCGCGCCAACTGACGCCTGAGACGCATCCCGCCGATGCCCAGCATCAGCCAGTCCCCCAGCAGCGGCGTATCCTGCACCAGCCTCTCGACCGGCTTGAGCACATGCCCCAGCCCGGCCGAGGCGACCAGCACCAGACGCTCCACCCGGTCGGGATGGCGCGCGGCGAAGGCCGTGGCGATGGACCCGCCCATCGAATAGCCAACCAGCGTCAAGGGTTGGTCCAGGGCTTCGTGGTCCAGAAGCGCGCGAAGCTGGCCGAGGAAGAACCCGGAGTCCTGGCGCCCTGGTGCGGCAGCCGAGAAGCCCCGACCGAACAGGTCGTAGGTGAGCACGCGGTAGCCCCTCGCCGTCAGGAGCGGCACGACTCCGTCCCAGACGAAGGAGGGCGTGGTCAGGCCGTGGATGCAGACCGCCACCCGGTCGCCTTCCCCATGCCACTGGAAATGGGTCCAGCCCTGGTCGAGATCGGCGAACCTGCCCAGCGCCTGGTCGCGCCGCTGGTGGGCGCGGGGGCGCAGCGCCTCGGCCACGAAGGGGGCCGCCGCCAGCGCGGCGGTCAGGGCGGCCCAGCCTAGCGCCATTTCGACAAGATGTAGCGGGCGGTCATCAGGTCCAGATGCGCCCCGCCGCCGTTCTTGAAGAGGGTGATCTCGTCCTCGGATCGGCGGTGGAAGGCACCCGTCGCAAGGTCGTAGTAGTCCGCCACGATGTCGGTGGGGATCAGGACCCCTTCGGCGAGCGGGATCTTCAACTCGCCGATGTGGTCCAGCGTGGTCTTGCGGCTGTCCACGAAGATGCGCGCCTTGAGAAGGGCCGCGTCGTCCGCCTCGCGCATGTCGGGGCGATAGGCGCCGATCAGGTCGACATGCTGGCCGGGGCGCAGCCATGCCCCGCGGATCACCGGCTGGCTGGTCATGGTGGCCGAGGTCACGATGTCTGCCGCCCGCACGGCGGCTTCGAGGTCCCCGGTCGCCTCGGTCACCGGATAGTCGCGGGCCAGCGCTTCCGCGCGGTCGGCCGAACGGTTCCAGACGACGAAGCGCGCCTCGGGGAAGGCCGCGCCATAGGCCTCGCGCAGCGACCGCGCCACGGTTCCCGCGCCGACGATCAGGATCACCCGTGCATCCGGCCGCGCCAGCCGCCGCGCCGCCAGAAGGCTGTCGCCCGCCGTCTTCCACTTGGTGACCAGGTGAAAGTCGATCAGCGCCTCGAGCTCTCCGGTCTCGTCCGAAAAGACCGACACCGCGCCGTTGACCACCGGCTTGCCGCGTGCGGGGTTGCCCGGAAAGACACTCGCGGTCTTCACCAGCGCGCCCAGCCCGTCGATCATTGCGGCACGGGACAGGATGGTGTCGTCGCCCCGGTAGAGGAAGGTGTCGCCGAGCCCGGAGAGCGAGCGGTGGTGGCCATCGGCCAGAGCCTCGGTCAGCTCGATCCAGTCCAGCCGCGCCTGGCCTGCGTCGAAGGGGATGAGGATGGGCGTCATGGACCGGAGCCTTGCGCAGAACCGGCGCCGCGGCAAGCGGCTTGGCGGCGCATCACCCGGTCGAGGGTGGCAAGGAACCGGGCCCGGTCGGCCTTGGAAAACGCCCTCCCGCCGCCCTGGCGGAAGGGATCGGCCGCGCGCAGGTCGGCCATCAGGTCGCGCATGGCCAGCGCGTTCCCGACGTTCGCAGCCGTCAGCTCGGACCCGTCCGGGCGAAGCACTGCCGCACCGGCCGCGACGCAGCGTGCGGCCAGCGGCATGTCGTTCGTCACCACCACGTCGCCGGAACCGGCCCGGTCGGCGATCCAGCGATCGGCCTCGTCGGGGCCCTGGGCGACATAGACCATCTGGACCAGAGGGTTGGACGACGGGCGCAGGCCGCCGTTCGACACGAAAAGGACCTTGACGCCCAGCCGAGTCGCGACACGCTCGGCTTCCTCCTTCACGGGGCAGGCGTCGGCATCGACGTAAAGCGTCATTCCAGCGGCCGCTCCTGTCCTGCGCGGATGAGGTTGCCATCGGGGTCGAGCAGCGCCAGTTCGCGCATGCCCCAAGGCTTGTCCCTTGCCCGCTCCAGCCGCGGAATACCCTTTGTGGGAAGCCCCGGCCCTGCCCATTCGGCATCGAGCGCGTCGATGTCCGAGGGCCGCAGGCAGGCGCCCGCATCGTTCGTCGCGAGGTCGAGGTCGGGGTGGTGGAAGAAGTGGACCCCGGCCCCCTCGCGCTTCATCAGAAGGCAGCTGTCGTCGCGATAGACGGTGTGGAACCCGAGACGGGCCCAGAAAGCCTCGGCCGCGGCGATGTCACTCGCGGGCAGGATGGGGGAGAACTTTTCCAGCACGGCTCAGGCCAGGCGTTCGGCGTGGAAGGCGACGTGGTCGCCCATGAAGGTCGAGACGAAGAAATAGCTGTGGTCGTAGCCCGCCTGCATGCGGAAGGCGCCCGGTTGCCTGCGGGCGGCCATCGCTTCGGCCAGGGCCTCGGGCTTCAGGAGGTGGAGGAACTGATCCTTGGCCCCCTGGTCCACGAGGACGTCGCCCATGAAGCCATGTTCGCGCATCAGAAGCGTGGAGTCGTGCGGCGCCCACGCGCGCTCGTCGGGGCCGAGGTAGGCGTCGAACTGCTTCTTCCCCCAGTCCGAAGCGGCAGGATGCGCGATCGGCGCGAAGGCCGAGGCCGACCGGAACCGCCCCGGCATCCGCATGGCCAGCGTCAGCGCGCCATGCCCGCCCATCGAATGGCCGGTGATCGCCTGGCGCTCCTCATCCAGCGGGAAGGCGTTGAAGACGGCGCGCGGCAGGTCCTCAGCGACGTAGTCCCACATGCGGAAATGCTGCGCCCACGGGTCCTTCGTTGCGTTGACATAGAAGCCCGCGCCCTGGCCCAGGTCATGGGCCTCGTCGTCCGGCACGCCATCGCCCCGGGGAGAGGTGTCGGGAAACACCAGCGCGATCCCGTGGCGCGCCGCATGCGCCTGTGCGCCGGCCTTCACCATCGCGTTCTCGTGCGTGCAGGTCAGGCCCGACAGGTACCACAGCACCGGCACCGGCCCGCGTTCGGCGGCGGGCGGCAGGTAGAGGCCGAAGGTCATCGCGGTCCCCGTCGCGTCCGAGTCGTGGGCATAGACACCCTGCACGCCGCCGAAGGCCCGGTTCTCTGAAATCGTCCTCATGCGCTCTCCCGTCTTGCGTCGCAAGGTTCTATTCTGACGTCGTCCTCAGGCGCGACCCCTCCAGCACCTTCACCTCTCGCTGCGGGAAGGGGATGGAAATGCCGTTTTCCTTGAACGCATCCCAAAGCGCCAGATAAACTTGCCCGCGCACGTTGGTCAGCCCTTCCGAGGGGTCCCGGATCCAGAACCGCAGGATATAGTCCACCGAGCTGTCGCCGAAGCCAACGATGTGGCAGACGGTCGGGCGGAATTTCAGCACCCGGTCAACCGACTGCGCCGCCGCGACCGCGACTTTGCGGACGAGGTGGGGATCGTCCCCGTAGGCGGTCCCGAAGAAGATGTCGAGTCGAACGAATTCGTTCGAATGGGACCAGTTGACCACCTGGTTGGTGATCATGTCCTCGTTCGGGATCAGGTATTCCTTGCCATCGCGGGTGACGACGGACACGTAGCGCGCGCCCAGCGAGTTGATCCAGCCGAAGGTGTCGCCCAACGAGATCACGTCGCCAGGCTTGATCGACTTGTCGAGAAGGATGATGACCCCCGAGACCAGGTTCGACACCACCTTCTGCAGGCCGAAGCCGAGGCCCAGCCCGATCGCGCCGGACAGCACCGCAAGGCCTGTCAGGTCGAAGCCCACGGCCTTCAGGCCGATGAAGAAGGCTGAACCATAGAGCGCGATCTGCAGGAGCTTCACCGCCAGGACGCGCATCGAGGGCGAGATATCCTCGTTCTCGCGGATGCGGTTCGCGGCGCCGCGCGACAACAGCCGTGCGGCCGTGAAGAGAAGCCCGGTCAGGACCAGCGCCTTCAGGATCGCAAGCCCGGTCAGTCGGAAGTCGCCGAACTCGACGGCGAGGCTGTCGAGGAACCGCGCAGTAGGCTCGACAAGCCCCAGGAAATAAAGCGTGACGTAGACCCAGAGCCCCCAGGTGACGGTTCGCCTGAGCAGCGGGTTCTTGACCAGCCGCGCGGCCAGGCTGACCAGAAGCCAGGCGGTCGCGATGGTGGCGATCAGCGCGAGGATGTAGCTGCGCGACGGAAAGAATGTATAGGCCCGCATAATCCCGGTCGCAGCCCACATCAGCAGCACGAACAGGACAAGCTGAAGGCGGCGGTGCGCGATCAGCAGGACGCGCAGTTGCCATTTCGGCCGGCCTTCCAGCGTGCGCATCCAGTCGTGCATCCGCGGGCCGAGCCACCGCCGCAGGAGCCAAGCCGCGAAGAACACCGCAACCGCGATGCCCACCTGCCACATCCGGGTCGGGTGGACGAGGTTCCTCAGAGACACCTCGGCGGTGCGGACCACCCCGGCGATCTGGTCGTAGAGCGCGGCGAATTCGGTTTCCATCCACATCCCTTCGCCCCGATCATAGGGCGCGGCCAAGTCTCGCCGCAACCTTGTCGGGCGGCAGGGGTTGCATGGCGAGGTCGCTTCGACGTTGCCGCAGCAGGGCCGGTCGGGATATGCCGAGCCATGCCCGCGTCCGATACCGCCGACCCATTCGCCTTTCCGCCGGTCGCACTGAGGCGCGGCGGCTTCGTCGTTGGCCGCTGGCCGGGACGGGACGGAGGCGAAGCGCCGTGGAACGGGCCAGGGCTCTACACGGCCGAGGGTGCGCCCGATCCGACGACCGCGGTCTTCATGCCGCGCGGAGAGTTCTTGCACCCCGAGCGGATCGCAACGGCCGGGAACCTGCCCGAGGCGCTGTTCTGCGGGCGGTTCAAGCCCCATTTCGGACATTTCGTGGCCGAAAGCATCGGACGTCTCTGGGCGACCGAGGCGGTCGGTCCCGACATGCCGCTGGTCTTCTTCGCCGAGCCGCGGTCGCGCAACCTGCCGGGACAGACGGCGCCCGAGATGCTGAGGCTTCTTGGCGTGCCGAACCCGGTCGTGACGGTGCGCGACGTCCTGCGGGTCGAACGCCTGCACGTCCCGCCCACGCTCTACGACCCGGTGTTCGGCATCCATTCCGCGCGAGCGTTCCGCGACTGGGTCTGCCGGAGGCTGGACAGGACGGTGCCGCCCGCAGAGGCGGCGGACCTCTACCTGACCCGCCGGGCCCTGGGCGACAAGCTTGGCCGCTATCTGGGCGAGGCCGCGGTCGAGGCCGGGCTTGAGGCCGAAGGCTACCGCGTCTTCGCCCCCGAGACAGCGCCGCTGGCCGAGCAGATCGCCCGCTATCGCGCCGCGCGGCGGATCGTGATGGCCGAAAGCTCGGCCATCCACCTTCTCGCGCTCCTGGACGTGCCCGGCCAGCGGATCGCGATCCTCAAGCGCAGACCGCGCACCGTCGCGACGCTTCCGCCGACGCTGGCCTCGCTGTCGCGGGCGCAGGGGATGTTGGTGGACCGGATCGACGACACCTGGATCGACCCTGCCGACACGGTGCCGGCCTATCGGGCAGTCTCGACGCTCGACATGACGGCGGTCTGGGCCGACCTGGAACGGGAGGGGTTCGTCGCGTCGGCCCGCGCCAAGCCCGTTCCGACGGCGCGCGAGGTCGAGGACGAACGCCTGACCCGCGCCGCGAACCGCACACGGCTCTGGCGGCCCAAAGCCCCCTGACTTGCTTGCCGTCGCGGGCAATTGGCCGTATTTGACCCCCATGACTCGGGTTTTCGACATGGATGACCGCGCCCGGCTGCCCTGGCGGTTCTACGGCGCGACGAAATCGGCGCTGTCGCGACTTTGATCGCGCAGCCTTCGCACGCCCGAATTCCATCCAGACACGCCCGCGGGAAAGGACCCCCGAGATGACCGGCAAGACGCTTTACGACAAGATCTGGGATGCCCATGTCGTCCACCAGGCCGAGGACGGCACCTGCCTTCTCTACATCGACAGGCACCTGGTGCACGAGGTGACGAGCCCTCAGGCGTTCGAGGGCCTGCGCATGACGGGCCGCAAGGTTCGCTGCCCGGAAAAGACCATCGCCGTCCCCGACCACAACGTGCCCACCACCTGGGATCGCGAGAAGGGCATCGAGAACGAGGAAAGCCGCATCCAGGTCGAGGCGCTGGACAGGAACGCCCGCGACTTCGGCATCCACTACTACCCGGTCAGCGACATCCGCCAGGGCATCGTGCACATCATCGGGCCGGAACAGGGCTGGACGCTGCCCGGCATGACCATCGTCTGCGGCGACAGCCACACCGCGACCCACGGTGCCTTCGGGGCGCTGGCGCACGGGATCGGAACGTCTGAGGTGGAGCATGTGCTGGCCACCCAGACGCTGATCCAGAAGAAGTCGAAGAACATGAAGGTCGAGATCACGGGCAAGCTGCGCCCCGGCGTCACGGCCAAGGACATCACCCTTTCGGTGATCGGCGCGACAGGGACAGCCGGTGGCACCGGCTACGTCATCGAATACTGCGGCGAGGCGATCCGCGACCTGTCGATGGAAGGTCGCATGACCGTCTGCAACATGGCGATCGAGGGCGGCGCCCGCGCCGGCCTGATCGCCCCGGACGAGAAGACCTTCGACTACGTGAAGGGCCGCCCCCATGCGCCCAAGGGCGCGCTGTGGGAAGCTGCGCTGGCCTGGTGGAAGACGCTCTATTCCGACGAAGACGCGCATTGGGACAAGGTCGTGACGCTGAAGGCCGAGGACATCGCCCCGGTCGTGACCTGGGGCACCAGCCCCGAGGACGTGCTGCCGATCACCGGCAAGGTCCCCGCGCCCGAGGATTTCCAGGGCGGCAAGGTCGGCGCCGTCAGGCGGTCGCTGGAATACATGGGTCTCGAACCCGGGACGCCGCTCAAGGACGTCAAGATCGACGCCGTCTTCATCGGATCGTGCACCAACGGCCGGATCGAGGACCTGCGCGCGGCGGCCGCCGTGCTGAAGGGCAAGAAGCTCGCCCCCGGCGTGCGTGGCATGGTTGTGCCCGGCTCGGGCCTCGTCCGCCTTCAGGCCGAGGAGGAGGGGCTGGCCGACATCTTCAAGGAGGCCGGGTTCGAATGGCGCCTTGCCGGGTGCTCGATGTGCCTGGGCATGAACCCCGACCAGCTTGCCCCCGGCGAACGCTGTGCCGCGACCTCGAACCGCAACTTCGAGGGCCGCATGGGCCGCGGCG
>FWPV01014728.1_pt1 | contig 11398 bp, 10 predicted proteins | sample 2228371 | NCBI WGS metagenome assembly FWPV01 (sample SAMEA103939776, study PRJEB20133) | metagenome | reverse complement strand
GGGACGCATGTCCGCCGCGATCTCCACTCCGTCCACCGAGATGCGATCTGCACGGTCAATGCTGATCTCGTAGACTCGATCCTCAACCGTCACATAGTATTTCATAGGCGCCCGCTCACCATCCCAGCCGCCCGATCCTGGCCGCTTGCTTCCAGGCCGACGAGGTCGCCCCCTGGCCCATGTTGAGAGCGCCCAGAATCACCGCCTGCTGGTCTTTCTCGTGCTGAATCAGAGCGGCAGCGATGGCCGCCACGCGGACCAGTTCGTGATCGGACGTAGCCAGCAAGCGAAACCCGTCTGGCCCATCTACGAAGCCCGTGTCGTACTGCCCTCCCTGGAACCGCATGTTGTCCATGACCTGCTGGTGGAAGGGAATGGTGGTGTGAATGCCCCCGATACGATACTCCTCCAATGCCCGACGCATCCGCAGGATCGCCTCCGCCCGGTTCTCGCCCCACACGACCAGCTTTGCCAACAGCGGATCGTAGTACAGGCTCACCTCAAAGCCGGCGTAGATTCCGCTCTCCAAACGCACACCGGGGCCCGTAGGCTCCGTGAGATAGGTGATGCGCCCGGCCTCGGGCAGGAAGTTGTTGTACGGGTTCTCGGCATTGATGCGACACTCGATGGCATGACCCTTGAGCTGGATGTCTTCCTGTCGCCAGCGCAGTCGCCTCCCAGACGCGATCGCCAGCTGCTCCTTGACGATGTCAATGCCGGTAACCATCTCCGTGATGGCGTGCTCGACCTGAAGCCGCGTGTTCATCTCCAGGAAGTAGAAATTCCCTCCGCGATCAAGCAGGAACTCAACTGTGCCGGCATTGCTGTAGCCGACAGCCTGGGCCGCCTGCACGGCGACCTTCCCCATCTCTGCCCGCAGGGATGGGCTCACCGCGCTCGAGGGCGCCTCCTCGATCAGCTTCTGGTGACGCCGCTGGATCGAACATTCGCGCTCGCCCAGATAGACGTAGTTGCCAAACTGATCGCCCAACAGTTGGATCTCAATATGCCGTGCCCTGCTGATCTCCTTCTCCAGGTAGACCGTATCGTCGCCAAAAGAGCTCAGGGCCTCGCGCCGGGCCGCGGCCAACGCGCCCGGCAGCCCCGCAGGCTCCTCTACCAGCCGCATGCCCTTGCCGCCACCCCCTGCAGAGGCCTTGACCAGCACCGGATAGCCGATCTCTTCAGCAGCCTCCACCAGTTCGGCATCCGTGAGGCGCGGCTTTCCCCGATGCCTGCCGGTGTCGCTCCCGGGAACGACCGGAATGCCGACAGCGATCATCGTCTGCCGCGCGGTAACCTTGTCCCCCATCGTCCGAATCGCGTGAGGCGACGGGCCCACCCAGGCCAGGCCTGCACTCTCGACGGCCTGGGCAAACTCCGCGTTCTCCGAGAGGAATCCATAGCCCGGGTGCACCGCCTCTGCGCCGGACTGTCTGGCTACCGCAATGATGGCAGGGATGTTCAGATAGCTCTCGCGCGGCGGCGGTGGGCCGACCCTGTACGCCTCATCGGCGTAGCGCACGTGAAAGGCAGTCCGATCCGCATCGGAGTAGATGGCAACCGTGCGCAGGCCGCGCTCCTCGCACGCTCGGAGTATGCGGACGGCTATTTCGCCGCGATTCGCTACCAGCACTTTCTTGAACATCCGAGCATCTCACAGAGGAATGTTCCCGTGCTTCTTCGGCGGGTTCGCGTCGCGCTTGTTCTGGAGCATTCTCAGCGCATTGATCAGCCGTGGCCGCGTCTCGTGCGGCTCAATGACTGCGTCAATGAATCCGCGCGAGGCAGCCACGTAGGGATTGGCGAACTTCTCCCGGTACTCCGCGACCAGGCGCGACCGCATCTCCTCCGGGTCGGCAGCCTCGGCGATCTCCTTGCGAAAGACGATATTCACGGCGCCTTCCGGTCCCATCACCGCAATCTCTGCGGTCGGCCACGCCAGGTTGATATCTCCACGCAGATGCTTCGAGCTCATGACGTCGTAGGCTCCGCCGTAGGCCTTGCGCGTAATGACGGTCAGCTTCGGCACGGTGGCCTCAGCATAGGCGTAGAGCAACTTTGCGCCGTGGCGAATGATCCCTCCGTGCTCCTGGGCCATGCCGGGCAGGAAACCGGGTACATCCACCAGGGTGATGATGGGGATGTTGAATGCATCACAGAAGCGCACGAAGCGAGCAGCCTTGGTACTCGCGTTGATGTCCAGAACACCGGCCAGAACCGCGGGCTGATTCGCCACAACGCCGACGCTCCGCCCGTCCAGGCGGGCAAAGCCGATCAAGACGTTCTTGGCCCAGTTCTCCATCACTTCAAGAAACTCGCCGTCGTCCACGATGCGGGTCACGATCTCCCGCATGTCATACGGCCGATTTGGCTCATCAGGCACCAGCGTGTCAAGGATTTCGTCCGTGCGCAGCGGATCATCCTCCGCGCGAATCGCAGGAGGGTCCTCCAGATTATTGCTCGGCATGTAGCTCAGGAGCTGCTGGACAAGGAACACAGCATCCTCCTCGCCATCAGCCGCGAAGTGCGCCACCCCGCTGACAGAGGCATGCGTCCAGGCACCGCCAAGTTCCTCAAAGGAGACATCCTCGTGGGTGACCGTCCTGACCACCTCGGGGCCGGTGACGAACATGTAGCTGGTATCCTTGACCATGATGATGAAGTCCGTGATGGCAGGAGAGTACACTGCACCGCCGGCGCACGGACCCATCACCACGCTGATCTGCGGAATCAGCCCGGAGGCGAGCGTGTTGCGCAGGAAGATGTCCGCATAGCCGGCGAGGCTCACGACTCCTTCCTGGATGCGAGCCCCGCCCGAATCGGTCAGCGCAATAAGCGGTGCACCGTTCTTCATCGCCAGGTCCATGACCTTACAGATCTTCTCGGCATGTGCTTCTGAGAGCGAACCTCCGAACACGGTGAAGTCCTGCGAGTAGACATACACCAGCCGCCGGTCAATCGTGCCATAGCCGGTGACCACGCCATCGCCGAGAATGCGCTGCTGATCCATGCCGAAATCATGACAACGATGCATCACAAAGCGGTCCAGTTCCACAAAGCTGCCCTTGTCCAGCAGCAACTCCACTCGCTCTCGCGCCGTGAGCTTCCCGCTGGCGTGCTGGCGGATGATGCGCTCCTCGCCACCGCCCAGCGAAGAGAGATACTTCATCTCGCGCAGCCGCTGAATCTTCTCCTGGCTCATCGTCAGATCTCCCTGGAAGGCCTCAGACGCCTCTTGCAGATGTAACCGGCCAGCGCCACCAACAATCCGAGCACCAACGATCCGACTGTGAGCAACGTCCCGGCGTCGAACCAGAACCTGTCCGGAAAGAGCCGGATGAGCGAGTTGCCCCAATCGAAGGTCCAGGTGCCCGGCGGGAAGAACAGTTCGTGAAAGATGATGAAGGTTTGGCGCCAACTCAGCAACACAAACCCGGCCAGCGCCAGCAGGAGCACCGCGGTCAACCCGCCGCCGTAGAGCAGGGCGTCACAGCCCATGGCGCGAGTCTTGGGCCGGACGAGCAGCAGGAACAGGCCGCCCAGCACGACGATACTCGCTATCAGTTGCACCTTCCGCAGCACATCAATGAACCGCTTGACGTCAACCATGTGGCTGAGTTCATAGGGGTCGAAGAGGGGCTGATCTGTGCCTGGCAGGCGTAGCACCCGCAGCATCTCGATCGCGACTTCCGGCGGGTCAGGGACCAGCAGGTAGTCGAGGGAGACTCTCGCCAGTTCGAGCCGTTGCGCCTGGGTGAAGCCGTACGGATCCGGCGGAAAGTCGGGTTTCCCATACTCGTAAGGGAGGTAGCCATTGGCCCCCGCATACGTCAGGGTGAGAACCAGGAAGATCGGCATGGCCAGCACGATCAGGAACGCGATGATGCCGGCAATTCGGTTGCTCAAGACACCCTCCAGATCAGCGCCCAGGCCGGTCCGGCGTCTGCCGGACGCACGCCTCGCGGTCAGTTAGGACTGGATTCTACACCAACCGATGGTATAATGCCAACACGGATGGCAGCCGCCACCCTACTCCTGCCGCCGATACCCAAGACCCTGCACAAGGAGAACCGCGATGGTCCAGCACAAAGATGCGAAGGAACTGGCCCTATCACACGTCGGAGTGGTGGGATGTGGGCTGATGGGCGCCGGCATCGCCGAGGTATGTGCCAGATCGGGCTACACCGTGATCGTGCGAGAGGTTACCAAAGAGTTGCTGGCGACCGGCCTGAAGCGCATCAACGATTCGCTCGATCGGGCTGTCGCGCGCGGCAAGCTGACCGCCGCAGACCGGGACCAGGCGCGAGCGCGCATCATCGGCACCACTGACATGGGGGCTTTCGCAAGGTGCGACCTGATCGTGGAGGCAGTGCCCGAAGACCTGGCCCTGAAGCGGCAGACTTTCGCCGAGCTCGACACCGTTGCGCCGGGCCATGCCATCCTCGCCAGCAACACCTCATCGCTGGCCATTACGGAAATGGCCGCCGCCACCAGGCGACCCGGGCAAGTCATTGGCCTCCATTTCATGCAGCCGGTGCCGGTGATGCCGTTGCTAGAGGTGGTTCGCACCCTGCTAACCAGCGAGGCAACCTTTCAGACTGCCAAAGCGTTCGGGGAAAGCCTGGGCAAGACCGTTGTGGTGAGCAAGGATACCCCAGGCTTCATCGTCAACCTGCTGCTGATTCCCTTCCTGCTGCACGCCATCGAAGCCCTCGAGAAGGGTGTCGCCACTCGGGAGGACTTCGACACCGCCATCCGGCTGGGCCTGAACCACCCGATGGGGCCATTCGCGCTGCTGGATTTCATCGGCCTCGACACGGTGCTCTTCATCGCAGATGCCGTGTTCGCGGAGACCAAAGATGTACGTTTCGCGGCGCCTCCGCTTCTTCGGCGGATGGTCAGCGCAGGGCAACTGGGGCGAAAGAGCGGCCAGGGCTTCTACACGTATTCCTGAGCGCCATGCCATGCGTCACTCGCCCGGCGGATCTGAGCACGTCGGAGCCGAGGCCTATCGGCAAGAGCCAGGCCGAGCGTAGATCCGGCCGGCCTTTCCATCTGCAGCGATGAGAAACACGGGCGCTCGCGCCGCGGGTAAAGGCGACGCGAGCGCAGTCGCAGTATCCTATCCCCGGTACAATGGAACTCAGGGCCTCTCCGAGACCGGCGCCGTGGCCGCCCGGCGCGCCTCGGGCACTGACGCTTCCAGATCGGCGACGAACCTCTGGGCTTCCATCGCCGCAGCAACTCCCTGTCCGACCGACGTCGCGACCTGCCGGAAGCGGGAGTCCTGGATTTCTCCGGCCGCGAAGATGCCCGGCACACTGGTACGCATCAGTCTGTCAGTGATCAGGTAGCCCTGCTCGTCCATCGCCAGCTTGCCCACGAAGAGATCGTTGTTGGGCAGATGGCCCACATAGATGAAGACGCCATCCGTGCGCAACTCGCTGGTCTCACCGGTCAGGACGTTCTTCAGCGTCACGCTCTCGACCCTGGCGTCGCCGTTGATGCTGGTCACCACACTGTTCCAGATGAACTCGATCTTAGGATTGGCCCGGGCGCGCTCCTGCAGCACAGGGCCGGCGCGCAGTTGGTCCCGGCGATGCACCACGCGCACCTTCGTGGCGAACTTCGTCAGGAACAAGGCCTCTTCCAGCGCGCTGTCGCCGCCACCGACAACCACCAGTTCCTTGCCGCGGAAGAAGAAGCCATCGCACGTGGCACAGTAACTGACACCGCGGCCGGTCAGCCGCTCCTCACCGGGCACACCCAGCTTGCGCGGCGACGCGCCGGTCGCGAGAATCAGGGCCAGGGCGCGATGCGTCTTGCCGCCCGCTGTTCTCACGGTAAATGGCGGCCCGTTGACGTCTATTTCGGTGACGGTATCTGGCTCCGTCACTGCACCGAACTTCTCAGCCTGCGCCCGTATCTTTTCGACCAGTTCGGGACCGGTGAGTCCTTCGGGGTAACCGGGGTAGTTCTCCACCTCGGTTGTGATGGACACCTGGCCGCCCGGCTCATTGCCCATAATGACCAGCGGGTGCAGCGCCGCGCGGGCTGCATAGATCGCCGCCGACAGCCCGGCCGGGCCGCTCCCGACGATGATCACCTTCTCGACATCAGGACGGGAACGATCGCCCGCCATCTCCTGCTGTGCGTCCGCTTCTCCGCCAGGACGCAGATTGAGATTCAGTGTATCGAGCATCTCCCTACCCTTCCAGCCTTTAGATGCCTTCCGCCTCATACAAGATGGCGGCTGCAGCGACAAGGCCCGCTGTCTCAGCGCGCAGAATGCGCGGGCCAAGCGTCACAGGCACGATACCGCACGTCCGGGCCATGTCTCTCTCGCGGTCGGTGAAGCCGCCCTCCGGCCCGACGAAGACTTCGATGCGCCCCCCCGATCGCAGGTTACAGGCCGCCAGCACCTCGCGCAGGGCAGCAGCGCCCGCCCCCTCCCAGAGCAACAGCCGCAAGGAGCAGGAACTGTGAGGTCTGTCCTCCAACCGGCCCGCCTGCACCGCAACCTCGAACGGCTGAACCGGTGCCAGCACGGGCAGCCTTGCCCGCCTGCTCTGCTCCGCCGCCTCCCGGATGATCCGCTCCCAGCGCTCCCGCTTGTGCTCCAGGGCCCTTTGGTCGCCCGAAACGGTGCGCTCGCAGATCAACGGCACGAAACGACTGACCCCCACCTCCGTGCCCTTCTGCAGCGCCCAGGCAAACCTCTCGCCCTTCAGCACTGCCTGGAGGAGCGTGATATGTGTCCGGGGTTCGCCCGTCGCCTCCTGCCGATCTCTCACCTCTAGCGTGACGGCCTGACCGGTGCAGGAGACCACCGCGGCTTCGTAGGCCCAGCCCCGGTTGTCGAGCAGGATCACGCGATCCCCCGGATGCATCCGCAGCACGTGGCAGATCTGATGCGCCAACCCCCCGGTCAGCGTGACCGGCTCTGCAGCCAACACCTCGGGTGTCACGAAGAACCGATGCATCAGGCCCATCTTCAGGCGCCGTCCGTCTTGCGTCCCAGACGCACCGGCATGTTGCGCAGGTCGTCCACCGGATGCAGAACGGTCCGGGCCGGACACATCAAGCCTTGTTTCCGTGCTTGCACACCAGGGCCACCCAATCCCCCTGAACCGCCCGGTCGGTTACCTCCAGCCGGTGCCTCTCCAGCCCGGCGCGCAGGTCAGGTTCGCGCTCGGTTATGATGCCGGCCAGGAGGATGCGCCCGTCACCAGCCAGATGCCGATGCAGCCCGCCGTCCAGCAGGGAGACGATCACGTGAGGCAGGATGTTGACCAGGATGAGATCCCAGACGCGCTGCGCGTCGTCCGGGCGGGTTCCGCGTCCTCCTCGGCTGACAAACGCCATGCTGCCGTCGCTGACAAAGGTGCGAACCGGGACCGTCAGATCATTGAGGGCCAGGTTCTCCTCGGTGGCCCGAACGGCAATCGGGTCAACGTCAACCGCGTCCACGCATGCGGCCCCCAGTCTGGCGGCGCCGATACTCAGGATCCCAGAGCCGCAGCCGACATCCAGCACGCGCTGACCCGGTCGCACCAACGCCTCCAGCGCCCGCAGGCATAACTGAGTGCTGGGGTGCAGTCCGGTCCCGAAGGCCATTCCGGGGTCAAGGAAGATGGGCAGGTCGTCCGGCCCGATCTGCACTTCAGCCCGCAGCCATGACGGGACGATCAAGAAGCGCCGGCCGACCCGGAACGGCTGATAGGTTGCCTTCCAGGTGGTCGCCCAATCCTCGTCGGCTAGGCGCCGCAGCTGCGTCTGGCCCAGCCGGTGCAGGCGGCTCAGAAACCACAATCCCCGCTCGATCTGCTGCTGGCGCTCCTGCGTATCCGGCGCGTCGGCAGGCAGATAGGTGCGTACGACAACGACCGGATGATGCTCTTCCCCAACCGGGTCGAAGCCGCTCACCTCCGTGACCGCGCCCCCTTGCCCGTCGGGGCGCGTGTTGAGCCGGTTGAACAGTTCGCTGACGGCCTCGGCCGCCTCGCCGTCAGCCAGTACGCTGATCTCAATCCAGTCCATGTAGATAGGCAACAGACCCTGACCGAATACGGTTGTAGACCCCGACTACTGCCTCGTCAATTACCCGAAGGCATTGCCAACGGCGTCCAGGATCTTCTCGAAGAGGCTGCGGCTGTCCTTGTTCAGCGCCTCGATCCCGAGGGACTCGCCCAGCTCTTCGAGCAGTTTGCGCTGTTTGTCGTTCAGTCTCTCAGGCACAACGACATGTACGGTAACGAGCTGATCGCCGCGCCGGTTGCTGCGCAGAATCGGCACGCCCTTGCCGCGCAGTCTGAACACCGAACCATGCTGCGTCCCGGGAGGGATGTTCAGGACGGCCGGCCCATCGAGGGTGGGCACCTTGACTTCTGCACCCAGCGCCGCCTGCACGATGCTGATCGGATACTCCAACAGAATATCATTGTCCTGACGCTGGAACAGCGGGTGCGGTCGCACCCGCAAGACGACGAAAAGGCTTCCGGGGGGGCCACCACGCTCGCCGGGTTCGCCTTCGCCTGTCAGGCGGATTCGCATGCCATCGTCTACTCCAGCCGGAATAGACACCGAGAGTCTCCGCGTGCGCGTGACGCGCTTCTGCCCACGGCACACGGAACAGGGTGTGGTGACAACCTCCCGCTCGCCGTTGCAGCGCGGACAGGTGGTGACGCTCACAAACTGGCCCAGGATCGTTTGCTGGGCCCGCCGCACCTCACCCGTACCGTTGCACTGGGGGCAACGGATCGGCTTGGTGCCCGGCTCCGCACCGCTGCCCTGGCACTGCGGGCAGATCTCGAGACGGGATACCTCAATTTCCTTCTCAACACCGAATACTGCTTCCTGGAAGGTGATCTCCAGGTCGTAACGCAGGTCGGCGCCCCGCACCGGGCCACGCGGGGCAGCGCGCCCGCCCGTGAAGCTGCCGAAGAACTCCTCGAAGATGTCTCCGAAGCCGCCAAAGCCGCCAAAGCCCTGGCTCATGTTATCGAAGCCGCCCTGAGCCGCCACATGACCGAAGCGATCATACGACTGCCGCTTGTCGGGATCGCTCAGCACCTCGTAGGCTTCGTTGATCTCCTTCAAGCGCTCTTCTGCATCGGGGGCCTTGTTCACATCCGGGTGATACTGCCGCGCGAGACGGCGGTATGCACCCTTGATTGTGTTGGCGTCGGCGTCCCGCGGAACACCGAGCACCTCATAATAATCGCGTTTCGCCATCAGTAACCATCTTCCTACGACTCAGACTTGTCTTCCCAACTGATAATCCATACACAAAGCCCGGCCAGAGCGATCGTGGCACCGATCACAGCGGCCCACTGCCCCGCCCGGAAACCAACGTTTCGCGCCGCCACAGCGACGATGATCACCATCCCTATGGCCAGGACCAGCCAGGAGATCAGATTCGGGTGGGCATCCCAGGCTTTTCGAATCCAGTTCATTGAATACCTCCATTCCAGTACGTCACAGGTCGGCTGGCGTGCAACTGCGCGCGTCCGGCCCTGCGGGGCTTACAGGAACCTCTCGAACAGCAGCATGTCCACGTATTTGCCGTCAACCAGGGCCTGGCGCGCCAGCCGCCCACAACGCAGAAAACCAAGCGACTCGTAGAAGGCCTGTACGTCGGCATTGTCCGCCCGCACGTTGGCCAGGATCTTGGTAAACCCCACCTCGCGCGCGTATCCGAACGTGGCCTGGCTCAGCGCGCGCCCCAGGTCCATGCGCCGCAAGGGCGGGATCACGTAGGAACCCAGGGTGGCGACATGCCCCATGGCTCGCATACGAGTGCTATAGGGCTCGATGACCTGAAACGCGCCGATGGTCCTCCCGACCTTTGCCACAACCACGCGAGCCCGATCGGGCAGCCGGCGCAAGAACGCCCGCTCCTGCGCAGGCGTGAAGGTCCGGTCAATAACCGTCCAGCCGCCTTCCTGAACCGCTGCGTTCAACACCGCTGCGATGCCCTCTGCATCGGCCACAGTCCCCTGGCCGATAGAGGGCTCCGGGAACGGCAGCCCCAACTCGGCCCAGGCGGCCAGCACGAACAGGGCAGTCTCCGCAATTGTGCCACTGGTGTCAATGACCCGGTCGGCTTGAGCTGCCATCTCGGACGCCGGCATCTGCACGGCCAGCCGACGACGCACCTCGGCGGCCGACATCCCCCGGCTGGCGGCCAACCGCCGGAATTGCTGTTCGCGCGAGCACGCCGTGACCCAGACCTGATCACAGAGTTGGCGGTGCAGCCCGGCCTCCAGCAGTTTGATCGCTTCGATCACTACCATCGGGGCTCTTGACCGCGCCACCCGCTCTCTGATAGAGGCCACCACGGCGGGATGGACGATAGCCTCCAGTTGCCGCAAAGCAGCACCATCGCCGAAGACGCGCGCCGCCAGCCTTGGCCTGTCAATGCATCCGTCGGCACCCACAACTTCCGGCCCAAAGGTCGCGACGAGCGCGCCATGGACTGCCCCGCCGGGCTCCATGACTTGATGGGCCACCTGGTCCGCATCAATCCCCTCAGCGCCCAGCGAAACCAGGGTTTCCAGCACGTTGCTCTTGCCCGTGCCGATCTCCCCGGTCAGGCCAATGACGATCGGACCCCCAGACAAATCAAGCATGCCCTCTCCCGCCCGTCACGCCAGTTCAGCCCACTGGCCGAGAACACGATTCAGTTCCGCCTCGACGGCCTGGTACTGCACGCCCAGGTCTTGCACCCTGGCCACGTCGCCCGCAAGACTGGCAACCTCCAGCCGATCGCCGAGGGCCGCAAGCGTTTCCTCCAGTTCACGGATCTCCTGCTCCATGGCAGCAGCCTGCTCTGCCCGCCTCTCGGCAGCCTTGCGGAGCCGACGCGCAGCCCGTGCGGCTTCGCGATCGCTGCCTCCCCGGTGAGCAGCCTCCTCATCCGCGCCCTTCCCAATCCCGCGACTGCGCCCCGCGGCCGGGGCCTCAACCGCACCCGCTGCCGCAGGAGATCGCCCTTCTTCGGCGGCGCGCAATCGCAAGTACTGCTCGTAGTTGCCGCGGTAGGCCCGCAACTCGGCTCCTGCTACGCGCCAGATCTGAGTGGCAATCGCCTGCACCAGATAACGATCGTGGCTGACCAGCAGGACGGTGCCTGGGAAGTCACGCAGGACTTGCTCCAGAATCTCCTGCGACACCAGGTCCAGGAGGTTCGTCGGCTCGTCCAGCAGGAGGAAATTGGCGCCCTGCAGTGTCAGGCGCGCCAGCGCCACCCGGCTGCGCTGGCCCCCGCTCAATGTGCCGATAGGCTGGAACACGTCGTCGCCCGTGAACAGAAACCGGCCGAGGTAACTGCGCGCCTCGCCAATCGGCAGATTGCGCACCTCCAGGATCGCGTCCAAGACCGTCAGCTCCGGCC
>FWPV01014725.1_pt1 | contig 11400 bp, 11 predicted proteins | sample 2228371 | NCBI WGS metagenome assembly FWPV01 (sample SAMEA103939776, study PRJEB20133) | metagenome | reverse complement strand
TGGCCTCGGCCTCGCGCAGCTCCGGACCGGGCTCCACGCCGAGCTCGTCGACGAGCGCCGCTCGGATCGTCGAATAGGCGCGCAGGGCCTCGGCCTGGCGACCCGCACGGTAGAGCGCCACCATCCGCATCGACCAGAGGTGCTCGCGCAACGGATACGAACGGCACAGCGCCTCGAGCTCCGCCAGCACGTCGGCGTGCTCCCCGAGCGCGAGTTGCGCTTCGATTCGGGTCTCGAGCGCCGTGAGTCGCTCTTCCTCGAGGCGGTACACGAAGGGCTGGGCGAACTCCTCGAACGCCAGCTCGGCGAGTGCCGGGCCCCGCCACGCCTGCAGCGCCGCATCGAGTTCGTCCACCGCATCGCGGTGCCGTCCGGCGGCCAGGAGCCGTCGCCCCGATGCCAGCCTGGCCCCGAACCACGAGACGTCCACGTTGTCGGCATCGACCTCGAGCGCGTAGCCGGCTCCCCGCGTCACCAGGGTGCCGCTGGGGAGGAGCCGTCGGACGGAGGCGACCTGGGCCTGCAGCGCGTTGGCCGGATTCGCCGGCGGAGCGTCGCCCCACAGGATCTCCGCCAGCCGATCGACCGGCACCACCTCTCGGGCGTGGAGCGCGAGGCATGCCACCAGGATGCGCTGCTTCCGGCCGCGCGGCGTGACGTCGACGCCTCCGTCGACGACCGCGAGCTCGCCCAGCAGGCGCACCTCCACGGCGCAGACGCTACACGGGTCGTCGGGCGCAACCTGTGGCTCCGCGAGCGTTCGGCGGGGCGTGACCGGCGGCGGATCAGCGGCGCCTCAGCGTGGCGTCAGCAGCCGCCGTCACGGTGGTGCCATGACGACGAACCAGCTCACGACGTGCTCGTCGAGCACGTCACCACCCGATGGCGTGCTCGTGCTCGTCATGATCGTGCCGCTACTCGTCGCGGCCAGCTCCGCGACGCTCGGCGCCGACTTGGACGCTGGCGACCCGTGGTCGCTCATGAGGGCGATCGTTCGCGGTCCCCATGCGACGCAGGAGCACCGCGACGAACTCGGACACCGACCACTCGAAGCGGTCGGGGAACCCGACGGGCTCGAGGTCGACCCGCCGGCTGGCCGATGGGAACGCTCGGCATGAGCGCGTCGACCACCATGGCATTCGTCGACCTGAGTGGCTACACGGCGCTCACCGAGATCCACGGTGATGACGAGGCAGTCGCCACGGTCGCTGCGCTCCAAGCCCGCGTCCGGGAGCGCCTCGGACCGGACGACATCCTCGTCAAGTCGATCGGCGACGCCGTGATGCTGGCGTTCGCGTCACCGACGGCCGCGATCGAACGCCTCGGCGAGATCCTGGTGTCCGGTGACGTCGGGTCACTCCCGGTCCGTGCCGGCGCCCACCACGGGCCAGTGACGAGGGTCGGCGACGACTTCTACGGCCACACCATCAACGTGGCGGCCCGCGTCGCCGCACGTGCCGCCGCCGACGAGCTGCTCGTCACGGCGGAGCTCGCCATCGCCGCCCAACGGCTGGGTCGCGCCGTCACCCACGTCGGTTCGACGGCGCTTCGGAACGTGACCGAGCCACTCGAGCTCTATCGGATCGGTGTCGCCGGGTGCGATGCCTCGCTCGCCGTCGATCCGGTCTGCGGGATGCGCGTGCCGACGGCAGGGGAGCACGCGATCGGTCTCCGGCGTAGCGACGACCAGTGGTGGTTCTGCGGGATGCCCTGCGTCGCGAGCTTCGCCACACGGAGGAGGGTGGCGCCGTGAGCCGGCTGATCGAGATCTGCCAACGGCTCCCCACCGTCGAAGAGCACGCCCGGCTGTTCCAGCGCGTCGGCTGGCCGTGGTACGGCGAGGAGGCCACGCGTCGAGCCCTCGCCAGTTCGTTGTTCGGCGCCGTCGCGATGCGCGGCGACGAGATCGTCGGCATGGGGCGAATGGTTGGCGACGGCTCGGTGTTCTTCTACCTGCAGGACATCATCGTCGACCCCGATGTCCAGCGGCTCGGCATCGGCGGCTCTCTCGTGAGCGCCCTGCTCACCCGAGCACGCGAGCAGAGGGTGGCGACGAGCTTCTGCGGCGTCTTCGCAACTCCGATGGCAGTCGACCTGTACCAGCGACACGGCTTCCGATCACCTGATCTCACCGCTCTCGTGTCCCTCGATTGAGGCGTCGCCAGTCGGAGGTCGCCCAATCGAAGGGCTGGCCAGCTCCGCTGTCGATGCGTCCGAACGCGACCTGCCGACGTCACCCGTCGCGACTTGGGCACTCATGGTTGCCCGCGCTGGTCAGTGCGTTCGGTGCACTCTGTGCGCCATCGGGTGAGGTTGGGCCGCGATGGCGTGGGCGCCGCCAGGCGTGGAGTCTCGACGATCCCTTTCGGTGTTGCGCCGCGGTGATCCGTCCGTTCTCCGTCCTCGTCGCGCCGACTGGTGATGGGTACACCCGCTGACCTGGTGCGATGCAGTTGGCGCTTGTGTGCTTGGGGGTTGTGCACCCCCGTCCACCTCCGGTCGCGTTTCCCCTGGTCAGCGGGGTGCAAGTAGCGATTTGGCTGGCATCAGATCACTCCCCGGATTCCCGCAAAGCACCTGGTAGATCGCCAATTTCGGCGCGCGTGGAGCTGGGGGGAATCGAACCCCCGTCCATCAGCCGGTGGACACCCGCGCTACGACCATTCCCGTCTTCGAGGCTGACGCAACCTCACCGGCGGGTCGGCTCCCCACCGGTCACCCGGCGGGGCGCGGCTCGTCTTGCCGAGCGGTCATCGGTCTTCCCCGACGCCAGCGGTCTTTCCCGCCGCCATCCTCCGCTTCTGTTGCCGGGCTGCGGTGGATCGGCCCCGTGCGGCATTACTGCTCACGATGACTCTCGGGTCGCCTGGAGATCAGGCGGCGAGAGCGAACTGCTCGTCGGCAATTCTTTTGGTTGCCCCGTTTAGCGAGTCTGAGCAACTCGGGTCGCACGACCGCCCAACGACACTGATGTCGAAACCTGTCAGCCCCGTCGTGTGGTCGCTCCCAGTGTACCGCCGGGGTGTCACGGTCCAGCAGGGTCCTCCCCGGCGCCTAGCGTGGGTCCATGAGCGAGAACCTGCGCTGGTACACCAAGGCCCTCTACGGCTTCGACCACGTGGTGCGCCTGGCGCCACCTGGTGGCTGGGACCGGCCCTCGCCGTGCGAGGGGTGGACGGCCCGCCACGTGGTCGGGCACGTGACCGGTGTCCAGCGGTACATCGAGGCCGTCGTCCGCGGCCAGCAACCCACGGTCAACCCGATGGTCGATCCGCACTTGATCGCGGGCGACGACCCGGCGGGCGCGTGGGCGGCCACTCGGGACTCGATCTTGGAGGCGCTCGATCACCCAGGTGTCCTGCACCGGGTGGTGACCACGTTCCGGGGTGAAGAGGAGGTCGACGGGTTCATCGGCTTCAACGTGGCCGACACCACCATCCACTCGTGGGACCTGGCCCGGGCGCTCGGGGTGGACGACCGGCTCGACCCGGGACTCGTCGAGCGGGCCTCGGCGATCGTGCTGCCGATCGCGGATTCGATGCGCAATCCCCGGTTCTTCGGCGAGCGGGTGGAGCCCAGCGACCCGAACGATCCCCAGGCCGTGTTGCTCGCCGCCAGCGGGCGGCGGGCCTGAGCGGGCGCGGTCGCCGTCATGGAGCTCGCCCGAGCCCTCGAGTTCGCCCGCTCGCACCGCAACGGGATCCTGATCACGCTCAAGCGCGACGGGCGACCGCAGTCGTCGAACGTCGTCTACCACCTCGGCACCGACGGCCTCGTCCGGGTGTCGATCACCGCCGACCGGGCGAAGTACGCGAACGCTCGACGCGACTCCCGGGTGTCGCTGCACGTCAACCGTGACGACTTCTGGGCGTACGTGGTGCTCGAGGGTGACGCCGACTTGAGCCCCGTGGCGGCGAACCCCGACGACGCGGCGTGCGACGAGCTGGTCGAGCTGTACCGGTCGCTCGCCGGCGAGCACCCGGACTGGGCCGAGTACCGCGCCGCCATGGTGAACGATCGGCGGTGCGTGCTGAGGCTGTGCCCCACCCACGCCTACGGGATGCTGCCCTGACCCGAGACGTACACAAGGTGTCTGACACCGTGTGTACGTCTGGCGGTCTCAGGGGCGGGGTTCGCGCCACATGCCCCGCATCACGGGGCCGCCGGGGGCCGGCACGCCCGCCTCGTGCTCCTGCTCGAGGCGTCCGAGGAGTCGGGGTCGCCCGACCTTCCCGCCTACTTCGCGCATCTCCGTGACCGAATCGGCCCGGTGTCCCTCGTGGTCGCCCTCGACTCGGGGTGCGCCAGCTACGACCGCTTGTGGGTGACGTCGTCGTTGCGGGGCAACCTGGTCGGGACGCTGCGGGTGCGCGTGCTCACCGAGGGGGTGCACTCGGGGGCGGCCTCGGGGATCGTGCCGTCGTCATTCCGGATCGCCCGGGCGCTGCTCGACCGGGTCGAGGACGCGCAGACCGGCACGATCCGCCTGCCCGAGCTCCACGTGGACATCCCCGAGGCCGTGCGCCTGGCCACCGCCGAGTCGATGGGCAGGGTGTCGTGGCGCAAGGGCTTCCCGATGGCGGGGACCACCCGGCTCGCGCACGACGATCCCACCGAGCTCGCCCTCAACCAGACGTGGCGGCCGACGCTGAGCGTCACCGGCGCCGACGGGCTGCCGCCCACCGCCCGGGCCGGCAACGTGCTGCGACCGGAGACGGCGCTCAAGCTGAGTTTCCGCCTGCCGCCCACCTGCGACCCGGCTGCCGCCGAGGCTGCGGTGCGCCGCGCCCTGACCACCGACGTCCCGTACGACGCCGAGGTCACCTGGGAGCACCCGGAGGTGTCTCCCGGGTGGGCGGCCCCGCCGGTGGCGCCGTGGTTGTCCGAAGCGCTGGCCCAGGCGAGCGTGGCGGCGTTCGGCAAACCGGCCCGGTTCGTGGGCGAGGGGGGCACGATCCCGTTCATGGGGATGCTCGGTGAGGCGTTCCCGGATGCGCAGTTCGTGATCACCGGGGTGCTCGGTCCGGCATCGAACGCGCACGGCCCCAACGAGTTCCTCCACCTCCCCATGGCCCGCGGGGTGACTGCGGCGGTGGCCCACCTGCTCCACGCCCACGCCGGGCGCAACGCCACCGCCAGCTGAGCGACCTTGCGCCGTCCGACCGGTCGGGTGAGCTGACCGGCGGCTCCACCCGGGGCGTTCCGCCGCCAGGAACAGCACCCTGGACCGGGGCGGGCCGGTGTGGCCATCGTCTCGCCTGTGACCGACGCTGCGCGCCTTCGGGCCATCGCAGATGAGCTGTGGGACGCCGAGCGCCTCCGCCGGCCGATCGCGCCCATCTCGGAGAAGGAACCGGACCTCACCGTCGCCGATGCCTACGCCATCCAGACCCTGAACGTCGACCGGCGCCTGGCCGCCGGCGCCCGGCGGTTGGGGAGCAAGGTGGGGCTGTCGTCACGGGCGATGCAGCAGCTGCTCGGCGTCGACGAACCCGACTTCGGGGCGCTGCTCGACGACATGTTCGTGGAGGAGGGCGACCCGATCCCGGTGTCGAGCCTCGTGCAGCCCCGCATCGAGGCCGAGATCGGCTTCGTGCTCGAGCGCGACCTCCAGGGACCGGCAGTCACGACCACCGCCGCGCTGCGGGCCATCGCCGGTGCCATGCCCGCCCTCGAGATCGTCGACAGCCGGATCGCCGACTGGAAGATCACCCTGATCGACACCGTCGCCGACAACGCCAGCTGCGGCCGCCTGGTACTCGGCGGGCGGATCACCAAGCTCGACCGCATCGACCTGCGCCTGGTGGGCATGGTGCTGTCCCGCAACGGCGAGGTGATCGACACCGGCGCCGGGGCGGCCGTGCTCGGGAACCCGGCCCGTTGCGTGGCCTGGCTGGCCAACAAGTTCGCCACGTTCGGCGCGTCGCTGCACGCCGGCGACGTGATCATCCCCGGGGCCCTGCACCGCATGGTGCCGGTGGCCGCCGGCGACACCTTCCGTGCCGAGTTCGCGCACCTCGGCGCCGTCACCACGGTGTTCACCGCATGAGCGCCGTCGCCACGATCCACGGAGGCCGCCCATGACCAAGATCCCCTGCGCCGTGCTCGGACCGGGCAACATCGGCACCGACCTCATGGCCAAGCTCATGCGGTCACCGGTGCTCGAGCTCACCGCCATGGTCGGCATCGACCCGGACTCCCCCGGGCTCGCCCGGGCGCGGGAGGCCGGCCTCGACGCCAGCGCCGAAGGGGTGGACTGGATCCTCGCCCACGTCGACCAGTGCCAGGTGGTGTTCGACGCCACCTCCGCCGGCGCCCACCTGGTGAACGGGCCCCGCATGGTCGACGCCGGCATCCAGTGCCTCGACCTCACCCCGGCGAAGATGGGCCCCGGCGTCGTCCCGGTGGTCAACCTCGATCAGCACCTCGACGCCCGGGAGGTCAACCTGATCACCTGCGCCGGGCAGGCGACCATCCCGATGGTCCACGCCGTCACCCGGGTCGCCCCGGTGAGCTACGCGGAGATCGTGGCCACGGTGGCCAGCAGGTCGGCCGGGCCGGGGACCCGCCAGAACATCGACGAGTTCACCCGCACCACCGCCAAGGGGCTCGCTGAGCTCGGCGGGGCCGGCCGCGGCAAGGCGATCATCGTGCTCAACCCGGCCGAGCCGCCGATCATCATGCGCAACACGGTGTTCTGCGCGCTGCCCGACGACGTCGACGAGGTCGCGGTGCGGAACTCGATCGAGAAGTACGCCGCCGAGGTGCAGGCCTACGTGCCCGGCTACCGACTGCGCACCGAGCCGGTGTTCGACCCGGGCCGGGTGGCCATCTTCGTCGAGGTCGAATCGGCCGGCGACTTCCTGCCCGCCTACGCCGGGAACCTCGACATCATGACCGCCGCCGCGGTGCGCGTCGGCGAGGAGTTCGCCCGCGCCCGTCTCGCCCAGGAGGCCCTGGCATGACCGCATGGGAGCCCACGCCCTTCCCCACCGCCGAACGGCAGGTGTGGTACTGCGACTCCACTCTGCGCGACGGCAGCCACCCGAAGCGCCACCAGATCACCGTCGACGAGGTGCGCAGCGTGGCCCGCGCCCTGGACGGCGCCGGCGTGCCATGGATCGAGGTGAGCCACGGCGACGGACTCGGCGGCTCGTCGTTCAACTACGGCTTCAGCCTGGTCGACGAGTACGAGCTGATGGCCGCCGCCCTGGCCGAGATGCGCCAGGCGAAGCTCGCCGTGCTGCTGCTGCCCGGCATCGGCACCAAGGACGAGCTGAAGAAGGCCTGGGACGTGGGCGCCCGACTCGTGCGGGTGGCCACCCACTGCACCGAGGCCGACATCAGCCCCCAGCACATCGCCCTGGCCCGCGAGCTCGGCTACGTGACCGTCGGGTTCCTGATGATGGCCCACATGAACACCCCCGAGGGGCTGGTCACCCAGGCCCGGATCATGGCCGACGCCGGCGCGCAGATCGTGTACTGCACCGACTCGGCCGGCGCGCTCACCGGGCCCGAGGTGGCCGCCCGGATCGCGGCGATGCGCGCCGGGCTGCCCGACGACGTGCAGATCGGCTTCCACGGCCACCACAACCTGAGCCTGGGGGTGGCCAACAGCCTGGTGGCCATCGAGCACGGCGCCACCTGGGTGGACGGCTCCACGTGCGGGCTCGGGGCCGGGGCGGGCAACACCCCCACGGAGATCTTCGTGGCGGTGTGCGAGAAGCTGGGCATCGGCACCGGGATCGACGCCCTGGCCATGATGGACGTGGCCGAGGAGGTCGTGCGCCCGATCATGACCCACGTGCCGATGGTGAACCGGGAGGCGCTCCTGCTCGGCTTCGCCGGGGTGTACTCGAGCTTCCTGCTCCACGCCGACCGGGCCGCCCGGCGCTTCGGGGTGTCGAGCAAGGAGGTGCTGCTCGAGGCCGGCCGCCGCCAGGCCGTCGGCGGCCAGGAGGACCTGCTGATCGACATCGCCGCCGAACTCGCCGCGGCCGACCGGGCCTGAGGCGGCGGACATGGCCGACACCGCCGCCATGGCCGAGGCCCTGCTCGCCGCCGAACGCGACGTACGGGACCTGCCCCCGTTCACCGACACCGAGCCCGACCTCGACGCCGGGACCGCCTACGCCGTGCAGGCGATGGTCATCCGGGCCAAGCTCGACGCCGGCCAGCGGGTGGTCGGCGCCAAGCTCGGGCTCACCAGCCGGGCCAAGCAGCAGGCCATGGGGGTGAGCGACCCGCTGTACGGGTGGCTGACCGACGCCATGGTCGCCCCCACCGGCGAGCCGCTCGACCTGGCGCCGCTCATCCACCCGCGCGCCGAGCCGGAGGTGGCCTTCCTGCTCGGCCGTGAGGTGGCCACGCCGGCCACGGTCACCAGCGTCCTCGCGGCCACCGACGCCGTGTTCGCCGCGCTCGAGATCCTCGACAGCCGCTACCAGGACTTCCGGTTCCGTCTGCCCGATGTGATCGCCGACAACGCCTCGTCGGCCCGGTTCCTGCTCGGCTCGGTGGCCGTCGACCCCCGCGACGCCGGCGACCTGCGGCTCGTCGGGTGCGTGCTGCGCCACAACGGTGAGGTGGTGGCCACCGCTGCGGGCGGGGCGGTGATGGGCCACCCGGCCGCCTCGGTGGCGTGGCTGGTCAACCAGCTCGCCGCACGGGGCGAGACGCTGCCGGCCGGGTCGATCGTGCTGTCGGGCGGGCTCACCGCGCCGGTGCCGGTCACCGCCGGGTCGTGCGTGTCGGCCGAGTTCGACGGGCTCGGCACCGTGGAGGTGTTCGCCTGATGCCGCTGGTGCAGGTGACGATGATCGAAGGACGCTCCCCCGAGCAGAAGGCCGCGCTCCACGCCGCGCTCACCGACGCGGTGGTGGGCGCCGTCGGCGCCCCCCGCGAGAGCGTCCGCGTGGTGATCTACGAGGTGCCCGCCGGCCACTGGTCGGTCGGCGGTGTCCCCAAGGCCGGCCCGTCCGGCGCTGGCGCGCCCCCCGCCTGATCCCGAGGAGACCCAGCCATGGAGACCTTCCGGCATGTGATCGACGGCCAGCTCGTCGACAGCCTCGACGGCGCCACCTTCGACACGGTCAACCCCCACACCGGCGAGGTGTACGCGCAGGTGGCCGAGGGCAAGCGGGCCGACGTGGAACGGGCCGTGGCCGCCGCCCGGCGGGCCTTCGACGACGGCCCCTGGCCCCGGATGGCCACCGCCGAGCGCCGCCGGCTGCTCAACCGCCTCGCCGACCGGGTGGCCGAGGAGGCCGAACGCCTCGCCGTGGCCGAGACCCGCGACATGGGCAAGCCGATCACCGAGAGCCGCACCCACGACCTGCCCCGGGTGGAGCGCAACCTGCGGTTCTTCGCCGACTTCCAGGACCAGGCCACCGCCGAGGCCTTCCCGATGCCCGGGTACCACACCTTCACCAGCTACGAGCCCAAAGGGGTGGTCGGCGCCATCTCGCCGTGGAACTTCCCGCTGATGCTCGCCTCGTGGAAGGTGGCGCCGGCGCTCGCGTTCGGCAACACGGTGGTGCTCAAGCCGGCCGAGCAGTCACCGGCGACCGCGTCGCTGTTCGGTGAGCTCGCCGCCGAGGTGCTGCCCCCGGGCGTGCTCAACGTGGTGCAGGGCTTCGGCCCCGACGCCGCCGGCGAGGCGCTGGTCCGCAGCCCCGACGTGGACCTGATCACCTTCACCGGGGAGAGCCGGACCGGGTCGATCATCATGGCGACCGCCGCAGCCACCCTGAAGGGCCTGTCGATGGAGATGGGTGGCAAGTCACCCAACGTGGTGTTCGCCGACGCCGACCTCGACAAGGCGGTGGCCGGTGCGATCCGGGCCATCTACACCAACCAGGGCGAGGTGTGCCTGGCCGGCAGCCGCTTGTTCGTGGAACGCCCGGTCTTCGACGAGTTCCTCGCCCGCCTCGCCGACGCCGCCGCCGCCCTGCCGGTGGGCGATCCGATGGACCCGGCCACCAGGATCGGGCCGCTGGTCAGCGCCGAGCACCGCGACAAGGTCGAGAGCTACCTGCGCTTCGCCGAGGAGGACGGCGGCAAGGTGCTGTTCGGCGGCGGCCGGCCGGCCGACCCGGCGCTGGCCCGGGGCTTCTACCTGGAACCGGCGGTGATCACCGGCGTCGACCACCTGAGCCGCTGCGCCCAGGAGGAGATCTTCGGGCCGGTGCTGGTAGCCGCCCCGTTCGACCACGAAGACGAGGTGGTCGAATGGGCCAACGCCACGCCCTACGGCCTCGCCGGCATGGTGTGGACCCAGAACCTGTCACGGGCGCACCGCATGGCGGCCCGTATCCGTGCCGGGATGATCTGGGTGAACTGCTTCTTCGTGCGCGACCTGCGCACCCCGTTCGGTGGCGCCAAGCGGTCCGGTGTCGGCCGGGAGGGCGGCTACCACTCGCGGGAGTTCTTCACCGAGGCCAAGACGGTGACGATCGCGCTCGACTGATCGGCGGCACCGGGCCCGGGAGCGTGGTGGGCTGCCGGCGTGCCATCCTTCGCGTCCGTGCAGGGGGGTGCCGGCACTGCGGGGGGTGCGCTGTTCCCTGGCGGCCCGGCGCCCGATCCCACCGACGAGGACCCGCCCCGGCCCCTCAGCCCCGCCGACGACGGCCGGCTGTGGCTGCTCGACTTCCACTTCCCCCGTGGGCTCACCCCGCTCGGGTTGACCACGTTCGCCCCCACCTACGCCGCGGCCACCCGGGCCGGGGCCCGCACCGTGGGGACGCCGGGGAGCGACGGGTTCTCGATCCGCCTCGACGGGCCGCACCTGTACGTGGGGCCGCGGGTGCCCGACGCTGCGGAACGGGCCCGACGCGCCGGGGTGTTCGACGCCGGCTGGCGCCGGCGCCTCGCCGGGTTCGCCGAGCGCTGGCGGGCCACCGCCGACCTGCTCGACCGTGACGCCGCCGACCTGCTCGGCGCACCCGCCGCCACCACCCCGGCGTCCGCCCTGAACCAGCTCGACACCGCCGTCGACCACGAAGCGCGCGCCTGGCGGATCCACTTCGAGGAGATGTACGCACTGCTCGCCGGCCATCTCGCCTATCGCCGGGCCATGGCCGACCTGGGTGTACCCGACGCCGTGGCCGACGCCTGCCTGGCCGGCTTCCCGTCCCGCCCGTCGAGCACCGACGCTGCACTGCTGGACCTCGCCGGGCACGTGCGGCGGGCCGGGGTGCGTGACCTGGGCGGGCTGTGGACCCACCCCGACCTGGCGACGCGGGTCGACGAGCTGCTCGCCGTGCACGGCCAGCGGGCCGACGGCATCGCCGACGTCAGCCTGCCCTCGTGGCAGGACGCACCCGATCAGGTGCTGCGGCGGGTGCTCAGCCTGGCCGGCCGGGAGCGTGACGAGCGGCGCGGCGCCCTTGCCGCCCG
>FWPV01004160.1_pt1 | contig 11400 bp, 12 predicted proteins | sample 2228371 | NCBI WGS metagenome assembly FWPV01 (sample SAMEA103939776, study PRJEB20133) | metagenome | reverse complement strand
ATTGAAGCCAGTCACCCGCACCCCCCGGATGTCACCGAGGCTGATGCGGGCCATGTCTATCCTCTCCTCCAGGCTGAAGAAAGGCCGCTTGCTGGCATTGGCGGCCACCGCCACCACCACCTCGTCGAAGATGCGGGCCGCCCGGCGCACCAGGTCCTCGTGCCCGCGGGTGATGGGGTCGAAGGTGCCGGGATAGACGATGCGGCGCTTCAAAGCGGCTCCAGCAGGCAGTAGTGGGATTGCCCGGCGCGCCCCTCGCGCAGGATGCGCCAGCCGGTGAGCTCCGGACGCTCGCCGAATTCGGCATAGATTCTACCGCCGGGCGCAAGCCTTGTGTGCGCGGCGGCCAGCGCCGCAGGCAGCAGGCCGGCGGCGTAGGGCGGGTCGAGCAGGATCAGGTCGAAGCGGCCGCACTCCCCGGCGAGATAGGTCAGGGCATCCCCTCTGACCACGCGCACCTGGCTGGCCCCTAGGGCAGCGGCATGTTGCATGAGTCTTGCCACGGCGCGCGCATCGCGCTCCACCAGCACCACCTCGGCCGCACCCCGGGAGGCTGCCTCGAAGCCGAGGGCGCCGCTGCCCGCGAAGAGGTCCAGACAGCGCCAACCGTCCAGCTGCTGGCCCAGCCAGTTGAACAGGGTCTCCCGCACCCGCTCGGGGGTGGGACGCAGCCCCGGCAAAGGGGGGAAGTGCAGGACGCGGCGGCGCCAGCGGCCGCCGATGATGCGCACCCGGTTGGATGCCTTGGCGGTCTTAAGGCTCGTCATGGTCCGGCTGCCCGCCCACGATGACGGTATGCATGGCCTCCGGCCGGAGGCGCGCACGGAAGACGCGCAGGATGTCCTCGCGGGTGACCGACTCGACCCCGGCCGTGTACCTGTCCAGCCAGTCCAGAGGCAGCCGGTAGAAGCCGATCACCGCCAGCTGTTCCAGGATCCGGCGGTTGCTGTCCAGGCGCAGCGGGAAGCTGCCCACCAGGTAGTTGCGGGCCTGGGTGAGCTCCTCCTCGGTGGGGCCCTCCTCCAGGAAGCGGGCCAGGGTCTCCCGCACCACGCGCAAGGCCTCGCCGGTGGCCTCCCGCCGGGTCTGCAGCCCCACCTGGAAGGCCCCCAGTTCCTGCAGGGGTTGCAGCGTGCTGTAGGCACTGTAGGCCAGCCCCCGCTTCTGGCGCACCTCGCGCAGGATGCGGGAATCGAAGCCGCCGCCGCCCAAAATGTAGTTGCCCACCACCAGGGGGAAGAAATCCGGGTCGCCCCGCCTCATGGCGGGCATGCCCACGTACAGATGGCTTTGGGTAGCTGGGTGGGGGATCACCCGCACACGCCCCTGGGCGGCCACCTCTACCGGCGGCAGGGGCGGCGGCGCCTCGCCCGGCGGCAGGTCTGCGGTGAGCCCCGCGGCCAGCGCCTCCGCGCCCTTGCGGTCGATGTCCCCCAGGATGACGATGGTGGCGTTGGCGGCCCGGTAGTGGCGGCGGTGGAAATCCTGGAGATCCTCCCGCGTCAGCCCCTCGATGGCCTCGATCTCGCCGTCCTCATCCCGGCCATAGGGGTGATCCCCATAGATCGCGGCGTGGAAGGCACGCTCCCCCAGGTACTGGGGTCGGGTGGCGGCCTCCCGCAGGCCGGCGATGGCGCGCGCCTTCTCCCGCGCCAGCACCTCCGGCTCGAAGCGGGGCGCGGTGAGCACCGCGCGCAGCACGGACAAGGCCTCCCCCCGCTCACGGTCGCTACTTAAGGTGCGCAGACTGAAACCGGCCCGGTCCCGATCGAAGTGGCCGGTGAGCACCGCCCCCACGTCCGCCAGGCGCTCGGCCACCTCCTGCTCGGACCACTGCCCTGCCCCCATGGGCATGAGCTGACGGGTCAACCGGGCGAGCCCTGGGTGCTCGCGTCCGTCATAGGCGCTGCCGGCAGCAAAGGTGACAGTCACGTCCAGCATGGGTAGCCCCCGGCTTTCCACGTAATACACCCGCGCTCCGCCCGGGGTGACCCAGTGTTGGATCGGCAACCCCGCACGGACGGGCAAGGCGGTCAGGGCGGCCAGGAAGACGCACAGGAGGGCGTCAGCGCGCATGGCGCTCCTCCGGGGGCAAGGAAGAGCTAGGCAGCCGCTGCGGCGTATCTTGCAGGGGCTCGAGCCGCGCCACGGTGAGGCGCTCGTCGGTCAGATAGCGCCTGGCCACCTCCTGCACCTGCTCGGCGGTGACTGCACGCAGTCTTTCGAAGCGCAGCCGCAGGTTGCGATGCCCAAGGCCGGCGCTTTCCCAGGCGCCGATCTCAATGGCCTGGAAGAACAGGGAGTCCTGCTGGAAGACCTGGCCGGCCAGGACCTGGGCCTTGACGCGCGCGAGTTCCGCGGGGTCGATGCCCTGCGTCTGCAGGCGCCCGATCTCCTCCTTCAGGCCCGCCACCACCTCGTCCAGGCCTCTGCCCTCGGCGGCGGTGGCGCTCACCAGGAACAGGGCCGGCCCACGGGAGACCGCACCGTAACCGACCCCCACCCCCACCGCTAGCTGCCGCTCCTTGACCAGGGCGCGGGGCAGCCGGGCGGAGGCATGCCCGTTGAGCACCCCCGCCAGCACCTCCAGGGCATAGGGTTCCCAGTCCTTGGCCGGGTCGGTCAGCCGCGGCGCCTGCCAGGCCAGATACACCGCCGGCAGCCTGGCCGGGGCCCTGATGCTCACCTGGCGCATACCCCGCTGGGGCGCCTCGCCATGGTTGCGCCTGGGCGGCAAGGCGCGCGCCGGGATGCCCCCGAAATGCCGCTCGGCCAGCTGAAACACCGCCTCAGGCCGCACGTCGCCCACCACCACCAGGAGGGCGTTGTTGGGGGCGTACCAGCGTTCATACCAGTCCCGCACGTCCTCCAGCCGCATCTGTTCCAGGTCTTGCATCCAGCCGATCACCGGGTGGCGGTAGGGGTGGCTCTGGTAGGCCGCCGCCATGAGGGCCTCGTAGAGCAGGGCCTGGGGGTCGTCCTCGGTGCGCAGGCGCCGCTCCTCCATGACCACCTGGATCTCCCGCGCGAACTCCTCCGGGTCGAGGACCAGATTGGTCATGCGGTCCGCCTCCAGCTGCAAGGCGAGCTCCAGCCTGCCTGACTGCAGGGTCTGGTGGTAGACGGTGTGATCCCGCGCGGTGAAGGCGTTCTCCCGTCCGCCGGCGGCGGCGATCCGCCGTGAGAACTCGCCGGCCGGCACCTCCCGCGTGCCCTTGAACATCATGTGCTCCAGCACATGAGCGACCCCGGTCACGCCATAGCTCTCGTCCATGCTGCCCGCCCGGTACCAGAGCTGGCTTACCACCACCGGGGCCCGGCGATCGGTCTTGACGATCACCTTGAGCCCATTGGCCAGGGTGTGCTCGAAGGTGTCCGCCAGCGCGCCGGTCGTGCTGGCGAGCAGGGCCAAAAACCAGATCTTGAGCAAGCCTCGCATCCTTGCCTTCCGTGTGCTCCGTTCCCGGATCGATGTGGCAGTGTACACGCTCGCTGCGCTTCCCGGCGTGGGCCGCGTGCCATGATATATTTGCCCAGACCCCTTTACTGACCTCCCCCGCCGTGTTCGGTTTCCTCAAGCCAGGCAAGAAATCCTCCGACCCCGCCCCGCAACCGGCACCCCAAGAGCCGGCCCAGGCAGCGGGGCGCGTGCGCTGGGCCCAGCGCCTCAAGGCAGGCCTGAGCAAGACGCGGCAGGTGCTCAACACCCCGGTGGGCGAGCTCTTCCGGCGGCACACCCGCATCGACGAGGCCCTGTACGAGGAGCTGGAGGAGATCCTGCTCACCGCCGACGTGGGTGTGGAGGCCACCCGCAGCCTGCTGGAGGCGCTGCGCAAGCGGGTCAAACGCGACCAGCTCACCGACGCCGGGGCGCTGCGCACTGCCCTCAAGGACCTGATGCTGGAGCTGCTCACCCCTCTGGAAGCCCCTCTGGACGTGGACCGGGCGCGGCCCTTCGTCATCATGTTGGCGGGGGTGAACGGCGCCGGCAAGACCACCACCATCGGCAAGCTGGCCCACCGCTTCCAGGCCGAGGGGCGGAGCGTGCTGCTGGCCGCCGGCGATACCTTCCGGGCGGCTGCACGGGAGCAGCTGGCGGTGTGGGGGGAGCGCAACCAGGTGGAGGTGGTGGGCGGCCAGGGCAAGGACCCGGCAGCAGTCATCTTCGACGCAGTTCAGTCCGCCCGCGCCCGGGGTATCGATGTGGTCCTAGCCGACACCGCCGGGCGGCTGCCCACCCAGCTCCACCTCATGGAGGAGATCCGCAAGGTACGGCGCGTCATCCAGAAGGCCGACCCCACGGCGCCGCACGAGGTGCTGCTGGTGCTGGACGCCAACACGGGCCAGAACGCCCTCGCCCAGGTGACGGCCTTCGACGAGGCCATCCAGGTCACCGGCCTCACGCTCACCAAGCTGGATGGCACCGCCAAGGGCGGGGTCATCGCCGCGCTCGCCCATCGCCACGCCCCCGACCGGCCGCCTATCCCCGTGCGCTTCATCGGCGTGGGCGAAGGGCTGGACGACCTGCAGCCCTTCCGGGCGCGGGAGTTCGTCGATGCCCTGTTCGGCGACTGAGCCGGATGGGTGGCCGCCCGCCTGAACACCTGCCGTCTGCGGGCATGATCGAGTTCGATCGCGTCACCAAACGCTACCCCGGCGGGCACGAGGCCCTCACGGAGGTGAGCCTCAGGATCGAACAGGGGGAGATGGTCTTCCTCACCGGCCACTCGGGCGCCGGCAAGAGCACCTTGCTCAAGCTCATCGCCGCCATCGAGCGCCCCACCACGGGCCAGATCATTGTCAACGGCCAGAACATCAGCCGCCTCCGGCGGGCGGCCATGCCCTACTTCCGGCGCAACATCGGCCTCATCTTCCAGGATCACAAACTGCTCTACGACCGCTCGGTGTTCGACAACGTACTCCTGCCCCTGCATATCCAGGGCCTCACCGGCAATGAAGCGGCCAAGCGCGCGCGCGCCGCCCTGGACAAGGTGGGGCTGCTCAAGAAAGAAAAGGCCCGCCCCATCACCCTCTCCGGCGGTGAGCAGCAGCGCCTGTGCATCGCCCGCGCCATCGTCAGCCGTCCGGCCCTGGTGCTGGCCGACGAACCCACGGCCAACCTGGACGAGGCCTATGCCACCGACATCATGGACATGTTTCGGGCCTTCAACCAGGTGGGTGTCACCCTGGTCATCTCCACCCACAGCCTTGACCTGGCACGCCGCTACAGCGGCCGCACCATTACCCTGGCCCAGGGAAGGGTGGTCTGATCCCATGCCAAGACGCGCGCGCCCCTCCCCATGAAAGCCTGGCTCAACCACAGCCTGCACAGCCTGCGTACCGCCCTCGACCGCCTGGCGAGGGCGCCGCTTGCCTCTCTGTTCACCATCCTGGTCATGGGCGTGAGCCTGAGCCTGCCCGCCGGACTCTACCTGATCTTGGCCAATCTGCAGCGGGCCGCGGGCCTCATCCACACCGACACCGAGATGAGCCTCTTCCTCAAGCCGGAGGTCACCGCCGAGGAGGCCAGGAAGCTCGCCGCCCAACTCGGCCAGCGGCCCGGGCTTGCCAGAGTGCGCTTCGTCCACCGGGACGAGGCCCTGCAACAGCTCGAGGCAGCCGGCCTGCAGGGTGTGGCCGCCGGGCTGCCCGACAACCCACTGCCCCATACCCTGGTCCTGGTCCCCAGGGCCACGGAAACCGTCGCCCTGGAATCCCTGGCCACAGAGTTGAGAAAGCTGCCGCAGGTGGAGGGGATCAACCTGGACACCGACTGGGTCAGGCGGCTTGCCGCCCTGATGGACCTGGGCCGCGACGTGGTGCTCATGCTGGCCGTACTGCTGGGCCTGGCCCTGGCCGCCATCACGGGCAACACCATCCGGTTACAGATCTACGCCCAGCGCGACGAGATCGAGGTGGCGCGCTTGATCGGCGCAACCGACCGTTTCATCCGCCGCCCCTTCCTGTACTTCGGCGCCCTGCAGGGGCTGGCCGGGGGGATCGCCGCCTGGCTGCTCCTGGGGCTGGCCACCCTGCGGCTGCAGGAGAGTGTGGCCCGCCTCGCCGCCAGCTATGGATCCCAATACGCCATCCACGGCCTCACATGGCAGGAGGGTGCCCTGCTCATCGCCGTCTCGACGGTCCTCGGCCTGGCCGGGGCCTATTTCGCGGTAGGCTACACCCTGCGCAGCCTGCGCATTCCCTAGGTTGCGAACCCATGGCGGGAACTTTCCCTTGTTAGCACTCTCCATGGGGGAGTGCTAAACTTTGCTCAGAAATCGAATGAACCGGAGGGAGCCAATGCATACCGCAAGCTTCGACTACCCCGTCCCCGTCGCCGTAGGCAGCCTGGAGAGCTACATCCAGGCGGTCAACCGCTTCCCCATCCTGAGCGCCGAGGAAGAGCAGTCCCTGGCCCGGCGCTACCGTCTGTTCAACGACTTGGAGGCGGCGCGCCGGCTGGTGCTGTCCCACCTGCGGCTGGTGGTGTCCATCGCCCGCGGCTATCTGGGCTACGGGTTACCCCACGCCGACCTGATCCAGGAGGGCAACGTGGGCCTGATGAAGGCGGTCAAGCGTTTCGACCCCGAACGGGGCGTGCGCCTGGTCTCCTTCGCCGTGCACTGGATCAAGGCTGAGATCCACGAATACATCCTCAGGAACTGGCGCCTGGTGAAGGTGGCCACTACCAAGGCCCAGCGCAAGCTGTTTTTCAACCTGCGCAGCCTGAAGCAAGGCGATGGGACCCTCACCAGCCAGGAGGTGGACGAGGTGGCCCGCACCCTCAAGGTGGACCGCGAGGACGTGCGCGAGATGGAGAAGCGCCTCTACGGCCAGGACGTGGCCCTGGAACCCGGTGCCGAGGACGACGAGAACAGCTTCACCCCCATCGCCTACCTGGCCGCGCCGGACACCGATCCCACCCAACACCTGGAGGCGGTGGAGCGGGAGAAGCTCGCCACCGAGGGGCTGAGCAAGGCCCTGGACAGGCTGGATCCCCGCAGCCGGCACATCATCGAGGCCCGCTGGCTCAATGAGGAAAACCCCGCCACCCTGCACGAGCTGGCGGCCATATACGGCATCTCCGCCGAACGGGTGCGCCAGATCGAGGCCAAGGCCCTGCAGAAGATGAAGGCCGCCCTGACCGCCTAAGGCAGTCGACGGGAAAGATGCAAAGCCCCGCGCTGCGGGGCTTTTTCCATGCCTGCCGCGCGGTCAGCCCAGGGCTGAAGAGGTCCGCCCCTGCTCAGAACAGCCTGCCGAGCAACACGCTGATGAGGCTGACCCAGGCCCACACGATGAGCAGGACCACCACGGTCATCGGCAGGTTGGTCTTGTTGAACATGCGCAGCATGGTGACGATCCGGCGGGTTTGCACTCTCTAAATTCTAGCGTCCCGCTGCCACCCCCTCAAGGAGATCGGCCTGGCTGGCCACCTGTGGCTGGTTGCCCCCGCAGGGCACGCCAGGCCAGGAACAGGTAGTGGAACATGGACCAGAGGGTGAGGAAGGCGGCGATGTCCAGCAGCCATCTGCCGACCCACTGGGTGTTGAGGGCGCCGAGCGGCTCGTGGTAGAGCAGCAAGAGGATGGCCACCATCTGGGCGGTGGTCTTGAGTTTGCCCAGGAAGGACACCGCCACGCTGCGGGAATTGCCCTCCTTGGCCATCCACTCCCGCAGGGCGCTGATGGCGATCTCGCGGCCGATGATGATCACGGCGGCCGCTACTCCGGCCCGGTCCAGGTCCACCAGGACGATGAGGGCTGCCGCCACCATGAGCTTGTCGGCCACCGGGTCGAGGAAGGCGCCGAAGGCGGAGGTCTGGTTGAGCCGGCGCGCTAGCCACCCATCCAGCCAGTCGGTGATGGCCGCCAGGGCAAAGATGACGCTGGCCAGCAGATTGAGGGAGGACTTGGGCAGAAAACCGTCCGGCAGATAGAACACCAGGACGAACAGGGGGATGAGGCCGATGCGCAGCCAGGTGAGGGCGTTGGGTAGGTTGACGGTCATGGACAACCCCTCCCCGCCCCGCGCCAGCCTGGGCCCTCCGGCAATGCCAGGGACGATCCCTGGGTGCGACGAGCCACGGGCGCTGCATCGGTCGCGGGTCGCGCGGCAGGCAAGGCGTGGGCTGCGAAGGCCGGATGGACCATAAGGCTTACTGACATGCCCCCAAGTGTAGGTGCTCAGTGCAGTTCGCGGTAGATGCGCTCCGCGAGCGCCCGGCTGATCCCCTCCACCTGGGCGATCTCCTCCACCCCCGCCGCCTTCAGACCGCGCAGCCCCCCGAAGGCGGCCAGCAGACGCTGCCGGCGTTTGGGCCCCACCCCCTCGATCTCCTCCAGCCCGGAGCTGCGACGCCGCCTCTCCCGGCGCATGCGATGGCCGGTGATGGCGAAGCGGTGTGCCTCGTCCCGGATCTGCTGGATGAGATGCAGGGCGGGGTGGTCCGGCGGCAGGCGCAGGGGCTCGGCCTCGTCGGGCAGGAAGAGCTGCTCCAGGCCCGGCTTACGCGCCTCCCCCTTGGCCACCCCCACCACCGGCAGATGGGCAAGCCCCAGGCCGTCGAGCACCTCCAGGGCCACATTAAGCTGGCCGCGGCCGCCGTCGATGAGGAGGAGGTCCGGCAGCTCACCCTCCCCCGCCGCCAGCTTGCCATAGCGGCGCTGCAAGGCCTCACGCAGGGCGGCGTAGTCGTCCCCGGGTGTGGGGCCTGTGACGTTGTAGCGCCGGTACTGGCCGCCCTGCATGGCCCCGTGGTCATACACCACACAGGCCACCACCGTGGCCTCCCCCTGGGTGTGGCTCACGTCCAGGCACTCGATGCGCTCGATGCCCGACTCCCCCAGCACCTCGTTGAGCGCCGCAAGGCGCGCCTCCTGGTTGAGCCGCTGTCCCTCCCGGGCGGCGAGGGCCGCCCGGGCGTTCTCCTCGGCCAGGCGCAGCCACACCCGGCGCTCCCCGATGGGATGGCTCACCACCCGTAGGCGCCGACCAGCCACGCCTTTGAGCCAGTCTTCCACACTTTCCACCGCCACCGGCAGCACCACCACGGCCGGCGTTTCGTGGGCGGCATAGTGCTGGGACAAGAACGCCTCCAGGATCTGGGCGTCCTCCGCCTCGGCCGCATTGTTGGGGAAATAGGCCCGCCCCCCCAGATTGCGCCCGGACCGGATCATCATCAGATACACACAGGCCACCCCCCCCTGCCGGGCCACCGCCAGCACGTCCGCATCCCCCCGGCCCCGGGATTCCACGTACTGCTTCTCCCGCACCCTGGCCAGTGCCTGGATCTGGTCCCGGTAGCGGGCCGCCTCCTCATAGCGCAGTTTTGCCGCCGCCTGTTCCATCTGGCGGGTCAGCCGGGCGAGCACCTCGGCGTCCTTGCCGGTGAGGAACAGGGCCGCATCCTCCACATCGCGGGCGTAGTCCTCGGGTGAGATCAGGCCCACGCAGGGGCCGCTGCAGCGCTGGATCTGGTAGAGCAGGCAGGGACGCGAGCGATGGGCGAAGACCGTGTCCTCGCAGGTCCTGAGCCGAAACACCCGCTGCAGGATGTGGAGGCTCTCGCGCACCGCATGGGCGCTGGGGAAGGGGCCGAAATAGCGGTGCTGCCGGTCGGTGGGGCCCCGGTAGAAGGCAAGCCGTGGAAAGAGGTGGCCGGTGAGCATGAGATAGGGGTAAGACTTGTCGTCCCTGAAGACGATGTTGTAACGCGGTGCCTGGGCCTTGATCAGGTGGTTTTCCAGCAGCAGGGCCTCGGATTCGGTGCGGGTGACGGTGACCTGCACGTCGCGCACCTGGGAGACCATGCGGGCGATGCGCGGCGAGAGGTCCGCCTTCTGGAAATAGCTCGACACCCGCTTCCTGAGGTCGCGGGCCTTGCCCACGTACAAAAGCTCCCCCCCTTCGCCCAGCATGCGATAGACACCAGGCAGGCTGGGCAACGCCGCCAGCAAGGCCGCAGGGTCGAAGGGCGGACGCTGCTCGCTCACCTTTCATCCGGCGGGCGCACACCGTAGCACCCGCAGCGCTCGGGCATAGCGTGATGGATCATGGCCGCAGAGACATGTGAAGGACATGGCAGTTCGCGCGCTTTGGGGATATCGTATCCCCTTGCGCGCGCTGTGCCGACCCCCAGGATCACGTTCCCCATTACGCCCGACCCTGCGATCCCACGATGACCACACCCCCCGCCCCCATCGACCTCGGGCCACTACGCAAGGCACTGGACGCGCTGGCCGGGGCCTTGTACTACTGGCAGGCCGAACCCGATGACTCCGGACGCAAACCCCACCTGCGCGCCGGGGTCATTCAGTCCTTCGAATTCACCTACGAACTAGCGGTGCGCCTGCTGCGGCGTGTGCTGATGGAGCGTGCCATCGCCGCGCCTTTGGTAGCCGACCTGTCCTTCAACGACCTGCTGCGCGCCGCCGCGGACGCGGGCCTGCTGCCCGACCCGCTGAGCTGGCGGCAGTGGCGCGACTGGCGTAACCGCACGAGTCACGGCTACGATGAGGTGCTCGCCCAAGCCATCGCCGAGGCCGCGCAGGCGTTTCTGGGGGATGCGCGCGATCTTCTGGCGCGCCTGGAAAGGGCCGTGGCCGCGGACGACCACAACCGCTGAGCGTAAACATGACCGCCTCTGGACCGTCTGTGGCCTTGTCCCTCACCGACGATCAGCGCGCCCAACTGCGGGCGCTGGTCGATGCCGTCATACCTGGCGCACGCGTGGCCGTGTTCGGCTCACGCGCCACCGGACGCGCACGGCCGTTCTCCGATGTGGACCTGCTGATCCTGGAACCCGCCCACCTGACCTGGCAACAGCGTACCACCCTGCAAGACGCTCTGGAGCGCAGCGACCTGCCGTTCCGGGTGGACGTGGTCGAGGCCGGCAGTGTTCCCAACGGGCTGTGGACGCGCATACAGGCAGAGGCGGTGCCGTTGTAGCAGAGGTGGGGGTAGAAGATGCGCCGGCCCTGGCGGGAGACTGCCCCCCTGCAGCCAGTACCGCCCAGCCGGCCCGGAGGCTTGCGGACGATGGCGCGGCGGATCCCTGGGGCGATGTCGCAGGCCTGTCTGTCTGGAGGCCGCACCAGGGCGCAGATGGGACGGTGTTTCGGCGCACTACCCGCCCCTGAGCCTGGCCATGAAGCACCAAGATGCGTCCGGGACGCATCGATGCAAGCCCTGTCTCCGACTTTCGTGAGGGCCGAAGCCATCTCTGGTAGGTCGAATCAAGGGATTTTAACTCCCAGGGCCCCCTTGCCATAATCCTAAAAACCGCAGTTGGACGGGCCCGAAGGCCGTGCCAGATTGGTGGCTGGCGCGACCAGCCCGCCGGGCGCAGGACAGCACGCAGTGCTGGTCCCGAGCGAGAGCCGAGGGATGGGCCGCAGG
>FWPV01014724.1_pt1 | contig 11401 bp, 6 predicted proteins | sample 2228371 | NCBI WGS metagenome assembly FWPV01 (sample SAMEA103939776, study PRJEB20133) | metagenome | reverse complement strand
GGACCCACACACAGTTTCTATCCCTTTTTCAGCAGGGCAAGGTCGAAGACTAACTGCTTCTTTCACCTGTTCAACATTCCTTGGATACAGTTTCTATCCCTTTTTCAGCAGGGCAAGGTCGAAGACTGGTACAGGACTAAGTAGTCCTAGTGGAGATTATATACTGGTTTCTATCCCTTTTTCAGCAGGGCAAGGTCGAAGACATATTATAGATGATGAGTTAAGGAATAAGGTCCTTGAAATGGTTGAGTTCTGGAATAAAGAAAGTACTTCAGCAAGACTTCGTGCAGCATACACTGAAGAAATGAAAAAGTATCTTCCCTCTGATGATTGGATGCATCAATGTGGAATTGCATTTCCACTTTATAGATTAACGGGTGGCAATGTTGATTGGGAAAAGCTTTTGAATAAAGGTATTCCTGTTTTGATTAAAGAAGCTGAATGGGCAAAAGAAAAAGCAGTTTCAGAAAACAAAGAACCGGAATTTTATGAAGGAATTAGAATTGCTCTTGAAGTTCTTGTCGATGTATGTCACTGGTATGCTGAACAGGCAATTGAACTTAAAAATCAAACAAGAGATAAAAAAAGGAAGGAAGAGCTCCAGCAAATAGCAGATACGCTTGAGATAATTACTGTTTCTGCTCCGAAGACGTTGCGTGAAGCGATTCAATTATTCTGGCTTTACAGTTACGTGGGTGATATCCGCAATTACGGAAGAATGGATGTATGGCTCGGTGATTTTCTTGCAAACGATTTGGAAAGTGGGATTCTAAATGAAGATGAAGCATTAAAACTGCTTCAATCTTTATGGAGATTAATTGGTGCACGAAACACTATAGTTCACAGCAGAATAATTATTGGCGGTAGAGGAAGAAGAAATGAGATTAACGCTGACAGGTTCGCTTTACTGGCAATGGAAGCTTCAAGAACGGTTAACGTAATTGAACCTCAGCTTTCGTTAAGATTTTATGATGGAATGAATCCTGCTTTAATGGAAAAAGCTTTGCAGGTAATTGGAGAAGGAAGAACTTATCCCATACTTTATAACGATGAAGTAAATATAAAAGCTGTTCAGCTGGCACAGGGATTTGATGAAATTACTGCACAGCAGTTTGTTCCTTATGGCTGCGGCGAATATATAATTGATCATAAAAGTTTTGGTACACCAAGCAGCGTCGTTAATCTGCTAAAAGCTCTGGAGATTACTCTTCATGATGGAATTGATCCTATGACTGGTAAAATCTCTGGTTTACAACTCGGCAAGTTGGAAGACTTCAAAACATTTGACGATTTATGGAATGCTTACAAAACCCAGGTTGAATTCTTTGTAAGAATGATGGCTGATCAGGAAGTCCTGGAGTATAAAATCGCCGGTGAACATTCACCTTATCTTTATATGAGTCTTTTATACGATGACTGTTTTGAAAAAGGAAAAGGAATGTTTTCCGGTGGAATCCGGTATTTAAGCGGAACACTTGAAACATATGGCAATACAAATACGGCAGACAGCTTTACCGCAATCAAAGATCTCGTTTATGATAAAAAGGTCATTTCTAAAGACGAATTATTAAAAGCGTTAGACTCAAATTTTGATGGTTATGAGCAAATAAGGCAGCAACTTCTGAAAGCTCCAAAGTATGGTAACGATAATGAGATAGCTGACCAAATGCTGGTCAAAGTTCACGAGCACGTTTGCAACTATGTAAAAGATCAGGCACAAAGGGTTGGACTACATTCATTTCTTGTTGTTGTGATCAATAACAGTGCTAATACCTTAATGGGTCATCAAACATCAGCTTCAGCAGATGGAAGAAAATCCGGAGATCCAATGGCAAATGGAAATAATCCAAGTGGCGGAAGTGATGTGAATGGTCTAACAGCCTTTCTGAATTCTCTTATAAAACCTTCGCCATACATTCATGCCGGCGCAGTACAGAATATGAAGTTCAGCAAAGAAATGTTCACAACAAAAAAGGAAATCCTCAAATCATTACTTGAAACATTTTTTGAAAATGGTGGACAGCAGGCAATGATAACTGTTGTCGACAGGAATGAACTTGAGCGAGCAATGGAAGAACCAGAAAAATACGGTCATGTTTTTGTAAGAGTTGGCGGATTCAGTGCAAGATTTGTTGAACTTTCACGAGATGTTCAACTGGAAATATTAAGTAGAACACTTTACTAATTTTAATGAAAGGACTTACTTTTGACATACACAGATTTGCATTAAACGATGGTCCCGGAATACGCACTACGGTTTTTCTCAAGGGCTGCTATTTAAAGTGCGAATGGTGTCATAATCCGGAATCTCAATCATTTAAACCCCAGATTTCTTTCAATCCAGAAAGATGTATTAATTGCTTCGAATGCGTAAATGTCTGTCCGACAAAATCACACTTAATTAGTAACAATAAACATTATGTTAATTGGAATTCGTGTGACTTAGCAGGCAAATGTGTTGAAGTTTGCCCTTCCGGTGCATTGAAAATTATCGGAACTAATACTGAAGTAGATTTCATTATCGCCGAAGTGATGAAGGATAAAAAGTACTATGATAAAACGGGTGGAGGTATAACTATTTCCGGTGGTGAACCGATGGCTCAGTTTGAATTCACAAAAGAATTGTTAATTGAAGCCAGGAAAAATGGTTTACACACAGTCTTAGATACCTGCGGATACGGTGAGCAGAATCATTACAAAGAAATTTTGGAATACGTTGATTTATTTTTGTTTGATTATAAATTCACGGATGAAGAACTGCATAAAGACTATACCGCTGTGTCAAACAGGCAGATTCTTGATAATCTTGATTTTCTTTACAACAATGGTGCTTCAATTATTTTACGTTGCCCTTTAATTCCCGGGATTAATGATCATGAAAATCATCTGAACGGAATTAAAAATATTATCAGAAAATATCCTCATCTTAAATCGGTTGAGATAATGCCATATCATAATATGGGAAGAGATAAAGCAACCCGCGTGGGAATGGAATACAAATTATCTCACATAAAAAATGCAGACGATAGTGACAAACAAAGATGGATAAATTATTTTATAGATGCTGAAATAAATGTAGTTCTAAACTAATCGATCAAATAAACAAATGTATAAATTCATTTCAATATTTCTCATCACTTCTTCAATCATCTCTGCACAAATCAAAAATAAAATTACAAATGATGAATCCAAACTCATCAAACTTTTTGATGGTGGATTTTTTACTGAAGGACCAGCATATGGACCTGACGGCAATATATATTTCAGTGATTTGACTTTTACTTCTGAAACAAATATGCAGGCAGGAATAATCTGGAAGCACAATTCAGCTACTAGTAAAACAGATGTTTATAGATCACCAAGTGGAATGGCAAACGGAATTGAGTTCGATAAGTCCGGGAATATGATTGTGTGTGAGGGCGCAGACTTCGGCGGCAGAAGAATTACAAGCACAGATTTGTTGACTGGGAAAGCTAAAATACTAACTGCACTTTATACCGGAGTACCTTACAACTCACCAAATGATTTAGTGATCGACAGTAAGAACAGAATTTATTTCACAGATCCGCGCTATTCAGGATATGAAAGTGTTGATCAGCCTTGTTTTGGAGTTTACAGATTAGATCCAGATGGATTTGTTGAACTGATAATTTTGGACCTGTTAAATCCGAACGGGATAGCAATCTCTCCTGACGAAGAGAAATTATTTGTCGGATGCAATTATGAAGGTGACTTTGAAAATGGGATATCACCCCAAACTGATATATTCATATATGATCTGAATAAAAATGGTACTGTATCAAACAGAAAAACTTTTATTGACTATCCCGATGATTATGGACCTGACGGAATGACGGTTGACAAAAATGGAAATCTTTATGTAGCATTAAGGGATGAAACAAATCCCGGAATTTATATCTATAGTTCCACTGCCGAATTAATTGATAAAATTCTACTGCCCGAAGTTCCGAGCAATGTTACGTTCGGGAAGGGAGATGATAAAAATTATTTATTCATCACTGCTGGTGGAAGTCTTTATAAGATTCAGGTGTTATCTCAAAGCATAAATTAAAAACTTTATGAAAAGAAAAATTAAACTTGGTATAATCGGAACCGGACTGGCAGCTAAAAACTTGCATTTACCTGCATTAAAAAGATTAATTGATAGGTATGAAATAACTGCAGTTTGTAATCATACTAAGAAGAAAGCAAGGGAATTTTCTCAACTTATTGGCGGTGTAAAATATTATCTTGATTACAAGGACTTATTAAAGGATGAGGATGTTGAAGCGGTTGATATTACGCTTCCAATTGATCTGAATTATAAAGTAACAATTGATTCTCTAAAAGCAGGAAAGCATGTCTTTCTTGAAAAACCGCTCGCCGGATCGATGGTGGAAGCAAAAAAAATGCTGCAGTTAGAATCCAGATACAAACAGGTTATGCTCCTTGCTGAAAACTTTCGATACAGAAAAGTTTATAATTCAGTTAATGATCTATTGAAGAAAAAATCTATCGGTAAGGTTTATGCTGCTCAATGGAATGTGTTTTATCGTGTAACATCTGACAAAGATTATGGTGCCACGAAATGGAGACAAAAACATGAATATGTCGGCGGTTTTATGCTTGATGCAGGAGTTCATAACATTGCTGCGTTGAGAATGTTATTTGGTGAAGTTAAATCAGTAGCGGCTTTTACTTACAGCATAAATCCTAAAATTGGTAAGCCAGATACCATGAGTGTTCAAATGATATTTAAATCTGGTGTAAAGGTAATATATAATTTATTCTTCTCAGTTAAACATCATTGGGAGAATAAGCTTTTGGTGTTTGGAGATAATGGGACAGTTGAAGTAAACGATGATTTGATTGCTTTGAAATTGAATGATGACAATCCACAGATAATTGATGGCTCCGACTTTGGCGGATATGATGAAGAATTTATGGATTTTTATAATGCAATTTTTAATCGCAAAAAAGTTAAATCGTCTTTTATTGATGGTTATAAAGATATGGAAGTTGTTTTTGCAGCATTGAAATCTGCTGAGACAAATAAAGTAATTCAGATCAAATGAGATTAAATATGTTGAGACCATTTTTACTATTCATAATCGTACTGCTTTTACAATTTCCAATTCAATCTCAAAGTGAAGACAATAAAAACCTTACATGCTTTGTTAATCCATTCATCGGGACATCTAATTACGGGAATACTTTCCCCGGTGCAGTCGTTCCGTGGGGAATGGTTTCTATAAGTCCGCACAATTCATTAAATGCAGTTACCGGTTACCTCTACGGAGAGAAAGATTTTTATGGATTTGGAATGGTTCATTTAAGCGGAGTAGGCTGTCCTGAACTCGGCAGTATTTTAATTACTATGACTGATAAAAAGTCAGTGACTTCTCCAGACGATTTCAAATGCTCTTACTCAAATGAAATTGCTGAACCAGGCTTCTATTCTGTTAAACTGGACGATCAGCATATTATTGCTGAAGTAACAGTAACTGAAAGGGCCGGAATTCTTAAATTCAAATCAGAAAGTAAATCAGAAAAATCTGTTGTGATTGACGTGGGAAGAAGTCTTGGCATTGTTGGTGGTGGAAAAATTAAAATTGTTTCGGATAATGAAATTGAAGGTTACAACATAAGCGGTGGTTTCTGTGGTGAAGCTAACAGGGAAGAAGTTTATTTCTATGCGAAGTTTAATAAAAAATTTGAGCGGCATAAAATCTGGATCAAAGATAATTTCATTAATGACAATGAAGCACAGATAGTTGATTCATCAATTGGCAGTGTACTTGCTTTTAATTTGAAAGAGAATGAAGAGCTATTAATAAAAATTGGTATTTCATACGTAAGTTCTGAAAATGCAAAATTGAATCTTGATACCGAAATACCTTATTGGGATTTTGATCGTATAAAAGAAGAAGCACGGGAGAAATGGGAGAAAGTATTAGGTAGGATCATAGTTGAAGACAGCAACAATGAAAATCTTATAAAATTTTATACTGCAATTTATCATGCATTAATTCATCCAAATATTATTAGTGATGTAAATGGCGAATATCCATTGATGGGAAGATCAGGAATCGGAAAATATTCTGACCGAAATCGATATTCTGTTTTTTCTCTGTGGGATACATATAGAACACTACATCCATTTCTGACTTTAGTCTATCCGGAAGTTCAATCAGATATTATTAAAACAATGATTGATATGTATAATGAATCTGGTTATCTGCCCAAATGGGAACTTGCAGGAATTGAAACTTATATGATGGTTGGTGATCCTGCTTCAATAGTTATTGCAGATAGTTATGTAAAAGGAATTACTGATTTCAATACGGAAACTGCATTTTATGCAATGTTAAAACCGGCAATGCTTCAACAAAATGAAAAAGCACCACCTATTCGCGCAGGCTATCATGAACTTCTTCAATACGGTTACATTCCTTTTGAACAAGACTGGAGTGAAGATTGGTGGGTTTGGGGACCCGTTTCTACAACTCTTGAATATTGCCTGAGTGATTTTGCAATATCTCAGATGGCCGAATCACTAGATAAAAAAGAATTATCAGATGAATTTTATAAACGATCTCTACTTTACAAAAACTTGTTTGATAAAAACACAAAGCTCTTCAGACCTAAAATGAAAAACGGTGACTGGATGGAACCATTCGATGAATTTGCTATCGAAGGTTCGGGTGATTGGATTGGTTCTGGTGGGCCTGGTTATGTTGAGGGTAATGCCTGGAATTATACTTGGTTTGTACCACACGATGTAAATGGATTAATCAATTTATTTGGCGGTTCTGATGAATTCAGTAAAAAACTTTATGAATCGTTTACTAACGAACAGTTTACAATAAACAATGAACCGGATATTGCTTATCCATATCTGTTCAGATATGTCAAAGGGGAAGAACATAAAACAGAAGAACTTGTTCAAAAAATAATGAATGAAAGCTTTAGAACTGATCATAATGGTTTACCCGGAAATGATGATTGCGGAACAATATCTGCGTGGTTTATTTTTTCGGCACTGGGGTTTTATCCCGATTGTCCTGCTACAGATTACTACACCATTGGACATCCGTTGTTTGATAAAGTAACAATTAAATTAAATCCTGACTATTATTCAGGTAATAATTTTACAGTCACTAAGTATGATGTAAGTGGAAACAAAAGAATTGCTATGAATGGTATTGAATTAACTAATTATCGTATTTTTCAGACTCAAGTTGGAGCAGGCGGAGAACTTCAGTTTAATAATTAACAGTTTTCGAGATACATCGCCCCCAAAACGGGTAACAACAAAGCTAATAAACATCTAAAGGATTTGTACTTCAGTTTGTACTTTAGTTATAGACTGAAAATTATAGAATGGTATATAAAATACTATTATATAAGTAGTTAGGTGATATCAATTTAGAGCAATAAGAATATATTTGCTTCCTTCTAATCATAGGGTCGGTGGTTCAAGTCCATCTGGGCCCACGCAAAAAGGCTGAAAATCGAAAGATTTCAGCCTTTTTTATTATTAAACTTATTATAATCCTTATAAATTATTTTGATGTCTCCAGATTCTGAAAATGAATTAATAGTCACCCTTCAAAATATTTTTACGAAAAATATTCTTTAAATCGCTTATTACTATCTGAATAAAAATAATACATGTTTATAGAAGGGCAACATTTGATTAAACAAACAGCGTTTTTTTAATTGGACGAACAGGCACCAGAACCAATAAAAGTCGGATTAGAAATAATACTGATATGAAACTGATTACTTTATTAATACTGCTTTGTTTGTTATGAATAATCCACTTGTTTCCAAAACCATTACATAAATTCCACTAGATAAATTTTCTGCGTTCCAGATAATAATATATGAACCAGGTTCAAATTCATTTTCTGTGAGGGTCTGAATCAATTCTCCTAATATATTATACACATTGATTTTAATTCTGGATTTGACAGGGATATCAAATATAATATTTGTGGATGCATTAAAGGGATTTGGGTAATTTTGTCTTAATATAAAAGAATTCGGGTTAAGAATTTGAAATTTATAAATTTCAGAAAAATCTGAATTAATATCCAAATTAGCTTTTATGCGCCAATAATAAGTTGAAGCATACCTCAAAGATTCAACTACCATAAAGGTATCTGTTATCGAATCTACATTAACAGCTAAATTACTAAATGTACTATCAGTAGAGATTTGCAGATGATAGCTATTTGCAAATGGATGTACACTCCAATTAAATTGTAATTTATGAGAAGAAATTAACGAATTATCCTCTGGAAATAAGGATAGAGAATTAGATATATAATAATCATTTCGGTATAAGCCTAAATCAGTAGTAACAAATAATCTATAATACTTATCAAAAACTAAATCAGTTATAATTCTGTCTTCCATATCAAAGTTGAAAGGTTTCCAAATCCGATGGTGCCGTGAATAAAGATAAATAGTTTTATTCGTAAGTGATATTAAGTCTCCGTTGGGAGCGGAAAGAAGCTTTTTAACACTGACATAAGTGTGTATTAAGATTTGCCAGTTTATTCCGTTATCCGTACTAAAGTACACACCTTGGTCAGTGCCAGCATATACTGTATCGGAATAAAATGAGAAACAGTAAACTTTTCTATTACTAATATTTGAAGAATAAATTTTTATCCAATTTAAACCTTCATCATCACTGAAATACATTCCCTGTGAAGCAGTTGCGACAAAAATCCGGTTATTAATTCCCTCGCCAAAACTGTAAATACTGCCTGGAGAAAGGTTTCCATTCGACTCTATCCAACTCATGCCGTTATCATATGATTTGTAAATACCATTAATTCCATTATTTGTATATATCACTCCCTTTTTACTAATAAATTGAGCATCTACATTGCTTAAATCTGTTAACTGAATCCAATAAGAGTTTGCATCGTTAGCAATAAATGAGCCATATGGTCCGTAAGCAATCAATCCACCATTCTGTAGTTTGTTAATATCATAAAAATATGAATCTAAAATTTCTGGCTCTTTTCTTTTCCATCTACTTCCGTCATCGATCGATTGATAAAGACCATTAAAAGTACTAACAAATATTTTATTATCATTTAAAATTTCTAAAGATAAACAATATTTATAATTGCCCTCATTTGATATTTCGTCCCAGCTTGTGCCGCCATTTGAAGAATAATACAAGCCATACCTATTAAAATTTCCAATCCAATGGTTATCAAAAGTTATTATTTTTTTTGAAAACTGACCGTCTAAGAAGTAAGGGCAAGATAACCACCGACTATCCTTGGTAAATTGATTATATAAGTATAAACAAGAGCCCGAGGAGTAAATCATTTCATTGTTTAATGTAATAGCAAGTATACCACCATTTTTATCAGCTGTTATTGAATTCACAGTACCGCCTTCGTCGTATGTAGCAATGATAATATGATTAAAATTATTCACTTCAAAGAATAAACTACCAGAAGAAGAGATGTGAATATTCTTAACTCCAGATCCACTTACTACATATTCGCCCAGCTTGTATGGATAAAATGACAGACCGTCATCATTACTTGTTATTAGCCCCTTTTCATAACCCAAAAATATTCTTCCTGAATTATCAATTGCACAACTATAGATCAAATAGTTACTGCTAAATACTATATCCCAATTGAATCCATCGTCGGTGCTTTTGAAAATGCTATTACCAGCTACAAAATATAGTGCAGAATTAATTGGTGATTCACATACATAAATATCAGTATTAATTGAATAATTTTCATAAATAATATTCCAACTTTCTCCTTCATCGTAACTTACAACAATGCCATTACCCGCTACAGCAATTATATTACCGTTTTTTCGCTCCGTAAATTTATATATACCTTTGTATACCCCTGTAAATTTACTTTGGGTCCAGCTATTTCCGAGATCATCAGATACAAAAATTCCCTTTTGTGCTGAACAAATGAGTCTTCCGGAATTTGTAAAAATTACGTCGTATGAGATTTCTTCTTTAGGCCCACCCACAAATTTCCAACTTTGTGATTGTAAATTCGAGGTTAGAATTAATGAAAAGCTTAGTATTGATATAAAAATTTTAATATTAAAGTAATTAAGTAGGAAGGAGTTGAAGTTTATTATTAATTTCTTATTCTTGATAAAGGGATTGGGTAGTTCAAAGAAATTTAAGCAGTAATTCAACGAGAATTTTGAATTTTTCATCTTTGATGCTCCCAGAAATGATCTGTGGATATGTTTACTGGTTACCTTTTTGAAAAATAGAATAATTAAATCTATTAATCAACTTATAACATTAAGCATAAATAGACTTCCATTTACGATATAATAAAATTGAAGTAAACTTTAGCGTCAATTAATCATTTCCGCATTATCCATCGGTTTATTTATTAAAGTTTATTTCGTAATTTCTTTATCGTTAACGGAGCGCTGCCTTCATAGTGATTATTAACATTTACATAAACATCCACTTTTTTGCTGTTTAAATAATTTACAATTTCCGAAATCTTATCAAGCTCATCATCTTTTGGTTCAATTATTTCATTCCATATGCCGCCGGTTTTCTCTTCAATTCCGCTTCTGTCCGGTCCGTGTAATCTTATCACAGCCGTATCATTTACGTATTCCTTAAACTCATTAAATACATTCCAGATGGGAGGCATATAATATCCGTGAAGAAAAACCATTGCAAGCTTATTCCTTTCCAGAAACTCAAAGAATGGTTTTTTCAGGTAGTTTGGATTTCTTAACTCAATACCATACTTGTATTTCTTATCTAGTGAGTCTGTAAAGCCTTCAAATCGGTCTATGAATTCAGTTAGTCCACTCATCTTTTGCTTGTTAAGATATTCAAACTGAAACATCAATACTCCGATTTTACTCTTCATCGGTTTAATCGATGTTAAAAATTTTTCAAACAACTCCGAGCTTAGAAAAAATTGATTTGGTTTTAAAGCTGTTGATTTACTTTTATTGTAATAATGAGTTAATGTTATGCTGTTAGGTATTTTAATCGTAAACTTAAAATCATCCGGAACAGAATCGGTGTAATATTTTACATCGCTCTCTTTTGGAAAAAGAATTTTTCCTGAATCGAAAAGAGACCAGAACCATTGATCAACTTCAACAGTGTTAAAATGTTTGGAATACTCTTCTAAATAATTAAAGTTTTTCTTTTCAGGATATACAATAGATTTCCAGGAATCATATTTCCAGCTGCAAGTACCAATTCTGATCATATTACCTTAAAATTTATAAGTGTTTTAACAGAATAATAATTAAAAATAAATTAATCTCCACAAAGCACTGTGTTGATTTATCAGTTCCACCATTCCATTTTGTAATCACCGAATAGCTCTTTCTCTTTGCTTACGTC
>FWPV01003675.1_pt1 | contig 11402 bp, 8 predicted proteins | sample 2228371 | NCBI WGS metagenome assembly FWPV01 (sample SAMEA103939776, study PRJEB20133) | metagenome | reverse complement strand
AGGATTGGTTCCACATTACTGGTTTTCACTCCTAAAGAATTTGGTTCGCCGGTCATGGCAGCCGGGCGAAAACGCCATTGTAAGCACCGGGTGCCATTCTCGCAATAGTTCTGATGGCGTGCGGGTGGGGGAGTTGCGAATCCCCTGGACCTGCGTGGGTGGTCGCATGCGTCGAAGCGGCTTCCGTTCATGGAACGATCAGAGTCTCCACCGTGAGCAGATTATCGTCCGGATAGTCATCCCACTGGTCGGCCGAAATCAGGGAGACACTGGTCATCGTGTCGCCCGCCAGACCCCAGACGATGACGTCGATGGTCAGGTTGAGGCGTGTATCCAGCTCCAGGGAGTCGAACACACAGGCGACCACAATATCCTCAAAGGCTTCGCACTCCCCGTACCCGCCGGTATCGACATCCAGGAAGATGCTCTGCTCGGGAAGAATCGAGACGAAGAGTACGTTCGTGGCGTCGTAGTTGCTGTACTGCGAGCTGTTGTGAATCGAGTAGGCATAGGTCTGGATCTCGAACTCCCCAACCTCTTCAGGTGCTTCTGCCGTCAGCCAGAGGTCGGCATCCTGCAACTCGGCCTCACACGGGACGTCGAACAGGACCTCCGCCTTCTGGATCCGGAGCTGCTGGATGTCCCGACAGTCGGCGAGATCGAGCAGGTTCTGGCGCAGATCCACCACATCCCCACTCCCGAGACCCAGGTGGAAGGAGAGGGGACTGATGTCGGCGATGAGGTTGTCCCGCAGATCGAGGACTTCCAGGTCCCACATTTCCTCCAGGGGCGTGAGATCGGTGATGTAGTTCTCCGCCAGATACAGCTCCCGCATGTACCAGAGGTCGTGGAGAGGGTCCAGATCGAAGACGATGTTGTACTCCAGATCCAGGTACTCGAGGTTGATCAGTCCGCGCAAGGGCTCCAGGTCGTAGACGAAGTTGTCCCAGAGAACAAGACCGCGCAGATAGGGGAAGAACTCCAAGCCATCCAGATATTCGATGTTGGAGCCGGTGGCGTCCAGGACGGTTAACTGCTCCGCCAGCTCGCACCTCAGGATCTGGTCGGGCTCCAGCCCCAGCGCCGACCGGATGGCAGCCTCCAGGTAGGGATCGCCCAGAAACAGGCTGCCCTGGCAGAACCGCTGCAGCAGAATGTTGGTGGGGACGGCATCGTAGGCGAAGGGCAGGTCCACAAAAAACAGCTCTCCCTGGTTATTGGAGAACTCCCCCAGGAGGACCCCGGCCACGCCGGGAACAAAGGGGTTGTTCTCCGGCAGGAACTCCACATCGAATGCCTCCGGCACCTGGAACCACTCGTAAATCTCTCCCGTGTCGGGAACCACCAGCGAGACCAGACCGGCGTCTTCTTCGATCACCAGCAGGTTCAGGGCGGCCGGACAGGAAACGCCCCGCCGGTAGATCGCCAGCAGGCCGGTGGGGCCGAACAGCTCGTTGGTGACCACCTCGATCGCACCGCTGCCGCGGCGGAAGACACTGACGGAGCCCGCCTGACGGTTGGAGAAATACACATCGCCGCTGCAGTCGTCCACCACCAGACCCGTGCTTCCTGCCTGCGGAATCACGGTGGCGGTCCGGGGTTTGAAAGGATCCACCCGGCGCCGATCCGCACGGGGGGTAGGACTTAGCCCGGCCTCCAGGGCGGACTTGAGGACGGTGGTGATCCGTTCCTTCTCGGCCACCAGCAGATTGCCGCTCACGCGATCCACCACCAGCGCCGCGGGTTCGACCAAGTTCTTTGCCACCTGGGCGGTCTGCCTGGAATCCGGGTCGAAGCGGAGGATCTCCCCCGTGTTCCTGGAGGCCAGCAGCAGGAATTCTTTGTTGGAAGAACTCCGCCAGGCGGTCATGTCGACGATCTCTTTCCCGCTGAACACCGCGAGCTGGGCGGGGCCTTGAGGCAGGAGCTGGGAAAGACGGCTGTCGGCCGCACTCGGGACCGGACGGTCGGTCCCGCTTCCGGAGACTCCCAGCAGCTCGGTCTGGTACAGCCGCTGGGTCGATTCGATGTAGGTGACCGCCTGCACTACGCCGAGACCTCGGAACAGGTCATCCTTCTTCAACACATCCACCGATGCGCCCGCCACTCGGTTATTTGATTCCGCCGAGACGGAGATCGGCGTCGACGGAGGCTGGGCGGGCGCCTTATAGGTGCCGTCGGCCGCGATCGTGCCAACCGCAGCGTTCCCATTGCGGATGCCGTTGACCTTCCAGGTCACTGCTCCCGGCGCGTTCTTGACCGCGAACTTGTAAGTCTTGTCGGGTTGGATGGTCAGCAGGGTCGGGCTGATCTCCATCGTCTGGATTCCCTGGTCGGGCTGGTAGGTATCCGGCGAAGTCTGGGGGGGGATGTTGGCCAGGACCTTTACACTTTTGCCCCCGGCCGTGGACCCAAACAGAGATGTCATGTAGATGGGAATGTCGCTCTTGACCCAGATGAACCCGTCCCCCCGGTTGGCGGTACCGCCGATGAACTCGTTGATCAACCGGCTGACCCGTTCGCCGGGCCGCAATACCAGATCGGTGCTCCCCAACGCCTGGCCGCCCTTGGCGAAAGCCATGATCCTGACGTTGGCCGCCAGGGTCCCGGGGTTCAGCAGCGCCAGGCCGGTGAAGAAATACGGATTGTCCAGGGTGGCGATGTGGGAGAACAGCGCCGTCTTGCGCCCGGTGGCTGCTGCGGCCACCAGCGCCGAGGCGCCGCTGCCGGGCAACCCGTAGACCACATAGCCGCTCACCGCCGAGGACGTCGCCGTCACCTTGATCCAGCCGTCGAAGGTCTGGCTGCCGGTAAAGCCGAACAGGGCCGCCGCATCCAGCCGGACCGAGCTTTGACGTTCCAGGTTCCGGTTCACGGGATTGGTCTTCAGCGCGGGAGCGGTATACAGGGTCCCGTCCCCCCTGTACGCCGAGAAGGTCAGGATGACCGGCGAGTTCGAGAGGTTGGTCAGCCCGATCTCGGTCTGCCAGGGTCCCAGCACGGCCATCTGCGGGAAGTACAGCTCGGCAAGCTGCTGCCGCTCGGCGACCGCATTGGTGCCCACCAGATCGCCCTTACGGTTTCGTACAAACTCGAAGCCGGCGATGGGCCCGTTGGCCGCCACCCGGACGTGGGCTCCCGCGGGGATCCGCGCCAGGCCGAACAACTGTCCGGCATCGTGGCGGAGCATTCCTTTGGCCGGAATCTTGAACGTCTTCGTGATCTGGGTGACCGACTCGCCGAACAGCTTGTAGCTGACCTCCACCTCCGCGGCGCCGGGATTGACCACGTTCAGCTCGGTGGTGAAGTCCCCCTCGGAGACCACCTGGTTGAAGATGATCTGCTCGGCCGGTTCCGGCAGGTCCGCTCCGTCGAGCTGCCCCAGATTGCCGGTCAAGAAAAGGAAGAAGCCCGTGACATCATCCACCGGGCTGGTGGCTTCGATCCAGCCCACCCGGCCGGCCGGGAGAGCCGCGCCGAACAAGTCGACCGCAGTCTTCGCCTCCTGGCGCCGGGCTCCCACCTCGAGCGTGGCGGGGTTTTTGAACTTTTCGTCGCCGGTCAGCAGCTTGCCGTCGGTCCCCCAGGCCCGCAGGGTAACGGTGGCGGCGGTGCCGGTGGGGTTCACGAAGGCCAACCCGGTAAACGTCCCGCTTTCAAAGGAAAGACGGGGAAAAATCAGGCGGCTCTCCGCCTGCAGCGGGCCTGCCAGCAGCAGCGCCAGCAAAGCCGCCAGTCCTGCCGCCCCGGCCGATCTTCGCCGAGGAGATGTTTCCGGCTTGGACACACTACACCTCAACCTTGGGTCCGATGACATTCGCATGGAAAAGGTGAGGTCATTATGCGCGCATCCGGGCCCAGTTCAAGACCCGGAGGCCGAATCCAGGAACAGGGGGTCGATCCTGCAGCCGGGTCAGGTCCCTGCGCGCACCCTGAGATTCGCGCCGTGCGCGAGGCCCGTGCCGACTGCGTCACCCACAGGGGAGAGTCCCGTCAGGCCGCCTGCCCAAAAGCCTGGCGGGTCCATTCCAGGGAATTCACGTAGCAGGCGGAAATGGCGTTTTCCGCCAAGGAGAGCCGTGAAGCCAGCGTGCTCACGGTTCCCCACTGTCCCCTTTCGTAGGCGGTGACCAGGTTCAGGATCTGCCTGAGGGGACACGGCTCGCCGGCCAGGGCTTCCTGCGGTCCGGGGGGCATGGGAATCTGGCTCAGCACCCTGTCCATGGGCACGTCCAGCAGAGCGTCCAACAATGAGAACAGCCCCACCAGAAAGGCATCCAACGGCCGGATTCCCGGAACCGCCTGGCTCAACTGTTCGCACAGGTGCCCGCGGACGGCGGCCAGCATTGCCAGCTCCTCCGGTTTTGTCGCCGCCAGGTCGGAAATCGTGGCCAAGGCGACCCAACGCCGAACCTGGTCCTCGCCCAGCAATACCAGAGCCTGGCGCACCGACACGATCTCCCGTGCCCAAGGAAAGGCAGCAGCATTGATGAACCGCAGCAGCTTGCTGGTCAGCGAAACGTCGGTCTTGATCACTTCCTCCAGGCCCCCGAAATCCAGGCTCGGCTCATGGATGGCGTGCAGAAGGCGGAGTTGGGCCAATCGGTTGCCTGGAATGACCTTGCCCGTGACAACTTCCGGCCGGGAAAAGAAATAGCCCTGGAAGTAATCGAACCCCGCCTGCAGCGCCTGCCGGAACTGTGTGTAGTCTTCAACCTTCTCCGCCAGCAGCCGGATCCGGTTAGCATGTCGCAGCCGCAGTGCTGCTACCTCCCTGCCGCGCTGGGCGGCATCCGCCGCCCGAAAGTCGAACTTGACGATGTCCACGAGGTCCAGAAACGGCTCCACCCCTTCCCGCCCCAGGAAATCGTCCAAGGCCAGGGTGTAGCCCTGCTGTTTCAGGACCTTCAGCGCTTCCAGAACCTCTGCATCCGGCCGCACGTTCTCCAGGATCTCGATCACTGTCAGTTCTCTCGGCAGCAGCGCAGCGGTCTGGCGCAACAGAAGGTCCCGGGTGAAATTGATGTACGCCGGACGTCCTCCGGTCAGACGGTCGAGGCCGATGGTCAGATAGCTGTGGCTCAAGACGTCCTGGGTTGCCTGGGTGCCGTCGGCAAACACCGCCGAACCTCCCAACCCGTCCCGGAACAGGAGTTCGTAAGCCACGGCGTGCCGGTTCCGATCGAAAATGGGCTGTCGTGCGACAAAGGCGTCCCGGATGTCCATGACTTGATATGCGGCGCTGAGACTCGGGGCAGATTCAGGTCTTCATTTCCACTACTGTGCCCACTTTACAGTTATCGGCAAAAATCTAGCAGCCCATAGTCGACACCGTGTCGGTCGCAGCCTAAAGTTTTCTCTCCAATACGATTTGGGGCGCCTGTCCGTTTCGGGCCACGGACAGGCGCACCGTCACCGCATCCCCGCTCTGGACATCAAACGGCAGGGCCAGTTCCAGGCTCTCCCCGGGAATCAGGCGCCCCGGTCCCAGGATCGGCTCCTCATGCCGCCCCACCTCTTTGCCCGCCCGGGTCACCAACTCCAGGATCTGGTACACAGTGCGGGGATTGACCTGGAGCGGATGTCCCACCTTCTGGTTGGTCAAGGTCAGCCTGCTGCCTTCGACCCTGACGTCCACCGCCTCTCCCAGTCTCTGCCAACTCTGGGAGCCGAAACTGTGGTTTCCCACCTCCCGCTGGGGAAGGTTGCGGAAGCTGCGGAGCTGGACCAGCCGGCCCTTCCTGCGCGGCATGTGACAACCGGCGCAATCGGCCGACCCCACCGCAAATTCGACGGCCGGTGTAGCGCTGTGGTAGTAGTCGGCGGGAACCGTCGCCCCTTCCGGCAGGAAACGGGAAGGCTCCCCGCCATGACAGGCCACACACAACCGCAGCTCGGCGAAGGCCGGGACCGGCTTCCCGCCGTGCCCTTCCGTGGAGTGGTAGGGTCCCACGAAATCCTCGCCGCGACCTACCGGACTGAACACCGGAACTGAATGGCAGGCGCTGCAGTTGACCCCATCCTCCCGCATGTCCTTGCGGGGAGCGGGAAACGCTGCAAGCTCGGCCTGGAACTCCGGCGGCGGTGCCGGCGGTGCAGGCGCAGCGGCGATCTCTCCCGACTCGGCCGGGGCTGTCGCCCCCGGTTTGAGGTTGACCTCGGCCCAAACCGAGGCCGGCGCGTGGCAGGAGGCGCAGAACTCCGGCTTGCCCACAGCCTCCACCTGGGCGAGGAAGAGCTGTGACTTCCAGGCCAATGCATGGGGGGAAGACTGCCACTGAGTGAAGTGGTTGGAGTGGCAGACACCGCAAGCCTCGGCGTTCTGGGCGAGGGCTGCGGCCGGAACAAGAACAACGACCAGCGACGCGGCGAGCAGGCTTCTCATCTGAGCCCTCCTTCCGACGACTCCATCATGCGCCCACCGGGAACAAATTGGAAGCGGCGCGACGCTTCAGAACAACGGAAACGCACGAGGCACGGCTCAGACCGGGCCCAGGCTCTGGATGCATGGGTTGAACCTGGAGCTACAATCGCAGCCATGGATGCAACCCTGGCCGAACTGGCGCAACTGGTGGAGGGTGAAGTCGAAGGGGATCCCGAATTGCGGCTCTCCGGGGCCGGTCCTTTCGAGAGCGCCGGCCCCAACGAGATCACGCTGGCCGCAGACCGCCGATACTTGCGCAGCCTCGGCGAAACCCGGGCCGGCGCCGTCATCGTCCCGGCCGAGACCCCACCCGCGGGCAAGCCCTTGCTCCGTACCCGGAAACCCAAGGTGGCCTTCGCCCTCATCCTGCAGCATTTCCATGCCCGGCCTTTTGTCGCAACCGGAATTTCCCCCTTGGCCGCCATCGGTGAAGGCTGTCGCATCCCGGAAGCCGTCAGCATCCACCCCTTCGTCGTCCTCGGACGGGGTGTGGAACTGGGGGAACGTGTCACCCTGTGGCCCGGGGTCTTCGTGGGCGACGGCTGCCGCATCGGCGACGATTCCACCCTTCATCCCAATGTGACCCTCTATCCCGGAGTCCGCCTGGGCGACCGGGTCATCGTCCACAGCGGGACAGTCCTGGGAGCGGACGGGTTCGGGTATGTTTTCGACGGCCGCCGCCAGGTCAAGCTGCCTCAAACCGGCGGAGTGGAGATCGGCGACGACGTGGAGATCGGCGCCAACTGTTGTATCGACCGGGCGACCTTCGGTTTGACGCGGCTCGAGAACCACGTGAAGCTGGACAACCTGGTCCACATCGCCCACAACTGCCGGATCGGGGAGAACACGGTGATCGTGGGGTGTGTGGGAGTCTCGGGGTCGGTGGAGATCGGACGCAACTGTGTCCTGGCAGGCCAGTCCGGGGCGGCGGACCATGTGCGGATCGGCGACGGCGTCACGGTGCTCGCCCGCAGCGCCGTTTACAGCGACATTCCCCCCGGCAAGGTGGTGTCGGGAACACCGGCCCGGGATCACCGGGAGGAGCTCAAATCCCAAGCCGCCTTGCGCCGCCTGCCCGAGACGCTGCGGGAGATGCGCCGTCTCCTGCGCAAGTCGGCGGAATGAAGGGGCGGAATTCCGATCGGTTCAGGGCAGGTGCTTCGCCAGTTCCCGTACCGCCTCGCCCAAGACCGCCCGGTCCTTCCCGACACCGCCCGCTATCACCGCCCCCTTGCGAAAAATACACAACGAGCCCAGGTAGCGATCCGTTGCCTCCAGACCTTCTTCGCCCAAACCCAGCGGTGCGTGGTTCTCCGCCCAGCGGTTCCGCAGCGCTTCCATGACCCGCCCGGCCGACGCGGCTGACTCCTCCGTCACAATCACCAGCCGCACGCCCGCTTCATACTCCGCCAGGAACCCGCGCCTGAGTTGGCTGATGCCCAAAACACTTTGCGGTACCAGGCGCAGCGAGCTCGCCTGAAGCCCTTCCCGTGGGAACCAGCTCAATGCCGCCGGCAGCCCGCTGCTTCCCGAAAGCAGACCGTTCAGACCCGGTGCTTCCCGAAAGCAGACCGTTCAGAAACGCCGCCGGCTCCACCAGCTCGGAAGCCGGAACCGCAGGCTCCGCCGCCAATTCCGCAAAGAAGCGATCCCGGGCGAAAAACGCCCGTCCGGCGACGATCTGCCCGACTGAACCCAGCGCTGTCTCCTCCGCCTCCGGGTCGCGGTTGGAGGCATAGAGTCCCCATGCCGACTCCGGGCTGTCCATCTCTGAAACGTCGATATGGAGCCTGACCCCACCGCGCCGGCAGGTCAGCCCGTGCATGCCCTGAAAGCCGTAGACGAGATAGCCCTCCGCGTTACCGTTCATGTACTCGAACAGCGTATCCGGGGAAAAGAAGCGGGCTTCGCCTTCCTGCTCCCAGCCCGGAGGACATTTCAGGTCATGCGCCTCCAAGGCGGTCGCCGCCAGCGCGAGGGCGAGAAACCACCCGGCCGTCACGCCAGCAGCTCCTGGGCGTGTCGCAGTCGGGCCTGAACCTGCACCCCCTGCGGGCACCGGACAGCACAGGTCTCGCAGTCGGCACACCGGATCTCCTGCAGCTCAGCCGGCAACGACTGATACTCCTCGCGCGCCAGATAATACTGCCCGTAGCCTTCGGCGTAGGTGAGATAGCGCAGCAGGTCCGCCACCGGCAGCCCCTTGGGACAGAACCCCGAGCAGGCTCCGCACATCCGGCAATACAGCGGCCTCAGGTCCTCGGAACGTGCCTGCAGCAGCGCCTGTTCGTGCCCCGAAAGGGGCTCGGCCATCGCCCGCAGGTTCTCCTCCAGCTGGTCCAGGTCGGTGATGCTGGGTATCGAAGTGTGGACGAAAGGCTCCCGGATGGCCCATTTCAGCGCGGCCAGCATGGCGCCTTGGGCGGTCAGCCGGGAGTGGAGAGGATCGTTCTCCCGGACCCGGCGGAAGCCCCCCGCCATCACCTTCATGGCGACGATTCCCTTGCCGGCCGCTGCGGCATCCTGGAGCAGCTTTTCCAGGTCCGCACCCATGGTGAAGTTGTAGCTCGTCAGGATCACGTCGATGTGGGGGTTGGCCGCCAGGGCCGGAATCAGGCTCTGGTGACCGGAATGCAGACTGACCCCGGTGAACCGGATCTTTCCCGCCTGTCGGGCCTCTTCCAGCGCCCCACACAACTCGTCGGTGAGCTCTTCAGGACGACTCATCGCATGGAGATACCAAATGTCCAGGTGATCGGTCTGCAGCTCTTTCAGGCTGGTCTCCAGATGTGCCAGAGCTCCCGCCCGGTCACGGGCGCCGGTTTTACTGGAGATCAGCACCCGATCCCGGCGCGACTTGAGGGCGGCCCCTACCATGCGTTCATTGTTTCCCCGCTGATAACCCCGCGCCGTGTCGAAATAGTTGATCCCCAGATCCGCCGCCCGCTCGATCACTGTGGGGTCGGACGTGATCATGCAACCGAACCCTACAGTGGTGACCTTCAGGCCGGTCTTTCCCAGCGTCCGATAACGCAGTTCGGCAGCCGCAGACTGCCGGGAAGGGAGCGCAGCCGGGGGGTAAGTCGTCCAGGTAACCGCGGCAGGCACAGCCAGACCGAAGTTGAGGAATCCACGACGGGTGGTTCGAGAATCCATGTTCGCCTCCGCTGCTGTCGTCAGCCCGGCGCCGCCTCCCGGGCAATGCGCCCGAAGGGGCGTCACCAAGGCTGGCTATACTTCGAGCTCAAGTTATAATCAAGGTCTCACTATACAGATCGTGGAAAGGACCCACAACATGCACGCGCCCTGTTCCCGTCGCCGTTTTCTCCACTCCACGTTGGCCGGCCTTTCCATCGGCCTGGTCCAAGGGCAGTCCGAAACGCACCGAGGTGCTCCGCCGCCGCTTCCCGACCGCCCGGCGGGCCCTGTTTCCCGATCCACCGTTTCGCTGATCCGGGGTGAAGACCGTCGCGAGAATGTGCGGCGGGCCTTGCTGGAGATCGACGATCAGATCGCGCCGCGTCTGCGCGGGAAACGCTACGTGGTCATCAAGCCGAACAACGTCTCCACCGTGAAACAACTCGCCTCCAGCCACGCCGACGGGCTGCGGGGCATTCTCGATTACCTCGAGACGCGCTTCAAAGGGCCGGTGGTGATCGCTGAATCGTCTGCCGGCAACACCTGGGACGGCTTCGAGAATTTCGGCTATACCCGTCTCCCGGCCGAGTACCGGTCGCTGCAGGTTTCTCTCGTGGATCTCAACGAGGAGGCCCGCTACGAGGTCCATCACATTCTGGACGGAGACATGCACCTCACCCCGGTGCGGCTGGCGGCCCGATTGCTGGATCCGGACGCCTTCATCATCAACGCCGGGGTCCTGAAGACCCACAACGTGGTGGTGGCAACGCTTTCCGTCAAGAACATGGCTCTGGGCGCCCCTTTGCACCAAGCCCCGGGAGAGGCCACCCGCTGGAACGACAAGCGCAAGTACCACGGCGGGGTCAGGCAAACCCACTTCGCCATCTTCCAAACCGCCCAGCGGATGCGGCCCTACTGGGGTGCTACAGTGCTGGACGGTTATGAAGGCATGGAAGGGAACGGTCCGTCGTCCGGTACCCCGGTGCCGTCCCGGGTCGCCATCGCCTCCACCGATTTCGTTTCGGCGGATCGCGTCGGCGTGGAGGTTATGGGCATCGACGCCGGCTGGCTGGCTTATCTCAACTACTGCGGGCAGGCCGGGGTGGGCTGTTACGATCTGGATCTGATCGACATCCGGGGCGAAAACATCGCGTCGGTCCGGCGGCCGTATCGGCTGCACGGGGACATTGAACTGCAACTCCAGTGGCAGGGGCCGCTGCTGGAGGTTCCACCCAAGCTGGGCTGAACGCGCTTCCGCTACTGACCCGCGTTCAGGGCATCCAGCAGTGCGTGGTACGCCGGCTTGGGCTGGTACTGCTCATCGAACGGCAAGGCCGCTCCAAATTCGGGCATAAAGCCGGGAATCCACGAGTAACGGTCGGTAAATCCCCAAGTCATGAAGGTCCTGCAGGCGGGAAGTTCCAGGCAGACCTCCATCAGATCCCGATACGTTTGGGCTTGGGCGGCCAAGGCCTTCGGGGTCACCGGCAACCTGAGCCGGACATCGATCTCCGTCAACGCAATTTGCAGTCCCAGGTCGGCGAAGCGCTGCAGGTTCGTTTTGAATCCTGTCCTGAACGTGGACCGCAGGCTGCCCTGCTCCAGGTGACACTGGAATCCCACACCGTCGATGGGCACACCCCGCTGGCGCATACTGCGGACCAGGTTCAGCACCGCGTCGGATTTCGCGCCGATCTCTTCAATACCGTAGTCGTTGTAGAAGAGCAGGGCATCGGGATCCGCTTCCCGGGCCCACTGGAAAATCATGTCGATGTACTCGGGCCCGATGCGGTCAAGCCACAGCGTACGGCGCAACGTCCCGTTCCACTCGACCGCCTCG
>FWPV01014723.1_pt1 | contig 11403 bp, 8 predicted proteins | sample 2228371 | NCBI WGS metagenome assembly FWPV01 (sample SAMEA103939776, study PRJEB20133) | metagenome | reverse complement strand
GGCAATATTCATAAAAAAAGATGTATATGAAAAGATCGGCGGTTTCAAAGAGTACCCATTTCTTGAAGATATTGACATTGTATTGAAACTAAAAAGAGAAGGCCACAGGCTTAAATATATCGATATACCTGTAACTGCATCATCAAGGAGGCTGAAGAAAGGTTATCCATTATCACCCATTATTGTAAGCCTGAGAAATGTAATAATAGCAATGCTTTTTATAATAGGAGTAAAACCATCAAGCCTGATCAAGGTTTATAATTAAAAACTCAAGGAGGTAAAAAGATGAAGAGACTTTCAGTTTTAGTACTTATTGTATGTATGGTCACCCTGACCCCATTAAATACAAAGGCTATCTCTGATATGACAGACTTACCCTCAAAAGATAATCCCTTGATAATTGACGAGAAGAACAAAAGGGTTCTCATTTATACAGAGGTTCACGAAATGAATGTCCACCAGTCAAATGTTCACTGGGGTGTTGTGTTTAAGGGTGGAAGATTTCAGGACAGGGCAATTCTCAGGTCCTATGCACACCATCTTGATTTCCATGATGCGCTTTTAAAGATAGGGGCTAATCCTGGCAATAACCTGAATAAGGATACCATCGGTCAGTATGTAGAAGGAGATATTCTTGATGTAAAAGCAATAATACCGCCATCAAAAACAATTCACACGCTGAATGAAATATTTCATGATGAAACAGGTAAGGGCTTTCTGATAAAATTTGGAGGCAATAGAAAGGCATCAGAACAACAGAATACAGGTTGTATAACATGCCTCGAAAGCTGCTGGATAAGTATAACGAGTAATGCCAATTATCCACAGACAGGGGCAATAAAGAGATTCCTGAATCCAAACTCAAAATTCAAGGGAAAGGCAAATGTTCTACCAGAGGATGGCAAACCCGTCATCCTTATTTATTCAATCAAAAAATAGAATATACCTATATTTCTCCATTTTAAGGAGTCTTCAATGGACAAAGAGACTGCTGTAAAAAAGAGGTATGAAGAGGCAGCAAGGGCAAAGGAAGAGACTCTATGCTGCCCAACAAGTTACAATCCTGAATACCTCAGGATAATCCCTGAAGAGATACTTCAAAAAGACTATGGTTGCGGTGATCCATCTCAATATGTTCAGGAAGGAGAAACCGTTCTTGATCTTGGCTCAGGTGCTGGAAAGCTCTGCTATATAATCGCACAGGTCGTTGGTCCATCAGGAAAGGTCATCGGAGTGGATATGAATGATGAGATGCTCAGATTAGCAAGAAAATACCAGAAAATCATTGGAGACAAACTTGGCTACCACAATGTCGAATTTAAAAAAGGAAAGATACAGAACCTTAAACTTGACCTCGAAAAGCTCGATGAATATCTATCAAAAAATCCAGTAACATCTTCAGAAGATTTTACATCACTGAATGCATTCATAGAGAAACTCGAAAAGACAGCACCTCTCATTCCTGATAATTCAATAGATGTGGTTGTATCAAACTGTGTATTGAATCTTGTAAAACCTGAAGATAAATCAAAACTATTCAAAGAGATACAAAGGGTCCTCAAAAAAGGAGGAAGGGCTGTTATAAGTGACATAGTCTCTGATGAAGATGTTCCACAGGATATGCAGGATGATCCTGAACTGTGGTCTGGATGCATATCCGGTGCCTTCAGGGAAGACTTATTTATTAATGCATTTGAGGATTCAGGTTTTTATGGGATAAAGATACTGAAATACGATGAAAAACCATGGAGAGTTGTCAACGGTATTGAGTTCAGGTCAATAACAGTAAGTGCCTTTAAGGGCAAGGAAGGTCCATGTATGGATTATGGCCATGCAGTAATATACAGAGGTCCTTATAAAGAGATAAAGGATGATGATGGTCATATATTCGAAAGGGGCAAGCGAATCGCTGTATGTGAGAAGACTTTCAGGATACTCAAAAACCCTCCTTACCATGAAGATTTCATTCTCATAGAACCACACAGGATACCAGAGCCCTTACCATTTCCATGCAGTGGAGGTATTATCTATCGCCTTCCAGCAGAAACAAAGGGAGGTGTAATCACGAGCCATCAGGGAAGTTCTCAGTGCTGTCCTGGAGGTGCCTGCGACACTATAGAGGGATTTGATGAAAGACTGAAAAGACTCAATAAAACCCTTATTAAAAACAGAATAAATACCATTCAGGTCAATGTGGGAAGTCTATGCAATCAATCATGTATCCACTGCCATGTTGAGGCATCGCCTGATAGCAAAAGTATCATGTCATGGGATACGATGGAAAGGATTATAAATCTCATAAGGAAAAATTCTGGAATGAGTATGGACATAACTGGTGGTGCACCTGAGTTACATCCTGAAATAGAGAGATTCATATCATCCGCATCAGAGTATGCTGAATCAATAATCCTGAGAAGCAACCTCACTGCCCTTTTAAAAAGGTTAGATCTCATAAGGGTAATGAAAGAAAGGAGGGTAACTCTGGTCTGCTCATTACCCGACATAGACAGTAAAAAGACTGATCACCAGAGGGGTAAAGGAGTATTTAAAGACTCACTGAGAGCATTAAGAATACTGAATGATAATGGCTATGGCTATGAATTACAACTTCATCTCGTCCATAATCCAGTAGAACCTGTACTACCTGAACTTCAGGAAATTATAGAGGACAGATACAGAAACTACCTGAGAGAAGAACATGGGATTGTATTCAACAAACTCTATACCCTGAATAACATGCCTGTTGGAAGATTTAAAAAGATTCTTAAAAATAAAGGTGCATACAATGAGTATATGAAAACCCTCTACTCAAATTTCAATATCCAGACAATTGACAATCTGATGTGCAAACATATTATCAACATAGCATGGGATGGTAGTCTTTATGACTGTGACTTTAACAATGCATTGAATCTGCGAATCAATCTATCCATTGAAGATATAGATACCATGGACCCTCTCGAAAATTCTGTCATAAAAACAGGTGAGCACTGTTATGGCTGTACTGCGATGAAAGGCTCTGGTTGCTATGGAAGCATTGTTAGATAAGGCAAAAGAGACAATTACAGGTTTTCTTGATAGTTGTACATCATGCAGTACATGTGTGGAGGTCTGTCCTTTTCTAAAGAGATATGGAAATCCTCTGGAGATTATCTCCAAAAACTCTGAGGTTGTATTTGAATGCACAAACTGCAGCGCATGCAGTATAGTATGTCCTGCTCAAATAAATCCATCAGATGCCCTCCATTCCCTTAAATATAAAATCATAAAAACAGGTGAGATTACTGAAAAGACAGGACAGTGCATCCAGTCCTCTCTGAATTTCGCTGAAAGAGGACATGGATTTCCATTTTCGTATTACCCTCAGACAGAGACAGTCTTCTGGCCAGGTTGCTCCCTTGCAGGAACAAATCCAGAGGTGGTTAAAAAAATCAAAAACATCTTAAGCATTAAGTTAAACAGAAAAGTTGGAATAGTTCTTGATTGCTGTTCTGACCCGTTGTTTCAGAATGGAGACATTGAGAACACCCTGAGATTCATAGATGACATAAAAAAAAATCTCAGAAACCATAAGATTAAAGAGGTGATAACAGGCTGCACTAACTGTTATAAAATCTTCAAACTCTACATGCCTGAATTCAAAGTGAGACACATCATCGAGGTCATTCCAGAAAGTATGTTACATATACCTGAGGATAATATATTCTTACACCATCCTTGTCCGTCATGGAGATTCGAGGATCTAAGAAAAAAAGCAAAGGAAAAGATAAGAACCGCCCAAGATGAGGCAGTCCTTCCAATGTGCTGTGGTCTTGGTGGCGGTGTGAGTTCCCTTGAACCTGAACTCTCAGAGGAGTTTACAGAAAGGGTTATTTCAAAGGCAAAGGACTCAATAATACTCACATATTGCATGGGATGTAAAAACAGATTCCTGAAAAAGGGTAAAAAGGCATACCATATCCTTGAACTATTTTATGGAGTAAAACCAGAAGATAAACCTGTATCATCAGGTGTTAAATGGCTCAATAGATTTATGCTTTCCATGGGCCAGAAAATAAATATAAAAAAACTCCTTATAGCAACACTATTGATCGGATTGATTTACATTACCACATATCTGAGAAATGCCGGATATATATCACCTGAATCCATTATCTCATTTATATCACAGCACAGGATACTGGCACCCCTCATCTTCATCCTTATATATACCATAGGACCAAGTCTATTCATTCCAAGTCTTCCACTGACACTCGGTGCAGGCTTTCTCTGGGGACCATTCTGGGGTGTTATATTCTCTATAATAGGTGCGACACTCGGTGCATCCATGGCATTCCTCCTGGCCCGATATATATTCGGTGAGACAATAAAGAGAAAATTGAGTTATTCAAGGTGGCACATTCTCAAAGAAAAGGTCGAAAGGCATGGCTGGAAGGCGGTTGCATTCACAAGGATAGTACCGATATTCCCCTACCCTGTCCTTAATTATCTTTTTGGCATCACACCTATACCTTTTTTACATTATCTCTGGAGCACATTTGTATTCATGCTTCCTGCATGTATTGCGTATGTGGCATTTGGAAGTTCAATGGGTGAACTGATATTAAAGGGAAATATAAAGGGCATTATAACAGGTATAATAATCGCAACAATCGCACTATTAATACCATTCGCGATAAAACCTTTATTCAGAAAAATATTTCCTGAAGATTCGTCAAAGACAGACAGAGAGTATGAATAAGTCAGCAACAGGTATCATGTTCAGGATCCCTGAATATGGCAGGGTAAAGAAGAGACTCGCCATCCACACAGGAGATGAACTCGCACTCCACTATTATAAAGCAATGCTTCAGGAAACAATAATAAAGTTATCAAGACTAACTAAGATGGATATATATGGATTTTATTATGGAGATGGAAAACCGGCGAATAACATCTTCAAAGACTTAAAACTCTTTCCCCAGTCAGGCAGGGACCTCGGAGAAAGGATGTTTAATGCGATAAAGACCTTATTTGACATAGGTTATGAAAAATCTGCGTTAATTGGCGCAGACTCTCCTGACCTACCTGAGGATTTTATCATCCATGCATTTGAAAAACTAAACCACCATGACCTCGTGATAGGACCGTCAATGGATGGTGGATACTACCTCATAGCAATGAAGAGACCCTTTGAGATAATCTTTAAGGGGATAAAATGGGGAACAGAGAATGTCTTTAATAAGACCATATCGATTGCTCAAAACAATGGCATCCGATACTACCTTCTTCATGAATGGTACGATATCGATGATATCGAGGGACTGAAGATGTGGCTGAATAATAACCCATACTGAGCCTATGTTGCCCATCAAAAGGCACTCTGTCAAGAGAAAACATCTTGTTCAGAAAATATAATAATTTTTTAATTCTTTCCAGATCAATGTCAGGCTTTCTTTCATATTTTAGTTCGAGTTATGGATCAACATAACAAACTTTGGCACTAATTTTGCTAAGCATATATTATTGTATGTTTAGGTTAAAATTAGCTGTAATATATTCAGATATAAATTTAAAAAACGAGATATACTACATTTTATATAATGATAAGGGCTTAGACATTTTAGACATACAGTGCATATCGATTGACAACATAAAAAATTTCGAGCTCATAAATATTCCCGATATCACACTAATTGATGCCTCTTTATTTGAAGAGAGGGAGCTTTTATTATTTATTGACCAATTAAAAAGTAATGCCAAAGATACAAAAATCCTATTATATAATATGAGAGAAGAGATATCCGAGCAAACGCTTATTTCTTTGTTAATTTTTGGTTTGAATGGGTACATAAAAAAAGACCTTAAAAAACAATTAGTTAGAGCTATAGGGGCTGTCTGCAAGGGTGAGTTATGGGTGGAGAGAAAGATTTTGAGCAGATTTGCTGAAGGGAAATTAGTTTTTGCAAAAAAAATGGAGCCAAGTTTTAACCAAATTGCTCATAAACTAAGTCCACGAGAGAAAGAGATTATTAGTTTTTTAGCAAATGGGCTCTCAAACTCTGAGATAGCAAATAGACTAAATCTTTCTGAAAAGACAATCAAGGCACATCTTTATAATATTTACAGAAAGCTAAATGTAAGAAATAGGTCACATCTTATAGCCCTCATTATGGGTCACTAATACCTCACTTTAACAGAGACTAAGTCACAAAATCTAATTATACATAAGAAATTTACTTTATTATATAAATTTAGGACTTTAGACTTATTGACAGCCATATTTTTATTAAATAGACTTTAGATAAACTAAAACTAAGTAAAGGAGGTAGTAGTTATGAAGCGAAGTATTTTATTTGTCATGGTCGTGGGTTTTATGGTCGCGCTATTAACCACATATCATGCTGCATCTGCATGGACACCCATGCCAGTCAAGGATGACCCATTTGTACGAATGCCCGGTTCTCAGCCACCCCCTGAAAATAATATAACACTGGAAGGACCGGGAAGATGTAATAACTGTCACGGTGGTTATAATTCAGCAGTAGAGCCTGATTATAACTGGCGTGGTTCTATGATGGCACAGGCAGCCAGGGACTTTCTTTTCTGGTCATGTTTGACAACAGCAGCACAGGACTCTATATACGCTGTTGGAAGACCCAATGCTACTGACATATGTTTGAGATGCCACTCTCCAAAAGGCTGGATCGAAGGTCGTTCTGACCCTACAAATGGGAGTCTCCTTACAGGAGATGATTTTGCAGGGGTTCAGTGTGATTTCTGCCATACTAAATTTGACCCATTCTTTGAGGGAACCTATACAGGTGTAAGGGAAGGTAATGACTGGCTCAATTACTGGGATGAAACAAACAGAAGTACAACTCCCTCAAGTACAGCTGCAACTGCCACTTATAATGCAGATATGGTTGCCTCTCAGAACATTCTTTTATTCAATGGAGGGAAATTCTATGGTGTAAATAATTATCCATTTAGCACTGCATATACTGAAAACGCAGCAGGACAATACTTCCTTTCAGGCACAAGAGATAAAAGGGCTTCATTTGCTGATGCGAGTGCAAGGCATCCAATGTTATATAGTAGATATCATAAGTCAAAATATTATTGTTCGACATGCCACGATGTATCGAATCCCATTTTAGCAAATTTAGTTCTTGGCGGGGTTTCTCCTTATGAGACCAAGGCAGACTTCACAGGTACAGGCAGAACATTATATACAGAACAGTATCCTGCATACAGTTATTTTCATGTAGAAAGGACATTCTCTGAATTTATGCTTTCTGACTATGGTCTTCCTGGTGGCTCACCGGGCAAAGGACCATTTTCACCTGATGTCTTTAAAACTTCAAAACCCGGAAATTTCATAGCCTCATGTCAGGATTGCCATTTAAGGGATGTTACAGGAAAGGCATGTATGCAAACTTCGGGTGTGATCAGGCCTGATCAAAGTATCGAACATCCAAAAAGCGGGCAACCACTTCATGATATGACAGGTGGAAATGCATGGGTTAGTTATGTTCTTGCAAGTGCAATCAGTGGCTCTCCAAACTACGATTCTCTGAATTACAGCCTTCTTCGACAGGGACCTTCTGTGCTAACACTTGACTTAACACAGGGTGAAGGTTTTGATAATCCATCTGCAATACTTGCTGGAGTAGACAGGGCAGTACAGCAACTTAAAATGGCAGCATCCATAACAGATGTCAGTTTTACAAATGGGCAACTGAAATTCAGAGTTCAAAACAATACAGGTCATAAACTCATCTCTGGATTTCCTGAGGGAAGAAGGATGTTTGTTAATATAAAGGCTTTTGATAGTTCATACAATCTCATTTATGAAATTAATCCCTATGATTATGCAGCTGCAACCCTGAAGGGTCTAAATTATAACTACCAGCCTGACCCTGATACGACTGTAGGACCTCCTCTACCAATGCCCTCATCGCTTGGTCCAAATGAAGTCTATATGGATGAACTTGTGTATGAAGCACAGATGAAAAGTAGTATTACGGGTGAAAATAAGACTTTTCACTTTGCCCTTGCAACTGACAGGTATAAAGACAACAGGATTCCTCCTAAAGGATTCAGGGTGAATGAATCCCTTCAAAGACTCATACAGCCTAAATGGCACGGCGTAGATTCAACCGATTACTTCACAGCATCTGAATATGCAGGAGGTTATGACGAGGCTGCTGTTTCATTACCTTCAAACACTGCATATATAGAGATAAAACTCTACTACCAGACAACGAGCAGGGAGTATATAGAGTTTTTGAGGGATGAGATAAATGGAAATCCGGCTAATATGACATTACCTGCCACTGCATACATAGTCCAGACAGACCCATTCTTTTCAAAACTCAAGGCTTGGGGAAATACTATCTGGAAACTATGGAAATATAATAGAAATATCACCACAGCTGCTCCTTTCCTTATGGCAGAGGCAACATATGGACAACAGCCTCAGCCAATGTGTGAAATGCCAGGCACTCCACAAAACTTAACTGCTACAGGAGGCAGCAGGAGTGTAACTCTATCATGGATGCCAGGAAATCCAGCACCTTACAGTGGTTACAGGATTTACTATGACCAGGCAGGGAAACTTCAGTATATAACAAGCGTTCCAGCAGATACGACAACTTACACTGATACAAGACTAAGACGCAATACCCAGTATTGCTACAGGGTTACAGCATGGAATGATTGCAATGGGAATGGAGTATTCGATTCAGGAATTGATTATGAAAGTCCTGTCAGCAATATTGCATGCGCAACGACTAAATAATATAATAATCCTTAGGAAGGGCGGTAAACTGCCGCCCTTCTACCTTTCAGAATAACGGATATGAGTGCATATGATGAGATTTGTTTTTATTTTCATAGCAATTTCTTTTCTTTTTTCTTGTAACTTTAACTCCAAAAATTCACTCGACATCTCTTCAAAAAAGGTAGTTGTTATGCTCGATGGAGAAAGTATCCATGAGGGAGACATCTTCCGTAGAATACTTGCTGCTTATGGAAACATAGATAGAGATAAGATCAATCATGAGAAATGGCAAATTATCTATGAATCTGCATTAGAGACAGAGATCATCGATAGACTCCTTCTTAGAAATGCTATTTCAGAGGGAATAAAAGTATCTGATGAAAGAATAGAAAATCTTTTTTCTGAGACCTTAAACACGATGGGAGAAAAGAAGTTCAGAAAAATGCTTAATGAGAGAAAAGCAACTGAAGATGATTATAAAAGGTTTCTCAGGGATAGAGAAATGATATCGCTGTACAAAGAAAAATTATTCCAAACAATAACAATTGATGAAAAAACTGCCAGAGAGTATTATGAGGGGCATAAAGAGGACTTCGTTTCCCCAGAAATGGTCAGGCTTGAGGTGTTTGTTGTTAAGGATAAGGATGATGCAGAAAAGATCTATCATAGGTGGAATAACGGTGAATCATTTGAAGTGCTCGATAAAGAGTTTTCAATTGAAAACAGAGATGCTGGCAGGAGATTGAGACCAATGCCTTATGATGCAATCCCCGCTGCATTCAGAACACAGATAAAAGAAGCAAGAGTAAATGAGATATTATCTCCTTTAAATATTGATGGACAATATTACATAATCAGGGTAGCAGAAAAAAGTGAATCAAGGGTTTTCGCATATTCTGATGTCAAGGATGAAATTATGAATATACTTAGAAGAAAAAAGGAAAATCAGGTTCTTTTTGAATGGTTTGAAAGACAAAAAAATGGTATAAAAATCGAATATCTAAGAAATAATTGACCTAAAAATATGCAGATTATTAATAAAAAAGGTTTTGTGATAATAAAAAGGCTTTTATAAAAAACTATTTTATGCTTATGATTTTTTAATCAAAACTATTTATTCTTAAAGAGAAAGGAAAATCTGGTTCAGTACCATATTGACCACCCGAAACCTAAAATGTTCGGTCTTTTTAATTTCATGTTATAATTTAAAAATGCAAATAAGTCTTGAATCACTAAACCCATTTGTTTCTAAACGAATAGAGCCATTCATCAGGGAGATCCTGAAAGAATACGGAGAAAGTATTCACTCCATCCATATTGTGGGAAGTGCAGCCACGCCTGATTTTAATGAAAAGACCTCAGACATAAACTCAATAATAGTCATCAATGATATGAGTTTTGATTTTATCGAATTCCTTGCCCCTCTCGGCAGAAAGTATGGTAAAAAGAGGCTTGCATCTCCAATTATCATGACACCTGAATACATAAAAAATTCCCTCGATGTATTTCCCATAGAATTCTATGAATTCAAACTCATACATAAAACAGTATATGGACTCGATATCTTCAATGGACTCAATATAAAAAAAGAAGACCTGAGGCTTCAGTGTGAAAGGGAGATAAAGTCAAAACTCATGGGTATTATGAGAGGTTACATCTTATCAGCCGGTGATAAAAAACTAATTAGGGAAACCCTCCTCAGATCATTTACAGGTTGTATTCCACTTTTCAGGGCATTAATCTTACTTGCAGGCAAGGAGCCACCGATTCTGAGAAATGATGTCATAAGGACATTACAGGAGATCACGACCGAAACAATGGTTTATGAAGAATTGATGCTCTTAAGAAACAAAAAAATAAAACCCTCAAAAGCAGAACTCGATCGTATATTCGAAGACTATTATAAATCCCTCGAAAATTTGAGCATCTTCATAGATAGACTCAAGGCATAAGTGAGGAGCTAAATGGCAAAGATGAAGAATATAAAAAAATCAGGAGTCTGTCTTCTGTTGACTGTAATCTATCTCGTTTCTCCTGTTTTCTCTTTATCATCTTTTTCTGCAACGCCAGAGCCTCCTTCCATTCCTCCAGATTATGTCGTTGACCTTGCTGGCATCATAAGAGACGATATCGAAGCTCAACTTAATGCACACCTCAGAGAACTCGAGAAAAAGACGACCGCGCAGGTCGTTATCCTCACAATAAAGAGCCTCGATGGAGAGGACATAGAGGGATTCTCCCTCAAAACAGCAGAGAGATGGAGACTCGGTAAGAAAGACAAGGATAATGGACTCTTAATCACGATTGCCCTGAATGACAGGGCATACAGATTCGAGGTCGGTTATGGTCTTGAGTCAATCCTTCCTGACAGTCTCGTTGGTTCCATCGGCAGGCAATATCTTGTGCCATATTTCAGGAGAGGCGATTACAGCACAGGAATATTGAATGCAACTGTTGAAGTTATAAAGATCATATCCCAGCATTATGGTATTGAGATATACGGATTACATAAAAACAGAGCGCCTGAGGAGACAGGTGACGAATGGATTAATATTGTTGTACCCATTATATTCTTCATAGCCTTAATCCTTACAATTCTTCAAAACGCAATAATTGCCCGCAGAAGACGATACCACAGA
>FWPV01014722.1_pt1 | contig 11403 bp, 8 predicted proteins | sample 2228371 | NCBI WGS metagenome assembly FWPV01 (sample SAMEA103939776, study PRJEB20133) | metagenome | reverse complement strand
TTCATAGTTGTCATTTATTGATAATTATTATCTATAAGTAATTATATTCCAAAAATGCTTTTTTGTCAAGAGGCAAAATCGAAAATCGCGGCTCGATGGGTCACATCAAGCCGCGACTGACGGCGGGACACGGAGGGCCTCCGCGCTCAAACCATTTCCTGATTACTGATTACCACTCACTATGCCTTCCCTGCGACGTTCATCTCCTCTAACAGAATGTACGGCGCATTGAAGTTGCTGTAAATCCATTCGCTCTCACGGCTGACGGCGGCGATGGTTTGCAGCACCTCGTAGACGTTGCCGGCGATCGACACATCCTTGACCCGCCCCACAATCTCGCCTTTCTCGATTTTGAAGCCCAATGCGATGGGATTGGAGAACGCGCCGGAGAGCACGTTACCCTGTCCCAGGCCGAGCACGTCTTGGACCAGCAACCCTTCATCAATTCCGGCGAGCATGTCGGCAAGCGGCGTCTCGCCGGGCGCGATGATGAGGTTGGTGGGGGCCGGGTTGGGCTGGTTGAACAGCCCGCGCGAGCCGTTGCCGGTGGATTCGACGCCGGATTGTGCGGCGGTCTTGAGATCGTAGAGGAAGCCGTTGAGCACGCCCGCGCCGATGACGACGTTACGCCGGTGCGGCACGCCCTCGTCGTCGTAGGCGGCGCTGCCGAATTTGCCGTCGAGCGTCCCGTCGTCCACCAGCGTCAGTTTGGCGTCGAACAACTTTTCACCCACCTTGCCGGCGAGATGCCTTTATAGACGTTCTTGCCATCAATGCCTTCCATCAACGGCAAGCCCAGCACCAACGCGCCGGTCGGCGAGAACAGCACCGGCATCCGGCCCGGCGTGAGCGTGGTGATCTGCTGCGCCTGGCGGAGCTTGTCGCCGAGCCGCCGCGCAGGGAGCATATAGTCGGCGTCCCAGACGGTCACACCGAGCATGTCGAACATGATGAGAATGTCGTCGCCTTTGACGCGGTGCAATTCCACCTGAAGGGAAAACGGTGAGCGTTTGAACGCTACGTCCGCGCCGGCCTGGTTGCGGATCGTTGCCCGGTTGACGCCTCGCCGGAGGGTGATGTTGAGCAGCACGTCGGGGTCAATGTCACGGAGATAGGCTATCACTTCCTGCCCGATCTCGACCATACGCGCCACCGGCAGATCGGCGATGGCCGCGTCGAAGGTGCGCACGTCCGGCCCGGGTTGCGCGCCGGGGAAGACGAGCGGCACCGGATCGCCGTAGGCCGCCGATTCCAGTACATTGCGGATAAGTTTATCGGTTGCCGTCAAGTCACTGGAAGCAGCAAAGCCTAGGCGTTCCTCCTTGATGACCCGCACCGCGATGCCGGCGGTCTCCTCGACTTTGCTGGTCTTCAGCCGGTTGGCTTCGAACTCAACGGTGGTCGTCTCATTGACGAGATGCACGACTTCCACTTGTTCTGTTTGGGGGATGAGTTGTGCTAACACGTCCATCGTTATTTCCCTCCAATCACGACGTTCTGAATCCGCACGTGGGGCGCGCCGAAGGCAACGGGCAAGGGGAATTGCCCGCCTTTGCCGCAGCCACCGGCTCCCTGAATCCACTTAAAATCGTTGCCGATGGCGTCGATGTTCATCAACGTGGTGAACAGGTTCCCGGCCAGGATCACGTCCTTGACCATTTCGGCGATGTGTCCGTCGCGGATCATATAGGCGTAGCCGGCGCTGAACGAGAAACTTTCCAGCTCGGTGTTGCCGCCGTAGGCATCGCAGGCGTAGACGCCCAGCTTGATGTCCTTGATCAAGTCCTCGAACGACGTCGTCCCGTTCTCGATGGCGGTGTTGGTCATTCGCACAATCGGCGCATGGCGGTAGTTGATGGCGCGCGCGTTGCCGGTAGGGCTTTCGCCCATTTTGGCCGCCGTCTCGCGGGAGTGCAGCCGCCCGACGAGGATGCCGTTTTTGATGAGATCGTTGCGTCGGGTGGGTGTGCCTTCGTCGTCGTACTTGTGCGTGCCGCGCAGGCCGGGGAGCGCGCCGTCGTCAAAGACGTTGAGGATGTCCTGCCCGAAGCGTCGCCCCAGGACCATCATTTCCCGCGCCCTGGGGTTCTCGTAGATGAAGTCCGACTCGGAGAGGTGGCCGAACGCTTCGTGGATGAACACGCCGCCGAGCATCGGGTTGACCACGACGGGGTACTGCCCACCGACGACCGTCTCCGCGCTTAGCAAGTCCACGGCCCGCTGGGCGACGGTCTGCGCCAGCGCCTCGCGGTTTTGGACAAAATCGAAGCCCGCCTGCGCAGCGGTGCTCTCGATGGCCTGCTGGATGTTGTTGCCGTCGCGGGCGATGGCGATCAGGATCACGGCCACTTCCGGGCGTTCTTCCTCGATCCACGCGCCCTCGGAGTTGGCGAAGTGTACGCGGCTGAAAAGGTCGCGGTAGCCCACGATGGTGTCGACAATTTTGTCGCTGTAACCGCGTACAATGGCGTTGTAGCTTTCGGCCAGCGCCTTTTTCTCGGCCAGCGCGACGCCGCGGAAATCGTGCGCCAGCGTCACCGTGAGATGGTCTTCGACCACGGGGATCGGCGCCAATTCGATCGGTTCCTCGGCCCGGACAACTTTGGCGCACTGATACGCCTGGTCCACTTTGGCGATCAAGTCATCGCGGTCGTTGAACGTGGCGACGCCCCAGCCGCCGTCCCGGCACATGCAGCGCACGATGCCGCCCGCGTCGATGATGGCGCCGGCATTTTCCAGCTCGGCGCCGCGATAGGAAACGCTGGTCGTCTCCCGCTCTTCCAGGCGGATCTCGGTATAGTCCGCTTTGCTGCTTTTCAGGGCAGCTTCGATTTTGTCCCTCATATAGCCTCCTTTTCAGAAAAAGTCAGATCATCAATAGTCTTGTGGTCAGATTGTATACTAACCGCATGTTGCAATGGCCTTCGGACACAGATTTTTTCTTGTCTTTGCACCGGTCAAGATGATTTTGCAATGAACGGCTCAAGAATTATACACGGATTTAACGGATTCTATGGATTTTTTAAGGGAAAAAATCCGTGCTTTCCGTGTTCATCCGGGTACCAAAATTGTAACATGCTTCTGACTACTACAGATTTTTCTTGTTTTTTATCCGTGAAATCCGAGTTGATCCGTGTACTATCCCTTAATCCCGTCCCTTATTCTCGAATGGACCAAGCCATAAAGAGGACAGGAGTTTTCATCTCAAAATGCCTGCAAAAGTTCCAGGAATGCGCGATCCAGTTGGTGACCGTACCAATTTTCGTAGGACACGTCGGCCCGCCCCGAATCGAGGATGCCGAACGCGCCCCGGAAATTCCACAGCGCATAGCCGATATTGTGCGGTGTAAGGATTTCCAGCACATCACGGAACCATGCCAACACGACGGCGTGGGGTGTGTGACTGAAGGCGCCCGCCTCGCCGCAATGGACGCCGATGCCCTGTGCCGCCAGGTTGATCCACGGTTGATACGCTTGCTCCAACTCGGCGCGGCCCCACGTTGCGCCGTAGTGCCACGCGCCAGGCCACTGCGGAACGGGCCACTCCATCCCGTTGACCCAGCTCGCCTTGTAGTGACTGACGCCCATCGGCTCATAGGCGCGGCAGCTTTGTGCGATGCCGGTATCGGCCAATTCCGGGGCCGGGATGCGTCCATAGCCCATCCCATCGGCGATGATGAGCCGGTCGGGATCAGCCTCACGGATGGCCGCAACCGCCGCACGCACGACGCGCTCGTGATCTTCGCGCGTCATAGCATAGTGCGGCGGACAGCCTTCGCCCGGATTCGGCGGCTCGTTGACCAGATTGAAGCTCAGTTGCGTCGCGGGAATGCCACGATAACGTCGGGCGAAGCTCTGCCAGTGGAAACAGAAAGCGTCAAGGGCGTCCTGATCCTTCCACAAATTGAACGGTTCCTCGCGTTCACGGTTGACCGAGTAGCCCGGCGCACGGTGGAAGTTAAGGCAGATATGGATGCCATACTGCTGTCCCAGGCGCACCACCCGATCTACCTTTTCCAACATCGGCTCGTGGAGCTTGTAGGGATCATTGTCTTCGATCCACAGCGTGTAGCACGCCGGGATGCGGGCAAAGTTGAAGCCCCAATCGCGCATCCAACAGAAATCGTCTTCCTGGAAATTGCCATCACTCTTGACGGTGAACATCTCTAACAGGTTAAAACCTCGCCAGCGGGGTAAAACGGTTTGCATTTTTTCTCCTCCTTATAAATAGTTTTTGATGGTCAGGTAGTTAGGTAGTCGAGTAGGTGAATGGGCGGACATTGGTATCGTCAAGCGATCAGAGATTTGGAGGGCCTGGCAGCGATATATATCCGACATCCAGCATCCAGTATCCAGCATCCAGCTTCCAGCATCCAGCATCCAGTATACACAAATTCTCCCACTTTGCCTGTTACTTTTTTCATCTCACCACGACATCATCTATGAACTGCCCGCCAGGCAAGCACGGAATGTCTCCTGCGGACGGAGAAAATCGTTGATAGAATGATGACATCAGCTTTAGATACAATAACTTTGATCGCCGAAGCGCAGAAAGGGAATGTGGATGCCTTTAATGCGCTGGTTTTAGCCTATCAAAGTCAGGTCTACAACCTGGCGCGGGCCATTCTGCGCGATGAAGCGGCCGCCGATGACGCCACCCAGGAGGCTTTTATCTCCGCCTACCGTGCATTGGGTGACTTCCGGGGTGGCTCGTTTCGCGCCTGGCTTATGCGCATTGTCATCAATGCCTGCTATGATGATTTACGCCGTCGGCGCCGCCGTCCGCTCCTCTCGTGGGATGACTTCGAGGACCTGAACGATGAGGCCAACCCGCACCTGGTTGATCACGGGGAATTGCCCGAAGAGAGCGCACAGCGCAGAGAGCTTGGGGCTTTGCTTGAGCGCGCCATTGCCGATTTGCCCCACGAGCAACGGTCAGTGCTGGTGTTGGTGGACCGGCTTGGCTATACCTACGAAGAAGTCGCCGCCGTGCTGAATATTCACATGGGTACGGTCAAGTCGCGTCTGGCGCGGGCGCGCGCCCGCATGCGGAAAGCGCTGTTAGCAGAAAGCGAGCTACTTCCCGGTCGTTATCGCCGCATCGCTCTCGAAGCCCTCGTTTAAGCCGACGGGTCGGCTTTGCCCCACCCCGGCCCGTTCAAAACAAAAGGGCCAGGACTTATGCAGACGCGGCTGTTTGTTTACCGCAGGACGCTGAGAAATTGCAAAATCTCTGCGCCCTTTGCGTTGTCGGCGGTAAAATTCAGGGAACTTGTGTAAGTCCTGAGGGCTTTAACGAGCCCTCTCTTGATTCGGCTCTTGATTCGGCAAGCGGTCAACCTACCACATCGTTGCCGAAGCATCCCTTACACATCCAGATTCTGCACTTCACGCGCGTGACTCTGAATGAAACGCCGGCGCGGTGGCACCTCGCTCCCCATCAACATAGAGAAGATTTGATCGGCTTCGGCGGCATCTTCGATGGTCACCTGGACCAAAGTGCGTTGCGCGGGATCCATGGTCGTATCCCACAATTGCTGGGGGTTCATCTCGCCCAAGCCCTTGTAGCGCTGCAGGGTAACCCTATGTCCCTCAAAGGCTTTTAACACCGTTTCGAGATCACTCTCCGTGTAAGCATAGCGCGCCTCCTTCCCCGCCTTCACGAGATAAAGCGGAGGTTGCGCGATGTAGAGATGGCCTTCCTCGATCAGCGGTTGCATATAGCGGAAGAAAAAGGTCAGTAGCAACGTGGTGATGTGTGCGCCGTCTACATCCGCATCGGTCATGATGATAATGCGGTTATAGCGCAAATTGTTCACGTCGAAGTGATCACTGACGCCACAGCCAAGCGCCGAAATAAGTGCTTGCACTTCTTTGTTGCTGAGGATTTTGTTAAGGCCGGCCCGTTCGGTGTTGAGAATCTTGCCGCGCAACGGCAGGATAGCCTGAAAATGCCGGTCACGGCCTTGCTTGGCCGACCCACCGGCCGAATCGCCCTCGACAATGAACAGTTCACTGTTGGAAGGGTCACGGCTGGAACAGTCGGCCAGCTTGCCGGGCAGGGTAAGGCTTTCCAGCGCGCTCTTGCGGATCACCAGGTCACGCGCCTTGCGGGCAGCATCACGTGCCTTGGAAGCGGTGAGGCCCTTGTCAACGATGCGCCGGGCAGCACGTGGATCGGCCTCAAAGAATGCGGCGACGGCCTCGGCCGTGGCGGCCTCGACGGCGAAGCGCACTTCCGGATTCATCAGCTTGACTTTGGTTTGGCTCTCGAATTGTGGATCGGGCACCTTGACGCTGATGACGGCGGTGAGCCCTTCACGGACATCGTCGCCGGTCAGATTGGGATCACCGTCTTTGAGAACCGATAATTTCCGGCCCACATCATTGATGGTACGGGTAAGTGCCGAACGGAAGCCCGTCAAATGGGTGCCTCCGTCCACCGTATTGATGGTATTGGCGAAGGTCAGGACCGTCTCGTTGAAGCTATCAGAGTATTGCAGGGCCACTTCGACAACAATGCCCTCCATCTCCTTCTCGACGTAGATCGGGTCGTGCAATACTTTGCGATTACGGTCCAGGTATTTGACGAACGACAAGATGCCGCCTTCGAAATAGAAGCTCATGCGTCGTGCGAAAGGCTCCTCGCGCTTATCAATCAAATCAATAGTGACGCCGCGGGTGACGAAGGCCATCTCCCGCAAACGCTGCGCCAGCGTCTCGAAACTGTAGGTGAGATCCGGCTCTTTGAAAATCAAGGGATCGAAACGAAAAGTGACCGTGGTGCCGGTGTCATGGGGATCACATTTGCCGATGGGATCCACGCCGGTCACCGGCATGCCCCGCTCATAACGTTGACGATAGACCTTCCCATCGTCGGATTTGACGATGACCTCCAACCACTCCGAAAGCGCATTCACCGCCGAAACCCCCACCCCATGCAGACCGCCGGACACTTTGTAAACACCGGAGCCGAATTTTCCACCCGCGTGGAGGGTCGTCAAGACCAATTGCAGAGCCGAAATTCCCTTTTCCGGGTGAATGCCGACAGGAATACCGCGGCCGTTGTCAATCACAGAAACGCTCAAATCCGGGTTGACGATAACACGGATGTGGTTACACGCGCCGGCAAGGGCCTCGTCAATGGAGTTATCCACCACCTCATAGACCAGGTGATGCAAAGCCCGCGCATCGGTTCCTCCCACATACATGCCGGGACGACGACGCACGGCCTCCAAGCCTTCGAGGACCTGAATGGTCGAGGCGTCGTACTTTATGTCATTTTTCGCTTTTTGAACCATGGTCTCTTTTCCTTCATCATCATCTATTGTCATCTATTGACCGAGAAGTGCTCGTTAATTCACCGGATGCACAGGCACTTCTTGTCCCACCCCGCTCGGTTGCGCCATCGCCAGAAAACTCAGACGGTCATGATAGAAAATAAACAATGTTGCCGTCAGCGCGGTGCTGATAAAAGCATGGCCGGCAATGCCGATGAGGGTGGCCCAGCTCGCCGGATCGGCCAGCATCCAGACCACATTGAATCCTCGTGAGATCACCAAAATCAGCAGAATTAGGAAAGTGGCGCTCATAAAGTTCAGCCGTGTGAGCAGGATACTCTCGCGGATAGCGTGAAATGTAGAACGGCGCAACAGGACCATGCCGGGAATGGCAAAGATCAAATGGAACACGGCAAACATAATCAGGGTTAACGTCAACGTTATCATAAAATAGGTCAATCCTACGCTTAATATCATAAACAACATAGCAAAGGAAAGTCCTGTCATTGATAATGTACCGGCTACCATCAGCACGATGAGCAGCAGAACCAGCAACTGTCCCCAGAGCACGAGCGATCTTTGGGGGCCGGCCAGAGGTGGCTCTATTTCAGTGCTCACCCGTCGTCCCACGCTGCGCAGATAGAGCGTAGCGAATGCAATCCCCACACCGATCAATATGAGGCCCAGAGGTATAGCGATGAACACCGATGAAATCTCTATCGCCGGCCGCGGCCCAAAGGGACGTTCCAATGTTCTCCGCGCAGCCATTAAGGTAGGCACACCGAACAGCGGCGCCGGTGTCAAGGCAGAAAAGAAATTGAAACGCGCCGCCAACGCATCGAACATTTGGGCCAACGACAATGCCGTTTGCTGACTGCCTGGGAGTGCCGCTACACTTTCCGTCGCATACAGTTGTGCGAAAAACTGCTTGGCCGCCAGGAATAACGCCGCCAGCGAAAGTCGTGGCCCCAACCATAGGAATACATCGAGCAAGAAGGGAATGAGCGTCAGGCCGGGGTGACGTGCCACGATTTCAAAGCCGGCCGTAAGACAAGCCAAAACGCCGAGCGGCTGGCGCGTTCCTTCTGTCTTCTGTTCTTCGGTCACAGGGTTATTTTACCATATCCATACCAAATGACGAATAGGGAACAAATCGCAAAAATGTCACGCACCTTGTCGAGAGCGCGCAGTGCCCCCTTCCGCCGTTGTGAAGAGCGCGCAGGGGTGACTTCAGTTGTTACCCCAATCGCACTCCCCCCCTTCCAGAACAGGCTTGACAGCTATATCCTTTGTGTTACAATTTTGGGTGTGGGCCCTCATCGTCTAGTCAGGTCTAGGACACAGGCCTTTCAAGCCTGGTACATGGGTTCGAATCCCGTTGAGGGCACCTGTAATTGACCCAAATAAAACCGCCTCGGTGATAACCGAGGCGGTTTTTTTGGGGATATGGCATCGCCGGTTGAGCTATCCCCCTTAGATGAAAACGAGCATCTCATGGTCAACCAAGGCAGGGAGTTCAACTACCGCCCATCCTTCGTTGCAGTGAACGGGAAGCACCTGTTGACCGACTTGCAGGGAGGCATGCCGTGGTGTAAAGCCATCGCTCAGCCGCACGGCAATGTGGATAGGCCCGACCGATAATGTTTCTTCGACATAGTCAGGCCAGGCACGACATGCGCTCAGGTTGACAATATGTAGGATGAGGCGCCCTTTCTGCTGATAGAGGTGACAGTCCAGGTAGCCGGGCCCCTTGATGGCGAGTGGCAACATATCATGCGCTGCCCAGCGGACGGCGTTGGCCAGCAGGTTCCCATGATCCGGCAGATGCTGCCGCCCATAACAGCGATCTATATCGGCGGCAAAATAGACGATGCGCCCACCTGCCGGCTGCTCCCGAACGATCAGCGCGGGAATATCGGTCCGCGATTCACGCATCCAGCTCAATTCCGGTGGATAAATGGGGAATGCCGGAATGTAGGTGGCGAGTATACCAACATCGGCGTCGGGCATGCTGCCTTCCAACGTACCACCAAAAGCCATGATGTCCGTTTCATTAAACCCTGCCAGCAAGGGATGCCGAGTGAGCCGGTCGCCGGTGATGGCGGATTGATTCAATTCCGGCAACAAGCGCAAGTAAGTATGCGCCGCATAGGTCCCTCGGTCTACAGGAGGGGCGTCCTTCACGCCGAAACGTTTGCCGATGCGCCGAATGCCCAACAGATCATCCAGGGCGGGAGTGGGACGCGGTTCGCCCCAGGCATCCAGGCAGCCACTGCGCCCCGTGACGACCAGACTGCCCCCGTTGGCCACGAAAGTATGGAGTGCATCGGCCTGTGCATCGGTCATGGCGGCCAGATCGGGGAGAATCAACACGCTGAAGCGTCCCCCGTCTCGTGCAATGTGGTCGGCGTGCAGAGGCAGGTAGGGAATGCGCGCCCGTATCAACGCTCTGGAAAAGCCATGCCAGGGAAGCAGTACTTTCTCATGGACGTTAGCGCGTCCGTAAAAGTCGTTGTTTTCTTGTGACCACAGAAGTCCTACATTGGCGACCGGCTCACGATTGTAAAGATAGGCTTCATTCGCGGCGTGCCAGCGCATTAACGGCTCTACCGTGCGGAACTGTCGCCGGTCATCCTGACGCGCTCCAACATGGTGCCACCAGGGAGAGATGCCGCCCGCAAAACCTTCCAGCATCCAGAAGCGTGTCTCATGAGGTGGGTTGGCGGCCTTGCGGAAGGTATGCGGGCCTCGCACATACGTCGCCATACTTTCCGGGATGATTTTATCCCAACCTACCAGGCTGTGTAATAATTTGCCGCTCAATCCGTTTTGCTCGAAACCGGTAAACTCATCCCGCGATTGCTGATCGTTCAATATGATCTTCGAGCGCGCTGCGATTTCTTTGAGATCGCAAAAAGCGAGATAGCTGCGCATAGGATTGCCGTTGACCATACCAAGCCAGAGGCAATCCTCCCCCCCACGGGCTTGAGTCACCCGGTTGTTTAGCTCCCAGTTCTCCAAACGACAGCGATAACTCCACACGATCCACTGACGATAGAGCGGATCGTCCCAGTCAACAGTGTCCGGCAGCGTCTGGCCGGTATCGTCCCGGAATTTACGCTGGCATGCCTCGCAATGGCAGATGAACTCGCGCCCCACGCCGGTCCAACTGTTATCGGCAAAGCCATCGGGATGGTACAGGTCAATGATTTCCTGTAGAATATTGGGCAGATAGACTTTGTAATAGTTGCTGTTGATGCAGGTGAGATAGTGTTCCCCCACGCGCTGCGGTTCGCCGGTTGCATCGGCCACAAACCAGTCGGGATGCATGCGATAAAAGCGTTCATCCAAGCGGTTAGAATCCATGCGGGCCAATACGGTCAATCCCTCGGCGCGGGCCAGGGCGACGATCTCGCCGAACAGGTCCCGCTCACCCAGATAGGCCGCACGATAGTGGAGCGCAAAGCGGCTGGGATAGAAGGCCACGATTCCGCCGGCATTGACAATGATGCCTTGCACGGCGGTGCGCCGCCAATAATCGCGCCACCACGCCGCGTCATAATCCAACGGATCTAATTCGGTTAGATTCGTCTGGCCCCAACGGCGGGTGCGCATATACCAGGGTATATGTTGTTGCGCTTTCATCATTCTCCCTCAAGATTTACCGGAACAAAGATCATCGACTCCATATCTGCGCCGGGCGAGTTATCTTCGGTCGTAACTGCTCAGCAGGTCATACATCTTGCACCGCCGAGGTCGCGGAGACCGCCGAGATGGATGGATTGGCAGACTTGGGGGGCAATTTGGCAGCATTTTGCCTCCACAATCTCTGCGCGCTCGGCGTCCTCTGCGGTGAAATGGACACCCCCTGAACAGTCACCTTCGGTCAACGAATTGCCCACAAGTGAGCAGGCTTTCCATAGCGCACTCTTGGGAGCACAGCACTTGAATTGCCCCACGCCACCGGCGCTTTTTTCAGAATAACTGTATGGTACTACAAATTGCCCAGGGCAACAATCACTTGAATTTTGTATTTCATTTTCAGCATAGCTTTTCAGGTATAAAGCAGGTATCGCCTACGAGAGCGCAAGCTGCACCTTGACAATTGAACAAAAATCCGGTA
>FWPV01014719.1_pt1 | contig 11404 bp, 8 predicted proteins | sample 2228371 | NCBI WGS metagenome assembly FWPV01 (sample SAMEA103939776, study PRJEB20133) | metagenome | reverse complement strand
AAGATTTGCAACTTGGCCTGGAATGTGTCGCTGAAGCCGAAGATGAGCGAGGCTCCGAACGCGCCAAAGGGGTTCCATTTGCCAAAGATGAGCGCTGCCAGCCCGATGAACCCCTTGCCCGCCGTCATCAGCTCGTCAAAGCGCGGCACCGATCCCAGCACGAGGAAAGCCCCTCCCAGCCCGGCTACCGCGCCCCCCAGGAGCACGTTGATGTAGCGCACGCGATAGACGTCGATGCCCAACGTGTCTGCCGCGCGCGGGTGTTCGCCCACGGCGCGCGTGCGCAGGCCCCATGGCGTGTAGTAGAGCATAACGTGTACTATGACCACCAACACCAACATCATGTAAACGATGATGTTCGTCTCGAAAAAGATGGGGCCGAGGACAGGGATGCGCGATAAGAGAGGTATCGGCAAGTTGGGGAACTTGCCCGGACTGTTCAACTCCTGATAGACCTCCAGAAAGCGCGCGCTGATAAAGCTGGTGCTGCCGATGGCCAGAATGTTGATAGCCGTGCCCGCGATGATCTGGTTTACCCGAAAGCGGATGGCCAGCACCCCCAGCAGCAAACCCAGCAAGCCGCTCATCAACACAGAGGCGATCAGCCCAACCCACAGACTTTTGGAGACGCTGCCCACCAATGCCGCAAAGCAGGCGGCAGTGAGCATCATCCCCTCAATGGCGATGTTGACCACGCCCGACCTCTCACACAGCACCCCACTCAGCGCCGCCAGGGCGATGGGCGTGGCGCGTTGCAGCGCCGTCTCCAGGATGCCGATCAGGTTCAACCCCCTGCCCTGCGCAGCCCACGCCAAGAAAGAAGTCACCAGGAAAAGCGACACGATGCCCAACACGAGCCCCTCGCCCCGCCCAAAACCGCGCGCCAATTGATAAAAGCCGAGCAGCACCGAGAGCGCTGCCATGACGTACAGACTGGGCATCACCGGCAGAGTTAGGTCGGGAATGGATACGGCAGCGCTGTCGCGCCCTGGGTTCATGCCGAAGGTGGCCGTCAGGCCGGCCTCCGAGGTGCGCACAAAGAGCGCGTAGATGGCAACGCCCACCAACACCAATAGGGCACCCAACCTACGGCTGCGTCGTATCGCTGCAGGGTCAACGATATGGATCGCAGTCATCAAAAGACACCTTTCTGTCGCGGTTTTCTCAGAAACGGCGCGTCATATTCCAGCGTTGCTCGAACATCGGTATGACCTCATTGAGCAGCTGCGAATAGCCTATAACAAGCGGATGACCTGGATACCGCGCGCTCTTGAGTTCATCCCAGACGACCAAATGGATATTGTACTGACCACAAATCTCCTGCACATGACCCTGGGAAATGTCCTCATCGGCTGTGACTAGGTAAACATTGGGCGAACGGAGATTGAAAAGCTCTTCAGCAACCTCTCTCCATCTCTCCCTGAGGGTCCGCTTCGCCGATATGACCAGAGCTACGTTCCGGTTGCTGGCAAAAACGCGATCGCTGGGTACCATGAAGTCGGTGCGGGTCTGGCGCGACACTTTCTGGTAGGGGATCCCCGCATGCTCGAGCAACTTGCCAAACTCAAGCTCGAAATCTTTGCCACCTCTTGCCTTGCGGGACTGGCTGATACTCAGGAACATCTCGCGGAGCAGAGGGTAGAGGTCGGCGAATAGGACTCTGAAAGCGGCCTGCAAACCCTCTCGCAAAGTGGGCGCGCATTTTGCCGCTTCTTCGGCTGCAGTAAATGCATCCTGACGCTGCGCAATGATCTCGTCAGGGATGCCGTGGGCATAGGCGTCGTTCTCAAATCGCTCCAGCACGACAAGGGTGTGCTCAAAGACTTGGCGGAGCCGACAATTGAAATACTTTCGAACCTCTTCTGCATGCGGATTACCTGGCTGGTAGCCAAGCTCCTGGAACGACATTTCTACGACGGCCTCGGAACTGGGCAACCTGCCCTCCCTGATGCGTCTCATCGTGGCAGCAATTGGCTTGCGCAGCGTCATGTCTCTCCCTGTCAGGGCTTGCGAAAGTCCAGAAGATACTCGAACGTAACCCCCATCGTGATATAGTTATTAGGCCACCCAAATATGCCGACCTTGTTCACGATGTTCGTCCTATCCCAGATGATGATATTCCGAAGCTCATATCCTACACGCCTCAAGGCCTCGATCACCACGATGTGAAGCGTTATGCGCTCATCTTCCCACCACATGTCAGGAACATTGATTACGCAGTGCGCCTTGCTGCGCAAAAGCGGCAGCAGTCCCTGAAAGATCTCGCTCATCGCGGCCCCATATTCCTCCTCTGAAAGCGTGCCCAGGTCCCTTGAATCCTGCGAGTATTGCTCTATGCGATTATATTGATGGTTCTTTCTCATGTCCCCGCGACGGCTCTTGTTTTTCCGCGGGCGGTTCAAGAGATTAGCATATGGGGGAGAGGTAACAATCAGGCTGACTGTGTCGGGATGAACATAACTCGGTATATTTCTCGCGTCGTCACAGATCGCGATCTGCTTGGTAGCGGAAAGTAGTTGGAGCTGGGTCAAGCGGCTGTTGGCGAGCTCGATGTACTCGGGGTTCAAGTCGAACCCTAGGGCGTTTCGACCGAGATCACGCGCGGCCACCAGAGTAGTGCCCGCCCCGACGAATGGATCGAGCACAAGCTCGCCTTGATGAGTTAATAACTCGATTAACTTGGCAGCCAATGCGATCGGGTAGGTGGCCGGATGCTGGTTTTTATCTCGAATATCGCGCCCTTCGTAGTTGAACTGCCAGACGCCCAATTGCGCCTTGAGCCAAGATTTAGCATCTATACAGCTAATATGATTCGCCGGGCAATTGCACGTTCGCTGATAGCCTATCTCAATTAGCTTCGTGTCGGCCTTTTGTTCGGTTTGCTGCATGTTGACCTCCCGCCAGGACGAGCACATGATACACGCGAACGAATGTTCTGTCAAAGCGCTGCGATGTGTTTGGAAGCCGTTAAATTCTCTCGTCATTATCGGATCACGCATGTGGCTCGCCCGCTTGGGGCGTGCGTATGCGATAAAGCACGCGCACGATTTCCGGCGCGGCCACAAAGATGATCACCATCGCCTGCAAGATCGAGATGATGTCAATGGGGATGCCCGCCACCGACTGCATGCGCGTCGCGCCCGCGCGCAGCGTGCCAAAGAGCAGCGCGGCCAACACGACCCCCGACGGATGGCTGCGCCCCAAAAGCGCCAAGGCAATCGAGTCGAAACCATAACCCGCCGAAAAAGCATTGGGCATGTAGCGGATCAGCCCCATAATCTCGATGGCCGCGGCCAGCCCGGCCAGCCCGCCGCTGAGCGACATCGCCAGGACGATGTTCTTGGTGAGATGGATGCCCGCGTAGCGCGCTGCGCGCGGGTTGGCTCCCACCGTGCGCAATTCAAAGCCGATGGTGGTTTTGAAAAGCAACCAGTACACCAGCGCAGCACACCCCAGGGCGATGAAAAAGCCGGAATGAAAGCGGATCGGATCCGGAAACCAGGCTGGCAACATGGCACTGGGCTGGATCTCCGGCGAGATGGGGCGAAAGCCGCCCGGCCGCTTCATGGGGCCGTTGAGCAGCCAATCGCTCAAGGCAAAGGCGATATAGTTCATCATGATCGTGTTGATCACCTCGTGCGCGCCCGTCGTCGCCTTCAGCAGCCCCGGGATCGCCGCCCATAGCCCCCCGCCCACGATCCCTGCCAGCATGGTCAAGGGCAAGTGTATCACGGCCGGCAGCCCCTTTAGGCTGTAGCCCACGAATACGGCACAAAGTCCTCCCGCGAAATATTGTCCCTCGGCGCCGATGTTGAATAGCCCTGCGCGAAAGCTGAGCGCCACCGCCAAACCGACCAAAATATAAGGCACCGTCGTGACCAGGCTCTCGCTCAGCGGGTAGAACGCCCGCACCAAAAGCGACGCATCCCCCTCTATCCAGGCTATCAAAGCGGAGACCATCTCGACAGGGTTGCCGATAGATCCTTCGAACATCGAAGCATAGGTGAGGTAAACGGCGTGTACGGCGGCCCCTAGCCCTTCCCAAGGGTTCTCAAGGAAGAGGCTGATCACCTCAATATCCGTCAGAACGATGAAGAACCCACTGAAAATCAGCGCAGTGAAGATGGCCAGCAGGGGTATGCCCAGCGATTGAATGATCGCCATGCGCCGACGGGGCGCTTGGCCGTTCGGGGCGCTCGGCTCCCTCGCAAAAGGCATGCCACCGGTACTTTTCGCGTTGTTCAACACATCCCCCTTTTCGGCCATGCTGGCTAGCCGCTACAGCGGGCATTCGATGCCTGCCATGAGCAGGCCCAACTGCTCGCGCGTCACGCGATTGGTCTCGATAATCGCCATGATGCGACCTTTACACATTACGGCGATGCGGTCGGAGAGGCTCATCACCTCATCTAGCTCGGACGAGACAAACAAAACTCCCGCTCCCTCATCGCGCTTGGCAATGATGCGCCGATGGATGTATTCGACCGACCCCACATCCAGGCCGCGCGTGGGCTGTGAGGCGATGAGCAGCTTGATAGGGCGGCTGAACTCGCGCGCGACGATCACTTTTTGCTGGTTTCCTCCCGAGAGGTTGGCTACGGGAGTATTAACCGAGGGGGTGCGCACGTCGAATTCGCGCACCAACGCCACGGCGTTATCGAGGATGGCCTTTTCCTGCAGGGCGACGCCACGCGCGTTGGGCGCGAGGTAATAGGTATTGAGCACCAAGTTGTCCGCCACGGGGAAACTCAACACCAGCCCATCGCGCTGGCGATCCTCCGGCACGTGCGCCACGCCGCGCTCGAGGATTTCCCGGGGCGAGGCCCCCGCAACATTGACGCCGTCAATGCGGATTTCGCCTCCGGCCACGGGGCGCAGCCCGGTGAGCGCTTCGACCAGCTCTGTCTGCCCGTTGCCTTGCACGCCGGCAATGCCCAAGATCTCCCCTGCCCGCACCTGAAACGACACGCCGTCCACGGCCAGGTTGTGCCGGTGGTCGAGCACGCGCAGGTCGCGCACGTCCAGCACCGGCTCGGCCGGCTTGGCTTCAGATTTCTGGACGTCCAGCTCCACCTCGCGTCCCACCATCATGGAGGCTAGCATAGCTTCGCTGGCCTGGGCGGGCGTGGTAGTGCCCACCACGCGCCCGCGTCGTAGCACCATGATACGATCAGCCAGGGCGAGCACCTCTTTCAGTTTGTGGGTGATGAAAATGACCGATTTGCCGCGCGCAACGAGGACGCGGATGATCTTGAAAAGCTCGTCCACCTCCTGCGGGGTGAGCACGGCGGTGGGCTCGTCGAGGATGAACACGTCGGCGTTGCGATATAACACCTTGATGATCTCCACGCGCTGCTGCACGCCCACCGGCAGGCTGCTGACCAGCGCGTCAGGGTCCACCTGCAGCCCATATGTGGAGGAAATCTCACGGATGCGCGCGGCGACCTTCCTGCGATCCAGGAAGATGCCGTTGGTTACCGATTCGTCGCCCAGCATAACATTCTCGGTCACGGTCAACGGCGGAACGAGCATAAAGTGCTGATGAACCATGCCGATGCCCTGCCTTATGGCGTCGCTGGGGCTGTGGATGGCCGTCTCTTGCCCGCGGATGATGATTTGTCCCTCATCGGGGGCATAGAGGCCGTAAAGGATGTTCATGAGCGTGGTTTTGCCGGCCCCGTTCTCGCCCAAGAGCGCCAAGATCTCGCCCTGGTTCAGGGTAAGGTCTATATGGTCGTTGGCTATCACGCCTGGGAAGGACTTGCAGATGCCACGTAGTTCGAGAATAGGCGGCATGGCGCGCTCCGTAGCAAGTGTGAGAATGCCCCAAGATGGGGCATTCTCGTAGATAAACGAATGTGCCGGTGCGCTTTCTATTTGGCCACGGGCCAGCCGGTCTTGACCTTGCCCGCGATGATATCCTCGCGGAGCTGTTTCAGTTCGTCTTTGAGAGACTGAGGCACCTGGTTTTCGAAATCATGGAACGGCGCGAGGCCAACGCCGTTGTTCGCCAGCGTGCCGACGTACGTGCCGCCCTTGAACGTGCCATCCTTGACCTGCTTGATGACATCGTATACGGCCACGTCCATATTCTTGAGCACAGAGGTCAACAGAACGCTCTTGTAATCGGGCGCACTGATGTACATGTCGGTATCCACGCCGATCATCATGCGCTTGCGCTCTTTGACCGCCGCTGCTGTGCCCAGGCCTACCGGGCCGGCCACGGGCATGATGATATCCGCGCCCTCGTCCATCAGGCTCTCGCCCGCACGCCGACCGTCATCGGTGGATTCAAAGTTGCCCACGTAGAACTTGAGGCCGAGCGTCTCGACTTTGGTGTTGTGCTTCTGGTTATAGTACTTGACGCCCTCGGCAAAGCCTACCATGAAGATCGTCACAGGCGGGATCTCGATGCCGCCGAACGTGCCCACCTTGCCGGTCTTGGTCATGCCTGCCGCCAGATAGCCCGCCAAGAAGGCGGCCTGGTCGGTGGCAAAGGTCAGGCCGACTACGTTGGGGATCGGCGGATCATAGGCATAGTCCACGATGGCGAACTTGGCATTGGGGTTCGCCTTGGCGGCCTTCTCGGTATCCTCGCCCAGCAAAAAGCCTACGGTCACGATCAGATCGTACTTTTGCTGGATGAACTCGTTGATGTTCTTAGCATAGTCCGTCTGCTGTTTGGACTCCAGGTACTTGCCTTGCACGCCAAGTTCCTTCATGGCCCGTTCGACGCCCTTCCAGGCGGTGGCATTGAAGGTTTTATCATCAATGCCGCCCATATCGGTCACCTGGCCCACCTTGAGGCCCTTGGCCGCCTGCTGAGCCTTGGGCGCACACCCACTGATCAACAACGCGACTACGACCACCAGACTGAACGTAGCCAAGACAATGTGACGCATTTTCACCCCTCCTCATGTGATGAATTGAACGCTGCCGAACTCTACACACCTACTCGGCATTATAGCCTATCTGCGAGTCTGCGCAAGGCGAATGCAGGCTCGAAATCACCGCCTTATTAGCTTAACTTGTATACACTCCTTGCCGTCCCGCTCAGGCACATTTCCAGATCGCGGTCGTTGAGTTTCAGCGTGTAAAATTTGGCCAGCTCGATGGAGATGTTGGCAGGATGGTCCGACCCGAACATGATGCGTCCCGTCCCCAGCTTGGCGATGGCCTCGCGCAAGAACATGTAGGGCGCCCAGGTCGTCTCCAAGTAGATGTTGGGGCAGGCGAGCGCCGCCGTCATGGCCTCATTGCCGCCGCCGTTGGCCCCCGCATGGACGAGGACGAGGGGCAAGTTGGGATGAGCCTTGGCTACGGGTATGGCGCCCAAGGGCGTTGTGAAGGCGCTGCCCGGGCCGGTATGGATCATCACCGGCACGCCCAGCTCCTCGGCCACGTTGTACACCTTTTGAGCCGAGCGGCTGTTGATCCCCACGGCATGGCCTAGGGTTTGAATCTTGAGCCCCACGAACCCCAGCTCGCGCACGCAGCGCGTAACCTCGCGGCGATACAGTTCCTCGGGCAGGTGGGGGTTGGGGTTGGCCATGCCCACGGCGCGGCCCGGGTGCGCGGCGATGAAACGCGCGATGTCATCGTGTTGCTTTTGTACCGGCTCGTAGAACACTTCCGTGCCCGGCTGGATGATGGAAAGGTCTACCCGGTTCTCTTCGATGCCCCGCAGCAGGCTGGCCTCGTCGAAATTGCCGTCGAAAACCCAATCCGGCCCCAAATGGACATGCACATCAACGATCATGTTGCTCCTCTGCGATGAAAATGTCTCGATGCTCGAGGCGTATGGCCTCGGCCTCTGCTCGGGTCAATGGCCCTCGCCCTAGCGCGCCGCCTCGGCCAGCCGCCGGTAGCGCTCCAGCTTCAGCCGCAGGCCCTCTTTCTCCAGCACCTCGCGATTGACCACGTTAGGTGGAACCTCGCCCCGCGACACCTTGATCATGCCCTGCATGTCGGCGCGCCCCAGGCTGCTCACCAGTTGGTCCGTCCAAACCAGCCGGTGCGAGGTGACGATCACGTTCTCGAAAGTGAACAGCGCGTGGTCGGGCGGCAACGGCTCGGGATCGGTCACGTCCAAGCCCGCCCCGGCCAACCGACCTTCGCGCAGCGCCTGCACGAGCGCCTCCGTGTCCACGATCCCCCCGCGCGCCGTGTTGATCAAATAGGCCGTCGGCTTCATGAGGGCGATCTGTTTGGCGCCGATCAGCTTGCGCGTGCTGGGCTGCAGGGGGCAGTTAATGCAAAGGAAATCCGCCTCGCCAAGCAGCGTGTCCAAGTCCACCAGCGTCACGCCCAAGGCGGCCACGTCTTCCGGTCGCACATACGGATCGCTCGCCAGGTGCCTCATCTCGAATGGGGCGGCCAGGCGAAACATCTCGCGTGCGATGTTGCCGCATCCCACGGAAGCGAGCGTCCTACCCACCAGGCCCGTGCCGATCATCTGGCGTGCCCGCTCGGCATCGCCCCGACGCGTGTACTCGTGGCGAGGGAACATGCGCAGGCTGAGCGCCAGGATCAGCCCGATGATCGCGGACGCGACGGGGCGGCGCACGCCCTCTGGCGTGATGAAGAGCATCACGTTGGCATCGGTGCATGCCTGGGTGTCCACATTGTCATACCCCACGCCGAAACGGCCCAGCACGGTCAGGCGCTCGACGCCTGCAAAGGTTGCCCGACCGTAGCGCCCGCCCAAAGCTATGATCCCGTCATAGTCGCGGATCTGGTCGGACGTGACCTCGGGCTGATTGGGCGTAAAGAACTCGTACTCGATCCTCGGGTCGGCGTCCAGCAGACCCAACCCGATATCGCCGATGCCGACCTTGCCCTCGGCATTGAGAAAGTCGCTGGTGATGCCCACGCGGAACTTGTCAGCCATGGTTTGCCCTCCTCTTTACGGCAATGTATCATCAAACGCCGCCGTGGTCAAGGCCGCGCCACGATGCATTTGCCTTCTGTGCGTGTCTCGGATAGACTCACAGGGTAATCGCATGGGGCGAGATCGTCCATCAAATGGGATCAGCCCCATGTCCCGGCCGGCCTTGGCCGGCACGAACTCAGCCAGGCGCTCTGAGCGCCCGGCCCGGTTGGAGGAATGAAATGGCGAATCCTTTACTGCACGGCAGGCCCGAGCCGCAGACCCACACCCGCCCCACGCGCCTGACGCGCATCTTGTTCGGCGCGCCTTACTATCCCGAACACTGGGACCCCAGCCTGTGGCCGCGCGACGCCCAATGGATGGCCGAGGCGCATTTCAACGTCGTGCGCATGGCCGAGTTCGCGTGGGACCGCATGGAGCCGGAGGAGGGGCGCTATGATTTTTCGCTCTTTCGCGAGGTGATCGCGCTCCTCGGCCAGCACGGCATCCGCACCATCCTCTGCACGCCCACTGCCACCCCACCGCGCTGGCTGACGCGCGCCCATCCGGAGGTGTTGCGCGTCCTGCCGGACGGTCGCCCCTGCACGCATGGCTCGCGCCAACATGCCTGCTACGCGGGCGAGCTCTATCGCGAGTACAGCCGCCGTATCACCCGCGCCATGGCCGAGGCCTTTGCACGGGATCCCAACGTCGTCGGCTGGCAGACGGACAACGAGATTAACTGCGGCTTTTGCGAGTGCACTTGTCCAAACTGCCAGGTTGAATACCGTCGCTTCCTGCGCGCCAAATATGGGGACATTGCGGCCCTCAATCGCGCCTGGGGCACGGCCTTTTGGGCGCAGACTTATTGCGATTTCGACGAGATTGACCTGCCTTATGAACTACGTCCTCAGGTCGAGAACCCCTCCGCCAAGTTGGATTATTACCGCTATCTGTCGCACATCGCCGTGCGCTTTCAGCGCGAGCAGGTGCAGATCCTTCGCGCCGTCAACCCCGATTGGTTCGTGATGCACAACGGCACATTCGAGCATCTCGACTATTATGAGTTCAGCAAGGACCTCGATTTTTTGGGCTTTGACAATTATCCCGGCTTTACCTTTACCCACGCGCCCGGCCGCGCCGAGGGCGCAGCGCACATCGCCGCCCGCCTGGATATGGCGCGCAGCTATGCGGGCAACATTATCATCCCAGAGCAGCAAAGCGGCCCGGGCGGCCAAAAAACCTATCTGCACGACACGCCCCGGCCGGGCGAGATGCGCCTGTGGAGCTACCAATCGTTGGCGCACGGCGCGGATGGCATCATGCACTTTCGCTGGCGAACCTGCCGCTTTGGCGCGGAAGAGTATTGGTGTGGCATCCTCGATCACGACAGCACCCCCCGCCGGCGCTACGAGGAGGCCCAACAAGAGGGCCGCGAGTTTGCCGCGTTGAGCGACAGATTGCTGGGCACGCACGTGCACGTGGACATCGGCATCCTGCACAGCCCAGAGCAGGACGACGCGCACAAAGCCCTGCCGCATGGTTTGCCCATCCCTTCGCAAGCGGGCGAGCATCTGCACCGCACCTTTTGGGAGCGCAAGTATGCCGTAGGCTATGTGAACCCGGCGGATCGTTTCGACGGGCTGAAGCTCCTGGTGTGGCCTCATTGGGTGATGTGCGACGAGGCCCTGGCGCGTAAGCTGGAGGATTACGTGCGAAAGGGGGGCACGCTCCTCATCGGTGGGCGCAGCGCCATCAAGACGATGGATAACACCGTCATCGCCCAGACGCCCCCCGGCCTACTGGCCGACTTGGCAGGCGTTACGGTAGAGGAATACGGCATGCGCGCGGAGCGCTATTTCCGTTTGTATCTTGCCAAGGCGCCCGTTCCTCCGGAGCCTCCGACCGAGAAGCCAACCGCGCTCTCTACGCTGCTGTGGCCTCGGACGAGGGCCAGCGAGGTCTATCCCGCGCTCTGGTATGAGGTGCTGCATCCCACGACGGCCCAAGTGTTGGGCACCTGGCACCGGGGGCACATCGAGGGGCAGCCCGCCGTGACGGTCAACGCCGTGGGGCAGGGTAAAGTGCTCTACGTGGGCACCTACCTGGCGCGCGAGACGGCAGAGTGGATCGCGCAACTTGCGGTGGAGCAGGCGGGCTTGTCGCCGTTGCCGGTCGTCGCGCCGCCTGTGGTGGAGGCCACGCTGAGAACTGATGGTGAACGTCGACTCTTGTTTTTGCTCAATCACGACGACGCGCCGCACACCGCGCGCAGGCTGCCCGCCGGCACCGAGCTGTTGCGGGGCGCGCACGTCGAGGGTGAGTTGTTTCTGTCGCCTTACGAGGTGGCCATTGTGGAACTGGATTGAGGTTCGATGGAACGTCTGATCCTTGCGCCGTGTACGACTTGGGCCCTCGTCTTATCGCCGGCCTTTCCCCCCGAAGTGATATGGCCGAGACAAAGGGGGCAGCACACCCCTCACTTACTGTGGGTTAGGGTGGGGGGTAAATCGGGTTGGCATGGATCATCATTCC
>FWPV01014718.1_pt1 | contig 11406 bp, 10 predicted proteins | sample 2228371 | NCBI WGS metagenome assembly FWPV01 (sample SAMEA103939776, study PRJEB20133) | metagenome | reverse complement strand
CGAAAAAGCATGGGTCATGGAGCGTGACTCGAGACCCGTTCTGAGGCGCCCGCAATCGTAACAGCTCAACATAGGGCCGGACATTGAAAGCGGCGCCCACGTACTTGGGATACAAGACCTTGAAGGCATAGGTTGTATGGGGATCTATGGTGATGAGGGTGCGCACGCCTGCCTTTTGGAGTTCGCCGGCCACAAACCGAGCATGCGCCTCGAAGGCCTCCTGATCACCCAAATCATAGAGCAGAATCCCGCTATAGAAGTCCAATTCCGAACGATAGGCAAACCGAATGCCTGAGTGCTGAAGCAGTGTCACCACATCTTTGAGGATTCGGTTGTAAGGGGCCTGTTCCTTGGAAGGGACCATGAAAAGAGACCCCAACTGCACCAGCTTTTTAGGGATCCAGTTACCGTAACCGATGAAAGGCGCCCAACGCGTGTCTTCCAGCCTTTCAAGCTGTCCGGTGATCCTTTCAATAAACGGGACCGACTGCACCATGAGGCCGGTCACCAGCAAGGTGTCACCGTTTCGAGGCAGTCCGAGTCCTCTCCACCAACGGTTGATGACCCACGAAAACGCCCCGAAAGGGTTCCGCGTGGCTCGAACGTTCCCCGCAATCAGGTCAATGATGGCTTTAGGATGATACATGAGTGCGACTCCTCCAGGTCTGCAGCACGTAGCGCCGCAGCGCGAGAATGACTTCCCCAGGGTCGGCCTCTCGAGGACATGTCTGTGTGCACATGCCGCAATGAAGACAGCGCCACAGTTCCGTACTCGATGCCAGAAGGCGGTCCACAGCCCCGATCTGGGCGTAGCGAATCACCCGTCGAGGAAAGTGCTCGTCCAGGAGAGGACAGATGGCGGCGCAGGTGCCGCAATGGAAACACTCTAACGTCTTGGGAGCTCCAAAACGCTCCAACACTTCGGAAAAAGAAAGATCCACGAGAGCCATTGTCGGCCTCCGTCGTTCCCCCTTCTCAGAGGGCTGCACAGGTTAGGATACGTCGGGTTCCCCAATTCCAGAAAAAGATTTGTTTACAAGGACATACGTGTAGTAAGCGCCTCGCTTGGCACCTTCCCCGACCATGCCGTACTTTTTGAGCGTTGCCATCCACCAGAGGGCTTCCTGCGCGGAAAGGCCGATGGCTTCGGCGATCTCAGGCACCGTTTTGGGGCCTTCGCCAAGGGCTTTCAGTATCGAAGCGATGATTTTCTTTTGCATCTTCACTTCCGCGGCCACTTTCTGGACGGTGTTCCGACGGAGTTGGCGAAGATGCTTGAGGATTTCTTTTTGCTGGATTCTGCTCGGGGAGTGCTCTATCACGGCATCCATTTCTCTCTCCTTTTTCGGCCGAGTCTCGCGAATAGGCTGCTAAGCCGCTTCGTCGGCGGCGATGGCTTCCACCATGGCTTCGTACTGGGCCAAGGTGGATCCCTTGAGCTGCACAGCGCCGTGGGGACAGACGGCCACACACGCTCCACATCCCTGACACAGGGCGGAGACCACCTCAGCTCTACGAACCGTTCGACCTTCCTTTTCCGTTCCCACCCAGCGAATAGCCCCTTCCCGAAGACATGCTTCCAGGCAGGCTCCTGTCCCCTCGCATTTTTCCGGATCCACCTCCGCCACAAAGGGATCCAGGGTGACAAAGCCCTTGGCGAGAAGCACCGCCGCTTTGGATGCCGCCGCCGATGCGGCGTTGCAGGATTCGGCGATGTCCATGGGAGCTTGGCAGGTGCCGGCGAGTAAAAGTCCCGTCGTGGCCAGTTCCACAGGGCGTAGTTTGGGATGCACTTCCAGAAGAAAACCATCAGCACCGACGGGTAACTTCATGAGATGCACAAGATCCTGAATGTTCGATGGTTCCATGCCCACAGCCAAGACCACCAGATCCACCGGCACCTGCACCTCTTCGTCAAAGGTCAGCGTGTCCTGAACACGCACCTGAAGCGGATAACCACCCGGACCTCGATACGGTTCCACCGTGGGCGGGTTTTCCGCGGTAAATCGGAAGAACAACACCTTGTGTTGGGCCGCTTTGTGGTAGATTTCCTCCTGCCCTCTTCCGTACGTTCGAATGTCTCGGTAGAAGTCAAAGACTCGGGTTTCCGGAAACCGTTCCCGCACCTGGGTCGCAGCGAACAGAGCGGCCGAACAGCATGTTCTGGAACAGTACTCGTTAAGGCGTCCGGAGTCCCCTTCTTCGTGAATGCCTGGAATTTGGCGGCTGCCTACACAGTGAATCATGGCCAGGCTGCGAACAGGGCGGCCGTTGACCGTGAGAAGTGAACCCGGCGAGGAGGTGTCGCGAAGGATTTCAATCAGTTGCGCCAAAGTGATCACCTCGCCGAAGGTCCCGTAGCCGTACTCCCCGTTTTTCGGGACGTAAGGTTTGAAGCCTGTGGCGAGGACGACGGCGCCGGTTTCGACGCGAAAGGTGTGCCGGCTCGATGGTACGGGAGCGATCAAAGCTCCGTGAGACGGCACGAACACAGGATCGTTTCCCGTGAGCGCCTCTTGAGCGAGTCGAAGCGGCTCGTCAGAGAAATCCGAAGGAGGAGCCGTTTCCAGATCCAGGGAAAAGTTCCCCACGTAGCCTTCGAACCCGACGACCTGCGTGCATGGATGAAAGGCGATGGAAGGATGCTCCATGATCCGTCGAGCCAGCGTGAGGACCAGATTCGAAGCCGGTTCGCCTGTGGGTGCCACACGGTCCAAGGCCGCCGCACGACCCCCGACCCAGGGCGTTTTTTCGATGAGTGCCACGGCAAAGCCTCGATCCGCCAGATCGAGAGCGGCCCGCATTCCCGCGACGCCGGCGCCGATCACCGTGGTGTGCGGCTGCGCTTCGACACGCAAGGGTTCCAGGGGTTCAAGGAGGCGCGCTTTCGCCACCGCCGCCGCGATCAGTTTCAGGGCCTTGTGCGTGGCCGGATCCCCATGGTGGACCCAACTGACCTGCTCCCGAATGTTGGCATGTTCGTAGAGGTACGGATTGATCTCGGCACGCTGCAAGACACGCCGAAAGGTCATCTCATGGAGGCTTGGGGAACAGGAGGCCACCACGACGCGGTCCACGATACCCTCGCGCAGATCTTCCAAGATCAATTCCTGGCCTGGATCAGAGCACATGAACATGTTGCGACGCACAACCGCTACACCAGGAATGTACGTCGCTTGTTCCGCCAGAGCCTCCACATCCACATGATCGGAGATATTGCCGCCGCAATGGCAAATGTAGACGCCGACCCGTGGTGATTCGGTATTCTTCGAGGATTCTTGTCCCTGAGATTTCATGGGAGCTCTCCTTTGAAGAGGATCATGCCGCGCTCGAGGCGGCTTTCTTGCGCTGCGCCAAGTAGCAGGCTGCACGAGCGGCGGCGGCGCTCGATTCTGCGATGCTGTCCACAATATCTTTAGGTCCCAAGGCGGCTCCGGCTGCAAAAATACCCTCCACGCCGGTATAAGACGGGGCGAGCCTTCCATGCGGACTCAAGAGGAACCCATCGGATCCCGTCTCCAAAGGGGCTCGACCTGTGGGGTTCCAGCCGGGAAGTTTGCCAAGGGATAACACCACAAGATCGTGGGAGGCCGTGGTCACCCCTTCTCCGGATTGATCTTCGTAGCGGACCGCGACGGATCCGTTTTCCCCCGGTTCGATCAGGGCGACTTTGGCTTTGACAAAGCGAATGCCCATGGCCTGAGCGTTCTGATAGAACTGCTCGTAATTCTTCCCAAAGGCTCGAATGTCCATGTAGTAGATGGTGATATCGGCCAAGGGAAGAGCCCCTGACAACAGCATGGCCTGCTTGATGGCGTACATGCAACAGACCCGGGAGCAGTAAGGCACTCCCATGCTCTTGTCTCGAGACCCGGCACACTGAACAAAGGCGATGGAGTCGGGTTCCATACCGTCGGAAGGCCGGAGCACGCGGTTGTACGGTCCGTGAGGCGCCAGAAGACGTTCCATTTGCAGGGCCGTTATCACATTGGGTATGGTTCCGTTGCCGTACTGAGGTTTGTCTTCCACGGGCATGATGGAAAAACCTGTGGCGACGATGGCGGTGAGCGCCTCGATGACGAGGGTTTGGGGTTCCTCATCGTAGCGGACGGCATCCTTGGGACAGACCGTGGCGCAGGTGCCGCACAGTATACAGTGGTCTGGATCCAAAACGGCGATTTGCGGCACGGCATTGGAAAAAGGAACGCAAATGGCTTTTCGAGCCGCAAAGCCACCTTGATCCGGGTCGGGCACATACACCGGGCAGTGGTACTCACACTGGCGACACCCGATGCACCGTCTCTCATCCACAAACCGCGGCTTTTTCAGCACCTTCGCTTGAATCGTTCCCGACGCATTCCGCTGCAAGGACTGCAGTTCACAGGAGGTGTAGAGCGTGATGTTCTCGTGATGCGCCGCGGCGGCCATCTTGGGTGTGGTGATACAACTGGCGCAGTCCAGCGTTGGAAAAACCTTGGAGAGGCGAATCATGGTGCCGCCGATGGAGGCGTCTTTTTCCACCACGACCACCGAATACCCTTGATCCGCCAAGTCTAAGGCCGCCTGCAGGCCGGCAATGCCGCCTCCCACGACCAACGCATCAAAGCGCAGAGTTTCTTGCGATGCCATGGTCCACCTCTTTTTTCAGGCCGACGCGGCCTTGGGGCCGGGCTCGACGAGGGTGTTCGCGGAGCGCTCCTGCCCCGGAGGACCCAGGTCCCGAACAAGAGCGTTCATTTGGTTGACTTCGTTAAGAAAGGCTCGAGTGCACACGGTACAGATGGAGGTGAGCCTCAGGCGGCGAATGTCGAGGCCTCGCTGTTTCATGAGTTGGTAGACGCGGTCGATGCGCTTTGCCAAGGCTTCATAGGCTCCTTCATAGGGGCATTCCACCCCGCAGCTCATGACGATGATGCCGGCGATGCCTTTCTCGAAGCAGTCCAGATAAAACTTTTCGGGAAACATCACCGGAGATCTCTCCTTGAGCACGTAGGTATTGGCCGGATAGCTCATGTGCGCCTGCCCGACGGCGTCCGCCCCGGGATAGGCGCAGCTTTCCGTTGCCAGAATCAGGATCTTGCCGGAAGAAGGCAATGTCTCCATGGGCTTTTCCTTGTTTACTTCTTGCGCGTAACGAAGATGCGGTCATAACCGTCGGCGCTCACATAACCCAGGTACTCATGGCCCACCTTCTTCGCCCACACCGGAATGTCGTTCTTGGTGCCTGGATCGTTGGAAAGGATTTCCAAAACGTCTCCGACCTTGACTTTCCCAATGGCCTTTTTGGCTTCCAAAAGAGGCCCCGGGCAGGCGCTTCCTCGGGCATCCACCACCGAAGCCGGTTGAATCTTGTGAAGATCTGTGCTGGACATGGGATGACTCCTTTCCTGTGTTTTTAATGTTTGCCCTGTCAAAACGGTGCTCTCACACCGCACTCGACCTTAGGGCAAACACTGTGCCAGGAACCTTCTCTGCCCCTCGAAGCGGCCTGATCCAAGCCGAGGACAAAGGACGTCGGGGCACGGCGTGCCGTGCACCTTCTTCCTGAAGTGGCGTTGCCTGGACTGGCCCATTGTGACTTCCCGGGAAATCTTCCGAGAACGTGTCAAAAGGGCGGATTTTTTTCCCTGGGAGCGCCGGCGTTTCCGCCCGCACAAACAGCGGGCCTGAGGCCCGCGCTCGCAGGGAATAAAACAGTTTCAGGTTTGTTGGGGATAAAGCAATTTCGACCTTGTCTGGGATTAAACAATTTCGGGCTTGTCGGGGCGAGGCGCCGCCTCGCCCCGACCCTGAAATGGCATTGGAAAAAGCTTCTTTGACAAAGCACCTGTTCACAAATGAACGATCGTTAATACAGCATCTTAACGCATGTTAAGAAATTTTAACATTTGAAAAAGGTGGGGAGCGCTTCGAGGGCGCTTCAAAGCAAGTTCTGGCTGATGGAGGCCGCCGAGGCCTTCTTTCGGCAGGCATTTTGCATCAGTAAAAGCGGAAGGGCGTTGGACAGAGACCGGCGTAAGTGTGGTGCGGGTGTGAAGGCCAAGAAGTCGACTTTGACATGAAAGAAAGGAGAGCAGTCATGAAGTTATGTTTTGTGATTTCCATCGGGTTTGAACGGTCGGGCAGTGCGACGCGGGCGATGCAGTTTGCAAGCCTTGCCGCGGCGGACGGTCATCATGTGGAAGTGTTTTTGATCGACGATGCCATTCATTGGGCTCAAATGGGCATGGCGGAAGGTATCCGGTCTTCCACCGGGGAACACATGAAGGATCTGCTGGATACCCTCATCGCCCGCAAAACCCCGATTCACGTCTGCAAGGCCTGTGCGGACAAGCGTCTGGTTTCCCCCGACGATCTCATTGAAGGCGCTGTGATCTCTCCCGCTCCCGTGCTTGTGAAAATGATGGGGGATCCAGAATACAAGGTTTTCACCTTCTAAGTTGCCTTTTCATATGTTTGAGCATCGACGAAGTCAGCCTGTCAGCCGGTTCGTGGAGGGCCCTGGATTGACGCCGGTGTCCTTCCACAGCTGAGGGTTTTCGACAGGGATGTCTTAACCCGTCGTGCCGGAACATCCACAGCGCAGAGCCCCGACCGAAGGCTGTCGCTGGGCTTAGGCTTTGGCCGGAGGCGTCCAGCCATGATTCAGAGAATCCTTGTGGCGTTTCGTTTCTCCAAGGGGGGCATGGCCGCTTTGAAAATGGCAGCTTACTTGGCCAGAGTCCACGGGGCTCGCCTTCATATCTTTCACGCTCTGGATTATCGACTCATGCACCCGCAGACTCCCGATGAACGGATTGTTCAGATGACTCAAGAGGCTGAGAAGCGGTTCGCCGAGGAGTGCAAGGGGCTTCTTCAAGGTGTTTCACATTATGGCTTCAACTGTTGGGAATCGGATCCCGCCGTGGAGGTGGTCAAACTGGCCGAGGAAACACGGGCGGATTTGGTGGTGGTAGGCTGTCACGAGGTGGGGAATCGACCTGGTATTTCTCGCTTGGGAATGGTCGGCCTTACCGTGGCTCAGACGGCCCCATGCCCTGTTTTGATTGTCCCCTGTCTTGAAAAGGGGAAGGAGGCGACGAGGTTATGAATCGGCGCGCGTTTTTAAAGTGGGCGGCCTCAGGAGGCGCCGCGGCGCTGGCTTCTCCGACCATTGCGGCCGGTGCTGCGCGAAAAGTTCCCGACGACCCCTACGGGTGTCTTGTGGATCTGACCCGCTGTGTCGGATGTCGCAAGTGTGAACAGGCTTGTAACAGGGTCAACAACCTACCGCCCCCGTCGACCCCTTTTGACGATTTGGTGGTCTTTGACAGGCATCGTCGTCCCAGCCCGGAAGCCTTCACCGTTGTTAATCGCTACCATACAGGGCGGCTGGATGACCGCCATCAGCTTGTGCCCACCTACGTCAAGGTCCAGTGCATGCACTGCCAGGATCCGGCCTGTGTTTCCGCATGCATTGTGGGGGCGCTCACCAAAAAGGACAACGGCGCGGTCCACTATGATGTTTCCAAATGCATCGGCTGTCGCTACTGCATGGTGGCCTGTCCCTTCCAAATCCCCCAGTACGAATACACCGACCCGATCACACCTCGAGTGCGCAAATGCACCTTTTGCTTTGAAAGGATTTCTCAGGAAGGCGGCCTTCCTGGATGTGCCGCCATATGTCCTGTAGAAGCCATCACCTTCGGAAAACGCAACGTCCTTCTGGACCTGGCCAAGAAGCGGATTCAAGAAAACCCCACCCGGTACATCGACTCCATTTACGGAGCGACGGAAGTGGGGGGCACCTCCTGGCTGTACATCAGTGGTGAACCCTTTGAAAAACTAGGCTTTCTTACGCTTCCTTCCAAACCCATTCCCCAGACGGCGGAAGCCATTCAACACGGTATTTTCAAATACTTTTGGGCTCCTCTCACCCTTTACGGGCTGTTGGGGGCGATCATGTACAGCGTGCGGCCGAAAACGCCGTCCCGCACTTCCGATGACAAGGGGGAGCAGTCATGAGTGGTCGACATGCAGCGGCACCTTTGTCCGTTCCTTTATGGACGCCCGGGGTTTTGGTCCTGATCGCCTTGATGATTCCAGGCTTTGTCTTTATCCTGGCCCGATTTATCGGCGGTCTGGCCGCCGTGACCAATCTGAGCCAGACTTCTCCGTGGGGCATCTGGGTGGCCATTGACGTGGCAACCGGGGTGGCGTTGGCGGCGGGAGGATTCACCACCGCCGCTTTGGCTCATGTTTTCGGGCGTCACGCTTACGAAACCATCACGCGTCCGGCTCTTCTGACGGCCATGCTCGGCTATACCTTTGTGCCCATCGCCTTGATGATCGATATCGGACGGTCTTGGGCCATCTGGCATCCCATCATTTATTGGCAGGGAAATTCCGTCCTTTTTGAAGTGGCCATGTGTGTCGTGGTCTACACCAATGTGCTCTATATCGAATTTCTTCCCATCGTGGCGGAACGCTATAAAAACCGTGTGCGTCTTCCCGGCCCCTTGTCGGTTCTCAACGGGGTTGTTGAAAAATTCCTTCAGGGCGCAGACCGAACGTTGGATCGAGTCATGTGGGTCTTTATTCTGGCGGGAGTGGTCCTTTCCTGCATGCATCAGTCCGGCCTGGGATCCCTTATGCTGATCGCTCCCACCAAACTGCATCCCTTGTGGTACACACCGATTCTTCCGCTTCTGTTTCTGCTTTCAGCCATCGCCGTGGGATTTCCCATGGTGATCTTTGAAAACGTGCTGGCTTCCGTTTCCTTGCCCATTGAAGATGAAACCCCTGTGCTGTCCGCGCTGAGCCGATACACGGTGTTCTTCCTGGGGGTGTACGGCGTTCTGAAAGTGGGGGATATCGTGGTGCGAGGAGTGACCGGGTTTCTTTTTGAAGCCCGTGTGGAGAGTTTTTCTTTCCTGGTCGAAATGCTTGTGGGTGTTTTTCTGCCCTTCTTTTTGCTGCTCAAGCCTTCCGTTCGAAGGTCTCGGCGCGGCCTTTTCGTCAGTGCCTGCCTCATTATCTTTGGTGTGGTGCTGAATCGCCTGAACGTGTTCCTGGTGGGCTTTCAATCTCCGTACGCCGAAAAAGGATACTTTCCATCCATAGGCGAACTGGCCGTGACAACGGCGCTGATTGCCGCCATCATGTTCTTGTATCGCCTGCTGGTGACCTATCTTCCCGTTTTGACGCCTCGAAATCATAGTCACACCATGACGGCCTGCGACGGGACGCCGTTGCAGGAAGGGAGGGCTGCGTCATGAAAAGACGGAAGCCGGCAGACATGAAAACATCCCCGCGCCGAAGAGGTTTTCTTTCCTCTGGGTGGCGTCTTGGTATCTTCGCGGGTTGCCTTTTGCTTTTAGGTGGCCTTTTCCTTTTTGGAAACCTTCAAACACTGATCGGTGCCGAAGCTCCCAAAGGGCCTCCGCCGCCTCCCGAAGCCGTCTTTGAAGACGGCACTCCATGGCGTGCTGTGGATCTGGAAGAGGCGCTCAAGAGAGCCCAAGAAATGGCCCCCTTGGTCAAAGATGTTTTGCGGGAAACCCCTGTGCAGCGGAAGAAGCGTCTTGGCGACGCTTTTCCCAAGTTGTCGGATCTCACCGTGGAATACATGGTCCTGCAGAGCCCGATTCTGGAAGCGGAAGAGAATCTTTTCGGCTACGTTCGGTTTATGCACAAGAAACACGCAGCCATCGTGGAGGATTGCACCGTCTGCCACCATTTTCGACCGGCGGATTCGGCCGCAAAAGAAACCACACGATGTTCCGCCTGCCATCAAAAAGCATTCAATCCTGAGATGCCGGACCGTCCAGGACTGAAGGCGGCCTATCATCAACAATGTATGGGGTGCCATAAGGAACGGAATAAAGGGCCTGTGGGCTGTACGGAATGTCATGCCAAGAAAGTTCCGGATCATGCCACTCTGGTGAAGTTGCCGGCGAATCCGCAACCCTGGGATGTGACCAGGGAATGCCTGAGATGCCATGAAAAGGCGGGTGAGGACATGCTGAAGAGCGCCCACTGGTTGTGGCGAGGCCCGTCACCCTACACGGAAGGACATGAAAAGAATGTCATGTTGGGGAAAGGCACCAACACGGTCAACAACTTCTGCATCGCCCTGGCTTCCAACTGGCCGCGATGCACCAGTTGCCATGCCGGATACGGCTGGAAGGACGCTCATTTCGATTTCACCGACAAAACCCGCATTGATTGCCTGGTATGCCATGATGCCACCGGCACGTACGCCAAGATTCCCACCGGAGCCGGCATGCCTTACAAAGAGCTGGACCTTGTGAAGATCGCTCAGAACATCGGCCGACCCACTCGAAAGAACTGCGGCGATTGTCATTTTTCCGGGGGCGGAGGCGATGCGGTCAAACACGGAGACTTGAACAGCATTCTGTATTACCCTAGCCGCAACTGTGACGTGCACATGGGAGGAATGGATTTTCAATGCGTGGACTGCCATAAGACCCGCGATCATAAAATTTCGGGTCGAAGCACCTCGGTACCCGTCGTGGAAGGAAGCCGTTCCTGTGAATCCTGCCATACAGCGCAACCTCATGCGGATGCAAACAACCTTTTGAGCCACCACCTGAACCGGCACACAGAACATGTAGCGTGTGTCACCTGCCATAGCCCCATCTATGCCAAGTGCAAAGCGACGATTGTTTCCTGGGACTGGTCCAAAGCCGGGAATAAGGAGAGAAAACCGAAAAAAGACAAATACGGCATGCCGGATTATTCCTGGCAAAAGGGAGAATTTGTTTGGAAGGAAAGCGCCAAGCCCGAGTACCACTGGTACAACGGAAAAGTACGCCGCTATGTTCTCGGGGATCGGTTCGAACCCAACGGGACCGTGAAGCTCACGGAACCCGTCGGCGACATAAAGGATCCACAGGCCAAGATCTACGCCTTTAAGGTGATGCGCGGCCGCCAGCCAGCCGATGCGCAGCACAACGTGATTGCCGTGCCGCATCTTTTCGGTGAAGGCGGTTATTGGCAGACCCTAGATTGGCAAAAATCCATTGAAAACGGGATGAAGGCCGCCGGACTGACCTACAGCGGCTCCTTCAAGTGGGTGGATACGGTCATGTATTGGGGCTTGAATCATGAAATCACGCCTAAGGACCGAGCTCTTTCCTGTGTTCAATGCCATCAGAGTTTAAGGCAGGAACCCTACTGCGGCCGATGTCATCAAAACACCGGTGCCGTGGATTTTAAAACTTTGGCCTATCGAGGGATCGACTTTCAGCAGCTTTACTATGCAGGACGAGACACCTTGGAGCTTCTGAATGTCACGGATTACATCGGTTTTCAATCGCTGGGCTACAAAGGGGATCCCATCGTGCACGGCGGACGTTTCAAGAAACTCCCCTTGGGCCCAGGTCCCGCTCTGCCCAAGACTCC
>FWPV01014717.1_pt1 | contig 11406 bp, 10 predicted proteins | sample 2228371 | NCBI WGS metagenome assembly FWPV01 (sample SAMEA103939776, study PRJEB20133) | metagenome | reverse complement strand
GGCGCCGCGGTCGTCGGTTGCCACGCGACGCTCCGAGGCATGGTCCGCGGTTGGCTGCGGGAGCAGCTGCACCGGGCGCCCGTCCTCCACCCCGACCTCCCCTGGTCCCGGCGAGCCCGCGCGGAACCAGGCCAGGCGACACCGGGCGCCGCGGGAGATCGCCGCGGCCGCCTCGTCCTCGGCGTTGCCGACGTGCACCTCCGAGCCCTCCTGGAGCGCGAACACCCGCGCCTTGGCGGCGCCGTAGGCCTCGAACGAGCCGTGCCAGTCCAGGTGGTCGGGGGCGAGGTTCAGGAGCACCGAGACGCGCGGGCGCAGGGCGTGGTGGAAGCGCAGCTGGAACGAGGAGGCCTCGACGGCGAGCGCGTCGTGCCCCTCGCGGGCGGCGACGGCGAAGGGGTGACCGATGTTCCCGCACGCCACGGCGTCGAGCCCGGAGGCGGCGAGCATGGCCGCCACGAGCCGCGTCGTCGTCGTCTTCCCGTTCGTCCCCGTGATCGCCACGTACGGCGCCCGGCAGAGCTCCGCCCCCACGTCGAGCTCGCTCCAGATCTCGACACCCCGCTCGCGGGCCCACGCGAGCACGGGCGAGGCCTCCGGGACGCCGGGGCTCGGCACCACCGCGTCCACGCCCTCCAGGTGCGCCGGCTCGTGCCCCCCGAGGCGCACGTCCACCCCCAGTGCGACGAGCTCCTCGGCCCCGGGGACCTCGGCCCGCGCCTCGCTCACCCGCACCGCGGCCCCCTCCTCCGCGAGGACCCGGGCCACGGCGCGGCCGGCTACGCCGAGCCCGATCACGAGGAAGCGCCGACCCTCGAACGCGCCGCTCACCCGAGCCCACCCCGCGCGATGAAGTCGTAGTAGAACAGCCCGAGCCCCACCGCCACCCAGATCCCCGCGATGATCCAGAACCGCACGATCACCGTGAACTCCGGCCAGCCGGCGAGCTCGAAGTGGTGGTGGATCGGGGACATGCGGAACACGCGACGACCGAAGCCCCGGAAGGCGATCACCTGGACGATGACCGAGGCGGTCTCGATCACGAACAGCCCCCCGAGGACGACGAGCAGGAGCTGGGTCCGCGTGGCGATCGCCAGGGCCCCCATGAGCCCGCCGAGGGCGAGCGCCCCGGTGTCCCCCATGAAGATGCGCGCGGGCGCCGCGTTCCACCACAGGAACCCCGCCGTGGCCCCCGCCGCCGCCCCGGCCACCACCGCGAGGTCGAGCGCCTCGTCGAGGCCGATCGGGTAGCACACCCCCGGGGGCCAGGTGGTGCAGGGGTGCCGGAACTGCCAGAACGCGATGAACACGTAGGCGGAGAACACGAAGATCGAGGACCCCGAGGCGAGACCGTCGAGACCGTCGGTGAGGTTCACCGCGTTCGACGAGGAGGCGAGGATCACGAAGACCCACGCGACGAAGAGCGCGCCGAGCTCGATGTGGGTCTCCCGCACCACCGCGAGCACGCTCGGGACGTCGGCGAGCCGCGTGGCGGCGAGGGCGAAGAGCACGGCCACCACCGCCTGCCCGAGGACCTTGCCCGTCTTCGACAGGCCGAGGGAGCGCTGACGGCGCACCTTCAGCAGGTCGTCGAGGAACCCGACGAGGCCGAGCCCGAGGCCGGCCCCGAGCACGGCGACCCCGATCGCGCTCACGCCCCCGAGCACGAGGTGGGCGACGAGGTAGCCGGCGAGGATCCCGGCGAGGATCACGATCCCGCCCATCGTGGGCGTCCCCATCTTCTCCAGGTGCGTGTGGGGCCCGTCCTCGCGGATCCGCTGCCCCCACCCCCAGGCGCGGAAGGCCCGGATCGCGAGGGGCGTCCCGAGGAGCGTCACGAGCAGCCCCACGGCCGCGGCCGCGAGGATCCCCCTCACCGCAGCGCCTCCGCCACCGCCTCGAGGCCGACCACGCGCGAGCCCTTCACCAGCACGACGTCGCCCGCCCGGAGCCAGCCGCGCAGCGCCTCGACGGCCTCCTCCGGTCCGTCCACCGCCACCGCCGCATCCCGCTCCATCCCCTCGCGGAGGGCGGCCCGGTGGATCGCCCGGGCCGGCTCGCCCACCGTGACGAGCCGGTCCACGCCGATCCGCACCACGAGCTCGCCGAGGCGCTCGTGCTCCTCGAGGGAGATCGGGCCGAGCTCGGCCATGTGGCCGAGGACGGCGACGAGCCGGCCCCGGCGGGCCATCCAGCGCGCCGCCTTCAGCGCGGCCGCCATGGACTCGGGGTTCGCGTTGTACGCGTCGTTCACCACGCGGACGCCCTGGGCCGTCGTGAACGTCTCCATCCGCCAGGCGGAGATCCTCGCCCCCTTCAGCGCGGCCGCGCTCTCGGCGGGCGTGATCCCCAGGGCGAGCCCGACGGCCGCCGCGGCGAGGGCGTTGCCCACCATGTGCTCCCCGGGCACCGCGAGCTCCACGGGCTCCCCATCGCCTCCCGCGACGAGGGTGAACCGCGCCCGCCCCTCCTCGTCGAGCCACACGTCCTCGGCGCGGACGTCGGCCTCGGGCGAGCGCCCGAACCACAGCACCCGCGCCGGGGTCCGCTCCGCGTAGGAGCGGACCACCTCGTCGTCGGCGTTGAGGACCGCGAGCCCCTCGGGCCCGAGCGCCTCGACCGGCTCGGCCGAGGCCTCCACGATCGCCTCCCACGAACCGAAGACCTCGAGGTGCGCGACCCCCACGTTCGTCACGACCACGATCCGGGGCCGGGCGACCTCGCACAGCAGGGCCACGTCGCCCACGTGCCGCGCCCCCATCTCCGCCACGATCACCTCGGCGTCGGGCGCCGCGCCGAGGATGGTCACCGGCAGGCCCACCTCCGTGTTGAACGACGCGGGGCTCGCGTGGACGCGCAGGCGCGTGGCGAGCACCGCCGCGGTCATGTCCTTCGTCGAGGTCTTCCCGTTCGCCCCGGTGATCCCGACCACGCGCGTCGCCGGGCGCCGTCGGCGCTCGTCCCGGGCCAGCTCCAGGAGGGCCGCGCCCGTGTCCGGCACCACCACGCACGGCACCCCCTCGACCGGGCGGCGGACCAGGGCTGCCACGGCGCCGCGACGCACCGCGTCCTCCACGAACGCGTGCCCGTCCACCCGCTCGCCGGGCAGGGCGACGAAGAGGGAGCCCGCCACGGCGCGGCGGCTGTCGGCCACGACGGAGCGGACCAGCACGTCCTGCCCGTGCAGCCGACCGCCGATCGCAGACGCGAGCTCCGAGAGGTACCGGGGGATCACGGACCGCCTCCGAGGAGCCGCTCGATCTCCTCCCGCGCCACGGACCGGTCGTCGAAGGCGATCGTGCGGTCGGCGAACTCCTGGTAGGTCTCGTGGCCCTTGCCCGCGATCACGACGACGTCGCCCTCCCCCGCCTCCCGGACCGCCCGGGCGATCGCGGCCCGGCGGTCGGGCTCGACGAGGTAGGGCCCGCCGCCCTCGCGAGCGCCCGCCTCGATCTCCGCGATGATCGCGAGCGGGTCCTCGCTGCGAGGGTTGTCGCTCGTCACGATGGCGAGGTCCGCGAGGCTCGTCGCGACGCGGCCCATGAGCGGGCGCTTGCCGCGGTCCCGGTCCCCGCCGCAGCCGAAGACCACGATCACCCGACCGTTCGCGAGCGGCCGGGCCGCTCGGAGCACGTTCTCCAACCCGTGCGGCGTGTGCGCGTAGTCCACCAGGACGAGGAACGGCTGACCCGCCTCCACGGTCTCCACCCGCCCGGGCACGACCTCGAGGGCCTCGATGCCGCGGGCGATGGCCTCGTCCCCGATCCCGAGCTCGCGGGCGGCGGCCACGGCGGCGAGGCAGTTCTCCACGTTGAAGCCCCCGCGCAGCCGCGATCGGATCTCGAGCTCCCCCACGCGGAAGGCGATCCCCGCCGGGGTGATCCGCACGTCCGTGGCCCGGACGTCGGCGCCCGGCCCGAGGCCGTAGGTCACCGTCGGCAGGCCGCGGGCCGCGAGCGCCCGACCCTCGGGGCTGTCGTGGTTCACGACCGCCCGCTCGGACAGCTCCGGCGTGAACAGCCTCGCCTTCGCCTCGAGGTACCGCTCCATCGAGCCGTGGTAGTCGAGGTGGTCCTGGGACAGGTTCGTGAAGACGGCCACCTCGAACCGCGTCCCGTCCACCCGCCGTTGATCGAGCCCGTGGGACGAGACCTCCATGGCCACCGCCTCGACCCCGGCCCCGGCCATCTCGGCGAGCATGCGCTGCAGGTCCGGCGCCTCCGGCGTGGTCCGCGGGTACGGCACCGGCCGGTCGTCGATCCACACCCCGGTGGTGCCGACGACGCCGGGCCGGGCGCCGTGGGCCCGGAGGATCGAGGCGAGCAGGAAGGTGGTCGTGGTCTTGCCGTTCGTGCCGGTCACCCCGACCATGCGCATCCGCCGCGAGGGGTGGCCGTACAGGGCCGCCGCGACCGGCCCGAGGACGTCCCGGACCCGGCCCACGCGGACCTGCGGCACGGGGACCGGGAGGAACCGCTCCACGAGCAGCGCCGCGGCCCCCCTGCCCACGGCCTCGGCCGCGAAGTCGTGCCCGTCCGCCCGCGCCCCCGGGATGCAGGCGAACAGGTCCCCGGGGCGCACCTCGTCGGAGCGGTACGAGATCCCGCCGACGCGCACGGAGGGATCCCCGCGGACCTGCGCGCGGGGCACGTCCGCGAGGAGCTCGCTCAGGGCGCGGGCCAGCTGGGGAGGGACCACGACCTCCGAGCCTACCGTCTCGCCGATCGCGCTCGGGGTCACGGGGCGGCCCTCGCGGACGGCGGCGGCGGGAGCGGACGCCCGGGCTCGATCCCCAGGCGCGCGATCGCCGCCCGGGCGACCTCCTGGAACAGGGGCGCCGCGGCGATCCCGCCGTAGCCGGTCGCGGGGCGGTCCAGGATCGCGGCGACCACGACCCGGGGATCCGAGGCGGGCAGGAACCCGATGAAGGAGGCGATGTAGCGGCCGGTGAGGTACCCGTCCCCGTCGGGCGCGGGGATCCGAGCCGTCCCGGTCTTGCCCGCCACCTGGTAGCCGGGCACCATCGCGTTCGTGCCCGTGCCGTCCTCGACCGCGTGGGCGAGCATCCGGGTGAGGATCTCGGCGGTCCCGGGCGAGATCGCGCGGCGCGTGCGGGCGGGCGGCGCGGGCTCGAACCCGCCGCCCGGATCCCGGATGCCCCGCACCAGCCTGGGCTGCACCCACCGCCCCTCGTTCGCGATCGCCGCGTACACGGCGGTCATCTGAAGAGGCGTCGCCGCCACGCCCTGGCCGTAGGAGATCGTGGCCAGGGTCGAGCCCGTCCACTCGTACAGGGGCGGCACGATCCCCGGGGACTCGCCGGGGAAGCCCACGCCCGTCGGCCGGCCGAGCCCGAACCGGTCCAGGTACGCCGCCATCGCCGTGGCGCCGAGCCGGTCGGCCACGAGGACCGAGCCGATGTTGCTCGACTCGGCGATGATGTCCCCGAGGGTCATCGGCTGCACGCCGTGGGGGTGGGCGTCGTGGATCGTGTATCCCCCCACCCGGAGCTTCCACGGCACCTGGAAGACCTGCCGCAGGCCCACCACCCCGCGGTCGATCGCCGCGGCCGCGGTGATGACCTTGTTCGTGGACCCCGGCTCGAACGCGTCGGTCACCGCGCGGTTGCGGTACGTGTCCATCGGCGCGCTCGTGAAGTCGTTCGGGTCGAACCACGGGTAGGTGGCCATGGCGAGCACATCCCCTGACCGGACGTCCATGACGATGACCGTCCCACCGCGGGCTCGGTTCAGACGCACGTGCTCCTCGAGGGCGCGCTGGGCCTGGTACTGGAGCTCCCGGTCGATCGTGGTCACGACCGTCGCGCCCGGAACCGGCGAGCGCTCCACGTCCACGCCCCCCGCGATGGGCTGCCCCAAGGGGTCGATCTCCTGGGTGCGCTCCCCGGGCGTGCCGGCGAGCTCGTCCTCGTACCGGAGCTCGAGGCCGGCGAGGCCCACCCCGTCCACCCCCACGAACCCCAGGACCTGGGGCGCGAGGGGTCCCGCGGGGTAGGAGCGGCGGCTGCTCGGCAACAGGCCGATCCCCGGCAGGCCGAGCGCGGCGATCCGCTCCGCGAGCTCCAGATCCACCTGCCGCGCGAGGTACACGAAGGAGGTGTCCTCCCTCAGCAGGCCGGCGAGCTCCGCGCGGTCCCGATCGAGGAGCCGCGCGAGCGTGGCGGCCGTCGCCCAGGGGTCGCGCACGTAGCGCGGGTCCGCGTAGACGTCCCGCGCCTCCAGCGAGATCGCCAGGGCCTCCCCGTTGCGGTCCACGATCGCCCCCCGCCTGGCCGGGAGCTCCACCGTGCGCAGGCGCTGCTCCAGCGCGAGCTGGCGGAGCGAGGCGGCCTGGCTCACCTGCAGGACCGTGAGGCGCGCGAAGATCGCCCCGAGGGCGAGGAGCATCCCGAGGAGCAGCGCGACGAGGCGCCCGAGGGGAGGTCGCCTCACGGCCCACCTCCCCCGAGGTCCGCGGCCCCGGCCGGAGCCGCCTGGTCCCCGCCGAACGGGTGGAGGGGTCGGATGTCGTCGGGGAGACGCATGCCGTTGCGGCGAGCCCAGGCGGCGATCCGGCCGGGGGCGGACAGCTCGGCCCGCTCGTGCACGAGCTCGCGGTGCTCGATGGCGAGCGCCTCGATACGGCGCTGCGCCTCCTCGAGCCGCATCGAGCCCTGCGCGAGCAGGGCGTTCAGGCCGGCGATCCCGATCAGCATCGGTCCGAGCAGGATCGCGGCGGCGATCACGAAGCCGACGTGGTGCCTGCGGCGCGGACGCGCCGCCGGTGGGGCGACGCGCGGGACCCTCCTCGGCGACGCGCGAAGACGCGTCGGTCGCCCCGTCGCCGGCGGCCGAGCCGGCTGCTGCCAGGCGGGATGACGTTCGGCCGGGAGGCTCATGCCGCCTCCGCGAGCCGCTCGGCCGCCCGGAGCTTCGCGCTGCGGGCGCGCGGGTTCCGCGCGCGCTCGGCCTCCGAGGGACGCCGCGGCGTCCGCGTGAGCACGCGCAGCGCGGGGGACCCCGCGAAGAACCGCTTCACGATGCGGTCCTCGAGGGAGTGGTAGGAGATCACGACCACGCGGCCCCCCGGCGCGAGCAGGCCCGCGACGAGCGGCAGGGACGTCTCGAGCTCCTCGAGCTCGCGGTTCACCGCGATGCGCAGGGCCTGGAAGGTCCGCCGCGCGGGGTGTCGGCCCCCCCGCCGCGCTCCCAGGGCGCCCGCGACGATCCGGGCGAGCTCCTCCGTGGTGGTGATGGGCGCCCGGCGGCGGGCCCGGACGATCGCCGCCGCCACCCGCCGGGCCCGGGGCTCCTCACCGTAGGTGGCGATGATCCGCGCGAGCTCCGCCTCCGGCGCCTCGTTCACGAGGTCCGCCGCGGTAGGGCCCTCGCGCTCCATCCGCATGTCCAGGGGTCCCGGGACCCGGTAGCCGAAGCCCCGCTCCGCCCGGTCGAGCTGCATCGAGCTCACGCCGAGGTCGTAGAGGGCGCCGTCGAACCCCTCGCGCACCGGAGGCGCCGAGAAGCGGGCGAGGATCGCGGCGAACCGGCCCCCGTACCGCGCAAGGCGCGTCCGCGCCTCCCGCACCGCCTCCGGGTCCCGGTCGATCCCGAGCACCCGCGCCACGCCCGCCTCGAGCAGGGCCTCGGCGTGGCCACCCGCCCCCAGCGTGAGGTCCACCACGAGGCGACGGCCGCCGAGCAGCTCCACCACCTCGGCCACCATGACCGGCTCGTGCGGTGCCCGGGCCACCGCCTCACCCCCGCACCGCGGTCGCGCCGAGGATGCAGACGAGGATGGCGGCCGCGACGACGGCGAGCAGGACGAGGCTCTGGCGCAGCTCGCGCTCGATGGGCTCCCTCACAGCGACCCCCGCGAGCCCGGCTGCAGGGTCCCGGCGAGGTAGGCCCCGCCGTGGGTCTGCTCGTAGCGCTCGTGCGCGTCGCGATCCCAGATCTCCATCCGATCCATCACGCCCAGCACGACGACCTCCCGGCCGATCCCGACCTCCTGACGCAGCCGCTGCGGGATGAGCAGCCGCCCCTGCGCGTCGAGCTCCACGGCCTCGGCCTTCCCGAAGAACACCCGCGCGTAGGCGCGCCCCTGCGGATCGGAGAGGGGGAGGCGGCGGACCTCCTCGCTGCGGGCCTCCCACTCGGCCCTGGGGAAGCAGAAGAGGCACCCGTCCTGCCCCAGGGTGAGCACCGCGCCCTCTGCGAATGCCTCGCGGAACCGCGCGGGCAGGCTGACGCGCCCCTTCGGGTCGAGCTGGTACCGGTGCGTGCCGAGCAGCTCGGTCACGCCACGCCTCCTCCCCCTCTCCTCCACTGCGTGCCACGTATCCTCCACATATCCTCCACCGTGTCAAGGGGACACGGTGAAGTTCCGTCAACGACGGTGAAGAACCGTTAGCTGCTGTGGCGAGGGACCTCGGGCCCCGGGGGGATCAGCGGGAGCGAGCGAGGAACGGCTCCCACTCGGGCTCCAGGCGCCCGAGGGAGAGGAGGAACCCGTCCGCGGGAGCCGCGGGACGGCGGGCCAGGCGCAGCCCGGCGTCCTCCGGGCGGCGGTTCTCCTTCTTCGCGTTGCACCGCCGGCAGGCGGCGACCACGTTCTCCCACGTGTGCTCCCCGCCCTTGGACCGGGGGATCACGTGGTCCAGGTTCTCCGCCGGCGCGCCGCAGTACTGGCACGTCCAGTCGTCGCGGGCGAACACGGCCCGCCGCGTGAGCGGCGCCTGCGCCCGGTAGGGCACGTGGACGAAGTACCGGAGCCGCACGACCGAGGGCGCCTCGATGGCCATCCGCTCGGACCGGAAGACCACGCCGTTGGTGGCGAGGATCTCCGCCTTGTCCTTGAGGACGAGCACCACCGCCCTCCGCGCCGAGACGACCGCGAGAGGCTGGTGGGACGCGTTGAGGACGAGCGCCCTTCCCATGGCGGACGCAGCGAGTCTAGCGCACGCGGGATCCGTCCCCGAGGGTGCTTGCATGGCGCCCCAGCGGGTTGTTCAATCCGCCGGAAGGCGACGGTTCCCAGCCCGAGTAGGACGCCTGGAAAGCGAAAAGGGGCCGCGCGGGGCGTCCAGCAGCTCCACTGGGGCCGTCGCCTTCCCATCTCGGCAGCCGCGCCGAGGGAACCCCGGGCGGGCTCCGGCGGTCGAACCCTGGAGCGGGCGGCGGGGCGACCGTTCGCACCGTCGCGGCTAAGATGGGTTCGCGCGCGCGGAACCGGAGGTGGGTGGCGGCGTGCAGGCATCCGAACCGAGCCTGGACCGAGGGGGCTTCGCCGCGCGGTTCCGCGCGATCGAGGAGAACGTCGAGCGCGTCGTCCAGGGCAAGCAGCGCGAGATCCGCCTCGCCCTCGCCGCGCTCATCGCCGAGGGCCACATCCTCATCGAGGACGTGCCGGGCGTTGGCAAGACGATGCTCGCGAAGGCCATCGCCCGGTCCATCGACTGCTCGTTCCGGCGCATCCAGTTCACGCCGGACCTGCTGCCCACCGACATCACCGGCGTGAACGTGTTCAACCAGGAGCGGGGCGACTTCGAGTTCAAGCCCGGCGCGATCTTCGCCAACATCGTGCTCGGGGACGAGATCAACCGGGCGAGCCCGAAGACCCAGGCCGCGCTCCTCGAGTGCATGGAGGAGCGCCAGGTCACCATCGACACCGAGACCTACCAGCTCGCGGTGCCCTTCATGGTCATCGCGACCCAGAACCCCATCGAGCACGAGGGCACGTACCCGCTGCCCGAGGCCCAGCTCGACCGGTTCATGATGCGGATCTCCCTCGGCTACCCATCGACCGAGACCGAGCTCGAGATCCTCGCCACCCACGGGGTCCGTTCCACGCTCCCGGACATCGGCCCGGTGACCGACGCCCTGGAGGTGCGCGCGATGATCGAGCGGGCGCGGGAGATCCACGTCTCGGCCGACGTCCGCCGCTACATCGTTGACCTCGTCGAGGCCACCAGGCGGCACCCGGACCTGTACCTCGGGGCGAGCCCCCGGGCCTCGCTCATGCTGCTCCGCGCGGCGCGGGTCCTCGCCGCGGCCGACGGCCGCGACTTCGTGATCCCCGACGACGTGAAGGGGCTCGCGATCCCCGTGCTCTCGCACCGGGTGATCTGCACGGCCGACGCCGCCATGGCCGGCAAGGCCTCGCCCATGGTCCTGGAGGAGCTCCTGCGCGAGGTCCCGGTGCCGGTCGCGAGGGGCTGAGGTGCCCACCGGCCGCGGGTACCTCGTCCTCGCCGCCGGGTTCGGGCTCTGGGTCCTCGCGCGCGCCACCGGCTCCCCCACCGTGCACATGCTCGCCGTGGCGCTGCTCGTCCTGCCCGTCGCGGCCGCGGTCCTCGTCGCGCGGCGCCGCCCCCGGGTTCGCATCCGGCGTCGGCTCTCCGAGGCCCGGGTCCGGCCCGGTCAGCGGGTGACCGTCGAGCTCCTCGTGGAGGACCTCTCCCCGGTCCCCGGCCACCTCCTCCTCCTCGAGGACCACCTGCCGCCCGCCCTCGGTCGATCCGCGCGGCTCGTCCTCGCAGGGCTGCGACCCCGCGCGACGGAGCGCGCCTCCTACCCCCTCGTCCCGCAGCGCCGGGGTCGGTACGTCCTCGGGCCGGTCACGGTCCAGCTCACCGACCCCTTCGCCCTGGCCCGCGTCGGGCTCGAGCTCGACGAGCGCGAGGAGCTCGTCGTCACCCCCGAGGTGGAGGACCTCGCGGGCGGAGCCGACGCGCCCTTCGGCATCGCCGCCGGGGCCGTGGCCTCGCGCCGGCCGTTCCGCCTGGGCGACGAGTTCTACACGATGCGCCCCTACACCGAGGGGGACGACCTGCGTCGGATCCACTGGCCGAGCGTCGCCCGCACCGGCGAGCTCATGATCCGGCAGGACGAGTCGGCCCGCCGATCCGCCGCCGCCCTGTACCTCGACACCCGGGAGTCGGCCCTCGGGCGCGCCCACACCCCGGCCTTCGAGCGCGCGGTCTCCGCCGCGGCCTCGGTCGGGGTGCTCCTGCTCCGCAGCGGCTTCACCCTCCACCTGGCGACCGGGCAGCTCCCGCCGAGGCGCGTGAGCGAGGCCCACCTCCTCGACGCGCTCGCCGGGATCGCCCACCACCCATCCCGCACCCTGTCCTCCGGGCTGGGGCGCCTGCGCCTCGTGGCCGCCGGGGACGCCACGCTCGTCGTCGTCACCACGACCCTCGGGGTCGCCGAGCTCGCCGCCCTCGTGCAGGTCGGCGCGCTCTTCGGGCCCCGGCTCGCCGTGCTCGTGCACCCCGCCGACCCCGACCGAGCGCCCGCGCCGCACCGCGCGGAGCTCGAGGGCCGCGCCACCGCCGCGGCCCGCTCCCTCGCCCGGGCCGGGTGGGCGGTCGACGTTGTTCCGCCCTCCGGGAGGTTGGCAGAA
>FWPV01014715.1_pt1 | contig 11407 bp, 10 predicted proteins | sample 2228371 | NCBI WGS metagenome assembly FWPV01 (sample SAMEA103939776, study PRJEB20133) | metagenome | reverse complement strand
AATATAATTAAATATCTCCGTGTCTCTGTGCCTCCGTGTTTCGTCTTTATAATGATAGTTCATAATATTTCTGCATATACAATCCATATCCAGATTACTATATTATGAACTATCATCGCTATATTTTTGCACAAACAATTTATAGAAATGGTAAAACGCAAAAAAACTTACTATTACGTTAATTATAGGAATTTTAAAGTTCTCTCAATTTATAAAACCAGATAGCCCCACTCCTTTTTGGTTGTTTAAATGTAAATCCATCTTTAACAATTGTAGACCCGGAAATTTCAAATCTTTCCAGTGTTTCAGGATTTTCGAAAATATATGTTTGATCGGAATTAAAAGATTCTGGATATGCTGTGAAACTTTCCTCAGGACAGTTTACAAAACGGATCGCCTGAAGCAGTCCTTTTCCAGTTTCTGGAATGTCAAACTGCCATACAAGCCATTTTTCATTACTCTTTGAGAACGGAGTCAACGGATAATAATCACCATGTAGAATATAATAAGAAGCTTTACGCCATATATCGATCATCTTAATCGCAAGTGCAAAATCATAGTCATTTCGTCTAATATCAAGTGTAGCGAACATCATCGGTGCCATACCGCAATGGAACGAAAAACTATCAACTTGCTTGTCGAATCTCATATCTTCACCTGGTTTGCAAACATCCCAGGAAAGTGTGCATTCCTTAAAATAAGGTATCCATGAATATAACGTATGATGAAATGCTAGCTTTACAGGATGGTTCCCGTAACCATAATCGGTATAGTGCAATGGCACTGAACGTCTCATAGTTTCGAGATCATTTCTACGACCACCTGAAGAACATGAATCGATCCAGAGACCGGGATTACGCGCTAGTATTTCATCCCAAAACTGTAGATAACCTTGCACATGGAAATTTTCATTAATGCCCTGTCGATCTTCGGCATCATTATCACGCCAGTATTGAAGTGGCGGGAAGTTGAAGTCCTGCCTATAAATTTTAATACCATTATCCTTTATGAGATTACAAATTTTATCTGTAAGCCAGCGTCTACAATCTGGGTTTCCAAGATTCAGCAACCTATTAGGATTTGTTTCAGGTTTTTCCTGTGTCTTCAGTAAAAATTCGGGATGTTCAATATCAAGCTTGCTTCCAGCATAAACCCTTTCTGGTTCAAACCAAACAAGAAGGCTTGCTCCCTTTTCTTCCGCATTTCTGGATATCGGTGCCAGACCATTGGGGAACCTTTCAGGGTCAGGTTCCCATGTTCCTGTGCGCCACCACCTTCTATCGCCATTTTCGTCCCTGCAAGGATACCAACCAGCATCGATCCACCATACATCATAATTGAATCCTAGTTGTTTGAATTTATTCATATATCGTATCTGGTTTTCTTCATTTGCATTTGTAAATTCTTCACCTTCATCTGTCCCTGCACAGGCAAGCATGGGCTTAAGCGTTCTACCATCTGGCTTTGTGAAAATATGGTCACGATACCAACGTCGCCATAGATTTATTGCTCTTGACGTATCACCTATCCAGAACATGATCGTCATTCGAGGAGTTCGGATACTCTCTCCGGGCATTAGGCGCAGGCTTGTTTTTTCCTGACCTGCAATGATATGGATGCCATTTTCAACACTTTTGAAACTAGCTGACCATTGTGCTGGCCAACCTATAGCCATAGTAAGACCATATCCATCAAACTGGATACGGAAATATGGAAATGCCCCATCGCATGGACGCCCACCATTTGGAGCAAACCTTAAGCTTTCTTCAAAAATAGGAGTCTCAAATGGAGTATAGCCATCTTCACTATAATAATCACCGTTACAGTGATGCAAAACTGGTGAGGTACCTTCGAATCTGGCATCAATTGCAAAAATATCTTGTATTAAAGGAGTTGGTTTATTGCCATTATTTGTAAGCCAGACTACCCATTCGATCACCGGGTAATCCTTATACTTTAGACATTCTAACCTAATATTCAATCCATTAATTACATCATCTCCTTCAAAAATGGTCTCAACTAAGTTTGCATCAATAAGTCTTTTCTGAAAAGTGGAATTCCATTCTCTGGGAATGCCTGAGATCTTTTTACCATCATAAATAAATGAAAATGGCAAATTTTCAGGTTTGGACAAAAAACTTTCCATCCACGATCGACTTTTTTCCATATCTTCCGCCATAGTATTTGTAGAAAAACATCCATTTTTCATATTTTTCAATCCTTCTCTGTGATAGGATCAGTTTGTAGTAGCTCAATTTATTGAGCGTAATATTATTAAATACTGAGATGATTCAAACGCCCGATAAATCAGACTACTACAAACTTAATTAGTTACTTATTTCGAACTTTTATGTATTATTTCAATTATATTATGACCAGAATAACGAATAAAAACTCTGAACCTATCTTCTAAAATCTATATCCCATTGACAAGAGTATCCTATTAGATGAACGGTTCTTTTCTATTGTGCCATTATCAACACTTTCTTTCCAAAAGCCTCTCATGTAAGCTAGATCAACAGAAAAAATTTGATCCAGAGACAATCCGATACCGAAAGTAATGAATTGACGATCTGTTTTTATCTCAACATTTGATGGCATATACGGAAGCGGATCTCTAATGTATCCAGCCCTGATCTTTACTAACCCTGGGAATGTAATTTCACCACCAAGATTTATTTTCAATGTGTCTCTATAATCATTAATAAAATCTTCATTGCTAATATCCTCTGATGGTGGCTCACTATACTTTGTTTGTGTCCAATCCGTGTAAGTAGCATTTATAGCTATAGCAGATTCCGGTATTGGATGAAATGATATCCCTCCACTGAACCTGAAGGGGCGAGATATATCATAACTTGTTGCTCCTTCGTCATAGGTAGATTCATCCTCGCCATCATCATAAAGATAATAACTATCTTGGGACCAATATTCTTCAGCTGAAAAACTTAAAGGCACATCAATTGATAGACCCAATCTTACCTGCGGTATAATCTTTGCTACCAGACCAATTTTACCATCCACACCAAAATAATCTGTATTAATAGAGTCCCTGTAGCTAAAACCTGTCAGTTCTGAATCAAGCATCTCTGTGTCATCAGCATCAAGTTTTAGCTCATAATCGTAATTACCACTTAGAAAGTTCAATGCGGCGCCTATTGAGATATTTGGAGCTATATCTACAGCGGATCCAATACTCCATGCATAAATCCCTCCAAATTCTTTATTTAACTCATCAATATATAATTGTCCAAATTCTGGATCATCTGATACTGATCGCTCATTAAAACCTTTTATCATCCTTCTGGTATCGAAATTTTGCACTCTATTAACACCAAATGCAAATGCCAGACCGCCTTGATATGTAGGTATCGGCAACACTATTCCAAAAGAATTCGGTTTTGTGCTTGAGACGAAAGTTGATGCTGGACTATTGAAATAACTTGTTTCATACTCAAGTTTTTCATGTGATAAACCACCGAAGAACTCGATCTGCTTAATTTGTGATAATCCTGCTGGATTCCAGTATAGGGCTGTAAAGTCATCAGCTATACTGGTGAATGCTCCTCCCATACCTGCTGATCTTGCACCAATAATGAAATCACTTCCGACTGTGATCTCTTGCTGTGATTCCGCTTTATGTAATGGGATTAGTATAATAAATAATAATGCACAAATAAATGAGAGTCTATATTTAAACATGGCAAATACCACCTTTCATTTTTAAGCTTTTAGTATTTGATTTTTCGTTATACTCAGAAAGACGAGAGCTTTTACGACAAAGTTTACAATAATGGATTATGGATTTTTTCAACGAGTTCTTCTTTGTCTAACATCTTGATCTTTTGTCTCTGTCGAGCTATTATCTTCAGAAGATTTTTCCATTCTTTTATTATAATCCTGTTTTCTTATTGGTTCATTTCTTCTTTCGTTGCGATATGAATTAATTGAATCCCTTTGACGTATTTCAGGTTTCTTCTCGGGAACATAATAATAATCATCATCCCAGAAATACCACCATGGTCTATACCAATAGCTATGAGGATACCAATAGTATGGAAAATAAAAATCATAATAGTCAAAATAAAAAGGATAATAATATTCCCGATATATATAGCCTTCCCATCTATCTATATCTTCTCTATCCTCATAAATCTTATCTTCCAGGTTAGGTGTATATCCAACCTTAGTATAACATCCCGATATTAATAATATGAATATTAAGGATATTATTATTGCAAAAACATTGAGGTTTCTTGGTTTTATCATTGTAATTCCCTCCTTTCCTACATAAAACATATTATCAAAAGGGAATTAATAAGTCAATACTATTAACAACTAAAAAATGATACTAAGGCCTTTTTTCTTGGAATTATGGAAACTTTATTGTATAATAAATTTTATAAAAGGATCTAATTTTGAACCTGGATAAGTCGAAATTAATTTGGGGAGTTATTAATGGATAAGTTTTATATTACAACACCAATATATTATGTTAACGATGTCCCTCACATGGGTCATGCATATACAACAATAGCAGCAGATATTTTAGCCCGGTTTCATCGTTTATGTGGCGACGATGTATTTTTCCTGACAGGAGTTGATGAACATGGGCAGAATATCGAACGCGTTGCAATGCAAAAAGGTATACCAGAACAACAATATTGCGATGCTATGACGGAACAGTTTGTTTCCCTCTGGAAAAAATTAAACATTTCTTATGATTATTTCATCCGAACTACCAGTGAGAGACATAAAAAGGCTGCTCAAAAATTATTTAAGGCAATATATTCTGCAGGAGATATATATAAAGGTGAGTATGAAGGCTGGTATTGTTTACCATGTGAAAGATTTTACAAGGAAAGCGAGCTAATAGATGGTAAACTATGTCCAATTCATGAAAAGCCTGCTGATTGGATAAAAGAACATAATTATTTCTTTGCACTATCAAAATATCGTGACAAACTTATAGAATATATAATGGCAAATCCTGATTTTATACAACCTGAAAGCCGAAAAAATGAGGTATTGAGCGTTCTAAAATCCGGGCTGGATGATAGAAGTATTTCGCGTTCATCAGTAAAATGGGGTGTTCCTGTTCCCATCGATCAAGATAGCGGTGTGCTTTATGTATGGGTTGATGCACTTAGTAATTATATAACTGCAATAGGTTATGGTGATGACCCTGATACTCTGTCCAGATACTGGCCCGCAGACGTTCACATTATGGGTAAAGAAATCGTGTTCTTCCATGCGGTCATCTGGCCAGCAATGTTAATGTCTGCTGGATTGCCTTTGCCTAAGAAGATTTTTGGGCATGGTTGGTTAACCAAAGATGGGAAAAAGATAAGTAAAACTACAGGTAACATCATCAATCCCGGTGAATTAGCGAATGAATTCGGGGTTGATGCTGTCCGATATTTCTTTATGCGTGAATACTCCTTCGGAAGCGATGGTGATTTCACAAGAGAAGGTTTCATTCACAGGATCAACAGCGATCTGGCAAATGATCTGGGAAACCTGTTAAACAGAACACTTGCTATGGTAAAGCAGAATTTTGGTGAAATCGTTCCTTCACCAGATGGCGATAGTAATGAGCTTGATAATGAACTTATAAATCTCTCAATTGGGATGCTTGAAAAAGTTAAGCCTTTAATGGATAAATTATCTTTTAATGAAGCTCTTGAAACGATCTGGGAGCTTGTAAGGCGTGCAAATAAATATCTCGATGAAACAGCACCTTGGCGACTTGCAAAAGAACCTTCAAATAGAGGACGCTTAGCAACGGTTTTGTATAATTGTATTGAAACTCTCAGATTTTTAAGTATTCTAATATCACCTTTCATGCCTGATTCGTCTTTGAAAATTCAGGAACAAATAGGTATATCGGAAACTCAAACGTTTGCAGATTTAGAGTGGGGAAAAACTCCTCATAATATCTCTCTTGGCAAAGTTGAGCCAATATTTCCAAGAATTGAAGTCAAGACCAAAGTAGAATCAAAATCAACGGAGCCAAAAACAAGTGATTCGGAAATTACCATAGATGATTTTAGAAAACTTGATCTGCGTGTTGTTGAAGTTCTTTCTGCTGAACCCGTTGAAGGCACAGATAAATTACTTCTTCTAAAAATAGCAACTGGTTCTGGTACAAGAAATGTAGTTGCTGGAATTGCTGAATATTATTCTCCGGAAGAGATTATCGGAAAGAAGGTTATTTTAGTTTCAAACTTAAAACCTGCAAATGTCCGTGGAATTGAGTCTCAGGGAATGATATTGGCTGCTACAGGTAAAAACGAGCTTTCTATAGTAACAATTGATAAGGATATGCCGTTAGGGACTAAAGTAAGATAAATAAAACCTCTAATCAGGTAAGGTAAAAAATGCTTGTAGATACTCATGCTCATTTACAAATGAATGATTATGATTTTGATCGTGATGAAGTAATAAAAAGGGCAGATGAATCTGATGTAAAACTCATAATTAATGCTAGTTTCGATCTTGAATCAAGCTGGAAATCAATTAAAATGGTTGATGAAAGGGATAATTTTTATACCGCTGTTGGTATTCATCCTCATGATGCAGATTTACTTGATGATGATGCAATTCTTGCTCTTTGGGATATGTCAAATCATCCAAAGGTCATTGCAATAGGAGAAACGGGTCTTGATTATTACAGAGACCTTTCTCCCAGAAATATCCAGAGAAAGGCATTTGAGAGACAGATTAAACTTGCACTGGATGTAAATCTACCGATTATAGTTCATAATCGTGATGCCTTCGAAGATACTTTTGAAATATTAAGTCAATATAAAGGAAAATTAAGAGGTGTAATGCATTGCTTTTCTGGTGATGTTAGTTTTGCTGAGAAATGCATTGATTTAGGTTTTTATATTTCTTTTGCTGGAAATATAACTTATTCAAATGCTAATCAGCTTCGTGAAGTTGTTGCTTTTGTTCCCAATGATAAATTCTTTTTAGAAACAGATTGTCCGTATTTAACACCACAATTTAAGCGCGGAAAACGGAATGAGCCAGCTTATTTGAAAGCTATAGCAAAAAAAGTCGCAGAAATAAGACATACAACGCTTCCTGAAATTGCACGTTTAACGACAAAAAATGCCCTTGACCTGTTTGGTATTGTAAGATAGAAAATGTTATACCAAGAAATAATTATTTATTATGATTATCATTTATTATAAAATCCCTCTAAATCTCCCTTTAGAAAAGGGAGACTTTCCTGATTTTGCCTTTTTCAAAGGGTTGAGGGGATTATATAAACGTTTTTTTAAAACGGTATTAGGAGGTATAAATTGTATTATAAACTATCAGATGTAAAGCTTAAAACTGGGGAAAACTTAGAAATTGGTGTAGTTATAGCACCTGATAATGAATATAAGGATAATATACCAAAGGTGCTTCATCATAAAGGTGAACCATGGCTAAGCCATGTTAATAGAGCGCTTATTGGTGAAATAAAGGAACTCGAAACACGTTTTTATATCGGAAAGCTTGATGGTAATATTGTTGGTAATATCATGACTGTTGAATATAATCGAACTGGAATACTTGGTCATGTTTTTACCGTTCCAGAACAGCGACGCAAGCATATTTGTTCACTAATAATGGAACAGCAAATGAAAGATTTTAAGAGCAGAGGAGGTATATTGCTTCTTGGCACAGGTTATAATTCTCCACCGTATTGGATATATCATAGTTTCGGATTCAGAAGCATTATTGAAGAGTCTGGATTTATGCGTTTCTCAACAGAAGAAGATTTTGAATCAAAGCATTTTCGCATTGGTAAAGTAAAATCAGTGGATGTTCAATGGAAGCATTGGCCACTTATGAACGTTCTAACTTCTGTGTATGGTGTTGAAATTCTTCGTAGTCTGACATTTGGTATATACGGAATAGCAAATTTTGAAGGTGGTTTCTTGCATTTTATGAAGCGTTTAGAGAGTGAAAATATTAAGGCAAAGCTTCTTGAATCTGAATTTGGTGCTGTGGTCGGTTGTATCACACTGGATAACGATCATAGATGGACATACAAAACATACATAATTGATATGTTTATGCACAATAACTTTATTAACCACTATGCAGATTTAATTGGCTCTCTGGAATTACCAGATGGCAAGATAATGTGCTATGTTGATGAAAAATCTCCAGAAGAGAAGATATCCGCGTTAAAGTTATTTGGTTTTGAAAAAGAAGCAACTATCAAAAATCAGTTTATCTGGAAGAATGAATGGTATGATGTTGATATTTACTCAAGATTTGCTTCATAATTGACGGAGATATTCCTTTGTATTACAGTTATCTATACCACATGGTAAACTTAATGATATTAAAGAAAGAGCTTTCTTTCTGGGAAAAGTATAGCGGATTTGTTTATGGGTTCTTAAGTGTTATAGTTGTCGTTATTCTCTTCAAGATGATGACAAAAATCCTCCGAGCCTATACACACAAGCATGCCTTCAAAGAAGAAAATGCAGTATCTTTTATACGATACTGGCAATACGGATTTATTTTTATTTCAGCTTTAATCATTGTAAATGTCTTTTCAGGAGAGATTCAGACTCTTGGGATAACGATGGGATTCATAAGTTCAATAATGGCATGGATGTTATCAGCACCGATTAGAAATATGGCTGGATGGCTTTTCTTAATTATGACAAAGCCTTTCAAAGTGGGTGATAGAATAATTATTGGTGGGTATACCGGGGATGTAACAGATATAACCATGATATATATAATACTTGATCAGGTAGGGGGAACAACCATAGGAGAGGATAAGTCTGGTCGTGGTGTTCTTGTTCCAACTTCATGGTTATTTGATCAGATTATCAATAACTATTCTATGAAATTGCCATCTGATGAGACTGAACATAAATATTTGCTTGATGAAGTTCTGGTTAGAATTACTTATGACTCCGATTGGGATACCGCAGAGCATATACTTAAAGAGTCAGCTAAAGAAGTTACTTCTGAAGTAATTGCAGAAACAGGTGAAAAACCTTATATAAGGGCTGAATTTTTCCCTTCCGGAGTGTTTATGAGACTAAGATATATGGTTCCTCCAAAAGACCGGCAAAGAGTATGGTCAGAAATTGTTCAGAAAATCTCAAAAAGAATAAATGAAAGCGATAAAGTCTCGTATTGTTTTAATAAAGGGCATGTGTTGGTGAACTACCAGGAAGGTAGTCCATATCCTCCGCAACATCCCTCATTAATAAAAGCTAAGGAGAAAACAAATGAGAGAGATTAGCATATTTATGAATAAAATTTGGAAAATTCTCGAATCTGCATTGGCTTCGAAGTATCGAGGAATTCTCCTGAGCGTAATTATTGTCTTATCCCTTATAATCATTCGGCGTATTTTAACCAAGATCATTGAATCTTATTTAAGAAGAAAAGCCTTTAAAGAAGAAAATGTCATACAGTTCATGATGACATGGAAATATCTTTGGACAGCAATTATAGCAATATTTGGTATAATAAGCTTGAGCGGTTCAATGAAGGTTGTAGGAATATCTGCAGGCTTTATGGGAATGGTGCTAGGTTGGTCTCTGCAAGCACCTGTTACAGGGATCGCTGCATGGTTAATGATTATACTGAAACGACCATTTAAGATCGGTGACAGGGTAATTATAGCTGGTATTATTGGCGATGTTATGGATGTTACATTAACGCATATAGTCCTTAATCAGGTTGGAGGGACTGTAGGAGGTGAAGAACGCTCAGGTAGAGCAGTTTTAATACCAAATGCTATAATGTTTGGTCAGGTTATTATGAATTATACTTTTCAACAGGAATATATCCTGGATGAAGTTCCTGTAAGGATAACTTTCGATTCTGATTGGGAAGAAGCTGAAAAAATACTTATCCAGGCAGCAAAAAAAGTTACGGAAGATATTATAGAAAAGACTGGCGAAGAGCCGTTTATAAGGGCTGAGCTTTTTGATGCCGGTGTTTTAATGAGGCTTAGATATAAAGTTGATCCTCCCCGTAGGCAGGAAATTTCTACTTATATTGTAAGAGAAATATTTAAATACTTTAGTGAAAGTTCTAAAGTAGAATTTTGCTATCCGAAGTCAGAGATAATATATGAATGGAAAGGTAATATCTTGCCAGAGGGAACATCCGGAGATGAAGAAATCAAAAACTTTATTGAAGAAGATAAAATAACCCATAAATCAAGAGGTTTAAATGACTAAGATATTAGACTCCAAAACAACTAAGGTTGGGCTTCCACCAGGCGCACTTGTCTTTACAGGCAAAAAGAAAACGGATAGTGTTAAAATTACAGTAATTGATTATGATGAAAAACATATTCAAGAATGTGAGCTTAAAAACATTGATTCCGCCTTTCAATACAAAGATACTGAAACAGTTACCTGGATAAATATTAATGGTATACACCGTGAAGATATAATAGAATCCATAGGCAATCATTTTAATATTCATCCATTAGTAATGGAAGATATAATGAACGTGGGACAACGTCCAAAGATAGAATATTATGATGATTATGTATACATTGTTTTAAGGATGCTAAGTTATGATGATAATAAGTCAGAAATAATAGATGAGCAAATCAGTCTAATTGTTATGAAAGGAATTGTGATTTCATTCCAGGAAATGGAAGGTGACGTGTTTGATCCGATAAGAGAAAGAATACGTAATGCCAGCGGTCGTGTAAGGAAAATGGGCAGTGATTATCTTGCTTATGTTCTGATAGATATAATTGTTGATAACTACTTTGTAATTTTAGAAAAACTTGCTGAATCTGCTGAAACACTTGAGGATGAAATTATATATAAACCTGGACCGGATGCTATGAAAGAAATTAACAATCTCAAGAGAAAGCTAATTTTAATGCGAAAAGCTATATGGCCATTCCGCGAGTCTTTAAGCATTATCGGAAGATTTGATTCTCCAATTTTTACTGAAACTACGCTACTATATTTCAGAGATGTTTATGATCATACCATACGGTTGATTGACACAATAGAGACTCTCCGAGAAGTTATGACAGACCTTTTAAACATGAATCTATCAAGCTTAAGCAATAGAATGAATGAGATTATGAAAGTTCTGACAATCATTTCGACGATATTCATACCAATTACATTCCTTGCTGGAGTGTATGGTATGAACTTTGAATTTATGCCAGAACTCAATTGGCGATTAGGATATCCGATTACATGGTTAATAATGCTAACTATTGGTGTTTCAATGCTTATATACTTTAGGAAGAAAAAATGGTTTTAATGTAGAAATAATAATACCGTTTTAAAAAATTGTTTATATAATCCCCTAATCCACTTTGAAAAAGGCAAAATCAGGAAAGTCTCCCTTTTCTAAAGGGAGATTTAGAGGGATTTTATAATAAATGATAATCGTA
>FWPV01014712.1_pt1 | contig 11408 bp, 7 predicted proteins | sample 2228371 | NCBI WGS metagenome assembly FWPV01 (sample SAMEA103939776, study PRJEB20133) | metagenome | reverse complement strand
GATCGACTCCATGACGCGCGACAATCCTTGCGAGGTCGAAATTAGTGATCTCGGGACTCTTAATTATCCCCAGCTTGGCATTGTTCTACAGGGGATTCAGCAGGACGAATGGCTTGACCTCAACGGCGCCCATCTCGCGACATACGTTTCCCCTGGGGTTTACCAAATCCCCGTGGACACGTCCGGTTTTACCGACCCTTACGATGACGAAAACGATCCTGGCGGTGGCGGCGATGGAAACGCGGTGGCAGCCACTGAACGGGATTTTTTGTTTCCAAGGGGAATACACATCGGAGTCTTTTGCTGGGTGTTGTCCACGGTGGCGGAGGATATTCTTGACGTTATAGTGTGTGCGGGATAATGGAGCACCTTTTATGGTCAGAAAATGACGGCATCATGGTATCGCAATACTATTATGACGATACCGAGGATACGCTTATCGAGTACCGCAGGCAGGTTGACATTGACGAGGTTTTGGAGTCAAACAAACTGCTGGCGGATGATCTTTGGGTTAAGGGGATATATGCCCGGCCCCGGAGTTTGCACAAGTACGGAAGGCTTGTGGCAAGGGTGCCTCTGGAAGTATGGGAGATGTGGCAGAGGCTTCATGGCATCAGGTTGGGCAATACGGACCAAAAGACTTTGAGGCGGTTTCTCAACGATCCCGACAACGCGGCTTTCCGGGTGGCCCCTGGAAGACTATGAAAAAGGAGGTCTCATGGCGTGTTCAAGTTTTTGGTGACTGTCGGGATTGTCATACTCAGTCTTCCTGCCCTGGCGCAGGAAAAAGAACCACCTGTTCTTATGGGCAAATGCCCCAAGACGCAAATCGTCGGCAAAGCCGACGATTGCTTCAAATGCCACGTCCCCCCCAAGTTTTCCCTGAAGGAAGCGCTGCCTGATGTGGGTTATACCCCGCCACGGGGCGTTAGCTTGATCTTCAAAGATGGCAAACCTATCCAGGCGTATTATCTGCTCAAGAGCATCGAGGATGCGGAAGTAAAGACGCTATTCGACTATGCCCGCCATCACGCCATCAACCACGTGATCCTTGAGATCCACAGTCCTGGCGGAGGACTGTTCGATGCCTGGCGCATCGTTGGCCTCATGCGTGCCTGGAAAAGCGAGGGAAAGGTCGTAGAAACGAGGGTCTATGGCTTTGCGGCGAGCGCCGGCTTCTTGGTTTTTGCCTCGGGATCCAAGGGGCACCGGTTTGTCAGCCCTCATGCCGAGATGATGTGGCACGAGCTTTTGCTTGCCATGTTCGGCCTGAAGATCACGACCCCCTCAGACTCGGAGGAGGAAAGCCGAGTCCTTCGGCACCTGCAAGACACGGCGAACACCTGGCTTGCGGAGTGTTCAAAGATGACCAAGGCCGACATTGACGCGGCCATAAAGAAAAAAGAATTCTGGATAAATGGCAAGCAGGCGATCGAGAAAGGCTTTGCAGACCATCTAATAAAGGAGTAAAGATGGACTACACGACCTTGAAAAACCAAATCGGCTATTGGCTTGACAGGGATGACCTTGTTACCCATGTCGAGTCCTTTATTGAGCTTGCGCTTGCGGGGCTGTCGAGGAAGCTTCGGGGTAGGCCAACAGAGAAGCGCATGGAGGGCGTCATCCAGTCAGGGAACGCAAGGGTCCAGATACCTGAAAATGTGCTTGGCATACGGACGTTTTCAGCCAACGGAAAGCGGCTTCAGTACAAGCCGCCTTCCGTGGTGCGGAATCTTGGCAATTGGTCCGGAAGGCCCCGATTTTACACCGCATACAATGCTGCCATTGAGGTTGCCCCGCTTCCAGATGGCAACTATGACTGCGACATAATTTTCTGGCAGGCTTTCTGGCCACTGGATGACCAGGAGCAGGTGGTAAACGGGGGGTTTGCGACTGACACAGACTGGAACAAGGGAACCGGCTGGACAATATCAGGAGGGGTGGCCTCTGCCACGTCAGGGTCGGCCTCGGGCCTTTCGCAGACCCTTCCACAGAACGAGATGAAATTTGGCCGGATGGTGGTACTGTCCTATCAGTTGCCAACAGTCCTGGATGGAACAATAACGCCTGTCGTCTGCGGGGTGCAGGGAACGACCAGGAACGCCAGCGGGACCTATCTCGAACTTATCTCCCTTGAGGGAGTCTATCCCTTGGCCGACTTTGACTTGACCTTCAACAAAGACGAGGATTTCGAGGGCACCCTCGACAATGTCAGCATTAAATTTTCGCGTAACTGGCTGACCGAGAACGCGACAGACCTGCTTTTTTATGCAAGCCTCATGGAAAGTGCGCCGTTCCTGAAAGAGGATCCGCGCATTACTGTATGGGCTGCAAGATACAACGATGCGCTTCTGGCCGCCCAGGCAATGACGGATTGGGGAGGTACGCTGATAACGGAGCCGGCATACTATGAGTAAAATCGGCAATTTTGAGCGGGTTTATCGGAATTTCAAGGGATTGCGGGTAGATATTCCGGCTTACAGGATCGGGCCTGAATATCTGCAAAAGGCAGTGAACGTTCTTGTCGAGGGCGGGGTGATAAAAAAGGGTCCTGGACTTGAGTTGCTTGGTGAGGATCTGCCTGATATCCCGGATGGACTTCACTACACCGATGGATCCAAGGGCGATCCTAAGTTGCTCGCTTTTTCTGGCAACAACCTTCTTTATTGGGATGGAAGCCATTGGAGTGTCCCTGCTGGTGGCAACAATCTCTCTAGTGGCGAGGTTCCATGGAGTTTTGCGGATTTCAGGGGCGAGGTATATGCCACATCCACAGACAAGGACGTGGTCGTTTACGACCCGGAAAAGAACAAAGCGAGAAAGTTGGGTCTTGTTGGCCCAACGTCGTGGACGGTCATCGGCTATTTTGAGGAGGATGAAGAATGGCTTGGTGACGGCGAAATCGTGAACGACAGGGTCAATCCTGTCGAAATGAAGGGCAAGGGCAAGGCCGCGCTGAAGCTTCAGACTTCGGGCTCTGGCACTGTCAGTGCCTATCGCGATGTCGAACTTAACTTGACCAAGCTGGCCTCCGGCATCACGGCTGATGACTGGGACCTGTTCGAGATCTGGATCTATCATGAAAAGCTCTCTGCGATATCCAGCATCACCTTGATGTTGGAAATGGACACAAACAATTATCTCTCCCATGCGGTCAACCTGTCTCTGTTGGATTATCCGCAGCGCCGGGACTATCAGGCGACGGTCCTCCAGATCCCGAGGGGGAGATTCAACAAAACGGGCAGCGCATCAAGGGACGACATACTGGCCAACATCACACGTGTTTCGATAACCCTCACCGCGTCGCAGGCGACAAAGGTTTATTTTGACACCTGGCATTTCAAACAGTCGCCACCAGTTGTGGCGGTTTTCAGGAAAGTCATCGCCAACTTTGAGCCGGGGGAGCCCTGGAGCGGAGGTACAAGGGACGCAACGTACGCAAAGGAAATGACCGCCCTGAAGATTGCCTCTTCAGGCACTTATACTCTCAATCTCGCACAGACACTGGATCTGACCAAATGGGTGGCGCAAACGGCCAGCTATCCCTCGACCGATGCCGATGAAATCTGTATTTATGTTTATCGCAACATCTCAGGAAACCTAAGCGAGTGCAAGCTTCAGCTGAGAACGAACGAGAGCGCATATTTTCAGGCCGACCTGCTTACTTCGGGCGGCATTCCTTCGGGTGGCGGCCAGTCGAATGATATCCGCATCAAGAAAAGCGTTTTCACAGCCGTTGGATCGCCTTCCTGGTCCAGCATCTCGTCTGTCGCGCTTGTCGTCAGCATGTCAGGAAATCAATTTCTCGTTTTCGATTCGCTGAGAATGGAAAGCGGGGGCAAGAGCAAGTGGATTGCCAAGGTGACGGCGAGCGATAATTGGACTGGCACCAACTGCTCGATGTACACGAAGGACAAGGGCCACTGGCCGACCGCAGACTGGGGCGCGTCTGTTCACTTATCTTCAAACAAGGCCGGCGCCGATCCCTACGGCGAGATGTCTGTAACGGTGGACCTCGAAAAATGGGACGATGAGACCTATATCGCAGATAGCGACCAGATTTCAATATGGATCGAGACCGTAAACCGGACGGCGATCAATTCTGTCACCCTGACTCTATTTTCTGGATCAACGTCGAATTACTTTTCCTATACCTTTTCCGGCCTTCAGTTAAGTGTCGGTGGAGCGACATACAAAGCTAGTCTGTCTGCATTCCAGAAATTTGGAGACCCGTCCTGGTCGAATATCACGAAAGTGAGATTCTCGGTTGACTGTAATGCGGTGGACAAAACCGATAAGGCGGGCGAGATTTATTTCGCGGCAATTGCCCTTGTCCGGGATGCTTATCCAACCGCCAAATACCAGTGGAGAGTGCAATACGAGGGCGATAACTTCCTCAGCCCGGCGTCTGATCCCTCGATCTGGTACGACGGCGGCAGGATAAAGTCCGAGCCTCTGGCGACAAAGGGCGCAAGGGCCGTCATCCTGAACCTGAAGGCGAGCCCTGACCCGCGCGTTGGCTGGATCCATATTTACCGGTCGAGCACAAACGCGCCGACATATAAGCTTGAAAGTACTGCCCCTAATGATCAATCGCAGATCTCTGGCGGTTGGGTGGTCGGATACCTGCCTGATCAGAGCCTCGGGAAAACCTTGGACCCGAACGATTCAGGCGAACCCATCGAAACAGGAGAGACGCCAGCCCCAAGGGGCGCAAGAAACGCGATTGTGGGCGCAGAGCACTGGATCTGGGGGGTCAGCAAGTACAAGGACAGGATTTATTACTCTTCGCCTTTCCAGCCCAATGCCTTTGCTGAATCCAAGATCTATCTTTTCCCCGAAGAGGTGATTAACGTCCAATCGCTGCATGGCTCTGTGATTGTCGTAACGAACCGTGGGATCAAGCGCATCGAGGATGACATCATAATAGGCACTGACTTCATGGAAGCGGGAATCGCTTACCATGGACAGGCCAAATGTCACGGCGGCACGTTTGCATTCATCGGACGGGACGAGGAAGTTTACCTCTGGGACGGATCGCAACCCCGACGTATCGGCACGGCCATAAAAACGTTACTCAGCAAAGAATTTGTGGATCTGGCGAAGTGCTCGCTGTTCTACCACAGAGATTATCTATACATGACGTTGCCTTACTATGAAGAGGACCTGGTCTATCTGCTAACCTGCTATCTGCCTGAGATGGCCTGGACGATGCATACAATGCCAGCCTGGAGGATCACTAAGCGGATCGACCAGCCGGCGGGCGATATATACATTGCCTTGAGAAACTTAAAAGTCGGCAAACTTAACGGCTACGCAAATGATCCGAGTGTCATTCGCTTTTGCGATGACACCTTAGATACCACGCTGGCAAAGCGCATAGACTGTATAATTGTCATGGCAAGCGGCGCGGAAGGAGAGACGACGACAATTAAACTGCGGCTTTATATCGACGGTGTTTTGCTGAAAGACGTGAACAACGTTACCGTTGAGAAGACGATCGAGATAAACGGTCCGCAACTACAGAAATACAGGTGGTTTCTGAGGGGCACTGACACAGCCCCGGTTAATGCAAATTTCGGGACGACATTCTCGGTCGAAATTACCCACGAGGATGCTTTGCCCTTCGAGATTGCTGAGGTTGTCGTCCTAGGCGAGTTGCTTCCGAGGGACAGGCAGGCATGATCGGACCGATTCGATATCGCAAAGAAAAGTTGCCTTCGGCTCTGGCCGAGGTTTTTGATGATGTCTTGAGACAGATAGAGCAGAGGTTTCTCGAAGCGTATTCAAAATTCGGAAGGCTGGACAGGTCCTTCAAGGGGACTGCTCCGGCACCACTGGGTGCAGCAGACCTAACGACGGGAGTTTCCTATGATGCCCAGGTTGGTCAAACCTATGTCACCGCATCGGTTGAAAAGCATTCCGTTCTTTACGAGTTTGCCTACAGACGTGAGCACGAAGAATACTGGAAATATCTCTTGCAGGTGGACAATGTTGCCAAGATCGAAGTACCCTTCCCAAACGAGCGGATAATCATAAAAGTCCGCTACAAAGAATCCGAGTTTTCGCTGTGGTCTGACTGGTCCGAAGAGGTAAGCATTTGCCCGCCCGATCCCTCGGGCATTCTGCCAAAACCCACAGGGATACAAAGATACGTAGATGAGAGCAATCTTTCTGTGCGGTGGGATCCTCTTGACGTGAACGAATATCCCTCCGTGGCCGGATATCAGGCTTATATCACGCCTTCCTATGAGAGTTGGGAAGGTGCTGTTCTCGTATATCAGGGAAAGGCGTCCTTTGTTTCGATCCCTGTCTCGGCTTTCCCGCCCTCTGCCTATTTAGCTATCCGCAGCTACGATGTTTATGGCAATACAAGCGAAGCTGTGTGGACAGATTTTCAATCCGGTGGTTTGGGTGGACAAACCCGGCATATTAACGAGGTTGACGTATTCATCGGCCACACAGATCCTTTTGTTCCTTCTACTCAGATACATTCTTGCAACTCCATTTCGGACTCACAGGGGACCTGGTCGAGCAATGGCGGAACTTTGTCTGTTGACTATCTCGAAAAAATTGACGTTGCGTCTATCAAATGCATACAAAGTAATGGCTGGGATTTGAGACTTACTCTTAACACGCCGATCAACCTGTCCAGCGCGGACAGCATTTGTTTCTGTACAAAAGGAGAATGGGCGGACAATGGGCAACCTCTCCCATTCACTGGCGTTATGTTTGGATTGGGGGAAAACACCTGGGATGATGTTTATGAGGTTGCAGTAAGAACCGCCTCGCTCTACACGGGCGAAGGGGGCTGGAACGTCGTTACCGTTCCCTTGCGTTCTTTGCCGTCCTCTAGCAGAGATAGTATCAGATATATCCATATATATCGCTACTTTTCGAATCCACCGCCGGAGTTCAATCTCTATTGCACTGTTTGGATTGATGAGCTAAAGGCCATGTCTGGTCCGCCGCTGTTGCGGTATCAGCCGATCGGAGGCCAATATCTTAACAGTGAAAGATATTACGCTGTGCCTGCGTGCCCTGAAGGCAAATACCGGAACTTGATCATATGGACATATTCAAACAACGTAGTTAGATACGAACTTGATGAAATCACGATGTGGGATTATCTTTCCGGTGACAAACGGTCTTTTTTGGGCTTGAATACGGGCGGAACCAGGGCAAAAATAGCAGGATCGATTGACATTATACAAACCGGGGCAGGCGGAAGGGACGGAGGAAACGAGCAACCCAACACCTGGTATTACATTTGGTTGATCGGAAAAGACGACGGAACGGTTTCGGGGCTCTTTTCGACCAGCAGCTCGAAGCCAACACTGCCTTCCGATTATCGCTTCCAGGCCCTCGTTGGCGCGATAAGAAACGACGGCTCCTCGAACTTTGTCGCGATAAGGCAACACGACAATGAAGTTTTTCTGCTTTCCGGCCCTTTGATAACGAGCACGACCACGTCAGGCTCGTGGACAGGCCTTTTTGTTGCGGGCTACTTTCCTCCTATTGCTAGAACGGTAAGGTTGGCTGCCTGCGGCGTAAATAGGAACCTGGGCTTCTCGCCATACTCTGGTGGCTTTGGTGGCGAGTACTTCGCTGGCGACGCCAGCGGCACGGCCACAAACTTTGGGATCTTTGGCGGAACGGCGAGGGGTTGCTGGTTTACTTTTGAAATCCCATATGTCGGATTTAAGGCCTCCGGGGAAAGCCTCGGAGGAACGGAAGGATACGTGTATTATTATACTAACGTGACATCGCAAGACATCTATGCGATAGGATGGAGGTATTGAAGATGGCAAGGCCGATGAAGTACTACAAGAAATGGCTCCCCTATGCCAGACAAATAGCAGAAAGGCAGATGGGCCTGTGGACAGGGAGGATCTCCCCGTATGATTTACCGGAGGGCCAGCAGATACTTGATCTCATATCGCGTGCATCGCAGACAGCGAAACAGGAAGCGGTTTCCGGCTTGGCAAAGACCGGCGTTACAGGGCCGGCGCTGGCGTCGGTGGTCCGGCAAATGGGAGAGCAGGTGCCGTTGGTGGCCTCAAAGGCAATGCTGGCGCTAAGGGAAATGGAGCACCCCGCGAACTGGATTGCGACGCAGCAGCAGTTGGGCCTCGGGGCAGGGAAGCTTAAGCTTGGCCAACTTGATTATATGCTGAAGCGCAAGGCCCTTGAAGAAGCACTGTCCGGTGGCGGCACGGATTGGGGCGATATTATCGGAGGTGTTGGGCAACTTGCCTTAGGACTGGCAAAGTTTCTGCCAGCCGTAGGCATAGTGTAGGAGAGCAAGATGGGCAAAAAGAAATTTGACATTTGGGCGGGGTTGGGAAGTCTTGGTGAATCCCTGGGCTCCTTGGCCGATTACATGGAGCAGTTGGAACTTAAGAAGCAGGCTCAGAAGCTACGTGAGGAACAGCTTCAAGCCCTTAAGGATTGGCGCGAATGGCAAAAGACACAGCCAAGCCAGATTGATGTCCTCCGAGAAAAACAGAAGATAGCCGAAGAACTTGGCGAAAAGGCCGCAGAAATAGTGAGGGATATATTTATGTCGGAGAATGTGCCCCCAGGAACGGCCCCATCCTATCTAACACGCGAGGGGGGCAGCAAACTAAAACAAGCAGAAAATCTTGCGAAACTTGCTGCTCTTGGGATCACGCAGAAATTGCCTACGTATCAGCACTTCCAGCACGGTGCCGATGTTCTCTACACCATACCATTGCTAGGGAAAACCGAACGCATGACAGTTAGTCCGTTTCGAGAATTCAAAGAGGGAACGGTTGTTGTGCCGACAGGCGAGGAGGCCCCCATCCTCCCTCAGGAATGGGCGATTGGGATGGGTGCATTTCATATTCCGAAGACTTTTAAGGCGACCGAGGAAAAACCGGAGAAGCCTCTGGTAAGGGAATTCCCGACAGAAGAAGGCGATATCGCATCTTTTCAGTACAATCCGCGCATAGGCCAATGGGAGCCAGTGCCAGGCCTACCCCAAGGCGTTGGAAGAGGGACCAAAAAGGGACCGTACAGCGATGTTGTCGAGGCCATGAGGGTATTTAATACAATCAATCCCAAGAGTGTCTTTGGGATGCGGGCCAACCCCAATCTAAACTTCGAGGATTGGTACGAGAATCAATGGCCTTACAGTCCGATGAACCCGAAGCGCATCCCGTTGCAGAACCCTTCACCTCCACCCATGGAGGAGGAAACACCAATTCCGCCCACCGCAGGCCCTAACATGTGGCAGGCTTTGGCCAAGAAGTTTCAGGACTTTTTTGAAAGGCAAGCCGTGGGCAAGCCACCCGCAGGGAAGACCGGCAGGCGGTTTGACCCGATTGAGTCGTTAAAGGAAAGATACAAGAAACCTGAAGACGTGGCGAGAGACAATTCGTTGACTTACGAAGAGAAGCGAAAAATACTGGAGCTTCTATGGCCCGAAGGAATCCCAACAGGGAGATAAAAAATGGGCAATATAACCGCTGAGGAGTTTTTAAGACGGCAGGGCATTCTGAGCCCAGAGGAGATCGAGGCGGCGCTGCCAAAGCGGCTTTCGATTCTCGGCTTTGAGACCCCTATTCCCTTGCCTTCATCCGTGGCTGCTCCCTTAGTGGCGGCTGGATACCGGATGATGGATGTGCCTAGGGGTCTTCAACAGATGCTTGGATCCCCAGAAAAAAGAGAAGAGTTGCGTCAAGAAGAGGAGCTTTACGATGCCCTCACCCAGCACTACAGGCTGGGCACCCTGGCGAAGATTGGAGGGGTTGCTGGCTCATTTGTAGAGCCTACGCAGATTGCCTTGCTTCCGTTCGGGATCGGCACGACCATCCCCAGAATGGCGCTCACAGGAGCCCTCGCAGGTGGCCTCTATGGAGGCCTGGGATATGTTCCCGAAGGAGGAGATCGCCCTACCCAAGCATTGCTGGGCGCAACAGGAGGCGCAATACTAACTCCCATAGTGGGCAAGGCAATGCAAGCGGTATTTGGCAAGCAGCGGCCCGCGTTGACCTCAGAGGAGACCTTGAAAGCGCTGGACCTGGTGCCCGAAGCCACCCCTACTCCGCCACCCGCATCCCCTCCGTTAAAGGCGGAGGCCTCTGCTGCTACATCGGCACAGGTACCATCGCTGGTGGATATTCTTGGTCATCTGGATAAAATCAGGCCGGCGCAGAAAGCGCCTACGATTCTCACGGCCCCTCCGCTTCCCAAGGAAGCGGGTGCCTTGCCATTGCATGTCCAGGAGGTTTTGCAGGTTCCTCCTTTTGCGCGGACTATTCAGCAACGATTGCTTCTCACACAATACGGGATAGATCCTTCCGTGCCCAGAATGGCAGGCGTCGAGGGAGTGCCAAGAGAACCGATTTTGCCTGCCCCCGTGAAGGAGGAGCCGAGACTTGTTCTCGCACCCGAACGCAGGATAAGGGAGACGATCACCCGGCCCGAGGACATACTGCCTCCGAAAATCGAGGAAAAAATCCAAGCCATCAGACCGTCAGCCCCCGAGCCAGCGCTTATTTCTGAGGAGGATGTCACAAAGCTTCCCTTGGAAGTGCAGAGCGTTCTCCAGAAGCAACCTGCCTTCAGAAATGCCGAAGAGAGGCTCCTGCTCGCAAGGCACGGGATTCAGCCGGACCACCCCGAGGTGCCAATAAAGCCGGCGGTCGTCACGTCTTCCAAGGAGACGCCGCGAATTGAGATTCCAGTCGTATCCAGGCCCCGCGAAAGAGTCGTTTTCCCTGAACGCCCGGAGGAGACCGCGCCGCCACCCATAAAGCCGGAGCCAAGTCCCGCTGTCACCGCGCCACCTGCGCCCGAGGTTCCTCCTGCTCCTGCTGCTGCTCCTCCTGCTCCTGCTGCTGTTCCTCCTGCTCCTGCTGCTCCTGCTCCGCGGGTTGCCAAGGCCAGAGCCATGCCTGCCCCTGCGGCTAAAGCCAAGATGCGCATGAAGAGCATGATGCCTGGTGCCGAGACCAGCGTTATCGTGCCCAACGAGCCTGAGGTTCCGGTTGTGTACGCAGTGGTGGAGGCTGAGCACGTCATCCCTTCGCACAAGGCTGATACATTTGCGCGAAGACCTGAATATCCGCCCAATCTGCAAGAGCGCCTGTACCATCGAGACAAGCAATTGCAGCTAGCGGTGGACAGGAACGCGACAAGACTCCTGCCACAATACGTTATCACGGACAACCCGGATGCCATCAATGGTCCTCCGATTGTTGACCAAAAAGGCTTCGTTCTCGGTGGCAACAGTCGTCTTATGAGCATACAGCGAGCTTATCAGCGTGGCCTGGCCGCGCATTATAAGGACTTTCTGGCAATTACCGCAGATCGCTTTGGGCTTGATCCTAACGCAGTGAGGGCGATGAAGCACCCTGTTTTGGTCAGGGTCCTGAAAGAAG
>FWPV01010865.1_pt1 | contig 11410 bp, 6 predicted proteins | sample 2228371 | NCBI WGS metagenome assembly FWPV01 (sample SAMEA103939776, study PRJEB20133) | metagenome | reverse complement strand
ACGCATCGCTGCAACCTGCAGTGCGTGATGTGTTACAACGTGCCGCAACCCGAGCCGGAGCTGACCACCGAAGAAAGCTTCAACGTGCTGAAACGGGCTGCGAAAAGCGACCCGAAGAGCTACGAGGCGAATCTCAATCTCGGCCGCGTTCATTACGCCAGGGACGAACTGACCGAGGCGGAGGCTTTTGCCGTCACACGCCAGGCGCTGGTCGTGCTCAGCCTGTGGATGGCGGCCTGGACCGCCATCGTTCAGCTGGTCCTCAATCGCCTGTTTATGCAGCCGCTTATCTTCAGGCCGGTAGAAGAGCTGCGCGCCGGGGCGGAACGCATCGGCCAGGGCGACCTGGATTACAGGATGGCCGTCAGCCGCCAGGATGAAATTGGCCTGGTGGCGCAAGCTTTTAACCGCATGGCGGCCGAACTCAAAGAGCTATACAGCAACCTCGAACAGCAGGTCGTCGAGCGCACCCGCGATTTGCAACGGCGCGTGGCCCAGCTCCACGCGCTCAACGAGATTGGGCGCGCCATCAGCGCCACAGTGGACATCCAACGCTTGATTGAGGCCATCTATGCCGAAAGCCGCAAGGTCATCGAAACGAGCAATTTTTACGTGGCCCTGTACGACGCTGCCCAGGACGAGGTTAGCTTTGTTCTGGATGTGACCCACGACCAGCTCAGCGTCGAGCGGGAGACGCGACGCGGCGGCCAGGGACTGACCGAGTATGTCATCCGCACCCGCGCCCCCTTGCTGTTATCGGGTGACGTGATGGGGCAGGCGCGCGCCTTGGGGATCGAGCCAACCGACGAACCCCCCAGTGTTGGCTGGGGGTGCCCATGAGCGCCGGCGAGAAGGTCATTGGCATGTTGGCCGTGCAAAGTTACACATCGCCGCAAGCCTTTAGCCACGAGCATCTGGACTTGCTGACGACCATCGCCGCCCAGGCGGCAGTGGCGATCGAGAATGCTCACTTGCTGGAAGCCGTGGCGCAACAAGAGCGGCTGCGCCAGGAATTGGCGATTGCTCGCTCTATCCAACAAAGCCTGTTGCCTGCCCCGCCCGAGCTGCCCGGCCTTTTCATCGTTGGACGCTGCCTTTCGGCCCAAGAGACCGGCGGCGACATGTACGATTTTATCACGATTGACGAGACGCATTTGGGGGTAGCCATTGGCGATGTGGTTGGCAAGGGGGTGCCGGCGGCGCTGCTCATGGCGACGGTGCGCGGCGTGTTGCGCGCCTTTGCCCAAAACCAGTTGGATCCCGCCGTTGTGCTGGAAGCCGTTAACCGCGTGCTGTACCGCGATGCTCATGGCAGGCGTTACACTACTTTGTGCTATGTGGTGTTGGATACCGACGCCTGGACGCTAACCGTGGCCAGCGCCGGTCACCTGTCGCCGCTGCTGTGCAGCGAGCACGGTCAACCGGCTTACCTGGATGTCCCATCCAGCCTGCCGTTGGGCATAGAGCATGATTTGCGCTGCGTCCAACAAACGCACACGCTTTTGCCCGGTCAGAGCGTTTTGCTGTATACCGATGGCGTCGTCGAGGCGCGCAATCTCCAGGGCCACATGCTGGGCTTTGATGGTTTGCGCCGCATTGTCGCCGGCCAGCCCGGAGCCAGCCTGGCCGATACCATCGTGAACAAGGTGTTCGAGCACACCGCCTCCACCACTCTGCAAGATGACCTGACGCTGGTTGTCATCCAGCGCACTGCGCCGTAAAGCGGACAATATCAGCCCGACGCGGTGAAGCCATCCAATATCGGCCACGCTGGCAAGAGTGAAGCCATCACCGGTAGGGTCGGAACACAGATGGATGAACCGTAGAGGGAAGCTGCTCATAGCCGGGTCGTCGTGAGAGCGGAGCGCCGCCCACTCTGGCGTCCCCGGCTTGAAAGTCGTAAGCGTCGGTGATCTCAACGCCGAGCGATTGTTCGAGCGCGGTTTCCACAACGAGCACATCCTCGGCGCCGTACAAATGCCGCGCAAAGCCACCCAGCGGCCGTCGGACGAGATCACTCCACTGCCCCGCACGCACACGCGCCGGACGTTGGGCTCCTCGTGCGGCGGCCACGTTCCCGGCGCACGCACCAATTCCAACACGGATGCCTCAGGTGAATCGGCGCTCAACTCTGGCAAAGGCTCACCCAGGCCGGGCGTGCGCGCCAGCCAGGGGCGTGTGTCGCGGCCTGGCTTGAACGCCAACGTGCGCGCAGCCGCCCCGCCGCATTGCTCTTGATAGTACAGCGCGTTATCATTACTCCAGCCCAGCAGGGTATACGTGCATGGCCGAACTTCCACGATGGACTGGGAGCGCTTGGCCACGCCTTCCAACAAACCGGGCTGGGTCAGCACGTGCATCGTGCGGCCGGGCGCAGCGACCACCGCCGGTTGATAATTGAAAAACCACGGAAAAGCCAGGATAGCCGCCAGCGTCAACGCCAGCAAGAAGCAGCCGATGCGCCCGGGCCGCGCCCACACTAACGCTCCAATTGTCAAGCCAATCCCTATAGCGCTTGTCAGCCCATAGCGTTCCAGGTCTTGGAAGAGGAGAGCGGTCAGGTAGATAGGGATAGCCGGCAAGACGCTCAAGGCAGTCGGCCAGCCGTATGTGACGCCAAATGATTGCAGGATGAATCTGGTCACTGTTCCGAATGTCGCCGCTGTGTAGGGCAGAACAAAGATCAAGCCTCCAACCATCAAGGCTGGCGCCATCAGCCATCGCCTGGGGCGTTCAGGTTGCCTTGATAAAGAATCCACTGCCGGCGGCCTGATGCCTGTGTATTGCACGCGCAAGAGGACGAGTAACAGAATTGCCTCGGCTAGAATGCCCGTCCAGGTACGATGATAACCGGCGTCTATGGCCGGGCGCGGCTGCGGCAGCCACAAGTTGGGCAGGTAGTGAAGCGGGATAGCCAGGATGGTAAAGGCCACGACAAAGGCCAGGTTAGTGGCGGCAAATTCCAACGGCAGCCAGGTTTTATTGTCCGGGCGCGTCAGCCGGGCAATAAACAAGCACGCGCTGGCGGCAATGACCAGCGCGGCCGGCAAGTAGACGCCCGGCGCGCCTTCAAAAAAGTCGTTCAAGCTGCGCTCGAATGTTCCGAGCGGCGGGCGGCCCGGCGCAACGTCCCACGGCGCAAGCGTCCCTTCGGTCATCGCCGCAATCCAGATGAACAAGAAAAACCACGTGCCGGCCAGCAATACCAGGCCGCCAATGAAAACGGCCAGCCGGCAGGCTTGAGCGAAAAGCTTGTTTTGGACGATCGTTTTCATACCTTGCCTCCTTGAATTTCAAAGGCTGTCTGAAAACAGGCTTTTTTCTTGGCATCCTTTGTGTCCTTGGTGGTTAAAAGCCTTGTTCAGAAAAAGTCATGGAATGTACGCGGCAAAGCCCAGGTCGGTCAGACGCCCGGCGCGCTGCCCATCGGGCGAGACGCCCCACAAACTCCACACGCGCGGGTAAGGATATATCGGCGCGGCCTTGCTTTCGGCCAGAGCGATTTGCAAAGTGGGAAAGGGACGCGCGGCCAGGCAGCTGAACACGATGAGGTCGCGCAGCTGGGTATTGGCTGCATCAGTTAGCATAGCGGGCGTGATTTCGTGCGTGGGGTTGAGAACGGGTAAAGGATGATTGACAGATTTTGCTTCTCCCGTTGCCTCAATCTCACGGGTAGCGGTGGCAGGCGCGGCTGTGGACAGAGGCAGCGTGGCGGAAGAGACGGCGGTGGCAGGCGTGGCCGTAGGTAAGGGCGGACCGGCGCAGGCCGCCACCAGCCCCAAGAGTAGAACCAGATGCAGTGCTGTGAAGCGATCAGAATATTGGGACATACTGCCCCCTACTTGATGTTTCCTGTATGCTGTGCTACAATGAGTAGCAGATGAACGCTATCGCTGACGCCTCCAGTTTGATCGTGCTTGCGCGTCAAGACGCTCTTTGGCTGCTGGAGCGCACCTTTGGCACGGTGGCGCTTGTGCCAGACGTTGAGAACGAGACAGTCGTTCAAGGTAAAGCTAAAGGGTACGCCGATGCCTGGCGGATTGAGGCCGCCATTGTCGCCGGGCGATTGGTCGTTGTTCCGCTGACAACAGCCGAGAGACGGTTGGCAGCCACATTGAACAAGCATGCGCCTGCCTTGAGCCGCACGGATTGCCTGACTTTGGCATGCGCTAAAGAGCGTAACTGGACGCTAATCATGGAAGAACAACGCGGCCGGAATATGGCAGTCGCGCATGGCATCACTTATGTAATCATTCAGGTCCTGCCACTGCAAGGCTTGATTAACCGGCAATTGTCCTTTGTCGAGTGCGATGATTTGCTGGCGCGCCTTGGCAAAGCCATGCGCACTGATCAAGCGATCTTGACGATTCTGCGAGCCGCTGCCGCAGAGATTCAACGGTTGCGCTGCGAATAGAAGGGCGTTTCGATGAGCACAGCAAAATCAAACCAGATTAATCTCCGCGTCCCTGACCGGGTGGTATCCGACCTGGAGGCCCTGGCTCGACAGGAACGCGCTTCGCGCATAGACCTGGCCCGCCAGATTCTACTGGAGGGCATCGCTGCCCGCAAGCGCGATCTGGCCTTGCGCCTCTATCGTGAAGGCCAGGTCAGCAAATCACGCGCCGCCGAGATCGCCGGAATTTCGTTGTGGGAAATGATGGACCTGATCGAGCGGGCCTCTCTGCCTGCCCCTTACACGTTGCAAGAGGCGGTTGACGATGTGCGCCGCCTCGTCGCGCAACTGGCCCCCTCTACCAGCCAGCGCTCTTTAGCATCACCGGCAGCCACCCCCGGAAGGGATACATAAAATCAAACTCCCGCGCCGCCACAGGCACGCCAGAAGCAGACAGGCCATCGGGCAAGACGCGCACGGTATAGTTCTGCCCCTGCGCAAACGGCGCGTGCGCCAGCGTAGCGCGTCGGACCGAGTCATCCCACATCACCGTCAGGCTCATCGCCGGACTGATTTCAAACTGGACGGTCGCCGTGGCCACCGCCGCATCGAACTCGAGCACAATGTCCTGCTCGGGCGTATCGAGCAGGCGCGGCGTCAACGCTCTCGGCATCACCGGTTCTTGCAAAACGGCAATGCTCTGGTCCTCGTAACTGGCGATGTAAGCCCGTTTGTTGGCAAAGCCAATAGCGCGCGGCCCCACCCCAACCGACAACGCTCCCAACACCTGCGGCCCTTGAAGCACGGCCACATTGCTGACGGCAGAGGTCGCCGCGTAAACATAGCCCGTGCCCGGACTTGGCCCTAACAGTCCGCGTGACGTTCCGGCCAGCAGACTGTTCGTGATGATTTGCAGGCCAGAGAGTACAGCGATTCTGCTGCGCGATGGGTCTTCGACATAGACATAACCGTTGAGCGAGTCCACCGCAATCGTGGCCGGGACAAAGCCTCCGCCCAACGATGCCATGGCAACTGTCCCCAATGGCAGTGTGGCGACAACCCGCGTGTCTTGCAACACGGTTACGCCTGTGCCGCCGTTGTGCACCAGGTAGACGTAACCCGTCGCCGGGTTCACGCCAAGAGCGACAATATACGCACCGACCACTGGCGTCGCCACAACCTGCGTACCGGAAAAAACCGAAACGTGCAGGCTGAACGACGCCACATAAACATACCCGGTGGCCGGATTGACGCCGATCATCGGACGGGGGCCGCCCCAGGGGACGGTCGTGATCACTTGCGTAGCTGAAATCACCGCTACCTTGAAATCCTCTGTAGCGATATAGACATAGCCCGTCGCGGGATTGCTCTCGATCGCCGCCGGCGGTCCGCCGATTCCAAAGGTGGTGATGACCTGGGTGCCCGAGATAATCGTCACATAGCCCCGGCCTTGCGCATCGCGGCGGCCCACGTACACATAGCCGTTGGCCGGGTTCACGTTGATTGGCCCCGGCGAGTGTTCCATCAGCAGATGGGTTATCACTTGCGTCCCGGATAGCACCGTCAGGTCATTGCTGAATTGATGCGCGACGTAGATGTAACCGGTCGCAGGGTTGGCGTGGACGGCGCGCGGATGCGGACCCGGGCTGATGGCAGCGACCACCTGCGTCGCCGAAATGACTGTCACGTGATGGTTATAGTAATCGGCTATGTAGACATAGCCCGTCGCCGCATTGACGCCAATAGCCTGCGGCAAGATGTCGGGCGCCAGCGAACTCGCAACAACCACAGTGCCCGAAATCACAATGATTCGTCCATACCAGTCCGCCACGTAGACATAGCCGGTGGCCGGGTTGACGCCGACCAGGTTCAACACCGCGCCAGGCCCGCCTCCCATTGGAACGGCGGGACCTGGCCGGGCTGCTTCAGCCAGCACGCCAAAGGACAGCGTGACCAGAACTTGCGTACCTGAAATCACCGTCACACGACCGCCCCAATCGGCCACATAGACATAACCGGTAACAGGATTCACGCCGACCGCGCTGGGAGACTCACCTGTAACCAGCTGCGTGATGACCTGCGTGCCTGAAATGACCGTGACCGTGTTGCCGTGATGGTTCGCCACGTATACATAGCCGGTCAGGGGATTTACGCCGATGGGATCAGAAAGCAATGATGGCCCTCCGCCGCCTTGTGGCACGACCGCCGCGCGCGCCGAACGCGGATTCTGGCTCGTAGTGACCGCTTCAGCGGTTTCCTGACTGCTCAAGCCGTCACTACGAACGTAAAAACCTGATCCACTGCGGCTGGTGGCCAGGGTGGTAATCACCTGCGTCCCCGAAATCACCGTCACGTAATCCTGGTAATGGTAATCGGTGACGTAAACGTAACCCGTCGCCGGATTGACGCCCACCACATCCGGCTCGATGCCAACCGATAGAGTGGTGATAACCTGCGTGCCTGAAATAACGGTCACAGTGTTGCTGAGAGGATCAGTCACATAGACATAGCCCGTTGTTGGATTGACCCCCACTGCCCCGCCGCCGACATCTGGGATAGCCGTGATGACATGCGTGCCCGAAAGCACCATCGTTTGGTCATCGTCGGCCACATAGACGTAACCCGTCGTTGGATTGACACCAATGGCATGGCGATTCAAACTTTTCACTTGCGCGTCCAGCGTAGCCACCAGGTCAGTCCCGGAAAGCACGGCGGTATTGTAAGGGCCGGCGACATACACATAGCCTGTGCTGGCATTGACGCCGAGGGCGGTCGGATTCAGCCCGATGCCCGGCGAAAAATGCAGCGTGGCGATGACCGGCGGCAGCGCGACCTCAGCAGCCAGCAACGCACCCTCGGGCGGCGGAGGGGAGGCCGGCGACGCGCTCATCATCGTCGCCAGGCTTGCCAGCGCAACCAGCGCCAATGCGATAGGAACGAACAGACGGCTTGGGCGAGAAAGGGTAGTTGGAGACATGGCAATTTACCTCGGTAGATAATCTGAAATTTTGATCCTGCCGGCGATAATGTCGGCGGCGATACGCGCCAGGTCTTCTTTGAGCGCGGCCGGCACCTTGTTCTCGAACGTGTGAAACGGCGCCAGCCCCACCCCGCCATTGGCCAGCTTGCCGACAATGACGCCCCCTTCAAAATCCCCGTGGATCACGTTTTCGATCGCCTGCTTGACCGTGACGTTGGCATTTTTCATGACGCTGGTCAATTCGTAATCCCGGTATTCAGGCGCCAGATAATACCAGTCCGTGTTCATGGCGCCGATGACCATCAACTTGCGTTCCCGGGCCACAGCGGCCGCGCCCAGACCGGCCGGCCAGGCCACAGGAAACAAAACGTCTACTCCTTCATCAGCCAGCGCATCAGAAACCTTCTTGCCATCTTCGGCGCTTTCAAAATTGTTGATGAACAAGCCCTCTTGCCTGACAGGGTCCCAACCCAAGACCTGAACATTGGCGCTTCTGGTCTGATTGTAATAATTCACGCCGGCCCAAAACCCGTTCATGTAAATCACCACGGGCGGGATGGCAATGCCGCCCCACGTGCCGACCTTGCCGGTTTTGCTCATCCCCGCTGCCAGGTAGCCGGCCAGGAAAGCAGCTTCGTCCACGCTAAATGTGGAACCCACCACATTGGGAATCGCCGGATCGTAAACAACGTCAACAATGGTAAAACGTGTATCGGGATTTTGCAGCGCGGATTGTTTGGTGGCGTCGTACAATCGCCAGCCAGCCGCGATAATGAGAGCGCATCGCTCTTGCACAAAGCGAGCGAGGTGCCGCTCGTAATCGGCCGGCTCTTGCGATTCCAGGTATTGGCCTTCAAGGCCGTATTCATTCATCGCCTCCAGCAAGCCCTGCCACGCCGCCGCGTTGAAGGAATGATCGTCAAGGCCGTCTATATCGGTCACCAGGCAGGCCGTCACAGGGATAGAAGCGCGCAGCATAAGCGGTAGATAAATCTGGCGGTTGAGGATAAGGGTCACCACAGGCTGTTTGCCTCGCGCCGTCAGGCCGCCGCCGCTTGCGCCATATTCGCTGTTGGTGATGGTCTCGGTCGCGGTGACAACAAAACCCACCTGCCATGTTTGCGGAACAGGACATAGTGTACCCGTTACGCACGTCGTTGTGAGAATCCAGGAAAGCACATCCTGTGGCGGTTGTCCCACCAGATATGCCCCGGCCGGCACGCGGTCAGTGATGAGCAGCGTGCTGGTGAGAGCAACCTGGCCGCGGTTGGTGACCGTCAGCGTATAGGTGATGTACTCGCCGGGGCGGGCCAGCGCCGGGCCGCTTTTGCCAATGGTCAACGCCACGTCCGGAAATTCATCGGCGCCCAAATCGGGCGCAAGGCCTTGCGGGCGATAGTAGCCGTCAATGTCGGTGGTGATGCCAGCCTCCACGCCCCGGTCAATGGCAGCCGAGCCGGTCATCAGATGATAGCCGTCGGGAGCGAAGGCGGGGTCGCCGCTGATGGCGTTGGAAACAGTGATAACTCCTGCCCCGCCCATGTTTGTTGTATTGCTGTACCACAACACACCATTGAGCGCAGCGACGCAATCTTGCTCAACTGTGATACCCGTTGTGTGATTCACGATCACCGTGTCAGTCAATAGCGCGCTACAATAGGGCCACCTGTAGTGACCTTGAACGCGAAAGCGATTAGACACATATATGCCAATTCCATCGCCATCTGCATTGTGGGCGATGGTTGTGTGCATCAATGTCGGAATAGACAACTCAACGTATAGCCCGCTGCCCTCCGCGTCGGCCCGGTTGTTGATAATGGCCGTGTTGACCAGCTGTGCATCGCTATCGAACTCGAACGCCAGACCACCCCCGCGCGATTGAACCATATTGCCGGAGATCACATCGCCCTGGAAGATGGCATTGCTGCTGTTCAATTCCACCCCGCCGCCATACCAGGTCGCCGTGTTGCGCGAGATGGTGTTGTGGTCGAAAGCCGCGTCGCTATCGAGCAACGTCAATCCACCGCCGGCCTGGGCGGCGTTGCCCGAAATGACGTTTCCGCTCAAGCGGGCTGCGCTGAGTTGCAAATACAACCCGCCGCCCCACTCGTTAGACGTATTGGAAATGACGGTGTTGTTGTCGAGCGAAGCAGGACTGTGATACAGATATAGCCCGCCGCCTGAGTCGGCCGCGTTGTCCCGAACCCTGTTCCTGACCAGAGCCGCGCTACTCCAGTCCAGGTACAGGCCGCCGCCTGAACTGGCCGCGTTGTTTCTGAAAGTATTGGCGTGCACAACGACGCCGCTGCTGAGCAAAGACAGGCCACCGCCAGAATGAGAAGCGGTGTTGCTATAGATGTCATTGTGGGTCACGTCACCGGTGCTCTTGATAAAACACAGCCCGCCGCCTGTGCCGGCCGTGTTGCCGGTGAAGGTGTTCTCACTGATAACATTAAAAGGCCCCTCCACCCCCAGCCCTCCACCAAGACCGGCGGCGTGGTTGAAGACGATGTCGCTTTCATTCAGGATCAAGTTGCTTTCGTAAACCATCAACCCGCCGCCGTCGCGGGAAGCGACATTCCCGGAAATAATCTCTCCCTTGAGCAAAGCCGTGCTACCTACCAGAAATAGCCCTCCGCCGTCGTGGGCCGTGTTGCCGGAAATGGTATCGAGCATCAGCGTGGCGGGGCTGGCATGCAGGTACAGCCCGCCGCCTTGAGCGGCCGTGTTGTTGGAGATGGTGTTCCTGTTGAGTACAGCCGCGCTTGCGTACAAGTTCAACCCGCCGCCCCGCCCACTGGCTGTATTGCCGGCGACGATATTGCGGTTGAGTGTGGCATTGCTATTATTCAGGTCTAACCCGCCGCCATAATAAGCTGTGTTGTTATTGATAATGTTGTCACTGAGCGTGGGGTCGCTATGATGCAAATGTCCTCCTCCGCCAACGCCATAAGCGGTATTGGAAATAACCACATTTTCGTTGAGCGTGGCGTTGCTGAAATAGAGGTACAACCCTCCGCCATAGCCGGTAGCGGTATTATGGGTCATGCTGTTCCTGTTAAGTGTAGCGGCGCTTTCAGTCAAGGCTAACCCGCCGCCGTAGCGAGCAGTATTGGCTGCAACCGTGTTCCCTTCGAGCATGGCGTTGCTGAAAGACAAATGCAATCCTCCGCCATAATTGCGGGCGGTGTTGCTGATTACCATGTTGCTGTAGAGTAGAGCAGCGCTGTGCCATAGATACAGCCCACCGCCGCTTTCAGCCGTGTTGCTAAATAACCGGCAGTTGCTGACCGTTGCTGTGGCCGTGATAATGTATACACCGCCTCCCGAATCAAGCCCCCAAGGCCCGCTCTGACCATTTGCGTCCCCCCTCGTGAGACGCACCCCTTCGATAGTTGGGGTGATATTCCCCACAATAAAAAGCACCCGCCCGCGTCCTTGCGCGTCGAGTGTGGCGGGAAAAGAAATCGGATTGGACGCGCTCCAGTTTGTCAGCGTGTAACCGCCCCGGATGGCAATCGTTTTGCTGATATACGCCACCTGGGTAATCACCGCCGGGCCGCTATAGCCGGTCGGCGCGGGGCGGCGATGTACATCGGTGTAAACACCGGCGGCGATTTTGATGGTCTCGCCTGTTGCGGCCTCGTCTATGGCCTCCTGCAAGGTGGCATAGCAAGGACTTGCGCCGCCGCAGTTGGCGTGCGGGGCGACGTAAAGAACTTGAGAGGCCACCATGCCTTGCGCGGATGGAGCAGTGGTCGCCTGACCTGAGCCAATGCCCATCGTAGCAAAAATGACAATGACCAGCAAAACCATCAGGTTGCCGGTCAATAGAGAGCCAATGATTCCTTTCATCGTCGCGCTCCTCCCCAGACCTTTAGGGTCTGAGAGACCCTAAGGATCGTGGATTAAATAACCTTCCCATCTTGGGACGCATTTATACATGCAACCACACACAAAGCGCGCGGTTTCGTCGGCGCGTCCCGCACGGCGATAAATCGCCGTGCTACCAAACTGCGCCCGATAAATCGGGCTTG
>FWPV01014707.1_pt1 | contig 11411 bp, 7 predicted proteins | sample 2228371 | NCBI WGS metagenome assembly FWPV01 (sample SAMEA103939776, study PRJEB20133) | metagenome | reverse complement strand
ACCCTTTTCTTATGTTATGTGGCTATAGTACCAGCAGAGGCGCATGCAGGCGTGTGCGCCTGCCTGAAATCATCATGGACTTATGGAGGGAAAACATGCGGTTTGACCGTTTTACGCAGAAGGCCCAAGAGGCGGTTCTGGAAGCCCAGAACCTGGCCCAAGAATACAAACATCCACAGATTGACGCCGAGCACCTGCTGAAGGCACTGATGGAGCAGGAGGGCGGCGTTGTCCCGTCTGTCTTGGACAAGATCGGCGTGGACCGCGCCTTGCTGGCCCAGAGCGTGGAGCAGGAACTGGCGCGGAAGCCGCGGGCCTACGGCGCAACGGCGCAGGTGGGCATGTCGCGCGTTCTGGCGGCTATCTTGGAGGAGGCGGAGAAAATCGCCGAGAACATGCGCGACGAGTACACGTCCACCGAGCACCTGCTGATGGCGATGGCCCAGCCGCAGGCCGGCGCCATTCGCGACCTTCTGGCGCGGCACGGCGTGGACTATGCGGCTATCATGCAGGCTCTGGCGGGCATTCGCGGTTCACAGCGCATCACCAGCCCGAACCCGGAGGCGCAATATGAGGCGCTGTCCAAGTACGGCCGCGACCTGACGGACGAGGCCCGCAAGGGCAAGTTGGACCCCGTCATCGGCCGCGACGAGGAGATTCGCCGCGTCATCCAGATTCTGAGCCGCCGCACGAAGAACAACCCGGTTCTCATCGGCGAGCCGGGCGTCGGCAAGACGGCCATCGTGGAGGGTCTGGCCCAGCGGATTGTGCGCGGCGACGTGCCGGCCACGCTGAAGGATAAGCGCGTCATCGCGCTGGACCTGGGCGCGCTGGTGGCGGGGACAAAGTACCGCGGCGAGTTTGAGGAGCGGCTCAAGGCCGTGCTCAAGGAGATTCAGGCGTCCGAGGGGCAGGTCATCCTGTTCATTGACGAGATGCACACGCTGGTTGGCGCAGGCGCGGCGGAGGGCGCTATGGACGCCAGCAACATGCTCAAGCCCATGCTGGCGCGCGGCGAACTGCACGCCATCGGCGCGACCACGCTGGACGAGTACCGCAAGCACATTGAGAAAGACGCGGCGCTGGAGCGGCGCTTCCAGCCGGTGTTCGTGGACGAGCCGAGCGTAGAGGAGACCATCTCCATCCTGCGCGGGCTGAAGGCGCGCTATGAGGTGCATCACGGTGTGCGCATCACCGACAGCGCCGTGATTGCGGCGGCGACCCTGTCGCACCGGTACATCTCGGATCGGTACCTGCCCGACAAGGCCATTGACCTGATAGACGAGGCGGCGAGCCGCCTGCGCACGGAGATTGATTCCAAGCCGCAGGAAATTGACGCCATAGACCGCGCCATCATGCAACTGGAGATTGAGCGCGAGGCGCTGAAGAAGGAGAAAGATCAGGCCAGCCGCGAACGCTTGGAGGCTCTTGAGAGAGAACTAGCGGACCTGCGCGAGAAGAGCGCGCAGTTGACGGTGCGGTGGAACGCGGAGAAAGAGGCCATCGCCCGCGTCCGCGACCTCAAATCCGAGATAGACAAGGTGCAGGTGGAGATTGAGCAGGCCGAGCGGAAGTACGACCTACAGAAGGCGGCGGAACTGCGCTACGGCCGGCTGAACGAACTGAATCGGCAGTTGGCCGAAGCCGAGAAGCGCCTGCGCGAACTGCAAACCGATGGCGCTTTGCTGAAAGAAGAGGTGGAGGCGGAAGACATTGCCCGCGTGGTGAGCCAGTGGACAGGCATTCCGGTAACCAAGTTGCTGGAAGGTGAGGTGGAGAAACTCATCCACATGGAGGAGCGGCTCCATGAGCGCGTCGTCGGGCAGGACGAGGCGATACGCGTCGTGTCGGCGGCGGTGCGGCGGGCGCGCGCGGGCCTGCAGGACCCGAATCGGCCCATCGGCTCGTTCATCTTTCTGGGGCCGACGGGCGTGGGCAAGACCGAATTGGCGCGCGCGCTGGCCGAGTTCCTGTTTGACGACGAGCGCAATATGGTGCGCATTGACATGAGCGAGTACCAAGAGCGCCATACGGTGGCGCGGCTCATCGGCGCGCCGCCCGGGTATGTGGGCTTTGAGGAAGGCGGCCAGTTGACCGAGGCCGTGCGGCGCCGCCCGTACAGCGTGGTGCTGTTTGACGAGATTGAGAAGGCGCATCCGGAGGTCTTCAACGTCCTGCTCCAGGTGCTGGACGATGGACGGCTCACGGATGGGCACGGGCGTACCGTGGACTTTAAGAATACGGTCATCATCATGACCAGCAATATCGGGAGCCAGTACATCCGCGATTTGGTCGGCGACGAGCAGGCCATGCGGCGCAAGGTCATGGAAGCGATGCACGCGCACTTCCGGCCCGAGTTCCTGAACCGCGTGGATGAGATCGTGATCTTCCATGCGCTGACTCGGGATCACATGAGGCAGATCATAGAGATTCAGTTGCGCAATTTGCGCCGCCTGCTGAGCGAACGCAGGATAACGCTGGAGTTGACAGATTCGGCCAAAGAGCAGATTATGGAGGAGGGATACGATCCCGTGTACGGCGCTCGCCCGTTGAAGCGCGTGCTGCAGCGGCGGATACAGGACCCGCTGGCCACGAAGATACTTGTGGGCGAGGTGCGCGATGGGGATCATGTAGTAGTGGATGCCGACGGCGGCGACCTGGTCTTCACGGTCGTCGCCCCGGCAGTAGGCGAGGTCGTAGAACAATAAGGAGAGGGATATGTTGGCGACGTTGAAAGGGTTGGAAGATCAGACCAGGGGCCTGTTGGCGAAGATGCCGGAGGAACTGCCGATTCTGCCCCTGCGGAATACGGTGGCGCTTCCGTTCGCGATGCTGCCGCTGGCGGTTGGGATTCCGCGTTCCATTCGGCTGGTGGAGGATGCGCTTGCCGGCAATCACCTCATCGGCCTGATGGCGATGAAGGAGCCGGAGATTGAAGAGCCGCTTCCGGGCCAGATCTACGAGGTTGGCACGGTGGCGTACATCCATCGTGTGATTCGCAGCGACGACGGCGATTTGCAGGTCATCGTTCAGGGTCTGGAGCGCATCAAGATAGACGTGTGGACGGCGACCAGCCCGTACCTGAAGGCGCGGGTCTCCCTGGCACCGGATGAGGTAGATCTGGAGTCGGTGGAGACGGAAGCGCTGCGCCGGACGCTGCTGCAGGTGGCGCGGGAGGTTATCAACCTGATGCCCAACCTGCCCAAAGAGGTGGCGCTGTTCCTGGAGCAGTTGGAGAACCCGCGCCATCTGACGTACATGATCGCGGCCAACACGCGCATGGACATGAAGGACATGCAGCAACTGTTGGAATTGGACCGCTTGAACGATAAGATGCGGCGGCTCATCTCGCATCTGACGCGGGAGCGGGAACTCCTGTCGCTGGGGCAGAAGATCACCGAAGACGCTCAGGAGGAGATGACCAAGCAGCAGCGCGAGTACTTCCTGCGCCAGCAATTGGAGGCCATCCGCCGCGAATTAGGCGAGACCGACGAGGCGGTCGCCGAGGCCGAGGAGTACCGCAAGAAGATTGAGGCGGCGGGCCTGCCCGAAGAGGCGTACAAAGAGGCCATGCGCGAGTTGAAGCGCCTGGAGAAGATGCCGCCCCAGGCCGCCGAGTACTCGGTCATCAAGACCTACCTGGACTGGCTGGTGGAACTGCCCTGGAACAAGGTGAGCGAGGACAATCTGGACATTGAGAACGCGCGGCGCGTGTTGGATGAGGATCACTACGACTTGCAGGAGGTCAAGGATCGCATCCTGGAGTACCTGGCCGTGCGGAAATTGGTCGCCGAGCGCGGCATCGTGCCCGATGAGTCGGAGAAGGGCGATGCATCTGAGGCGATGGGTGCGATTCTGTGCTTCGTGGGGCCGCCCGGCGTCGGCAAGACCAGCCTGGGCCGCTCCATCGCCCGCGCGCTGGGCCGCCAGTTCACGCGCATGAGCCTGGGCGGGATGCGCGACGAGGCCGAGATCCGCGGACACCGCCGCACGTACATCGGCGCGATGCCCGGCCGCATCATCCAGGCCATCAAGCGCGCAGGCACACGCAACCCGGTCTTCATGCTGGACGAAGTGGACAAAATCGGCATGGACTGGCGCGGCGATCCGTCCAGCGCGCTGCTGGAGGTGCTGGACCCCCAGCAGAATCATGCGTTCCGCGACCACTACCTGGACGTGGATTTTGACTTGAGCGATGTCATCTTCATCACGACGGCCAACCTGCTGGATCCGATTCCGGAGCCGCTGCGCGACCGCATGGAGATCATTCGGCTGGATGGCTACACCGAGTATGAGAAGGTGCGCATCGCCGAGCAGTTCCTGATCCCGCGCCAGCAGAAGGTGAACGGTCTGCGCGATGGCGAGGTGCGCTTCACCGAAGAGGCCATCAAGACCATCATCCGTGACTACACGCGGGAGGCGGGCGTTCGGAATCTGGAGCGCGAGATCGGCAGTATCTGCCGTAAGGTCGCCGTAGAGGTGGCCGGCGGCAAGGTTACCGAGGGTGTTGAGGTTACGCCGGAGCGTGTCCGCGAGTATCTCGGCAAGCCCAAGTTCTTCTCGGACGCGGCGGAGCGGACGGAGATTCCAGGCGTGGCGACGGGCCTGGCGTGGACGCCCGTGGGTGGCGATGTGCTGTTCATTGAGGCCACGAAGATGCCCGGCAAGGGCGGCCTGACGCTGACCGGCCAACTGGGCGACGTGATGAAGGAGTCGGCGCAAATCGCCTACAGTTATGTGCAGGCCAAGGCGCATGAACTGGGCATAGACCCGGCGGTGTTTGAGAAGAGCAACCTGCATATCCACGTGCCGGCGGGCGCCGTGCCGAAGGATGGGCCGAGCGCAGGCGTGGCCATGATCACGGCCATCACCAGCCTGCTGACCAATCGGCCGGTGCGCGCGGATGTGGGCATGACGGGCGAAATCACCCTGCGCGGGCAGGTGCTGCCCATCGGCGGCGTGAAGCAGAAGGTGCTGGCTGCCCACCGCGCCGGGCTGAAGGTCGTCATCCTGCCCAAGCGCAACGAGATGGATTTGGACGAGATTCCTGAGGACGTGCGCAAGGAGATGGAGTTCGTCCTGGCCGACCGTGTGGACGACGTCTTGAAGGCGGCCCTGCGCCCACCCAAGGAGGAGCCGCAGGCCGAAGCCGAAGCCGAGGCCGTGCCCGAGGCCATCTAGCGGCGCGGCGACCGGGCCTGTGAGCGTGCGGAGATGAGCATCAGCGCGCACGAGTACGATGTGGCCCTTGCGATCGCGGATATGCGGCCCCGCTCCTTCATTGTTGCGGAACTGGAGGAGCGGGGCCTGTCCGTCTGCGCGTGGCCCGACGCGGCGACGGCCTTGCGGGCGCTGCTCACGGGGGAGGTTGAGGCCCGTGTCGTCGTCCTGGACCTGGCGGCGGAGCTGGCTCTCTCGCCGGAGCAGGCGCTTCGTGTGGCGCGGGCGGTGGACGGCGACAGGCTGATTCTGCTGTTGAGCGCCTACGGAATGGGGCAGTATGCGGAGACGGCGCGCTTGGCGTTCCGGACGCTGGTGCGGCCCTTCCGGGTGGGTGATGTGGTTCGGGCGGTGGCGGAGGCGCTGGCCGTTTCTTCATGAAGCGTGTTGGCTCGCTATGGCCCGGAGTCCTTCACAAAAGACGTGAAAACTTCTGGATTTATTGCGTTCGGGCTGCATGTGTTTGGATATCTCTCGGGCGGCTGCGATCTTGTCCAAGCCACCGCGATGATAGCCTGCCTTCTGTAGCACGCGCTCCAGCGCTTCCCAAGTGCCCCCCGCGACGGCATCTGGGTCGCGGTAACGTGTACGGCGTGCCAGCGTTTGGGGGATGCGGGGGTACGCGGCGCGAATTGCTTCAATGTCCCCCAGAAACCATGCCTCAAGTTCTTTCATGGCAACGCGGTTCAGAATGCTGAAATGCCCACCGCTGTTCGGGGTGGATTTGGTGGCGAATCCGGCTCGTTTCGCAGCATCCTCTAGCCGTGCCTTAAGTTCCCGACAATCTTCGTCGTCGGCGTCTACCAGGACGATGATATACCAGTCGTCCGGTATCCACTTCCTGTACGCTCTCAACCGATTCGACAAGTGTCGCAGCAAATCGTGCTTGCCCTGGTGGGTGGCGGTATCCCCCAGGATCTTCGGTATGATATTCCGCAGCGCGGCCTCAGCGGAAGGCTCTTCCACGAGGAACTCTAGGTGCATACGGCTGCGCTCCTGCTACATCAACTTGCGTGCTTCGGGCCGCCCGCTGCGGTAAGCGGGTCGCCCACCTCAAAATGTCCTTCCATCCACAGATCACCCAGGAGAGCCCCGTTGTCAACGAATTCTTTGATGCCCCGCATGTCTCTGGCTCGGCGGGCTTGGGCATACCCTTGCTCATCGCGATACAAAACCCACAGTTCTTCGGGCTTTAGGCCGTTGACGAAATGCGGCGAGTGTGTGGTTACCATCAATTGTGTGCGCGCAGAAGCGGAACGGCACTCTGCCGCCAGTTCTGGTAGCAGACGCGGGTGAAGATGGTTTTCGGGCTCCTCAATGCCTATCAGTTGTGGCGGCTCTGGGTCATACAGGACGGTCAAGTAGGCGAGCATTTTCAGCGTGCCATCCGAGGCGAACTTGGACAGAATCGGCCGTTCAAATGGAGCGTCTTTTATCTGCAGAAGTAGACGTCCATCGGCCAGCAACTCCGCATCTACCTTTTCCAGCCGCGGTACGCGACGCGCAAGCGTGTCAATGATCGTGGCCAGGCGTTCTGGGTGCTGTTCTTTCAGGTACTGGATGACATTGGGTAGATTATCGCCAAAGGCGGATAATCTCTCCTGGGGGCCGGCTTCAGGCGTGCCTCGTATGTTATCCGCTGTCAAGTATGAAAGGTACCAGCCCGTGATGAAGCGACGCAGTGCGCTTACTCGGGGATGCTTTGCAAACTGGCCTAGCGTGCTGACGGCGAGCATCTCCGGCGAGTCCAATCGTTCCTGAAACCTTTCGTCCTGCTCATCAGGCATTTCGCCGCTCACGACAAGGCCGGCTCCCTCCTTGAAGTCCAGAAAGCGGAAGGGTCTGCCCCGTGGCTTTCGCTTCCATTGGAGCCACTCGGCAGCCACGTACGGGCCACGTGTGCCTTCATCTATCGCCAGGTGATAGGTGATGACCGGCGTGCTGGGTTGTTCGCGGTACTTCAACTCAAACTCTATCGGCCCGTCGCACCCGCGAGTCCGCAGTTCTTTGAATCGGCCACGTTTGTCCCAGGCCTTGCGCAGGCCCACCGAGAAGCATTCGGAGAGGAATGCAAACACGTCAAAGATCGTAGATTTTCCACTACCATTAGGGCCAAGAAAAACCGTTAGGGGTGCAAGTGGTTTCAATTGGAGGTCGCGCAAGGCGCGGTAGTTCCTCACGGACAGCGCCTCAATGCGTGGGATTGCCGACTTGTCCAGTCCGCTCATGTATCAAACCTCCGCTCGCGTGAATGTGATGCGGCGCTTATGGGACATCGCGTTGTTGGACGCTACGCCGGATTCCCCCATCCCCAAACTTCACGAACCGATACCCGTAGCCCCGCTCGGTGATAATGTACTCCGGATTGGATGGGTCCTTCTCTATCTTTTGCCTGAGATAGGCGATGTAGATGCGCAGGAGTTGCACGTCGTCCTCGTATTCCGGTCCCCACACTTTCTGGAGCAGGGTCTCGTTGGGGACGATCCAGCCGGCACTCTCTACCAGGTGGTACAGGAGTCGCGCTTCGGTGGGGCGGAGTTTGATCCGTTTCCCTTCCACGATGACTTCGCGCTGCGCAAAGTCAATCTGGAGCCGGTCGTCCACGACAAGGGGTTCCTCGCGTGATGCCGACACCCCGCCGGCGCGGCGCAGGACGGCCTTGACCCGGTCGCTGAGTTCGCGTGGGCTAAAGGGTTTGGTCAGGTAATCATCGGCGCCTGCCGTGAACGCCTGATGCTTGTCGCTGTCCTCACTCTTGACGGTGAGCATGATGACGGGCACGTTGCTCTGCTGTCGGATCATCTCCAGCGTCTCAAACCCATCCATCTCGGGCATCATGACGTCCAGGATGACCAGGTCGGGCAGTTCGGTGCGGACCTTCTCCAGCGCTTCCAGCCCGTTGGATGCGCTGATGACCCGAAAGCCGTCCATCTCCAGGTTGGTGCGGATGAAGCGCACCATGCGGTTTTCGTCGTCTACGACGAGGATCAGCCGACCGGCGTAAGGATTACTCATGGGCGGCCTCCTGCCGAGCAGTTCGCGGTTGGCGCGGCAGGCTAAAGGCGATGGTTGTACCCTTGCCTTCCTCACTCTGCACGCGGATTTGGCCACCATGGGCTTCCACAACGGCCTTGCACAAGTAGAGACCCAGCCCCGCGCCTTTGCTGATGCGCTTTTTGCCGGGCGCGCGGTAGAAGCGGGTGAACAGGTGCTGCTGCTCTTCGGCGCTCAGCCCAAGGCCCTCGTCGGACACGGCCACGTGGACGTTGGCCTCGTCGTACCAGCCTTTGACCAGGACACGCCCGCCCCTGGGCGAGTACTTGATGGCATTGGACAGCAGGTTGTCCAGCACCTGGCGCAGCCAATGGGGGTCGGCGGTGATGAGCGGGAAGTCGCGCGGGAAATCCACCTCAATCTGATGGCGGTCGGTCTGCTCGCGGAACGCGGCGGTGGCCTGCTCGGCCAGTTTGTCCAGAGGGACTTCGGGAACGAGCGACAGGGAGATGCCGCCAGCCTCTACCCGCGCCGCCGTGAGCAGATTGTCAATGAGCCGCGTGAGGCGGTCGCTTTCGTCGGCGATGATCTGGCCGAACTCGCGCACGGTGTCGGCGTCGGGGGTGGCATCTTCGCGCGACAGCGTCTCGGCGAAGCCCTTGATGAGGGCAACCGGGGTCTTGAGTTCGTGCGAGATGACGGAAAGGAACGTGGATTTGAGTTCCTCGGCCTCGCGGAATGCGCTCATGTCGTGGACGTTCACCACGGTGCCCACGGGTCGGCCCTGGGCGTCTCGCAGGGGGCTAATCGCGATGCTGACATAGGGGCCGCGCCCGCCATCATGCCGGGCCAGGTAGCCCTCCACGGTGGCGTGCCCGCCGTTCGCTTGGGGCAAGGGCATAGGCGCGCCCTGGGGACTTGTGAGCCGAATGACGGCGCTGCCAGGCTGGCCTGCCGCATCTTGGCGATTCCAGCCGGTCATCCGCGCAATGGCCTCGTTGAAGTCCTGGACACGCTGTTGCTCGTCCAGGATGAGGATGCCGTCGGCGCTGTTGGCCAGGATGGCCGACAGGCGTTCGTGTTGTACCGACAGGTCGTGGTAGAGCCGGGCATTGCGGATCGCCAGCGCCGACTGGTTGGCGAACGCATTCAGCAGGGCGATGTCCTCGGAATGGAAGAGGTACTTGTTCTTGGTAACGACCAGCATGGAACCGGGGTGTTCGCTGCCCACGGCGATGGGCACGCAGAGACCTGCCTGGATGTCATAAGCGGCCAGGGGGGCCAAGGCCGGTTCCTCGGCCACGTTCTTGATGAGCCACGGCTCGCACTTCGCCAGCGACTCGGCAAGGCTTGGGTCGGCAAGGCTTCGGCGGATCTCATCGTTGTCCAGGACCCCTGTGGCGACCGATACCGAGAAGCGGCCGTTTTCGCGCATCAGGATGGCCGCGCCATCGGCTTCCACGGCGTCCTTGGCCAGGCGCACCACCTGGCGCAGTGTGGCGTCTAGGTCCGTGCCCTGCTCGGCCAGCGCAATCCCGGCCTGGTAGAGTTTGGACAGGGCGTTGGCGCGGGAGGTCATCTGGCTGTACAGGCGCGCGTTATCAATGGCGATGGCCGCCTGATCGGCGAACGCCTGTAGGAGCGTCTTGTCAATGCTGGAGAAGAGCGCCGCGCCTGTGGTGCGGAACACGAATACCATGCCCAGGAACCGGTCTCCCAGCAGGAGCGGCAAGCCGACCGCATGGGACAGGTTCAAGCCCGTAATCTGGCTCACGCCGGCGAGCGACTCGCGCACGTCGGAGAACTGCCAATTAGTGGCCTCGCCCTGCTCCACGGTCTGGGGCAGGCGCTCCAGGAACGGCCCCAGGGCCGCGACGGCGTCGGATGGTAGGCCCACGCTGGTGTGGACGAAGAACGAGCCATCGGCACGGCGCAGTGCGATAATGCCCGCCTGTCCCGCCAGGATTTCCACGGCGTAGCGCAACACGCGGTGGAGCAGGGTAGGCAAATCCAGAGCCGCTGTGATTTCCCGCGAGATGTGCAGCAGGTACTCGCGCTGAAGAATCTGCCGCTCCTTGAGTGCGTCGGCGCTCTCCAGTGGAACAATGGGTCTATCGGGTTTGGGCGTTTCGGATTCAAAAGGGAGTCGTTTCTGCATGTCTCTATTATACACGACATGCGTGCTGGCGGCGAACTGGAACCGACACCTTCTTGTGCCGGCCGCTGACACTCGGTTTCCGTTCGCGCCTCACCTTGCGGTCTTATGGAACATTAATTGTGCTCTTATGGAATTCTCACGTGGGGCTCGTATACTGGGGCGACAGGAGGGCTCGGATGCCCTCTGCTGTATGCCATCATACCAGAGAACGCACATGTGGAGGTTGGATGTATGGGAAAAGTCGTAGGGATTGATTTGGGTACAACGAACTCGGTTGTGGCCGTGATGGAAGGCGGCCAGCCGGTGGTGATCCCCAGCCGCGAGGGCGGGAATCTGACGCCATCGGTGGTGGCATTCACCAAGTCGGGCGAGCGACTTGTCGGCCAGACGGCGCGGCGACAGGCCATCGTCAACCCGGAGAATACCATCTTCTCGGTGAAGCGCCTGATGGGCCGCCGCTACGACGATCCCGAGGTGGAGAAGGCGCGCCGCGTGCTGCCGTACAAGATCGTGCGCGGGCCCAGCGACGATGCGCGGGTGTTCATTCCCATCACCGGCAAGGAATACACGCCGCAAGAGATTTCGGCCATGATCCTGCGCAAACTGAAAGAGGATGCCGAAGCCTACCTGGGCGAGCCGGTTACGCAGGCCGTCATCACGGTTCCGGCCTACTTCAACGATGCCCAGCGCCAGGCGACCAAGGACGCGGGCAAGATCGCCGGCCTGGAGGTGCTCCGCATCATCAACGAGCCGACGGCTTCTTCGCTGGCCTACGGGCTGGACAAGAAGAAGGCCGAGACCATCTTGGTCTTTGACCTGGGCGGCGGCACGTTTGACGTGTCTATCCTGGAGGTGGGCGACGGCGTCATTGAGGTCAAGGCCACCAACGGCGACACCTTCCTGGGCGGCGACGACTGGGATCAGCGCATTGTGGACTACATCGCCGACGAGTTCAGGAAGGATCAGGGCATTGACCTGCGCACCGATCGCCAGGCGCTCCAGCGCCTGAAAGAGGCCGCGGAGAAGGCCAAATGCGAAT
>FWPV01014706.1_pt1 | contig 11413 bp, 10 predicted proteins | sample 2228371 | NCBI WGS metagenome assembly FWPV01 (sample SAMEA103939776, study PRJEB20133) | metagenome | reverse complement strand
TACGTCATTTTATAGTAAGAAAATAGGTAAATCCTTATCAAGTATGTCTTAGTTAATCTTATTTTGTCCAAACTTTAGTAAAAATTTAAAAGTAGAATGAAAAGGCGCCGAGAATATATTGATTTGACAGATAAATATTTTAAAGCCTTTTACGTATTATGGTTGACAAAGCTGGTGAAATTTTGGAGTAGCTCAATGAGTTAAATAATCAAGACTAACTAGACCACAATAAATCTTGACAGAGTAAACTGCCTGTTATATACTATTTCAAAATTTCAGTTTTAATTTTTGGTTTAGTCTAAGTTGTCAAATTCTTAGGGAAGGATTTGTAAGGATGGGAAAAATAAGAGTTGCAATTGCAGGGGTTGGAAATTGTGCTTCTGCTTTGGTTCAGGGCGTTGAGTATTATAAAAATGCTAAGGAGACAGAGTTTGTCCCAGGTTTAATGCATGTAAATCTTGGAGGTTATCATATCCGAGATATTGAATTTGTCGCTGCATTTGACGTAGATGAAAACAAGGTTGGCAAAGATTTCGGTGAAGCCCTATTAGCTCCGCCCAATAATACTATTCAATTTGCTAAGATACCACGTATGAATTTTGAAGTCCAAAGAGGACCCACGAAAGATGGACTTGGAAAGTATTATAGGGAAACGATAAACGAATCAAAAGAAAAGCCAGTTGACGTCGCTAAAGTGCTTCAAGAGCGAGAAGTTGATGTCCTGATCAATTATTTACCTGTCGGAAGCGAAGAAGCAGTTAAATGGTATGCAGAACAAGCTCTGAAAGCCAAATGTGGGATGGTAAACTGTATACCCGTGTTTATCGCGAAAACAAAAGAATGGCAGGAAAAATTCCAAAAAGCCGGTGTTCCCATAATAGGCGACGATATAAAGTCTCAAGTAGGTGCAACAATAGTTCACCGTGTTTTGACAAGACTTTTCAGAGATAGGGGAGTAAAGCTAGTTGATACCGCACAATTAAACGTCGGCGGGAATATGGACTTCAAAAATATGCTCCAAGAAGAAAGGCTTTCATCTAAAAGGATTTCCAAAACTGATGCGGTTATATCCCAATTAGATTACGATATAGGGGCGGAACATGTTCATATCGGACCAAGTGACTATGTCCCTTGGTTGACCGATAGAAAATGGTGCTATATCAGTATGAGAGGAACTGCTTTTGGTGATGTTCCACTGAATCTTGACCTGAAACTTGAAGTATGGGATTCTCCAAATTCAGCAGGTATAGTTATTGATGCCATAAGATGTTGTAAGCTCGCACTTGACAGAGGCATATCCGGCGCGTTGATAGCCCCATCTTCATACTTTATGAAATCTCCGCCCATTCAATACTCGGATTCAGAAGCACGTGATCTAGTTGAGGCTTTCATCGCTGGAAGATAGATATAATTGATCATAAACTTAACCATAAATCCCGTTTTTCGTTAGAATAGGAAAACGGGATTTATAAAAATGGCTTCTAAGACTGTTTGATTTTAGTAAATGACTCCAAAATTTTGCTAGCTCTATAATGTGAAAAATTTTAAGACCAAAGCTTTTTGCTCTTCTCTTTGTCATATTCGTTCCATTTAACTAACCCCTGTCAGTTTTTCTATCCATTCAAAAAAAGAGGAATTTTCCAAATTTGCCTTTCTAGAAAATGAAGACTATACTAACAGATAGTGCTGATCATTAAGATTCAATAATTTTACTCTTGTAAACGTTGTAAAGAATGTAATAGAATAATAGTGAACAATAAACATTTTCATAAAATACAGAAACAAAGTTATATTGAATTAATATATAGATATTTTAATATGTTGTTTTGGTGCTAGTAAAGTTTTGAAGTAGCAGTTAAAATTGATTGAAAAGTCCTTGCGATGTCATTGACAAATGTTATATAATATGGCATAATATATTATGCTCAGGCGGAAAAAAACAGATGACAGTTAAAATTACATATCTTAAAGTGCGAAATGGTGTGTCTGAGTTATGCTTGTCCATGAGAATATTCAAAAAGAATCAGTTAATATGACATCAAGATTAGATTTCAGTGTTTTGGTTTTAAATGCAAGTTATGAGGCTATCAATATATGTAACTTAAAGCGAGCTATAACACTGATTTTTAAAGGTGTTGCCTGTGCAGAGGAAGAAACCGAACACGAGATAAGATCAGCAAGTATGATAATAAGAGTCCCTACTGTCATACGTTTGCTCAAATTCATCAGAATTCCATACAGGGCAGTGCGTTTTTCAAGAAGAAATGTCCTTCTGAGAGATAGTTATAGATGTCAATATTGTGGCGAGCAGTTTACACCTGCATTACTTACATTAGACCATGTTATCCCGCTTTCTCAAGGAGGTAAAACACAATGGGATAATGTGGTAACTGCCTGCAAAGCCTGTAATATTAAAAAGGCTAATAGAAGACCTTCGGAAGCCGGTATGAGTTTATTGAGAAAGCCGAAAGCTCCACCAATTGTTTATTACCTTCATCTTTTGAAAAATATACAAGGGCATCATGGCTCTTGGCAGAAATATCTGTTTCCAAATGATTGATTGTCTAATTCGTATCTTATCAACAATAATTGTCGTTTATACGATGAATAGAGAGATAAAAGATGCAAGGCAAAGATAAAAAACTTACAAACTATGAACAAACTAGTATAACAAATATCTTATGTTCAGGTTTTGTTTTTTTTCGCTTTGCATCAATTTATAATTTGCTCCTTATTTGTTTTCTAGTATCATTATTGATAGCCTTTTGGGGATGTAGTGCATTTAGTCCGCCTACAGATTATTACCAGAAAACTTTGGAAATGGAAAAGAGTGCAGGAAGGTCATATAAAGGACCAACATCAAGTAGATCAGGAGATACATTAGTAGCACAGACACAAGAATCTACAAAAGTTGTAAGATTGCTTTCTGAAGATCCGCCAATTGTAGAAGTTATAACAAGATCGCCGGAAGAAGATAATGATGGAAAATCAAGACCGGAGATTTATGAAACAAATAAGCATGTGCAACCTTCTATAGCTCGTCAGGAGACAGAAATTCCACCAATACCTCCGGTAAACATATCATCTAGCAATGAAAATAATAAGCTGGTTAAAAATGAGCCTATATCGGTTTCTTCAGAAGTGATCAAAAATGCGTTTGAATTCGCTAGAATAAACGTTAGAAGCGTTGAGCTTGTGAACGGTAGGATGGAAGGAGGAAAAAACTCTATACGGGTGAATTTTATATGTGAATCTGCAGAGCTTGTCAATGAAAAATTCTTTGCGATTTGTGCGGTGATATATCATCTTAACAAATCCTCAAAAACCATTGACATCGTTATAGGGATCGCAGAGGATTCGCAATCTAATTTGTTAGGGGCTTTGCAAAGCAATATAGAAGATATCACTGCGTGGATGGATAACAAAATAACCAGAGCTGAATGGTTCTCAAGGGTAATAAAAAAAATGCTTTGATTAGTTATTAGATAATTATATAAATAGTAGATAATTTTGAAATGAAATATAACAAAATTAGAAGGAGTTGGCAGTTTGAAAAGGTTTACAAGGAGGGAAGTAAATATTTTGATGATATCTTTGTCCTTTATGTCTTACCGAACAATCTTGGAGAAGTTAGGATAGGTTTAACCGTTACAAAAAAAATTGGGAAAAGCGTTCAACGAAATAGGATTAAAAGATTAATAAGAGAAGCGGTCAGATTGACAGAAGGTATATTACCCGGTAATGATATAGTTATTGTCGCGAGAAGATCATCAACAGACTTAAAGTGCCAACAAGTGAAAGATTCATTAAATCAATTACTACGTCGTGCAAAGTTGATTGAAAATTAAAATAATTGAAAGTTAGAAAACCGGATCGTTAACTATATTGGTAAATTATTGATATGAAAAAAATGGTATTATATATAATTAATATATATCGTATTTTTATCTCTCCTTTACTTCCTCCATCATGCCGTTTCTATCCCACGTGCTCTGTGTATGCACAAGAAGCAATAGCTATCCACGGTATTATAAAAGGCGGATGGCTAACCATAAAACGTCTCTCAAAATGTCACCCCTTCCATCCAGGGGGCTACGATCCGGTCAACAAGGAGTTCTAAAAATTGATTTTTCGTTTTGTGTTGACGGTTTTTAAAAACTACCTTTAATGCTAATTAAGGTATAATTTAGGATAGTTCTGCGGAATTAAAGTTTATATTTTTGGAGATTTTAATGGACAGAAGATCTTTGATAGCGATTGCGTTGGTTTTTTTAATACTTTTTTTATGGCCCTTATTGTTTAGTAGTCGCAAAAAACCAGTTGAAGAAAAACCAAAATCAAATGAACAGCAAGTTGTTCAAAAGAAGGAAGAAAAACCTCGTGTCAGTATTGAGTCTAAACCTATTCCGAAGATAATTTCACCAAGAAAAAATGAATTCTTTGTAAGTGTTCAAACGCCCCTTTATGAGGCAAAGTTTTCATCCGATGGGGCTAGGCTTGTCAGCCTGAAGTTGAAAGAATATCCTGATAGAATATATAAAGATGAGTTGATGGATTTGGTTCCCAATAGGGCTAAAAACTGCCTTAAAATCCATCTTTACGACGAAAAAATTCAAAAGGAAATTGAACAAGCACAATGGACAGCAGACAAAAGATCATTGGATTTCATCGAGACGGGAATTAATCAGGGGACCGTGGAATTCAAATGCGTCATACCATCAGGACTCGAAATCTCAAAACGTCTGAATTTTTTAAGTGACAGTTATTTGATAGATATAGATGTCAGTTTTCGCAATTTAACGTCACAACCAATTGACCTAAAAGGATATGATCTATCTTGGGGCGAGGGAATAACTGAGGACAGCATAATTTCTCCTGTTGAATTGGCAAATGATGGACCAATTGCCTTGCTTAGAACCGATAAAGGAGCTAAAATTGTCCAACATTGGCAAAAAACAGGCTTCGGATGCTTTGGCGGAAAACAGACACGGTTACCTGAAGAACAAGACGGTCCTATATATTGGGTGGCTTATTCTGGGAAATATTTTACCGCTGTCCTTATACCATCAAGTGACCCTTGGTGGACGGATTCAAAACAAGTTGGAAAGAGATACAAAGTTATAACTAATGAAGGCGGTCTGACAATATCGCCTAATGAGGCATGGAACGTTTGGGGAGATTCGACAACCATAGCATTGACGAAGCGAGATTTAGCAATCTCGGCAGGAGAAAAAATATCGCACAGATACCAAGCTTATATAGGACCAAAAAAGTGGAGCATATTACATACTATAAACTCTTTGGATTCGTCGGAAAATTTAAAACTGGGCAAAATGATCAATTTCGGAGCCTTTACTCCACTTGGAAAAGCTACACTGTGGCTTTTGCAGGAATTTTATAAACTCGGCAAAAACTATGGTCTGTCGATCATTTTTGTCTCAATATTGATTAAGCTAATATACTTGCCTCTGACTCAAAAAAGTTTTAATTCTATGAACAAAATGCAGGATCTTCAGCCGAAATTAAATGAGCTCAAAGAGAAGTATCGAGATGATCCACAGCGGTTGAATAAGGAGACAATGAAACTTTATAAACAGTATGGTGCTAGTCCATTGGGGGGATGTCTACCTTTGTTGCTTCAGATACCGATCTTTTGGGCTTTGTTCTCAACATTGCGAGGTGCTGTTGAACTCAGAGGGGCAATGTTTATCCCCGGTTGGATTCCTGATCTATCGCTACCTGACACAGTAGCAGTAATTGCCGGCATACCACTAAGAATCCTTCCATTGATAATGACCGGAAGCACTCTTGCTCAGCAATTTGTATTCGGATCAGGTAGCCCTGGACAAAACAGCAAATTAATGGCGTTTATGCCCGTGTTTATGCTGTTTATTTTCTATGGTATGCCGTCAGGGTTAGTGTTATACTGGATATGCAATGATGTTTTCACTTTTGCACATAGATACATAATCAAATTAAGACAGGGCAAAAGACAAAATGAGTCAATTGAAGAAATGAACAATGATTCTAATAACAGATTAAAAACCAAACAAAAGCCCGTTAAAAGAGGGAAAAAATAGAAACAAGCTATTCTGTCTAAGATTATCGGAGGTTAAATAATGGCAGAACAATATGTTGAACAGGAAGGAAAAACAATCGAAGAAGCAGTGGAACTTGCGATGCAAAAACTTGGGGTAAGCAGAGATCAGGTGAAAATTACAGTGTTGAGTGAAGGAACAAAAGGATTATTTGGTCTTGGGTCTAAACCCTGTAAGGTTCGTGTTACTGTAAAAGATGATTACTCTGCTACTCCCGAAGGAATATTAAAAATTATATTGGATGAAATTGGAATTGATTATGATATTAAAAGCTCTATTACCGACGGTAACATTCATCTATCAATTAAAACATCAAATCCGGGTCTGTTAATTGGAAAACGTGGTATGACATTAAATTCAATACAATATCTCGTTAATTGTATGGCAAACAAGACATCACTTATCAAACGCAGAATTATCATAGATGCTGAGCAATATCGTGAACGTAGAGAAGAAAGCCTTGTAAGCCTTGCTAAAAGACTTGCGTCAAAAGTAAAAGCCACTAAACAAGAGATAGTTGTTGAGCCGATGAGTCCGCAAGATAGAAGGGTCATACACTTGGCACTACAAAATGATGATGAAGTTGTAACGTTCAGTCGCGGTGAAGGTTCAATGCGAAGCGTTGTTATTACGACAAAAGACCGAGCCCCAAAGGAAATAGATGTTAATGGGAATAACTGATAACAATTACTAATTAAATATGAAATTCAATTTTTAATCCTATCAATATTGGATTCAAAATGAATGATACTATCTCCGCAATATCCACTCCAAGAGGAGAAGGTGGGATCGGAATCGTCAGGATGAGCGGTCCATCTTCTCTTCATATCATAAAAAAAATATTTTCACCAAGTCGCAAAGGGATTGATATTGATAAAGTCAAGACCCATAGCATAATATATGGTCATATAATTGATCCTGAGACAGGCGAACACATAGATGAGGTCTTGGTAACCATAATGCTCTCTCCGAAGACATATACAAGAGAAGATATTGTGGAGATAAATTGTCATGGCGGAAACGTCCCATTGAGCAAAATTTTGGAACTTACACTGAAAATGGGGGCAAGACTAGCAGAACCGGGTGAATTCACGAAACGAGCGTTTCTAAACGGAAGAATTGACCTATCACAGGCAGAGGCTGTTGCAGACATTATCCGAGCCAAAACTGATCTCTCACTAAAAATTGCAGTCGGTCAACTAGAAGGACGTCTATCTAAGAAAATTAAACAAATTCAAAATGAACTGATCAACCTTTTGGCTTTTGTTGAAGTAGCTATTGATTTTCCGGACGAAGACCTTGATTTCCTCAAGCCAGAAGAGATATTTAGCCAGATCAATGATATTTATGAGAAGCTTGCTTCAATTATGTCAACTGCTGATGAAGGAAGGATCATCGCCGAAGGGATAAAAGGCGTTATCGTTGGCAGACCTAATGTCGGAAAATCAAGCCTTTTCAATGCCCTATTAAAAGAGGATAGGGCTATCGTCACATCTATCCCTGGAACCACAAGAGATGTGATTGAGGAGTTTGTCAATTTAGATGGCGTCCCACTTAAACTTACGGATACCGCCGGCATCCGTGAGACAGACGATATTATAGAAGTGATAAGCATAGATAGAACAAAAGCACACCTTGATCAGGCTGATCTGATCCTGATGGTCATTGATGGCTCTGAACCTCTTACTGATGATGATAGGCATTTGATCTCTCTTGTAAAAGATAAAAAAACGATCGTTGTTGTCAACAAAATTGACCTTCCACAGTTGTTAAATAAAGATGAATTAGAAATGATCGTTGGCGATATGCCTATCGCCTATGTCTCTGCACTTAACGACGCTAATCTTCAGCAATTAAAGGTTTTCATCCATAATACGGTGCTTAACAAAGAATCAGTCCAAACAAACCCGATTTTTGTAACAAAGGTCTGGCAAAAAGACGCCATCAGAAGAGCTATGGAAAGCCTAAAACTTGCTATGGAAAGCGTAAAGTCAAATATGTCGGAAGAATTGATAGCAGTTGATCTAAGAGGGGCATTGAAAAATCTTGGCGAGATAACAGGCGAAACCGCGTCAGAGGACGTATTAGATCAAATATTCTCAAAATTCTGTATCGGCAAATAAATTTACATCACTTCCCTTGAAGATTCTTCCGTTGCCTTTGCCCTATACATATTAGCTAGTGGAATTTCTATTAATAATAACAAAATAGCCAAAATCAAGAAAATCGGCGATACATCACTATTTGCAGGTTCTGATCCTTTATCTTGCTTAACAGGACTGCCCAACGGCGCTAATTTAACCTTATTGCCCAGTTTTGCTATTATCTCTTCATCTTTAATAGTTTTAAGGTCGGATTCACTTGATGTATCAGGATTTACCGCAAAATAATCACGATTCAAAGCTACATCTGATTTAAATTCCAATTTGTAAATACCAGCTATATTTGTTTTGTCAAAACCGATCTTTTTAAGATTATCTTCTTTTGAATCTGAAAGCATTGCCAAATACTCATTACCGTCAGGGTCAATTATTTTTGGTATTGAGTCTAATTTTCCATATATATTTTTCGAATAGAGGTCTCCGACTAAGAGATTTTTATTATCTTTATTGTTTGCAACCAGATAAAGGATAGTCTGTTGGATCAATGGTAAAAATGACGGTCTGAGATGTATATCAGAAACTTGTGGGTCAGGTGACAAATTAAACAATATCAACTTCCCCATTTTTGCATCGCTTTTTGTTGATCTAATTTCAATAATGGCAGGAAGATTGTTGTCAAAATTGGATATTATCTCTGCCTTTGTTCCTGGGATAATTGAAAAAGCACTGTATATCTCTGGAGCCCTCAACGTTCCTGACATCCCTTCTTCACGGAAAACACTGAAAATAGGATGATCTCTGTTCCATCTTGATATTCTCAGTGGTTTCTTAGTGAAATCGTTTTTGCTTCCAAATGAGACTGAAACAAGATCAAAACTATTATACCAATCACGATCGGCAGATTTGCCAATGAATATTACGATATTTCCGCCGTTGGAATAGAATTCTTTCAAATTACGGACTGCATTATCGCTCAACCTAGCAACGTCAATAAGCAGAACAGCGTTATATCTATCAAGCGAAATTTTGCCTAATTCTTCTGTGGTTGCATTTACCGAAAATATCATTGCCTCTGACTCTAATGAATTATAAGGATTTAACGCAAGATTGATATAAAAACGGTTATCGCCTACGACAAGGACCTTGATACGACCGACAACATCAAACACAAAGAACCTTGAATCGTCAATGGGAAGTTGATCTGATGTTAGTCTCACTTCGCCTGTGTAAACGCCCGGTTTATGAAACACATCGGTAAAAGATATGGTATTTCCTTTGACTTTCGCTTGGCTTTTCTTTTCCCCTTCAATAAACAGTTCAGCAATAGCTTGTCCGGATAGATTACCTTTGACTTTCGCGTTGATCTGAATCGGTGTCCCTGTCCCTATTATTTCATTTGAAAAGCTTATATTTTCAATAGCTCTGTTATCTGCGTTTTCGCCGATCTTGATGATGAAAGTCTCTACATTATTTGTTTGTTCAAGACCTGTTGAGTCCCAATTTTTCCAGCCGTTTTCGCCCAGATCACTGATCAGGTAGACCTGTTTCTGTGGATTTTTTGACTCTTCCAATATAGAATATGCAGAAAGCAAAGACGTTAGCACAGAAGTGCCTCTATAAGAAAGTTTTGCGTTTTGGACTGCATTTTTAACTTGTTGAATATTAAATGTGACTTTCCTAAATATTATATCCGGAATATCAGACATCAGGATAAGTGATGCATTATCTCCACTTTCTAATGAATCAAGAATCTCTAATGCTTTTTCCTTGGCTATATTGAACCTTACACCTTGTAAGCCAGAATACCCCATACTATATGAGTTATCAAGGATGATGACGACACTTCTTCTTGTCATTCCGCTAGCAGATGCAAGCCATCTGCTTTTAAATATAGGTCTAGCAAAAGCCAAGACTATCATTAGGATTATCATCATCCGCAGGATCAGGATCAGTATTTGTTTTAACCTCAAACTTCTGACCTTCTTGCGGTTGAGTGATAAAAGAAATTGCAGACTACTGAAATCTATGATCTTTGCGTGACGTCTGCTCCAAAGATGAATGATCAGAGGGATTCCGATCGCTAGTATACCTATTAACAAAAAGGGATTGAAAAAGCTCATTGATCGCACCTTTAGGTATGATTATATCAGTGTTTACTTCTTTTGGATAGATAGGCAGAAAGGGCATAGTCAAAAGGCACTGACGTATCAACTTGGACATAATCTATCAAACTTGCATTGCATCCGTTTTTATATTCATTGATAAGGTCTTTCATTTTTCGCAGATATTCATCTTTCAGTATCTCTGCTTCTATGGTGATCTGTCTTTGCGTTTCCATATCTTTGAATAGAATAGTTCCGTCAAAAGGGAATAGAAGTTCAGCAGGGTCAAGGATGTGGAAGACAATAACCTCATGCTTTTTGTGTCTAAAATGTTTTAATGACCTCAGGACCTCTTCTGGGTCATCAAGCAGATCGGAGATAATTATTACCAGACCTCGTTTGACAATTCGCTGTGCAAGTTCGTGAAATGTTGTGCTTATGTTTGTCTCTTTTCCGGGTGATGATTTTTCAAGTTCAGAGATTATTATATGGAGATGTGAAGCGCCGTTTCTAGGTGGTATATAGGTTTTTAATTTCTCATCAAAAGTAGCTAGCCCTACAGAATCTCTCTGTTTGAGCATTAAATAGGTCAAAGAAGCTGACAAAAAGCATGCATATTCAAATTTTGTCAGTTTATTTGATGATTTTTCGCTTTTGAAACCCATTGATCCGCTCATATCCAAGACTATGTAACTGCGAAGATTTGTCTCCTCTTCAAACTTCTTTATATAGTATCTATCGGATTTGCCGAATACTTTCCAATCAATGTATCGTATTTCGTCACCGGGCATATATTGACGGTGCTCCACAAACTCAACGCTGAAGCCCTGATATGGGCTTTTGTGCATACCAGATATAAAACCTTCTACGACAAGTCTGGCAGCAACTTCCATCCCTGCAAGCCTTGATATGGCGTTTGGATCAAGATACGTCCTTTTTTCTTCCATAGCTATTTATTTAGACCATCCGGTTGAAAACTAATGATAAAGATTTGATGCTGAAATAAGAATATCAGAAGTGTAAACATATGTCAATAGTTGTAACTGATGATCGGACATAAGTTCGGACAAATATGCCCTCCTATGATAAAATATTAGAAAATATTAAAAAA
>FWPV01014705.1_pt1 | contig 11413 bp, 8 predicted proteins | sample 2228371 | NCBI WGS metagenome assembly FWPV01 (sample SAMEA103939776, study PRJEB20133) | metagenome | reverse complement strand
AACCTGCTCATGTAGCTTGTTTTGAAGAAATTGAAAATCTAAGATAATGCGAGATAATGAAAGAAAATTAGAGATTATAGAGGGAGAAATTATATTCTTTTTTTGTAGTTCTGACTTTGTTTCTTTTTCTTATATACAGGGTCTACTTGACTGAAAGTACTATAACTTTAGAACAGGAATGTACAAATGAGGTAACTTGCGAAATTAAATACAATTTGTTAGGTATAGAAAAGTTTGAGACTAAGAAGTTTGTTCTTAAGAATTTGGCAGATATTACTGTGGAAAGTGACAGTGAAGGAGATATTACATATATATTTGAGTATGAGGATAATAAAAAGTTCAGCTTGGCATTGTATGACATTAATAGTGAGGATATTGAAGCAATAAAGTCTTTTCTAAGAGATGAATATAATAAAAAACTTATTATTAAAGGCAAACAGCATTTTTCGAGTATATTATTTGCCTGTCTTCTGGTAATACTTGCATTTATATTGATAGTATCAAGTATAGTAATTCTATTAAAAATAAAAATACAGAAAATAGTAATTGATGGGGATAGTAGAAAAATCTTTTTAACCTTTAAATCGATTATAAAAAAAGAAGAACAGGAGTTTACTTTAAGTATTTTGAAAAATAAAATTAAAAAGATATGTGATAAGGATTATTTGTTTATGGAAATTTTGAATATGTCTTTGAATTTAGGGCAATTAAAAAATAAGGACAAAGTATATGATATTGAAATGTTTGCTGGTAAACTTTTTAGTTAGCTGCAGATAATGAAGCAAAATTGCGGTAAAATGCCGGTATCCTTTCTTTACAAGTATTAAATGTACTTTGGTAGGCTTATAGATGATTTCATTAATATTCCCGTAATGGTATAATATACTTAAATACCGATTATCGGAGGGATACATATTATAATTTCTAATGACCTCGCAGATAAAATAATAAAAGCACCGGCAGAGAATTCAAAGATTATACTCAAAGGACCTACGGGAAGCGGGAAATCAACCCTTCTTCTCGAAAGGTATAAGTATATGGTGGAAAAGCTAAAGGTGCCCAGTGAGAAAATATTGATACTTCTGTTAAACAGAACCCAGTCTCTTGAGTGGAGAACCCGGACTGTGCTTGAGGGCTCCGGTGCTATTTTGAGGACCTCTTATTACGGATTTATCCAGGAAGAGATAAAGACTTATTACCCTATTATTTTAAAAAACTGTAATGAAATTGAGAAAAAGGACATAAAACCGGTATTTTTAACCTTTGAAGCCGCACAGTTTTTGGTTTCAATAGTTTTGGAGTGGCGCAGGCAGAATAAGGGGTATTTTTCCGGGGTTACATCCTTTAGCGACAGGCTTGCCATAGATATGACATCCAATCTGGTCCGGGCGGCTATTTCGGATATTCCTTACAATGAGATAGGCAAGAGGCTTTATGAAGCACTGGAAAAGAAGGAAGAAACAAAAAAACAGGTGTTTCGGGAAGCGGATGATATAATTACAGCATACCGAAAAAGATGTATGGAGCTTGGTATATTTGACTTCGGAATGGCTGTAGAGCTTTACAATAAATATCTTATTACTGACGAAACATACCGGGAGCAGTTGTTTAAAAGGATTGACCATCTGATTGTTGACAATATTGAAGAATGTGTTCCCACAGAGGTGGACTTTATAGATTTTCTTTTGCCTCATTTAAAAACCTGCCTGATGGGCTATAATCATGAAGGGGGATATGGAGAAGCCTTCGGAAGCAATCACGAATACATGAAGCAGAAGCTTCTGGGCAGGATTGAGACGGTGGAATTAAATAAATCCTTTACATGCAAGGATTATATGTATGAGTTTTCGGACATGCTTTTTGATGCTATTGAAAACGGATCCTTTAAAAGGTGTGAACCCAGAAAGGAAATAGAAAGGGTAATGCCCTTTGAGCTCAGAAGTGAGATGCTGGAAAAGGCGGGAGAGAAAATATTATACCTTATAGAGGATGAAGGCTATAATCCTTCCGATATAGTGGTGATTTCAAATTATGCCGACCCTGTATCGGAATTTGTTATTGGACGGTGTCTTGAAAAACACGGCTATGAATTAAAAAATCTTGCCCGAAAGAGCAGAATTATTGATAATCCCTTTTCCCAGGCACTTATAACCTTGGCACAGCTCTGCCATCCGTCCTATGGGTTTGTGCCCGGAAGGGATGATGTTAGGGCGCTGTTACGAATGGTACTTAAAATTGATCCGGTAAGAAGCTCGGTGCTTGCGGGAGAAATTCTGGCCCAAAAACCCTTTGCCGAGTTTCCCGATATAGAGTTTCCGGGCCTGGTGGAAAGGGTAGGATATTATAATATTGAAAAATACGAGTATATAAGAAATTGGATAAAGGAATACAAGGAGTTGGAAAAGCCCCTGGATATAAATGAGTTTTTCCAGAAGGTTTTTTTGGAAGTGCTTATTTCTACAGAGGTGTCTCAGAAGGATATTCTGGAAACGAAAAAATTAATTGACAGTGCCAAGTCCTTTGTTGACGTGGTGTCCAGGTTTAACAGAAATGCCAACAAGGATTTTTTAGATGTGGTGAGAAGGGGCATCAAATCCGGAGAAAGTATTTTTGAGTTGGAGGAAAAGCTTAGCGGAAACTTTGTGTTGATGTCGACTCCGGTAGCTTATCTTGCCAGCTCGTTAAAAAGCAAGGTTACCATACTTTTGAGCATCAGCAGCAGCCACTGGACTCCGAGAAGCATAAAGGAAATAACCAATATTCATGTATTGACAAAGACATGGGATGTAAAGGACATTTATACTGAGGAAATGGAAGAGAAAAACCAGAAGCATTATCTGGCGGTTCTTATACGATCGTTGTTTAAAAGGTGCGGTGATAAGCTTATAACCTTCGAATCGGCCTTATCGGCAAACGGATATGAAAATGACGGTATCCTGGCTGACTATTTTGATGAGATACTCTCACAGTAGATGCAGGTTTATAATAAAGTGTGAAAATAAAGGGTGCAAAGTATTCATGCGAATAAAAATATGGAAGAAACATTGTGAAGCAAGTTTTAGAGCCTGTTAATACGACGTGGAAAGGGAGAGCATTGTTTGAACGAAGTGAGTTTTGCTCGACCCCACGGAGTATTTACAGGCTCTGGACTTGCGAAACTTCAGTTTCTGTAATATTTTTCTTCACATATACCCTTAATAAAGGAATTGGAGGCTTTTATGGGACTTAGAAAGGGCCAAAAGGAGCTTGTTGAAAGGTACCGGGGCGGTTACTGTGCTATTCCTGCCATACCCGGCGGCGGCAAGACCCATTGCCTTACATTGTGGGTCGCGGAAATGATAAGCAACGGGCTCCATAAACCGGGTAAAATACTAATTGTTACATATATGAACAGTGCTGTTAATAATTTCAAGAAGCGTATTTCCGAAGAACTGCAAAGAAGAGGGATCAGCACAAACAAGGACTATTTTGTGTCCACCATTCACGGGTTATGCCTTCAAATTATAAAGGAAAAGCCTGACCTTATTTTTGCAAACGAAGAATTTGAAGTGGTGGACGGTATTGTCAAGAACCACCTTATTTCTGCTGCCATTGATGAATGGAGGCGTTATAATGAAGGCGCATTCAAGCTGTATTTGGATATTGAAAGCTTAAGTGCCGCCAAAATGGGGGATGTTTATAGAAATTGGCACGATAAGCTTTGCGGCATAATGCTTTCTGCCATAAGCGACTTTAAAATAAGGGGTATTTCTCCCCAAAAAGCGAAGAAAATGTGCCAAAGCTGCGGTAAGAACTCTATTTTGTTTTGGGCTTCGCAAATTTATGAAATATACGACAGGAAGCTTAAGATGAGAGGAGCCTTGGACTTCGATGACATGCTTTACAATGCTAAAAGAATGCTTCAGGAGGATGAACACCTACTGGAGAAATACCGTAAAAAGTACAGCTTTGTATGTGAGGACGAAGCCCAGGATTCCAACTATATTCAAAATGAGATTCTTGAAATGATTGCCGACGGAAATCTTCTGCGGGTGGGAGACAGCAACCAGGCAATCTGCGGAAGCTTTAGCAGCAGTGACTTTACACTGTTCAAAAGCTTTTGCGAAAATCCGAATACCACTGTGTACCGGATAACTCAGTCCAGCAGAAATACAAAGAATATTATAGATCTTGCCAATTATTTTGTAAAATATGTAAGGGAAAGACATCCCGTTGAAGAATGCCGGGAGAGCTTGCTTCCGCAATATATAGAGCCTGTGGATGAAAACGACAGCCGTCCCAACCCCCGGATAGATGAGTACGGCATAAAAGTAGCTGTTTTTGGCTCATGGGAAGACGAGGCCAGGGCTGCGGTAACTCAGGCCATACATATGATGAACAAGTATCCGGATAAAACCATAGCGATACTTGTCCCTACTGCGTGGAGGATGTCCTTTGTTTTAAACTGCCTGGAAGCCAGAAGAGTTCCCTTTGAGCAGTTGGACAACACCTCCGATGAAAAAAACAAAACGGTAAGAAAATTGGGAAGGGTAATTGACTTTATAGCGACTCCCGAAAAGGGTGAAAAGCTCTGGGATATGATGAGGGAGTGCTTTTTGACTGACAACTACGATAAGCCCGAAGTTGACGGAAACGAGGAAGAGCCGAAAAAAGCCGGGCAGAAGGAGCTTCTGGAACGTTTTTTGAAAAGATATCCTGTAGAAAAGATTTTGTACCCTTTGGGAGGAGAAATAGATATTGACGAGGTACCGCAGGAGCTTCTCAAAACAAAGATATGGAAGGATTTTTTAGGGTATCTTGAGACGGTTAGGGAGCTTTTGGAGTTTCCTAATACCATTGTGGAAAAGCTAATATTGTTCATATCGGAAAAGCTCAGGTTTGACAGGGAAGAAAGGGCTATAGCACAGAAGGTTGCCGGAGATGTGAGGTTTCTCATGGGAGGGAATTCCGGCTGGAGACTTAGTGACCTTGCGCTCGAGCTTCTCAGCCCTAAAAACATGTTTAATTATTTTGCGGGTATTGTATGGGATTTAAAGGGATATGAGCCAAGACCCGGGGTTGTTACTCTGGCCACCTACCACAAATCCAAAGGCCTTGAATGGGATATAGTCTTTCTTACAGGACTTAACAATTCCGATTTTCCTGTTCTTTTGGAGGACAGATTCATAGGTGAGTACTGGTTTTTAAAAGAGGGTTATAAGAACCCTCAAGCCTTAGTTAAAAAAGAGATGGAAAAGTTACTGGGTCAAAAAACCGAAGGAGATCCTGTAAAAGAGACCCGTTTAGAGACAATTTCCGAAAGGGCAAGGCTTTTGTATGTAGGTATTACCCGAGCGAAAGAGTACCTGTTTTTATCTTCCTTTGAGCAAAATCCGGGCAAAAGAAATGAGATACTTCCGTCAAAATATATCTTGGAATTGAGAAAATATATCGAGGAGGCTGAGAAAAAATGTTAAATGATTTGCGTTATAAAGATTATTTCTTGTTTACTCAGTTCTCCATGAAAACCTTTGAAAAATGTCCCCTTAAGTTTAAGAAGAGGTATCTTGAGGGCCTTAATTGGGAAATTTCATTACCGTATGATGTAAAAAAAAGTTTTGAGATGGGCCAAAATTTTCACTTATTGGCATACAGATACTTTTTGGGGATTGATGCCGGCCTGGTGGAAGGTACGGAAGGGTATGATGAGCTAAAAAGATGGCTGGACGATCTTCAAAGTTGCTTTAAGAAGGATGACGGTGCATTGTATTATCCTGAATACAAGCTGAGAATGGCAAAAGGGAATATGAGACTTGAAGCAAATTTTGACCTTCTTGTAATAAAGGACGACAGCGTTGAAATATGGGATTGGAAGACTCACAGAAGGAATTATGCTGAGAAAGAGAGAAATGAACGGTTGGAGGGTGAAAAACTAAAAAACAGCCTTCAGACCAAGGTGTATTTGTTTGTACTGAAGGAACAGCTTGGGAGGGTGGTTCCTAAAGATTTGGATTGTTCAAAAATAAAAATGTATTACTGGCAACCGGATCCGCCCAAGGTTTTAGCTGAAATTAATTATAGCACCGATATGCACGAAACCTTCGGTAAAGATCTTCAAAACGAAATAAATATGATTTTGGGGTATGATTATAATAGCTTTGATAAAGAAATGTACAAAAAAAATTGCAGACTGTGCGAGTTTAACTGGTTTTGCAATAATGAGCGCATGGATTACAAGGCAATTGAAGAGGATGAGGACTTTTTGGATGAGTTGGACTGGGATAGCATTGAGGAGTTGACATAAATGGACATAAAGGTAAATATACTAAGCGAAAAAAGCATAGTTCCTAAAGAAGTGCTCGATGCCTGCGGTGGAGACGAACTCATTGCAAGAATATTTTATAACCGGGGCTATAAGGACCCGGAGACCATAGCGCAGATGCTCAACGAACAGTTCTATAAGCCCACCGGAACGAATGAGTTTCCCAATATAACCAAGGCTGTGGAAAGGATATCTATGGCCATTGACCGGGGAGAAAAAATATGTGTGTACGGAGATTATGATGTTGACGGGGTCACCAGCACCGTTACTTTTGTGGAGTGCTTGAAATATTTTACTTCTTCAGTTATCTATCACGTTCCCGACCGGTTTACAGAGGGTTACGGAATGAACGAGGATGTGGTTAAGGAGCTTTCGCGGCAAGGGGTTTCTTTAATAATAACCTGTGATTGCGGCATTTCCAACATGAATGAAATAACTTTGGCAAAACAGCTGGGTATGGATGTGATTTTAACCGACCACCACACTATCCCCGATGAATTGCCCCCGGCTGATGTGATACTTAATCCCAAGCTTTTGGGCGAGGGACATAGGGCAAGAAACATATCCGGTTGCGGTATGGCATATTTTCTCTGTCTTGCCCTTTTGGAGAGCAAAGGATTAAAGGACAGGGCATCGGATTTTTTGGACTTATTGGCCCTTTCGTTAATTGCAGATGTTGTAAGCCTTAACGGGGAAAACCGCTATCTTTTAAAGAAGGCTTTACCTGTGTTGTTTAATACAAAAAGAATAGGTCTAAAAAAGCTTTTGGATTTGGCAGAAAAAAACGGTAAGCTTGAAAGCGAAGAAGATATTGCGTTTCAGATAGCACCGAGAATAAATGCCGCCGGCAGAATGGAAACAGCACGGCTTCCTGTGGAACTGCTGTTATGCAAGGATCCGGACAGGGCACAGGAGATGGCGGAGAAAATCGATTTACTAAACATGGAGCGAAAAAGGGTGCAGCAATCAATTGTAGACGAAGCAGTCGAAATGGTGGAAACCAGGAAAAAGAATAAAACAATTCTGGTGTTGTTTAGCGAGCATTGGCATCACGGAATAATCGGTATAGCTGCCGGGAGGATATGCGAGCTTTACAGAAAACCGGCCATCCTGCTTTCAATGAAGGAGGACGGAACCACAGTTGTAGGTTCTGCAAGATCCATTGAGGAGATAGACATATATGAGCTCATAAAAGGTTGTTCCGGAAGACTTTTAAAGTTTGGAGGACATTCCCAGGCGGCGGGTCTTTCCATAAAGAGGGAAGATCTTTCGGATTTTACTGCCGAAATAGAGACAGCGGCGGAAAACAGGTATTATATAAAAGATCAGATAATTGTGGACGTGGATATGGAGCTTGAAATAGAAAAGGTCAATGATGAGCTTTTTAAAAGAATAGAGTCGGCAGGACCCTATGGCGAAGGCTTTGAGGCTCCTTTGTTTTATACCAGGGGTATAAGGGTGGTAAGTGACAGAAAAACCGAGAAAAACCATCACATTATGGTGCTGGAGGACCAAAGTCAAAACAGAGTAAAGGCTGTAAAATGGTTTGGAGCCGACAAATCTCTAGAGGGCAAATGCTTTGATGTGACCTACAAGATATGCAGGAACAATTATGGAAAAGACCAAAGCATCCAGTTGAATTTGGGCTATATGATTGAAGCTTCGGGAGAGCCGAAAATATTGTTTGCCGGAAGTATAACGGATGAAAGAAGGGTTAGGGCTGAAAGCATTTTAAAAAAATATCCTCAGGCTCAATTATTCTATGAAGGGCTAAAGTCGGCCTGCAATTTGGATAATACAGTAGACAGGTATTCAGTGAAGGAATGCAGGGATCTAGTGTTTTTGTCAACACCTGCCAATACGTCTGTGTTCAGGGAGGTTATTGCCCTTGCAAATCCGGAAAATATAATAATTAATTTTTCGATATTGCCGGACTATACTTTTAAAGGCTTTGTACTAAACTTATTGGGGTTGCTTAAGCATATAATTAAAAAACGGGGCGGCAGAGCTCTTGTAGAGGAGATTTCCCTAAAGCTTTGTGTGGAGGACAATATTGTAAAGTCCGGTTTAAAGTATTTAATGCAAAGCGGGATGATAAATTATGTTTTAAGTGAAGACGAGCAAAGCTTTTTTGCATTTGAGGGAAAGGGAAATTCGGGAAATAAAGTTTTTGCTGCAAAGAAGAATCTCATGAATGCCCTTATGGAGAAGAAAGCCTATCAGGATTTTATTTTATCTATGGAAGCGGATAAATTTATGGAGTATTTAAAATAGATGAACCGGTTAAAAATATGTAATAGGAATAATTCATTTAAAATCGCCATATATGGTAAATAAGACACGAATGATATTATGGGAATATTTATTTTTTATTTTAAAAAGCCCATTATGGGAAAATGTGTTTTCACTTTATGAAAATAAAATGGTAAAATATAATTGAATAGTTTAAATCATTATTCAAACCTTTTTTACGATTAATTTGAATTGTTTATGCAAAAAGTATACTGGACGGTCCTTACAGTAGGTAAACTATTCAAGTAGTATGAAGGGTGGTATGGGTATGGATAGTTATCTTAAGAAGTATGTAGGTAAGCAGGTTGTAGTCTATCTTTCTCCCTGGATGAAATTATTTGGAATCGGTTTTGTCGGATTGATGTCCGAGTGCAGGGATGGATGGATTGAACTAAAGAAAAGGACCAAAATTCAACACATCAATGTTGAAAAAATCTATTGTTTTAAGGTTTTAGAATAGGTTTTAGTTATAATTGTGCTTTAAAATGACATAAATTAATAGGACATTAATAATTGGGAATTTAAAAGGGCATTAATAAATGGACATTCTTTATTTTTTGAATGTCCATTTATTAGTTGGATTTCACGAAGTGAAATAGCTAAAAGCGATGGAGGCCCGATGCCCCATCGCTTTTTAAAATAAGCCTTGTTTTTTCAATTTTTACGGTACGGTTAATTAGCGCTAAAATCCCTTGGTGGTATTAAGAACGGGATTTCTGCTTTATGTCAACTAAATATCAAAACCGTTGTTTGCTATTGTTTCCTTATACCAATAACCGCTGTCCTTTATTATTCTTTTCTGAGTTTCGTGATCCACATATATTATACCGAACCTTTTGGAATATCCGAAGGACCATTCGAAATTGTCCATCAGGGACCACAAATAATATCCTTTTAAATTTGCGCCGTCCTGGATTGCCCTGTGTGCATGTGCCAGGTGGTCTATAAGATATTTGGTTCTTTTAACGTCTTCAATTCTTCCGTTGCTGTTTATTTCATCCTTATAGGCAGCTCCGTTTTCACTGATAATAATATTGGGCTTTCCATATTCCCTGTCAAGATACATTATGAGATCATATAATCCCTGAGGATAAACTAGCCAATTCATTTCCGTTTCTTCAAATTTACCGGGTTCCGGATCTATGTGTGTGAAACCCATCTCGTCATCATGTTTGACAAATTCGGAAGAATAGTAGTTGAAAGCCAGAAAATCCATGGGCTGGCTTATCAGCTTCATATCCTCCTCTGGATACGAGAAGGAAACTTTCATATTTTCATAGTATCTAAGTACATCCTCAGGATACTGTCCTTTATACAGAGGATCGAGGAACCATCGGCCAACCGTTCCAAAGGACAGGTTTGTAGCGGCAATGTCTGCAGGATCATCGGAAGCAGGATATTTATAGGATAGATTAAGGGATATACCCATTTGGCCTTTCTGGTTCAATTCTCTATATAATTTTAAAACCTTTCCATGGGACAACAATAAGTTATGACCAACCTGAAGGGTTGTCCTCATATCCTTGATTCCCGGAGCGTGAATTCCGAACAGGTGACCCAAAAAAGCAGCGATAAAAGGTTCATTGATCGTAAACCACATTGGTACGACATCACCTAAGCTTCTTATAATCGTCTCACTGAATTCTGTAAAATAATCCGTTACATCGCGGTTTGTCCAACCTCCGATGTCCTGAAGCTTTTGCGGAAGATCCCAGTGGTATAGAGTTATTGCCGGTGTAATTCCGCTTTCCAGAAGAAGGTTTGTTAGCCTCTTATAGAAATCGAGACCTTTTTCGTTCAGTTTTCCCTTGCCGTCGGGGAAAATTCTCGGCCATGAAATTGAATACCTGTATGACTTTATGCCTAATTCCTTCATTAGTTGAATGTCTTCTTCATAGCGGTGATAGTGGTCGCATGCAACATCACCGGTATGACCTTCAAATACATTGCCTGGGGTATGGCTAAAACGGTCCCATATAGACTCACCTTTACCGTCTTCATTATAAGCACCTTCAATTTGATAAGCGGCTGTTGCAGAACCCCAGATAAAGTCCTTTGGGAAAACGATTTTTGACATATTATCACATCCTTAGTAGAGTAATGGGCTAAAAATATGTTAATATAATTATAACCGATAAATTAATTTATTACTATTTAAATTTTATTGAGGGAGGGAATTATGGAGAAAAGTATTGGTGACATAAAGAGGATAGCACGGTTTCAATTAAGCGGTACAGGTTTGAACTGTGTTATTATTACGTTTGCTTTTTATGTTATTTTATCGACATTTTTTGAATTGGGATATCCAGGAAAAATCATTATCTTATTAATCTTGTCGCCGCTTTTACTGGGTACCGCCATATACAGTGTCTATATGGTAAGAACGGAAAAATTAGCTGACGGCGAGAAGACCGGTATATTGGATATTCCTATGATAAGTCCGTTTGGAATTTTATATTCCACGAAAATTGTAAGAACAAATAAAACATCTCTTAAACCGATTTTGTTCGGTTTTAAGTATTATTTCAAAGCTCATGCAATGCTTTTGGCCATTATTCTCAGAACTGCATTGTGGTCGCTTTTATTGATAATCCCCGGAATAATAAAACTTATTAGTTCAAGCATGTGCTTTTATATAATAGCGGATAAACCTGATATAAGCATTAGTGAAGCACTTCAGCTTAGCGATAAAATGATGGAAGGATATAAGAAAAAATTTGTACTTTTAAACTTGATTCCACTGCATAAACTCTTTTTTTACAATAGATGTACCTTGACAACTTCACGCAATAACCATTATTAGGAAAATATCAAGGGTGT
>FWPV01014704.1_pt1 | contig 11413 bp, 15 predicted proteins | sample 2228371 | NCBI WGS metagenome assembly FWPV01 (sample SAMEA103939776, study PRJEB20133) | metagenome | reverse complement strand
ACGACCGGTCCGAGAACGGGCATGGCCCGGTGGTGGACCACCGGGCCATGCCAGGAACGAGCGGTCGCTGCCTCAGCCGGCCAGGCGCTTCTCCAGCGTGGCGAGCTGGTCCTTGAGCGCCTGTGGCAGGTGACGGCCGAACTGGGCGTAGTGCTGCTCGAACTGGGGCACCGCCGCCCTCCAGCCCTCGATGTCGACCTCGAGCAGGGCGCGGAGGTCGGCGTCGCTGATCTCCAGGCCGGTGAGGTCGAGGTCCTCGGGGTGGGGCAGGCGGCCGATCGGGGTCTCGGCGGCGCCGACCTTGCCGGTGAGGCGCTCGAAGATCCACTTGAGCACCCGGCTGTTCTCGCCGAAGCCGGGCCACAGGAACCGGCCGTCGTCGTCACGGCGGAACCAGTTCACGTAGTAGAGGCGGGGCAGCTTGTCGGGGTCGGTCTGCTGCCCGATCGAGAGCCAGTGGGCGAAGTAGTCGCCCATGTTGTACCCGCAGAACGGCAGCATGGCCATCGGGTCGAAGCGCAGGTTGCCCACCGCCCCGGCCTGGGCGGCGGTGGTCTCGCTGGACATGATCGAACCGAGGAACACGCCGTGCTCCCAGTCGAAGGCCTCGTTCACCAGCGGCACCGTCGTGCGCCGGCGGCCCCCGAACATGATCGCCGAGATCGGCACACCGTTCGGGTCCTCCCATTCCGGGGCGCAGCTCGGGTTCTGGCTGGCCGGGACGGTGAACCGGGCGTTGGGGTGGGCGGCCGGGCGGCCCGAGTCGGGTGTCCACTCCTGGCCCTGCCAGTCGATGACCTTGGCGGGCGGCGGGCCATCCATGCCCTCCCACCACACGCCGCCCTCCTCGGTGAGTGCCGTGTTGGTGAAGATCACGTTGGCGTGCAGCGTCCGCATGGCGTTCGGGTTGGTCTCCATCGACGTGCCGGGAGCCACGCCGAAGAAGCCCGCCTCGGGGTTGATGGCGTAGAGCCGGCCGTCGGCGCCGAACTTCATCCAGCAGATGTCGTCACCGACGGTCTCCACCTTCCAGCCCGGCACCGTGGGCACGAGCATGGCCAGGTTGGTCTTGCCGCACGCCGACGGGAACGCCGCCGCCATGTAGCGGACCTCACCCTCGGGGGAGGTGATCTTCAGGATCAGCATGTGCTCGGCCAGCCACCCGTGGTCCCGTGCCATCACCGAGGCGATGCGCAGCGCGAAGCACTTCTTGCCGAGCAGGGCGTTCCCGCCGTACCCCGAGCCGTAGCTCCAGATCTCCCGGGTCTCGGGGAAGTGCACGATGTACTTGGTCGCGTTGCACGGCCAGGGCACGTCGGCCTGGCCCGGGGCGAGCGGCGCGCCGACCGAGTGCACACAGGGGACGAAGTCCCCGTCGGGGCCGAGCACGTCGAGCGCCCCCTGACCCATGCGGGTCATGATCCGCATGTTCACCGCCACGTAGGCCGAGTCGCTCAGCTCGACGCCGATGTGGGCGATGGGCGAGCCGAGCGGGCCCATCGAGAACGGGATCACGTACATCGTCCGACCCCGCATGGCGCCGGTGTAGAGCTGCAGCAGCTCAGCACGCATCTCGGCCGGGTCCCGCCAGTTGTTCGTGGGGCCGGCGTCCTCCTGTGACTCGCTGCAGATGAAGGTGCGGTCCTCCACCCGGGCCACGTCGGTGGGGTCGGAGTGCGCCCAGTACGAGTTGGGGTAGAGATCCTCGTTCAGCTTGGTGAAGGTCCCCGAGGCCACCAGCTCGGCGCAGAGGCGCTGGTACTCCTCTTCCGACCCATCGCACCAGTAGATGCGGTCGGGCTGCAGGATCTTCGCCCACTCCTCGACCCACGTCGTGAGCTTGGCGTTCGTCGTGGTGGCCGTCATGACCTCTCCGGAGGTTTCGAGGGTAGGTCCGCCGGGCCTACCCGTGATGTGCTGGGGGGAAACCGGGGGTACCCATGTCGACCTCGGAGCCGAGGCGCAGGCGGGTGGCGCGGCCCTCGTCGTCGAGATCGAACACGACCCGCTGCCCCTGGCGGAGCATGCGGAAGATGGAGCCCTGCAGCGCGCCGGGAGCGAGATCGATCTCGCTCAGATCGGTGTCGCGGACGATGACGCCGTCGCCGGTGCCCGGGTCGTAGCTCTTCACCACGCCTTGCACGGCGGACGTCCTACCGGCCGGCCTTGACGATCTTGCCCGCCTTGAGGCACGAGGTGCACACGGAGAGCCGCTTGGGGGTGCCGTTGACCAGGGCGCGGACCCGCTGCACGTTCGGGTTCCAGCGGCGCTTGGTGCGGCGGTGGGAGTGGCTCACCTGCATGCCCCACGAGGGCCGCTTGCCACACACCTCACAGACTGCTGCCATGGATCGAGCCTTTCCGTACCGCCACGTCGCGTGAACGGGTGGAAAAGCTATCAGCGGGGTCCAGCCGCCGCCCACCCGGCCGGGCAGGTCAGGGTGGTTCGGCTGCGGGCCTCGGTACGATCCGGCGGAGTGGAGGCATCCGGGCGACGAGCGGTGGGTGGCGCGCCACTGTCGTTCGCCGAGCTGGCCGGCCGCTCCCTGTCCGAGGTGCGCAGCATCGGCCCGAAGGGTGAGGCGGCCCTCCGCTCGGTCGGCATCGAGCAGGTGCTCGACCTGCTCACCACCTACCCGAGGCGCTGGGTGGACCGCACCAACGAGGCCCGCATCGCCGACCTCGCGCTCGGGCAGCCCTCGCTGGTGGTCGCCACCGTCCACGCCGTGGCCGGGCGCCGCACCCGCCAGGGGCGGTCGATGGTCACCGCCGAGGTGCGTGACGGCACCGGCCGGATGTCGGTCACCTTCTTCAACCAGCCGTGGCGGGAGCGTCAGCTGACCTCCGGCCTCACCGTCGCCCTGTTCGGCCGCCCCGAGCTGTTCCGGGGGCGCCTGCAGATGACGAGCCCCACCGTCGACGTGCTCGGCGACGCTGACGACCGGCCGATGCCGATCGTGCCGATCTACCCGCAGTCGGAGAAGTCGGGGCTGACCAGCCGCCAGCTCCAGCGCTGGATCGCGGCCGTGCTCGACAAGTGCCGGCCGCGAGGGCTGCTCGACCCGGTGCCCGCCGAGGTGCGAAGGGCGCTAGGTCTGGTCGACCGGCACACGGCGTTCGAGCACATCCACCGGCCCGAGACCAAGGCCCAGCGTGACGCCGCTCGCACCCGGCTGGTGTTCGACGAGCTGCTGCGGGTGCAGCTGCTGCTCGTGCTGCGCAAGCTGGCCTTGGAGCAGGGGGCGGTCGGCATCCGCCACCGGGTCGACGGCCCGCTGGTCCGCCGGTTCCATGAGCGGCTCCCGTACGCGCTCACCGGCGCCCAGCGGCGGGTGATCGCCGAGATCGCCGCCGACCTGGCCGCCGCCACGCCCATGCACCGGCTGCTCCAGGGCGACGTCGGTGCCGGCAAGACGGTGGTGGCCGTGACCGCGCTGCTGACCGCGGTGGAAGGCGGCCACCAGGGGGCGTTGATGGCACCCACCGAGGTGCTGGCCGAGCAGCACCACGCCGGGGTGCGGCACCTGCTCGACGGGCTCACGGTGCCCAGCGAGGGCACCCTGCTGCCCGACCGCCCGCTGCGGGTGGAGCTGCTCACCAACCGGACGACCGCCGCCGAACGTCGCCGGATCCTCGCCGGGCTGGCCGACGGCACCGTCGACCTGCTGATCGGGACCCATGCGCTGATCCAGGAGAAGGTGCGCTTCGCCAGCCTCGGCGTGGTGGTGATCGACGAGCAGCACCGCTTCGGGGTGGAGCAGCGCGCCGCGCTGCGGGCCAAGGCCGACGAGGGGGGGCAGGGCACGGTCCCCGACGTGCTGGTGATGACGGCCACCCCCATCCCCCGGACCGCGGCGATGACGGTGTACGGCGACCTCGACGTCAGCGTGCTCGACGAGCTCCCCCCGGGGCGCACCCCCATCGTCACCCGGTGGGCGCAGGGGCCGCTCGCCGAGCAGGAGGTCTGGCAGGCGGTGCGCGACGAGGTCGCCGCCGGGCACCAGGCGTACGTGGTGTGCCCGCTGGTGGAGGAGTCCGACAAGCTCGAGGTCGCCTCGGCCGAGCAGACCTTCGAACGCCTGGCCCGCGGGGAGCTGGCCGGGCTCCGGCTCGGCCTGCTGCACGGACGGGTGCCGGCGCGGGACAAAGAGGCGGTGATGGCCGCGTTCCGGGCCGGTGAGCTCGACGTGCTCGTGGCCACCACGGTGATCGAAGTCGGCGTCGACGTCCCCAACGCCACCGCCATGGTCATCCTCGACGCCGACCGTTTCGGCATCGCCCAGCTCCACCAGCTGCGCGGCCGGGTCGGCCGCGGCGCAGCCGAGTCCCGGTGCTGGCTGCTGTCGACCCCGAACGACGAGGCCGCCGTCGAGGGCAACCCCCGGCTCGAGGCCCTGGTGGCCACCACCAACGGCTTCGAGCTGGCCGAGATCGACCTGGAGCTGCGGGGCGAGGGCACCATCATGAACGCCGCCCAGAGCGGGCGCAGCGACCTCAAGCTCGCCTCGCTCCGGCGGGACCGTGACCTGGTGGTCGCCGCCCGGGAGGCCGCGTTCCGGATCGTCACCGCCGACCCGGGCCTGGCCGGCAACGAGGCGTTGCGTCAGGAACTGCAGGTGGTGTTCGCCGGCAGCGACATCGAGTTCCTGTTCAAGAGCTGAGCGCAGCGGGGCGCGCCGTCAGTCGTCGCCGTCGTCGCCGGGTTCGGGGAGGAGCAGGTCCCACCGGTCCCGGCAGTCCTCGCACCGGTAGGTGACCAGGTCGCCCGGCGCCCACCGACCGTCCTCGGGCGGCAGGGTGAGCAGGTGGGCCCGGCCACCGCAGTCGATGCAGGTGATGACCGCCTCGGGTTCGAGCACCGCGACAGGATGGCCCGGATGCGGGTGGTCGCGGGGTCGGCACGGGGTCGCCCGCTCGTGGCGCCGCCGGGCCGGGGGACCCGCCCGACGTCCGACCGGGTGCGCGAGGCGATCGCCAACGCCCTCCACAGCCTCGGGCTCGTTGAGGGGGCCGAGGTGATCGACCTGTTCGCCGGCTCCGGCGCGCTGGGTATCGAGCTGCTCAGCCGCGGGGCGGCACGGTGCACGTTCGTCGAGCGAGACCGGGCCGCCCGACAGGCGGTCGAGCAGAACCTCGCCACCACCGGACTGGCCGGGCGCGCCGAGGTCGTCGCCGCCGACGCGCTGCAGTGGATCGCAACCGGCGGCGCCGGGCGCCACTTCGACGTGGCGCTGCTCGACCCGCCCTACGCCTTCGACGACTGGGCCGCGCTGCTCGGTGCCCTCCCGGCCGGGGTCGCGGTGATCGAGTCCGACCGTGCGCCGGCGCTGCCCGCCGGGTGGCGAACCCTCCGATCGCGGCGGTACGGCGGTACCGTGGTGGTGTTCGCCGCACGAGGCGGCGAACCGCATCCGGAGTGACGAGTGGCCAGAGTGCTGTACCCGGGGTCCTTCGACCCCCTCCACCTGGGGCACGTGGAGATCATCGAGACCGCTGCCGGGCTGTTCGACGAGGTGGTGGTGGCGGCCATGCGCAACCCGCAGAAGGGCCAGCCGATGTTCGACCTCGAGGACCGTCAGGCGATGATCGTCGAGTCGCTGGCCCACCTGCCCAACGTGCGCGTCACCCTGTTCTCCAGCCTCGTGGTCGACCTGGCCAGGGAGATCGGCGCCGATTTCGTGGTCAAGGGCCTGCGCACCGTCAGCGACTTCGAGAACGAGATGCAGATGGCGCAGATGAACGCCGCCGTGGCTGGCGTGCAGACCGTGTTCCTCCCGGCCACCAGCTCGCATGCGTTCATCGCCAGCACCTACATCCGTGACATCGCCCGCATGGGGGGCGATGTCGACCATCTCGTCCCTGCCCCGGTCGCCCGGCGCCTGAAGGAGCGGTACCCACGGTGAGCATCCACCACGACGACAGCCCGCGCATCACCGACTCCGAGACCCTGCTGCGCCGGGCTGTCGATCTCATTGCGTCGGCCCGGACCATGCCGCTGTCGTCGTCGGTGGTGGTGAACCGCGACGAGATCATCGAACTGCTCGAGGAGGCGGCCAACCGGCTGCCCGAGGAGCTGCGCCAGGCCCGGTGGATGCTCAAAGAGCGAGAGGAGTTCCACCGCCGCACCCGCCGGGAGGCCGACGACATCCTCGACGCCGCCCGTGCCCAGGCTGAGCGCATGGTCCAGCGCACCGAGATCGTGAAGGCCGCCGAGCAGCGGGCCCGCCAGATCCTGGAGTCGGCCGAGGCCCAGGCGAGCAAGCTGCGGCTCGAGGCCGAGGACTGGTGCGACCAGCACCTGGCCAAGTTCGAGATCATCCTCGACCGGCTGAACAAGACCGTGATCGCCGGGCGCCAGCGGTTGAGCGGGGTCTCGGCCGCCCGGGGCGCGGAACCGGCCCCCGAGGCGCCCGCCGCCGAGGAGGCGCCCGGATTCTTCGACCAGGACCGCCAGTGAACGAGGGGGCGTCGCCGTGACCACCGTGCCCCGTCGTGCGCTGCGGGTGCCGGTGGTCGAGCTGCTGCGCCGGCCCGGCAACCGCCGGCACCTGCGCCTCGAGGTCCCCGTCGGCGGGCTCACCGTGGTGGACAGCCACGTGGCCGAAGGCGAGCCGGTCACCGTCGACGTGGAGCTCGAAGCCCTCACCGACGGGGTGGTGGTCACCGGCGTGCTCTCCGTCGCCTGGGAGTCGGCGTGCCGGCGTTGCCTGCGCCCCGTCCACGGGGTGGCGACCGCCGTCGTCCGCGAGGTGTTCGCCGAGCGTCCGGTGAGCGACGAGCAGTGGGCCTTCGACGGCGAGGAACTCGACCTCGAGCCGATGGTCCGGGAACTGCTGCTGCTCGAGCTGCCCCTGGCCCCGCTCTGTCGAGAGGACTGTGCCGGGCTGTGCCCCACCTGCGGCGCCGACCGCAACGAGGGGGCGTGCGGCTGTGCGCAGCGCCCCGTCGATCCGCGATGGCAGGCCCTGGAGGCGTGGCGGGGTGGACCGCCCGCCGGCAATCGACCGGAACCGACGTCACCGGGCCGGATGGACCGGGGCGGTCCGAGCCGGTAGGCTCTTCCGGCCCTCCGCGGGCCCCGCCGCACCGAGCGAAGACCGAACGAAGGACGCTGACGATGGCCGTCCCCAAGAAGAAGAAGTCGAAGATGAAGTCGCGCAGCCACCGGGCTGCGGCGTGGAAGCTCGCCACCCCGGCGCGCAGCCTGTGCCCGCGGTGCGGCGCCGCCAAGGTGCCGCACGTCGTGTGCCCGTCCTGCGGCTGGTACAAGGGCCGTCAGGTCGTCGAGGTCGACTGACGCCGCAATGCTGCCCATCGCGGTCGACGCCATGGGCGGTGACCGCGCCCCCGGCGACATCGTCCACGGCGCGGTGCAGGCCGCTGCGCTCGGCATCCCCGTCGTGCTGGTTGGCCGCCCCGAGGAGCTCCCCCGGGGTCACGGCCTGCCCGTGATCGAGGCCACCGAGGTCATCGCCATGCACGAGGACCCAGCCAACGGGGTGCGCCGCAAGAAGGACTCCTCGCTGGTCCGGGCGGCCGAGGCGGTGCGCGACGGGCGGGCCTCGGCCATGGTCAGCGCCGGCAACACCGGAGCGACGATGGCCTCGGCGCTGCTGCGGATGGGCCGCATCAAGGGGGTGAACCGGCCGGCCATCGCCACGCCGATCCCCGTGCCCGGGTCGACACCCACCACCCTGCTCGACGCCGGCGCCAACGCCGAGTGCCAACCGGAGTGGCTGGTCCAGTTCGCCAAGATGGGCTCGATCTTCACCCGGCTGCGTTTCGGCATCGACGATCCCCGGGTGGGCCTGTTGTCCATCGGCGAGGAGTCCACCAAGGGCAACACCCTGGTGAAGCAGACCCACGAGCTGCTGTCGGTGGCCCCCGGGATCACCTTCGTGGGCAACGTCGAGGGCCGGGACGTGATGACCGACACCATCGACGTGGTCGTCACCGACGGGTTCACCGGGAACGTCGTGCTGAAGACCCTCGAAGGGGGGGTGGCCACCGTGAAGCGGGCCCTGCGCGACGCGTTCGCGAGCGAGCCCCGCTACCAACTGGCCGCCGAGCACCTCGCGCCGGTGCTCGACCCCCTGTACGAGGCGCTCGACGCCGAGACCTACGGCGGGGCGATGCTGCTCGGGGTCGAGGGCGTGTGCATCATCAGCCACGGGTCGTCGTCCCCGCGGGCGATCGTGAACGCCATCCGCGTCGCTGCGGAGATGGTCGAAGCCGACCTCGTCGGTGGTCTGCGGGCCGCCATCGCCGGTGGCTGAGCCGGTGCGCGAGGGCGGCCGCAGGCGGCGCCCGGGGTGCCCGGGCGCCGGTCGCTACACTCGCCGGCGTCCGTCCGTGACCGGGAGCTGTTCGAGGTGCCTGCGGAGACCCATGTGGAACGAGGGCCGATGAGTCGTCAGGAGGTGTTCGAGCTGGTGCGGGACCGGCTTGCCGACATCCTCGAGATCGACGCGGCCATGATCACCGAGGGCCAGTCGTTCGCCGACGACCTCGAGGCCGACTCACTGGCCCTGATCGAGCTGGTGGAGGCCCTCGAGGAGGAACTGAGCGAGCGTGCCGCCGGGTTCCGCATCGAAGACGAGGACCTCGAGGACCTCAAGACCGTCCGCGACGCCGTCGACTACGTGTTCGCCCGGGTGGGGTGACCCTGCCCGGCGACGCCGACCTCCTCGCCCTGTCGGAGCGACTGGGATACCGCTTCCATGACCTGTCGTTGCTGCGCCAGGCGCTGTCGCACCGCTCGTGGTGCGCCGAGGTCCGAGGCCAGCCGTCGAACGAACGTCTGGAGTTCCTCGGTGACGCCGTGCTCGGGTGGGTGGTCGCCGATCTCGTCTACCGCAGCTACGCCGACTTGGCCGAGGGGCAGCTCACCGACGCCCGCAAGGCGGTGGTGAACGCCCGGGCGCTGGCCGAGGCCGCCCGCTCGGTGGATCTCGGCTCCGCGCTGCTGCTGGGCAAGGGGGAGGCCGCCGGCGGTGGTCACGACAAGCCGTCCATCCTCTCCGACGCGCTCGAAGCGGTGATCGGTGCGGTCTACCTCGACGGTGGGCCCGAGGCCGCCCAGCGGCTGGTGGTCGACCTGCTCGCCCACCGGGTGGCCGATGCCGTCCGGGGGGTGAGCGGGCACGACCACAAGACCCTCCTGCAGGAGCTGGCCAGCCGGCGGCTGGGCCGGGCACCGGCGTACTCGGTCACCGAGGAGGGACCGGATCACGCCAAGGTGTTCCACGCGACGGTGCACATCAATGGCGTCGCCTACGGCCAGGGCACCGGCCGGTCCAAGAAGCAGGCCGAGCAGGCCGCCGCCCGTGAGGCGTGGGAGGCGCTCACCGCCACGGCCGTCGTCGAACCCCAGGGGGCCGGTGCCTGAACTGCCCGAGGTCGAGACCGTCCGGCGTGACCTGGCCCGTGAGGTCACCGGGCGCACGATCCTGGCGGTCGAGGTCACCGGCCGGCGATCGGTTCGCCGCCAGCCGGTCGCCGAGTTCGCCACCTGCCTGACCGGCCGCACCGTCGCCACGGTCGGCCGGCGGGGCAAGTACCTGCTGGTCGCCCTCGATCCCGACACGACGCTGGTCGTCCACCTGCGCATGAGTGGTCAGCTCCGCCTGACCGAGCCGGGCGCGCCGGTGGCCCGGCACACCCACGTGGTGCTCCGGCTCAGCGGCGCTGCCGAGCTGCGCTTCGTCGACCCCCGCACCTTCGGCGAGCTCTACGTCGTGCGCCCCGGGCACCTGGGGCACGACGCCCCCGACCTCGCCGCCCTGGGCGTCGACCCGTTGGAGGACCGGCTCACCGCGGCCGGGCTGGCCCGGCTGCTCGGCTCGAGCCGCCGCCAGCTCAAGGCGCTGCTCATGGATCAGCGGCGCCTGGCCGGGATCGGCAACCTCTACAGCGACGAGATCCTCCACGCCGCCCGGGTCCGCCACGACCGCCCGGCCGGCGGCCTCGACCGCGCCGAGGTGCGCCGCGTCCACCGGGCCATGGTCCGCATCCTCGGCCGGGCCGTCGAGCTCCGGGGATCGTCCCTGGCCGACCAGCAGTACGTCGACCTGTACGGCCGCCCCGGGAGCTACCAGGCCGAACACCGGGTGTACGGGCGGGAGGGCCGCCCGTGCCGGCGGTGCGCCACGCCGATCGTGCGGGTCCGCTGGCAGGGGCGCAGCACGTTCTTCTGCCCGCGCTGCCAGATCTGAGCGGCCGGCTCCCTGCCCGGCCGCCCGCCGGCGCGTTAGCGTCGGTCCCGCCATGTTCCTGCGGTCCCTCACCCTGAAGGGCTTCAAGTCCTTCGCCGATCCCACGACCCTGGAGCTGGAGCCCGGGGTCACCGTGGTGGTCGGCCCGAACGGCAGCGGGAAGTCCAACGTGGTCGACGCCATCGCCTGGGTGCTCGGCGCCCAGGCGCCGAGCGCGGTGCGCAGCCAGAAGATGGACGACGTCATCTTCGCCGGCACGGCCAAGCGGCCGCCGCTCGGGCGGGCCGAGGTGAAGCTCACCATCGACAACTCCTCGGGCCTGCTGCCCATCGAGTTCACCGAGGTGACGATCAGCCGGATCCTGTTCCGCACCGGCGAGAGCGAGTACGCCATCAACGGGGTGCCGTGCCGGCTGCTCGACGTGCAGGAACTGCTGTCCGACACCGGGGTGGGGCGCCAGCAGCACGTGATCGTCAGCCAGGGGCAGATCGACGCCGTGCTCAACAGCCGGCCCGAGGACCGGCGGGCGGTGATCGAGGAGGCCGCCGGGGTGCTCAAGTACCGCAAGCGCAAGGAGCGGGCCGAGCGTCGCCTGGAGGCCACCGAGGCCAACCTGCTGCGGGTCCAGGACCTGCTGCGGGAGGTGCGCCGCCAGCTCCGGCCCCTCGAGAAGCAGGCCGAGGCGGCCCGCCGGTCGGGCGAGCTGATCGCCGAGCTGCGGGCCCTGCAGGTGTTCGTGGCCGGCCGGGAGATCGCCGCGCACCGGGCCCGGTTGACGACCCTGGCCGGTGACCGGGCCGACGCAGCGCGCGCCGATGCCGATGCCCGGGCGGAACTGGCCCGGCTGGACACCGAGGTGCTGGCCACCGAGGCCCGCCTGTCGGCGCTGGGCGGGTTCGCCGGTGGTGAGCAGCTGGCGCGGGCCGAGGCGCTGCGGGAGAAGGCCCGCGGCCAGGCGGCGTTGCTGGCAGAGCGGCGCCGGGGCGTGGAGCGCGAACTGGCGGCACAGGTGTCGGCCGACGTGGTCGCCGGGCTCGAAGCCGACGCCGCCCGGGTGCGGGCCGAGCTGGACTCGGTCGAGGCCGAGGCACTCGCCCTGGCCCCGGAGGCGGACCGACTCGCAGCGGAGGAGGCCCGGCTCACCCGGGAGCGGGAGGCGTTCTAGGCGGAGTGGCGGGCCGCGTCCGAGGCGGCGGTCG
>FWPV01014698.1_pt1 | contig 11418 bp, 8 predicted proteins | sample 2228371 | NCBI WGS metagenome assembly FWPV01 (sample SAMEA103939776, study PRJEB20133) | metagenome | reverse complement strand
AGAAGGCCCTGCAGCCCGGCGAGGCCATCGCCGTCGTGCTCGTCAGCGGAGACATGACCGTCACCGGCCTCGGCACCGTCACCTACAACGACGGCAAGCGCGTCCTCGGCTTCGGCCACAGCTTCTTCAACCTCGGCCCCGTCGACATGCCCATGGCCAAAGGCGAAGTGCTCATGGTGCTCAGCTCCCAGTTCCAGCCCAACAAGTTCGCCAACATGACCGAGATCGTCGGCGCGCTGCGGCAGGACCGCCACTCCGGCATCATGGGCGAGCTCGGCGCCGTGGCTCAAACCATCCCCGTCTCGCTCAAGGTCCGCACCCAGCCCCTGCCCGGCGGTCCTGTGGAAGAGAAAGACTACCGGTTCAACGTCTTCATCCACCCGCGCTGGACGCCGTTCCTGATGATGCTCACTACCTACAACACCCTCCAGGACCTCAACTCCAGCGCCGCCGACGAGGCCACGTACCGCCTCGAAGGGCTGATAGAAAGCGAAGGGCTGCCGCCTCTCCGGCTCTCCACGATGGTCGCCTCCGGCGCCGGTCCGGCGCCCGCGCCCATGCAGCTCGCCGCCTGGTGGGCGGACAAGTTCAACCGCCTCTTCCAGAACCAGCAGGAAGAGCCCCGCGTGAAGCGCGTCGAAGCCGTGCTCGAAATGCGCCCGCAGAAACTCGAGACGGTGATTGAATCGGCATGGCTCGAGCGGTCGGAGGCGTTGCCCGGTGAGGAGATCGTGGCCAGGGTCGCGTTGCGCCCGTGGCGCGGCGCGCGCATGACGCGGGAGTTCCGCTTCCGCGTCCCGGCGAACCTGCCCCGCGGCGAACACCGCATCCTCGTCAGCAACGCCGAGCTGCTCAACCGCCCGCAAGCCATGGCAGGCATGGTCAACCGTCAGATGGGGCTCGCCCAGACCGCTTCGCTGCTGGCCCAGGAGCGCTCCAACGACCGCCTCTACTTCTCGCTGCTCACCAGCAAGCCCACCGTCTACGTCGACGATCAGGCGATGCGCGACGTGCCGCCCTCCGTGCTCGCCGCCATGATGAACGCCCGCCCGCAGACGCGCTCCCTGGCGACGCCCGAATCCATCCTCCCGCTGGGCGACCTGCCGCTGGACAGCCTCGTCACCGGCAGCGCCGTGCTCCGCCTTAAAGTGCAATAGGACAACGCCAACCCCATGAAACCCCTTCCCCTCTGGATCGCGGCGCTCGCCGCCGCCTGCGCCGCCCATGCGGTCGAAACGAAGCTCTGGAAGCAGAACGAGGCCGCCGACTTTGAAAAAGGCCGCATCGAGCGGCTCGCCCTTTCGAGCGACGGCCGCCTCGCGCTCGCTCCCGTGTGGAAGCGCCTGGCCGACGTGGAAACGCCCCTGCTGTGGTCGCTGCTGCCCGCGCCCGGAGGCGCCGTCTTCGCCGGCAGCGGCGACGGCAAGCTCCACCGCATCGATTCCCAGGGCAGGGCCGGCGTCTTCGCCGATCTCGGCAGCGGCTCGATCCACGCCCTCGCCCCCGCGCCCGGCGGCGCCCTCTACGCCGCGCTCTCTCCGGAGGGCAGGATCTTCCGTGTCGGCGCGGACGGGAAGCCCGTGCTCCACGCCGAGATCGGGCCTCGCTACATCTGGGCGCTTGTCTCCGAGCCCGACGGGACGCTCTACGCCGCCACCGGCGACCCCGGCCAGATCCTCCGCATTGCTCCCAATGGCGCCTCCAGTGTGTTGTTCGACGCCGGCGAGTCGCACGTCCGCGCGCTCGTCCGCAGCCCGCAGGGCGCCTTCATCGCCGGCACCGAGCCGGGCGGCGTCATTCTTCGGGTCGACGCTGCGGGTCAGGGCTTCGTCCTCCATCAGACCGCGCGCCGCGAAGTCACCGCCCTCGCCATCGCCGCGGACGGAACCATCTACGCGGCCGCCGTCGGATCCCGCCGGCCTGCGGGGCCGCCGCCCGCTCCCAGCGCCGCCCCCGTGCAGTCGCAGCAGCAGCCTGCGGCACAGCCGCAGCAGTCGCAGCCGCAACAGCAACAGCAGCAGGCAGCGCAGGCGCAACGCGCCGCCGCCGCGCCTCCTCCCGCCATCGGCGTCAGCGCGCAGGCCGCAGGCAGCGACATTTACCGCATCGGCCCCGACGGCGAACCGCGCCTGATCTGGACCAGCAGTTCGGCCACCGTCTACGCGCTCGCCCTCGATGCGCAGGGCGCGCTCATTGCAGCGACGGGCGGCGAGGGCGTCGTATACCGCATCGATACGCCCGTCTCTTTCACCACCCTCGTCCGCGCCGAGCCGCAGCAGATCACCGCCTTTGCGCCCGCGCCCGGCGGAGGGCTGCTGGCCGCCAGCGCCAATCCCGGCATGCTGTTCCGCCTCGGCCCGGAGCTCGAAAAGTCCGGCCTGATCGAAAGCGACGTCCTCGATGCCGGCGCCTTCACCTACTGGGGCCGGCTGCGCCACGAGGCGGACCTCAATGGCGGCCGCATCCGCATCGAGACCCGCAGCGGCAACGTCGATGATCCCAACCGCAACTGGAGCCCCAGGCAGGAGGTCGCCGCTTCCTCCGGCGAGCGCATCGCCTCGCCTCCCGCGCGCTTCCTCCAGTACCGCGCCACGCTCGAGGCCGCGCCCTCCGGGGCCTCTCCTCAGCTACGCCTCGTCGAGGCAGCCTACCAGGCGAAGAACCTGCCTCCGGTCATCGAAAAGATCGAAATCACGCCCCCGAATTACCGCTTCCCCGCTGCGGGCGCGTCTCTCACGGCATCGAAGAACCTCACCCTGCCCGCCCTCGGGCAGGCCCAGCGCCGGCAGCAGAGCGCGCCCCAGCCGCAGGCCACCGAAAGCTCTTCGGTCACCCTGAACTACGAGAAGGGCTGGATCGGCGTCCGCTGGCGCGCCCTCGATCCCAACAACGACGGGCTCGAAGCGCGCATCGAAATCCGCGGCGAGGGCGAGCGCGAATGGAAGCTGCTGAAGGATGAGCTGCGCGAAAGCCGCTACAGCTGGGATTCCACTGCATTTGCGGACGGCCGCTACCGGCTCCGCATCACGCTCTCCGACAGGCCCGACAACTACCCAGGCCGCGAACTCGCGGCGCAGATGGAGAGCGAGGATTTCCTCATCGACAACACGCCGCCGGAAATCGAGAACCTCTCCGCCCGAATCGAAGGCGCCGCCATCGTCGTCCGCTTCCGCGTCCGCGACGCCCTTTCCGCGCTGCAGTACGCCGAGGTCTCCGTCAACGGCGGCCCCTGGGTCGACGCCGAACCTGCCACGCGCATCACGGACTCCCCCCAGCACGACTACGAAGCGAAGCTCCCCAAAGGCGCGGGCAGCGAGTTCGTCATCGCCGTCCGCGCCGCCGACGAACGTGATAACGTGGCTGTGCGGAGGGTGCTCCTCCGTTGACCTCCGGCAGACGATCGTTCCTCCGCGCTTCCGCCGGCGCCCTGAGCGCCGGCTTTTTCCTGCCCGCCCTCGCCGCCGCCCGCCGCCGGCAGAACTTCGTCGTCATCTTCGCCGACGACCTCGGCTACGGCGATCTCTCCTGCTACGGCCATCCCTCCATTCGCACGCCCAACCTGGACCGCATGGCCGCTGAAGGCATGCGGTTCACCCAGTGGTACTCCGCCGCCCCCGTCTGCACGCCCAGCCGCGCCGCCCTCCTCACCGGACGCTATCCCATCCGCAGCGGCCTCACCCGCGTGCTGTTCCCGGATTCCACCGGCGGCATCCCCGCCTCCGAGGTCACGCTTGCCGAAGTGCTCCGGGACGCCGGCTACCAGACGGCCTGCATCGGCAAGTGGCACCTCGGCTGCCTGCCGCAGTTCCTCCCCACGCGCCACGGTTTCGATTCCTACTTCGGCATCCCTTACTCGAACGACATGCGCCCGCACGACGGCCCCGGCGCCCCGGGCAGCCCGAAGTATCCCCCTCTGCCGCTGCTGCGCGACGAGAAGGTCATCGAGACCGAGCCCGATCAGTCGCAGCTCACCCCCCGCTACACCGAAGAGGCCGTGCGCCGCATCCGCGCCTTCCGCGGCCGTCCGTTCTTCCTTTATTACGCCCACACCTTCCCGCACGTGCCGCTGTACGCGAGCCCCCGCTTCCGCGGCGTCAGCCCGCGGGGCGCCTACGGCGATGCCGTCGAAGAGATCGACTGGAGCGTCGGCGAGATCCTTCGCGCCCTCGCCGAGACCGGCCAGGATCGCAACACCCTGGTCCTGTTCACCTCCGACAACGGCCCCTGGCTGCAGCGCGGGGTCCACGCCGGCTCGGCCGGGCTGCTCCGCGAGGGCAAGGCCACTACCTGGGAGGGCGGCATGCGCGTGCCCTGCATCTTGCGCCAGCCGCGGCTCGTCCCTCCCGGCCGGACATCCCGCCAGGTCGGCTCCATGCTCGATCTGCTGCCCACATTCGCCGCCATGGCCGGCGCGGCGCTCCCTTCCGGCGTCGTCCTCGACGGCGAGGACCTCTCGCCCGCCTTCCGCGGCGACGCGCCCGTGCGCGAGCGCACCTTCTTTTATTGGAACGCCGAGCAGCTCTGCGCCGTGCGCCACGGCCCGTGGAAGCTGCACCGCATCTCGAACACCGCAGAATGGAGGAGCGCCACGTCGAAACACGATCCGCCGCTTTTGTTCCACCTCGAACACGACCCCTCGGAGAAGTACGACGTCGCCGCCGCGCACCCGGATATCGTCCAGCGCCTCCTCGCGCTGATGGCGGAGCACGAAGCCAAAGTCGAGCGCGGACAGCCGCAGCGCTGATTCCGCGCTACTGGCCCGGCTCGAACCAGGGCGTGTCCTTCACCTGCACCCTGCGCGCCGCCTCTTCGTTCATCTCCACGCCGATCCCCGGCCGGTCCGGCACCGTCACGAAGCCCTTCTCGATGATCTCGCCCTCGCGCACGAAGCTGCGCCACAGCTCCAGCCGCGAAATCCAGTGCCACTCCAGCACCAGGAAGTTCGGCACGGCGGCGCACACATGGCACGACGCCATCGTCCCGATCGGCGACACCACGCAGTGCGGCGCGAACGGCGTGTAGTACGTGTGCGCCATGTCGGCGATCTTGCGCCCTTCCATCAGCCCGCCGCACTTCTGCAGGTCCGGCATCACGATGTCCACCGCCCGCTTCTCCAGCAGTTCGCGGAATCCGTGCCGCAGGAACAGGTTCTCGCCCGCGCAGATCGGCGTCTTCGTCGACTCGCGCACGTCCCGCATCACATCCACGTTCTCCGCCGGCACCGGCTCCTCCAGCCACAGCAGATGGAACTTCTCCATCTCCGCCGCCACGCGCTTCGCCGTCGGCGCGTCGTAACGGCCGTGCATGTCCACGGCCAGATCCACGCGAGGGCTCAGCGTCTCGCGCACGAAGGCCACTTCCTTCACCATGCGGTCGATCTCCGCGTTGGACGCCGTCCAGTTCACCGCGTCCCAGCGGCCCGGATCGCGCGCTTCGTCGATGTCGATCTTCACCGCCGTGAAGCCCATCGCCTCGATCTCTTTCAGCTTCGGTTTCGCCTCCGGGTCATCGGGATGGTGATTGGCCGAGTCGCAGTACAGCCGCACGCGGTCGCGCACCTTGCCGCCCAGCAGCTGGTAGACAGGCACGCCACAGCGCGATCTCCACCGCGCTCAGCGCCGCCACATACTGGCCGCCCTGCGCGCCGGCGAAGATCCCTGCCGTGCGGATCCGCTCCCACAGCGCCTCCACGTTCAGCGGGTCCTGTCCCACCAGAAAGCGCCGGAACATCCGCACCAGCCCCGTGCCTCCCTGCACGGCGTCGGTGCCTTCGCCATGGCCGTAGAGGCCCTGGTCGGTGTAGATCCGCACGGGCAGCTGCAGCCCGTGGCCCATCACCTGCGCCGTGCGCACGTCGGTGATCTTCAGCTTCGGGCGCCGGTACGGCGAGGACTGCTCCTGCACCGCCCGCGCCAGCGCGGGCAGCGCGAACGAAGAGGCGAGAAAGCTGCGGCGATCCCAGGTCATGATCCCAAGATCCTATCGCAGGCGCGCCGCAAAAGGGAGAACGGCGAGGCAGGCGCCTCGCCATTCGCCACGTGGATCGAAGTCGACCCTGGTTCTGTGACTTGTTGGTCCCCTATGGAACGGGGCTACGCCTTCATCATAACGCAGCCCGCGCCCCTCGGCTCAGGCGATCTTCTCTCCGATCGCCTTGCCCTGCACGAACCAGAACAGGTAGTCCGGCCCGCCCGCCTTCGAGTCCGTTCCGGACATGTTGAACCCGCCGAACGGATGCGCGCCCACCATCGCGCCCGTGCACTTGCGGTTGATGTACAGGTTGCCCACATGGAACCGGTTCTTCGCCTGCTCGATCTTCTCCCGGTTCCGCGTGTAGACCGCGCCGGTCAGCCCGTACTCGCTGTCGTTGGCCAGCTCGAGCGCGTGATCAAAGTCGCGCGCCGGCGTCACTGCCAGCACCGGCCCGAAGATCTCTTCCTGGAAGATCCGCGCCTTGCGGTCCACGCCTTCGATCACCGTGGGCGCCAGGAAGTAGCCCTCGCCCGGCAGCCGTTCTCCGCCGGCTGCGAGCCGCCCTTCCTTCTTCCCCGTCTCGATGTAGCCCAGGATGGAGTTCATCGAGCGCTCGTTGATCACCGGCCCCATGAAATTCTCCGGATCCTCGGCCGGGCCCACGCGGATGGCCCGCACTTTCTCGAGCAGACGGTCCAGAAACTCGGAGTAAAGCTTTTCGCTCACGATCGCCCGCGAGCACGCCGAGCACTTCTGGCCCTGGTAGCCGTAGGCGCTCACCAGCACGCCCTGCACCGCGGCATCCAGGTCCGCCTCTTCATCGACGATGATCGCGTCCTTGCCGCCCATCTCGGCGATCACGCGCTTGATCCAGATCTGCCCCGGCGCCGTCTTCGAAGCCAGCTCGTTGATGTGCAGTCCGACTTCGCGCGAGCCGGTGAACGAGATGAACCGCGTGCGCGGATGCGCCACCAGCACGTCGCCCACTTCGGCGCCGCTGCCCACCAGCAGCGTGAACGCGCGCGGCGGCACGCCCGCTTCCTCCAGCACCTCGGCGAACTTCGCGGCGATGGTCGGCGTGTCCGAGCTGGGCTTGATGACCACCGTGTTGCCGCTCACCAGCGCGGCCGTGGTCATCCCTGTCAGGATCGCCAGCGGGAAGTTCCACGGCGGAATGATGACGCCCGCGCCCAGCGGAATGTAGCGCAGCTCGTCGCGCTCGCCCGGAAGCTGCACCAGCGGCTCCGGGTTCGCCATCCGCTCGGCCAGCAGCGCGTAGTATTCGCAGAAGTCGATCGCCTCGCTGACGTCGGCCTCGGCCTCGGGCCAGGTCTTTCCGGCCTCGAACACCAGCCAGGCGTCGAACTCCATCTTGCGCCGCCGCAGGATGGCCGCAGCCCGCCGCAGCATGGCGGCGCGTTCGCTCACGGGAACGGCCGCCCACTGCGGAAAATACGCATCCGCCGCCTCGATCGCCTGCCGCGCCAGCGCGGCCGTGGCCTTGTGATGCACGCCCACGATCTCGGACGGCTTCGAAGGGTTCAGCGATTCGAGCAGCGCGCCGGTGCGATGACGGGCCTCGCCGATCCGGATGTCGTACTCTTTCCCGAATTCGGCCCGGACAGCGGACAGGGCTGCCTTCATCTTGCCGGCGTTCTCGGACAGGGAGAAGTCGGTGTACGGCTCGTTGCGGAAATCGCACAGGCGCATCGGAGCTAGCCCTCCACCAGCTTCTTTCCGCGGTCGAACAGCTCCGCCGCCTCGTCGGCCAGGTGCTTGCCCTTCTCGTAAATCTCCCGGCCCTTCTCTACCAGGTCCTCGCCCGCGCGCTCGGCGGCGATCAGGCCCCTCTTGCCCGCATGCCGGATCTTCCGCCGGGTCACGCGGCCAGGCGCCGGCGCAAACAGCAGCGCAATCGTCGCTCCGACGGCGGCGCCGGCCAAAAACCACAACGCGTTGCTCGTGTATTCTTCCGTGTCGAATGCCATTTTTGGAGAGCCTCCTCCATTTATTCTACCGCCCGGCGCTGAATTTCCGGCCTTTGCCCGTAAAATAAAGGCGGAGGCGCAATGACCAGCCCTGACCTGCCCGCCAGCAGCCGCCGCTTCGTCCCCCTGGCGCTCGACGGCCTCGAGCTCGAGCTCAACGAAATCGAGCTGGCCGCCATCCAGCCGCTGCTGGAGGCCAACGGCATCGAGGTCATCGTCCAGGGCGCCACGCCGCTGCCCAATCTCCCTTACGAGCTGCTCGTTCCGGAGGATCAGCGCGAACGCGCCGAGTCCATCCTGCGCGAGGCGCTCCAGGCCGGCCCCGAGGCTGCCGCCGAAGCCGAATCCGCCACCGAATCGGAAAGCACCCGCGAAGGCTCACTCCCAGTCGAGGAACCGCCGCAGCAGCCCTGACCCCGCGCCCGTCTCCGTCTCCACCCAGCGCCCGTCCGTGCGCACCGTCACCGGACCCTGAAGATCCGTGCGCAGCACGAGCGCGCGCGCCTCGCGCAGCCGCTCGAGTGTCTGCGCGTGCGGCAGCCCGTAGCTGTTGCCCTCCCCGGCGCTGATGAGGGCCACCGCCGGCCGCGCCGCCGCCAGCAGCCGGGCCGTCGCGCTCATCCTGCCTCCGTGGTGCGGCGCCTTCAGGATCTCCGCCGGCCCCAGCAACCCCGCTTCGGCCAGCTCCGCCTCGCCCTTTGCCACGATGTCGCCGGTCAGCAGCACCGTCCGCCGCCCGTAGCGCAGCTCCAGCACCAGCGAGTCTTCGTTCCTCGCGCTCCCCCGCCATCGTTGCTCCCCCGGCGGGGCCAGCACCCGGCACTGCACTTCTCCCATCGTGCAATCGTCGCCCTCGCGCAGCACGCGCACCCGGCTGCCTGCCTGCCGCGCCGCCGCCTCGATCCTGCGCCACAGCGCCGTGTCCGGCGCGAACGAGGTCCACACCTCGCGCGGGCGGAAATTGCGGATCAGCGAAGGCGCCCCGGCCGCATGGTCGTCGTGCAGGTGCGTGACCGCGACCACCTCCAGCCGCCGGATGCCCCGGTGCCACAGGTAAGGCGACACCACCTCCTCGCCCACGTCGAACGGCTCGGCGCGCTTCCTTCCGTGCTGCGGCAGCCCGCCCGCATCCACCAGCGCGAACCGCCCGTCGGGCAGCCCCAGCAGCAGACTCTCCCCCTGCCCCACGTCGATCGCCGTCAGCTCCAGCACGCCCCGCGCCGCCCTTGGCGGGAACGGATGCGCCGCCACCACGCAGACCAGCGCCAGATAGACGATTCCCGCCCCCCGGCGCCACCCTCGGCCGCGCGCCGCCGCCCAGGCCAGCAGCACCGCCGCCACCGCCGCTGCCAGCCACAGCGGCGGCTCCGGAATCCGCCACAGAGGCTCGAACCGCGCATGCCACGCCGCCACCACGCGCGACACGTCCAGCAGCCAGCCCGCCACGCGGCCAGTCCATTCCCACCCCGTGATCGCCGCCGCGAACCCCGCGGGAATCGCCAGGGAGACGAACGGCACGGCCAGCACGTTGGCCGACAGCCCCGTAACCGACAGCCGGTGGAACAGCAGGGCCATCGGCAGCGCCAGGCTCAACTGCACCGCCGCCGAGGCCAGGAACAGCGTCTTCGCCCAGCGCCACGCTTCCAGACCGGCTTCGCCCAGCCGCCGCGCCCTGCTTTCGTCCGCCTGCTGGTCCGGCCGCGCCGCGCCCGGTTCCCCCTCCTGTCGTTCTGCCCTCGCTCCCCCGCCGGCGAACGCCCCCAGCGCCGCCACCGCCAGGAACGACAACTGGAAGCTGCCATCGAACAGCTGGTCCGGATCGAACGCCAGGAACAGGATCGCCACCGTGCCGGTCACGTTCAGCAGCGCCAGACGGCGGTAGAACAGCCCTCCCGCAGCGAACAGGGTGAAGCCAGCCGCCGCGCGCATCACCGGCGGGTCCCCCGCCGCCATCAGTGCATACAGCCACGCTACGGCCGCCGCTGCCAGCGCCACGGTCCGCCACCCCAGCCCGCTCACCCGCCGCCACAGCAGGAATAGCCCGCACACCAGCGTCACGTGGCTGCCGGAAATGACCAGCGCGTGATACGTCCCCGTGCGCCGGAAGTCCTCCACCCACGCCTTCCGGATTCCGCTCTTGTCTCCCAGCAGCAGGCCGCGCATCATCGCCGCCCGCCTCTCGTCCTCGCGGTTCACTCTGTCGATCCGCTCCAGCGCCGCCGCCCGCAGCCGCTCCACGGGCCGCCGCCATGCGGCCCCGCACGCGCCAGGCAGCGTTTCCAGCCGTGCCCCTTTCCCGGGCGCTGCCGTCCAGAAGATCCCCTTGCGTGCCAGGTAGGCCGCTGCGTCGAACCCGCCCGGATTCCGGAACCCCCGCACCGGCCGCAGCCGCAGCTCCGCCGCCACGCGCTGCCCGTAGACCAGCGGCGGCGGGAACGAACCATCCCTGGCCGGAGGCCACGACACTCGCGCCCGCGCGCCCGGCTCGAACTCCACCGTGAACTGCATCCGGTCGCCACGGATCACGCTGGATTCGACGACGCAGCCCGCCATCCGCCGCGGCGTCAGATCCATCTCTGGCGCCCGCGCCGGCGGCTGCCACGCCGCCGCCAGGGCTCCCGCGGCCGCCCACGCCGTCCAGGCGGAAACGTGCTTCGCCACTCTGCCGCGCGCCGCCAGCCGCCCCGCCGCCCCTGCAGCCAGGCACACCAGCGCCTCTCCGGTGGAGAGCCCGGCCAGGCGCGACACGGCCACTCCGCCGGCGAACAGCAGCGCCGGCATCGCCAGAGGACTGCGCAATCCACTGCTTAGTCGGTCCGCGCGGCGTCCGCTCTCACGGAAATCTGCGCCGCGATTCCCCGCTTGCCGGGTGGGCCGCTTCTGCTGCCCAGCTGCCCCTTCCACCCGGCGCTTGTGTCGGGGCCCTGGTGACAGGATTCGATGGAACCCATGGAAGGCTCAGGAACCGGTGCCAGAGCCGCCGGAGAGCAAGCGTGAGCTGTTGCGTGCGCTCTTCCGGCGCTTGCGCCTGGGCCTGCCTGGAGCGGGATGGAGCGGGTGGCGCGATGGGGGCCAGGCTCCGCCGGCGGGCAGCAGCGCCGGCATCGCCGGAGGACTGCGCAATCCACTGCTGAGTCGCCTGCTCGGCGCCTGCTCTCATTGAAATCTGCGCCGCTATTCCTGGCCCTCTTCCGGGGACTGCTTCCGGTGCTTCGGCGGGCGCTTCGCCTTTGGCGTTATGGGCCGCGACGGCGGCGCCGGACCCAGCGCCATCCGCGCCTGCCGCCGCGCCTTCCGCGCCCGCTCGGCCGCTTTGTCCCCGTCCTGCTTCCGTCTGCCCATGGCCTTCCTCCCGGCCCTCAGCTTGACGCCCGTTTCCGCCCCTCCCTACAATGAAGGTGACAAAGGAGGCCCTGTGCGGTCCATTGGTTTGCCCGAACTGCTCATCATTCTGGGA
>FWPV01014697.1_pt1 | contig 11418 bp, 7 predicted proteins | sample 2228371 | NCBI WGS metagenome assembly FWPV01 (sample SAMEA103939776, study PRJEB20133) | metagenome | reverse complement strand
CAGCAAGCGGGCGGCATAGAGATACAGCCCGTTACTGTAACGGTCATAGATGGCAGCCAGACTGTCTAAATCGAACTGCCGCGCACCTTCCAACAGGCGGATTTCTTCATTCATCACTCATCCATTATGACGCCAATTAGTCAAAGTAGTTACGGGCTTTGCCGTTTTGAAGTAAAATTTTCTCTATTCACTTCGGTCATACCTCATTTTAAGGTAAATCATGCCCGCCAAATCCACACTCCCCCAACCAATCTGGTGCGAACAACTCCATGTTCATGTTTACGAAACCGACCTGAACAACCGCTGGAAACCGGCGGCTTTCTTTCTGGCTATGGAAGAAGCCGCTGCCAACCACGCTCGCAATCTGGGATACGACTACCCCGACATGATGGCAAAAGGGATGATCTGGGTGCTTTCGCGTCTCAAGATCCGCTTCGATGATTTTCCCACCATCCCCGAAAAGATCATCCTGCAAACCTTTCCGCGCGGCATTCAGCAAAAAATCTTCTTCACCCGTGATTTTCTGTTCACCTCCGCCTCGGGCAGAAGGCTGGCAGTGGCCACCTCGGCCTGGCTGCTGATTGACCCGCACAAGCGGCGCATGTTACTCCCCACCAGTCTGCCGGGCAGTCTGCCGCTAAACGAAGGGTTGAGTACCCTCAACGAAACTCTGGAAAAGATTGCCCTGCCGGGGGAAATGTCCTCTGTTCTGACCCGCACGGCCGGCTACAGCGACCTTGACCTGATGAACCAAGTCAACAACGCCCGCTATGTGGAATGGATCTGCGACTGCTTCCCCACCGATCATTACCGCCGCTATCAACCGGCCTGGCTGCAAATCAACTACAACCACGAGGTTCTGCCCGGCACTACGGTAACTCTTGCGGTGGGTACACGCTCAAACGAGCCGCTGGTGCATGGGATTTGCGGCAATCTTGACGGCAGTGAAACGCACGCCTTTGAGGCAGAAATTGGCTGGCGGGAATTCCGCCAGCCGGGATAAACCGAATTTCTGCCAGCCGCACCGCTTAGCGCGGGTCAACCACCCGCCCGGCAAACAGCAGCGTGCCGCTTTGCTGATCCTCAATGAAGAACAGAAACGGGCGGTCAATGGTCAGTTCCACTTCATTCATTGGCATGGCTTTCAATTCCATGATTACCGCCGTAGCCGCGGCTGCCTCAGTGCCGGCTTCGTTCACATCCACAAAGGCTTTATGCACCACATCCGAGATGAACAAATCCTTGCGCCCGGTCATGCCGGAAAAATCCGCCAGCGAGCGGTCGAAAGCCGCCGGCATACCCATCTCTGCCAGCGTCCGGCTCAGGTCAAAACTGGTTTCCATCTTGAATTTGGGCATGGCTAATCTGACCGCCGCCAGCGCAATGTTCGAGCGGATCTCTTCCAGCATCTGTGGCGTCAAAGCCTTTTCCACTTCCTCGAACTTGCCCTCATCCGGCACAAGGATCAACATCGCCATGGAGCTGTCGCGGTAGGGCAGGCGTACTGCCGAGTAATTTTCACCGCGCCAATAGAGCAGGTCTTTGGCAAGGTGCATCATCGGCACGTTCACCTGACTGCCATCCAGCAGGGTGAAAGGCGCCTCGCGGGTGGCTTCTTCATCAAAGGGATAAACCCACGCACCTTTGAAGTAAATCGCATTCACCAGCACCAGCCGCGTCAAGGGGTTCAAAACCCCCTCGGCAATCAGGTCTTTGATCTTCTCGCGGGTTTGTTCCTCAACCCAGCCATTGATCAGACGGCGGGCAGTTTCCGGCTGGCTGTAATCCACGCGGTACATCCCTGCCCCGTAGTTTTCCGCCAGCAAATCCAGAAATTCGGGCAGAAAATCAAACCCTTCCTGCCCCCACAGTGAATTGGCAATGTTCAATTGAAATGGCTGTTCATCAGCAGCGGGAGTTTTCTGCTCCAACGGGCGCAGGTTCAAATCCAGCATGTTGAAGGCCGGGTGCAGTTGCTCTTGTGGCAGGCTGAACCGCAGCGTTTGCGCCATCTGCCGCTCGGTTTCACCGCGTGCACCCGCATACGTCATCGCCAGAGCCAGCGAAATGCTGTACGGCGAGTAGAACAGGTTGCCGGGTTTTTCGGCAAGCCGCTGGTAGAGGTCTATCGCAAAGGCGGTGTTACCGCTGACCAGTTCGCGCAGGGCAATTTCCCCGCTGGGCGGGGCCGTATTGCGCGGACGAGAAGAAATCAGCAAAGATTCTTGATCCATACCACTCTCCTTGGGGGTTGGCTCAGGTGTGGGCTGCGGCGGTGCAGTTGTAGCCGCTGGCGCACAAGCACTCAGAATCAATACGCCAGTCAGAATGACCAGGCAGACTTTCTTGGGAAACATGATAACCTCCTCTTTGCACGGAATTGCAAGGGCTGTCAGCACAAATAAGACGATTCAACCATCAGCGTGGTTCCCTCCTTATGGTTTGTAACGGCAATTTGTCAAGTAAAGAAAGCCATCAGTAATCAATTTGTAAGTTTTTTGTAAGTTTTTTTATATCAAAAATTCACCAAAACGGACGATAATCAGTAGACAGAGTCCGTTCACCTGGACGGAGTCGTAGTTAAAGTTTGGCATCTTTTGCAATTTTCCGGCCGGGATGTCCACATGACATTGCGCAACCGCATCCTTTTATTTTCCTTACTGGCAGGGGGCATTTCCATCCTCAGCCTGATTTTAATTTCCAACAGGCTCTTCCTCAACCAGTATCGCAATTTAGAAGAAGATTTACTGAAGGATGACCTGAGGCGGGTGCAGGCCGCCATCGAGCGCGATCTGACCTTTCTCAGCAGTGTTGCCGCCGATTGGGGCTACTGGGATGAAACCTACCGCTTCATCAAGGGGCATAACCCGGCCTACCCGCAAGATAACCTGACCCCCACCACTTTTGAAGGTCTGGGGGTAGATGTAATGCTGTTCTATGACAGTAACCTTCATCGCGTTGCTTCATATTCGGTCAACCCCCTCACCTTCAATCCCATTCCGCTGCCGCCGGATGTTGACCGGCAATTCTTCCAGAGCTTGCTCGGTATGCTGCCGCTGACGGCCGATTTTGAGCAAAGAGGGCTGTTACGTACTCAATTCGGCCCGCTGCTGTTTGCCAGCCGTGCCGTCTTACGCAACGATGCCGTTGGCCAGCCGGCCGGCCTGATCGTGATCGGGCGTTACCTGAATGATTTACGCGTGGCTGAGTGGGAAAGCAGCACCGGTTTATCCGTTGAAATTGCACCGGCTGCCGATCCCCGCCTGCCGCCGGAATTTCGCACGGCCTTTGATGTTCTGAGCAGTGCCGGCCCAAATTCAGCGTTTGTTGAATTCCCACAAACCGGCCGCGATGAATTGATCAAAGGCTACTCCATTTTGTCAACTGTACGAGGCGATGAGTATCTCATCCTGCAAATCAGCAAATCCCCCCACATTTATAAAACCGGCTTTATCAATTTCCGCAATTACCTGATCTTTATCGGCTTTCTTGCCGTGGTGATGGGAACATTGTCTTGGCTGTTTTTCAGCCGCACCTTTTCCTCCCGCTTATTCGCCATCATCCGCGCCATCAACCGTTTTCGGGAAACGCGGGATTTTTCAATCACCATTCCGGTGCGCGGCAGGGACGAACTCAGCCAGCTGGGCATGGCGCTCAGCCAGATGATTGCTGATTTGGGGCGATACCACTATGCGCTGGCAGCCTCCGAACGTCAGTACCGCGAAATGTTACAAAAAATGCAACTGATTGCCGTCATTCTGGATAACGAAGGCAAAATCATCTTCAGCAACGAATACTTCCTGCACCTGACCGGCTGGAACTGGCAGGAAGTGCTGCAACACGACTGGTTCGAGCGCTTTGTGCTGCCAGCCGAACGCGACAAACGCCGTTCCCGCTACCTGCAACATATCCAGCAAGAGACGATTGAATACCAGCAAGAATCCTGGGTGCTAACCCGTAGTGGTGAAAAACGGCTGATCGCGTGGAACAATACCTTCATCCGCAACCCGGACGGCACGGTCGCCGGTATGGCGCGCATCGGGCAGGACATTACCGAAGCCCGTAAAAACGAAGAAAAAATCCGCCAGCACTTACAGGAATCCAATGTATTGCTGGAGCGCCTGAAAACCCTGCGGGAGATTGACACCACCATCACCAGCCCGCAAACCCCCGCCGAGAAGATGGAAATCATTTTGAACACCATTAAAAACGCCCTGAAGGTGGATGCGGTCAACATCCTCACCGAAAGCGTGCCCGGTTACCTGCTGCCCTATGCCAGCCGCGGTTTCAATCTGGCGCAAATCATGCCCATTTCGGCTCAAATCGAGGTCAAAGAAGCCGAAGAAGCCCTCACCCGCGGGACTCCACTGGTCATCAACCGGCTGGTGACCGGTGAACTTTCGCACTGGTTGACCAGCCGTTTCAGCGGCTTCGTGCCTTACCAGTTTTACGCCGCAGCGCCCATGCTGGTAGACGGAAAGCGGTACGGTATTCTGGAAGTGTTCGCCCACAAGCCCTTCAGCCCCAGTGACGAATGGCGGGCATTTTTCCAGACCCTGGCTTCTCAAACAGCCATCGCGCTGGATCATACTCAAATGATTCAGGACATTCAGCGCGCCTATCAAGAGCTGCAGCAGGCTTACCGCGCAACGGTTGAAGGCTGGTCAGCCACGCTGGAATTGCGCGACAAGGAAACGCAGGGGCACTCCGAACGCATGTTAGAACTCAGCCAGCGGCTGGGTCAGCGCATGGGGTTGAACGAGAAGCAGCTGGAAGACCTGCGCTACGGCGTGCTGCTGCACGACATCGGTAAAATGGCCGTGCCGGATGCCATCCTCAACAAGCCCGGCCCCCTGAATGACGAAGAGTGGGAAATTATGCGCCAGCATCCCCAGTATGCCTACAATCTGCTCTCCGAAATCTCATTCCTAAAAGGCGCGATGGATGTGATTTACTGCCACCATGAGCGCTGGAACGGCAGCGGCTACCCGCGCGGTTTGAAGGGAGAGCAAATTCCCTTATATGCGCGCATTTTTGCCGTTGTGGATGTGTGGGATGCTCTCACCAACGACCGCCCCTACCGGCAAGCATGGAGCATCGAAAAGGCACTGGCTTACCTGCAAGAGCAGGCCGGCATCCTGTTCGATCCGCAGGTAGTGGAAGCCTTCACGGCGCTCATCTACGAAGAGGTTTCTTTCAACTACAACGGGAACGACTTGATCTGTGGCGCAGACAAATTGAGTCACTTTCCTGCTGATTGATAAGTTATTGCAAGGCAACCGCCCGAGAAAAATCGTATAATATTGATTTAATTACCCTAAAATTTTTCGAGGGCGGCTATGCGTACTTACAGGCATCTCTGGTTTTACCTTCTTGTCATCCTCATGCTGGCATGGCCGCAGCCCGCTTTCAGCAGTTCTCAGGCTGCTCAATCCCAACCGTTGAGATGGAACCAGAAAAGCCGCTTCTTGCGCCTTGGTGTTGATGATGGTTTACTCAGTTCCACTGTGTTATCCGTATTACAGGATCAGCAGGGTTATTTGTGGTTCACCACCTCCAACGGGCTGAGCCGCTACGACGGCTATTCTTTTGTGAATTACCGTCACGACTCCGAAAATCCCGACAGCCTCAGTTCCAACAGTTTACATGCGCTCATCCAGAGCCGCGACGGTCTGTTGTGGATTGGGGCAGACCCGGGCGGTCTGAATGTCTACGACCCCAAGACAGATCGTTTCCACTCTTACCGCTATGACCCTCAAAATCCCAACGGCCTGCCGGATGACAGCGTTTGGGCGCTGCTGGAAGACCGGGATGAGAACATCTGGATTGGCACGCGTAACGGATTGAGCCGGCTTGACCGCCGCAGCGATACCTTCACCAATTACCTGCCCGATGCAGATAACCCCCGTGCACTGGCGGCGCCGGTCATCAATCGCCTGTATCAGGATCGCAATGGCACGATCTGGGTTGCCACACGCGCCGGTCTGCAGCGTTATGACCCTTCTACGGATGACTTTACCCTCTTCCAAAACAACCCCGATGACCCCAACAGCCTCAGCCATAACAGTGTTTGGGCCATGCTGGAAGACCGCCACGGTAACTTTTGGGTGGCAACCCGCGGCGGGGGGCTGAATTTAATGGATCGCGCAACGGGAACTTTTCGGGCCTACCGGTATGACCCTCAGGATGACACCACCATCAGCGATAATAACTTATGGTATCTCTACGAAGACCGCAGCGGAAACATCTGGATCAGCACCGAAAACGGCGGTTTGAATCTCTTCAATCCGCTTACCGAAACCTTCATCCGTTTCCAGCACGATCCCAATAACCCCTTCAGCATCAGCCATAACGACACTTACTGGATTACCGAAGATCGTTCGGGTGCTGTGTGGGTCACCAGCCGCTACGGGGGTGTCAACCAGTTATCGCCGGTCTTTCAACGCTTTGGGATCATGCGCCACACACCGGGCGACCGCAGCGGCCTGTCTTCCAGCGATGTGTATTCCCTGCTGGCAGCCGACGATGGCAGCCTGTGGGTTGGTACCTTCGGCGGCGGTCTGAACCATTATGACCCGCAAACCGGCCGGATGCGGGTTTACCGCAACGACCCGGCCGACCCCGGCTCCCTTTCCAGCAACAAAATTTACAACATGCTGATTGACCAAAACGGCACATTGTGGATCGGCACATCCGGCGGTGGCTTGAACCGTTTGAACGCCGGCAGCCGCCAGTTCGTGGCTTACAAGCGCAATCTGGATGACCCCACTGCTTTCCGCACCAACTTCATTTTCTCGCTCGCCGAAGCCCCGGATGGCCGTCTTTGGGTGGGCACGCTGGGTTTCGGCCTGGACTTGTTCGACCCTGCCAGCGGCACGGTGGTTGAGCGCTACGTGCATGACGCCGAAGACCCCCATAGCCTCAGCGAGGATACCATTTACGACCTTGTGGTTAACAGCGGCGGACAGGTATGGATCGCCACCGCCCGCGGCGGGGTCAATTTATTCGACCCGGCCACCAGCCGCTTTACAGTCTTTATGAACCGTGCCGACGACCCCGCCAGCCTCGCCAGCAATACCGTCAACGCTCTGTATCTGGATGAGAAAACCAATCGGTTGTGGGCTGCCACCGGCAGTGGTCTCAGCCGCCTTGACCTGACCACCCAAACGTGGAAGAACTACACCCTCAAAGACGGCCTGCCCAGCGATACCGTGATGAGCATTTTGCCGGATGGAAGAGGCAATCTCTGGCTGGGTACCGCCAGCGGCCTTAGCCGCTTTAGCCCGGCCGATGAAACTTTCCGCAATTACGATGTGCAGGACGGACTGCACGGCAATCAGTTCACCTTTGGCGCGGCGCGCAATCCCAAAACCGGCATGTTGTATTTTGGCGGCCCGACCGGACTGACCTATTTTGATCCGGCAGACCTGAAAGATAACCCGTATTTACCAACCGTCCTGCTCACCGGGCTGGATCTCTTCAATCAACCCCTCAGGCCAACGGCTGAACTGCTCCCCCAGTCGCTCTCTTTCTTGCCCAAACTGAGCCTGCCCCACAATCAAAACTCCATTACGATTCATTTCACCAGTCTGAATTACCAGATTTCTTCCAAAAACCGGTATCAGTATATGCTGGAGGGGTTCGATAAAGACTGGTCTCCGCCGCGCGCCAACCGCGAAGCCGCCTACACCAACCTCTCCCCCGGCAGATACACCTTTTTGGTGAGAAGTACCAACAACGACGGCGTGTGGGGAGAGGTGACTCAATTACCCATCGAAATCATCCCGCCATGGTGGCAAACCCTGCCTTTCCAGATCGGCATGGCGCTTCTGATCGCAGGATTAATTGCGGCGGGTGTGCACCTGCGCCTGAGCCAGATTCGAGCCGCCAACCGCAAACTGGAACAGCGGGTGGCCGAACGCACCGCCGAGTTGGAAACCGAAATTTTCCTGCGCAAACAAATTGAAGAACGCCTGCATGAGCAGTTAGAGCAGATTTCCGCCCTCCAGAATGAACTGCGTCATCAGGCCATGCATGACGCGCTGACCGGCCTGCTGAACCGCCACCAGATGGATACAATTCTGGCCGCCGAATTGAGCCGCGCAAACCGCAGCGGTTATTCAATCTGCTTTCTGCTGCTTGACCTCGATCACTTCAAAGAAATCAACGACACCTACGGTCACCTCGCCGGCGATCAGGTATTGATTTATGTAGCGCAGCAGATCAAAAGCCTTATCCGTCAGAGCGACCCGTGTTTCCGCTATGGCGGGGAGGAATTTTTGATTGTCTTGCCAAATCTGAGTCTGCCGGAGGGGTTGAGCCGCGCCGACCACATCCGTCAAACCCTTGAAAATAACCCCTTCCTTTATGAGGGCAACATCATTCACCTCTCCGCCTCGCTGGGTCTGGCGGTCTATCCCTTGCATGGTGAAAATATGGATGCCCTGCTGCGCGGACTGGATGAAGCCCTTTACCGCGCCAAACGCAGCGGACGCAACCGCATCGAGATTACCGGCAGCGATTTTTCCGGCGAGCGGTAAACGGCAAGGGAATGATTACTCCTGAGCCACGCTCAGACGCGGCAGCCGCAGCGGTTTGCGCGCGCACAATGCCACCCCAACCCCCAGCCTCAATGCAGCCGCCACCAGCAAGGTAGCAGCCATTCCAATCCAGCCGGCAATCAGGGGGGCCAGCAGCCCGCACAACAGGGCCGCCGCATTGTTGACCAGATTAAACCACGCCAGATGGGAGGGGCGGTCATCCGCCGGAATGCGCTCCAAAACATAGTTGATCAATCCGCCGGCAATCCACGCCCAGCCGATTCCGCCAATCAGCGAGTGCAGCAGGTAAATCCAGCGCTGGAAACTGTATGTAAACATCACAAGGGTGATCGTAACAATGATCAACCCCCAGCCGGTCAGGCGTTGAAAACCCAGCCGCTGCGAGAGTCTTCGGCTTTGCAAGGAACCGATGAAATGTGCCACCCAGAACAGCGCACTGGCCTGACTGATGGTGCCGTCACTCAATTGCAGCACATTGACCTGATACTTGGGCACCACCGGGCCGATCAGATACACCCCCAGTTGATAGATGAAAATCAGCACCAGCAGCCGCCCAAACGCCCCGCGCAGCACATCCAGCCGCAGGGCTTGCAGGCGCAGCGCCCGCAGGGGGGCTTTTTCGGCAGCCCGCAGCTCGTTCTTGATGCCGTTAGAGGGCAGTTCACCCGCCGGACGGGGCTTTTCTGGCAGGCGCACCAGCCACAGATGCAGCGCGCTCATCATTGCTCCCACTGCGCCAATCGCAAACACGATCTGATAACCGGGTTGAAAGGGCAGATTATCCAGAATCAGGCCGACCACCAGCGCAGTCACCATGGTGGTGACCGAAAAGAGCGCGTTGCGCACCCCCGCCACCTGACCGCGCCATTCGGGCGGCACTGCCTCGGCAAAAAAAGCGTTGAAGGCAATCGCAATCAGCGTGCCGGGGATGTTCATCAAGAGCGTGATCGCCAGAATCACCCAGACCTGCGTATCGGCTGGCAGCAGCACCGGCAGAGGGATCAGCAGAAAGTAAAAAACTCGCATCAAGAGCGCCGACCAGCGCGTTACACGGGCAACCGGTTTGCGTTCCAGTAGCCCGCCCGCTGGGAAGGTAAAAAGAAGATTCATCAGGGCTGGAGATGCCGTTAGCAGCCCCAGTTGAAAGGTGCTGGCCCCGAGGCGGGACGCGTAAACCCCCAAAAAGACCAGAATACTGCCGTTGAGTAAACCCCACCAGGCAATATCAAGGTAAAGGTGCAAAAAATTGCGCCGGAGTTCAACCGGCACCGGCTGAGCCGGGCTGAAAATCCGTCTATACAGGTTCATGGTTACCCGGCTGATTATATCAGAGAGCGCGCTAATCCAGCTCTACAATTTTGTTGGGCTTGCCCTTTATTACCCCGTCAGTAGTGGCATAACGGGCAACGGCGCGCACCAGCCCCACCAGCAGATGAATGGTGCGCTCAATCATCAACGGGTCGCCCTCGAATGGATCGCGTTCGGAAGCCTGCGGCAGTCGCCGTACCACCCGCAGGTAAGAGTTGAGTTCAATCTGGACTGCCGCCACACCCAGACATTGCGAAACAAAGCGGGTAACGGTTTCCTGCCGGCTGCCATTGCCCCCCGTAAAGGTACGGTCTACGTCCACCCGCGAAAGCCAGCCCCCGCCGCTGCGAAAACCGTAATGGTGCAGCACTTTCAAAATCAAACGGCGGTAATCCGGCGGCAGGCTCTCCCCCCGCATACTGCCCAGCGCAATCCCAAAGTCGCGGTAGGCCGCACAGCCATGCAGGTCCAGCACAAAACGAATGTCGTAATGGCGAATGATCTCCCGCAGGGCGTGTTTGTAAGGCACATCCGGGTAGTAGTTGGGGTCGGTAGACGATTTGCGCCACGCATATAAAGCATGCGCGCCGCTCAGTTCGGCGCACAGTCGTGCCAATCCGGCGGTAAAGTCATCCTCTTCCTTCAAACGCCCATGCCGGGTATGGGCAGCCCCGTGTGGGGCAGAAATCAGCACCGCTAAATTGCCCGGTTGAAAACAAAATTCCCCCTCTCCGCGCCGGGGTGGAGACTTGTACTCCACCTCACTTTCCAGCGCCACCAGCCGTTGCAGCCAGTCGTTCATGCCGCGGTCAAAGCGGGCAGAAATCGCCTAAACCCGCACATAACGCGCCGCCACGCTGTAGCGGCGGCGGGTCGGCACTCCGCCGGCATCGCAGAACAGCCGCACGCACAGGCTGGCTTCATCCTCATCCTCTGCCTGCTGGAAGGCTTCCTTGCTCTTCCAGAAAGAGATGATATGCCACAGGGTCGGGTCATCTTCGCTCTGTACCAGGGTGGATTCAACCAACCCCTGCGGCGGGTGGCGGGTTACTTTATCCTGATAGGCTTTCTGCAGCGCGCTCCAGTTTTCGTGGCTGACATGACCGGAGAGAATGGTAACGTACATTTCAGCCTCCTTTCCCGGGCAGGTATGCCTTCGCCCAATTTCATTATACTGAATCGGGAAAGGGAAAACCTTAAATCCTATTCAGTACGCAGATCTATTGGCCGCAGCCCATTGTTGCGCCACACAAAATAAACAGCAATTCCCCCCAATACCGCCATCAGAAGACAGGTGACGAGGTCCAGACGCATATCCGGCATCGCCATCCAGATGGACCAATTCATTGCCGTATGGAAAAGCAAGACTGAAAGCAAACTGCCGTTTGTTTGATTGAATATCCACGTCATAAGTACCGAAGTGAGAACGATCACAATCCCCAAAAACATGAATACAATCGGGTCGCTGGCCATGAAGCGGCCGGGAATGAAAACAGCCGGCAAGTGCCAGATCCACCAACAGATACCAAGAATTACACTGGAGACGAGG
>FWPV01014696.1_pt1 | contig 11420 bp, 11 predicted proteins | sample 2228371 | NCBI WGS metagenome assembly FWPV01 (sample SAMEA103939776, study PRJEB20133) | metagenome | reverse complement strand
CGAATACTAGTATTTCCTATGTACCCCTACCTATTCATTACAAGACATCTCGTATTGTTTTTGAAACGTGCCCCAGCAAATTATCATCCTGCTCATCAACACCCAGATCCAGCAACGCTTCTGATATCTGTGTCATCACAATCTCATCCCCATCAACAACCGATTTAATATACCGGTAAAACTCTTTTGCTATTCTATCGGGGTTATGTTCACGCTCTACCCATCGCAGTGCGTTCTCTCCGATGGTCTCGCGCATTCTAGCATTTGCAGCAAGAGTCTGCATATATGCAAGGAGAAGATCTTCTTCGTAGGAATCCACGGCAACCTTTAAACAGCAATCATCGGGAATTTCGGAGAACCACCCCACATCTGAGACGATGACAGGTTTTTTCGCTGCCATGATTCTCAAAATGCTTCCACTTGTTTCACCTGCTGTCGGATGCCGAAGATTGACACAGTAATCAGCTATTGCTAGATAGTTGAGAGTTTCGGCAAAAGGCACAAAACCAGTCTTTATTACTGATTGGTCCAATCCAAGTCTAGCGATCAGGCCATCAATTCTCATCAGATCTTCTCCAACAAGAAGAAGAACCGCATCTGGATAATCGTTTAATAGGTTTTTAAAAGAATTGAGCAGTACGTGATATCGTTTATGGGGGGAAATGTAACCAAAGCTAATAATTATCGGATTTTTTTCCGGTATTGATAATTTATTCTTTATTGCCTTGATATTGCGTTTTTCCACCTCTCTGATCTCTTTGGGGATTGTCATGGGATGATTTATCTTAGCGATACTAATATCATGCTTTTCTCTTAATGCTGTCTGAACGCAGAACTCATTGTGACAGACAATCCCCAGACTGTTGTCGAGAATTCTCCTGATGAGTGGATACTCAAAATCTGGATATGCCTTAGCTTGAATCGCACGATCCGCTATCATCACACCCTTTTCACCATAGCAGTATCCAAACTCCTCTCTGTAGCGGTCAGCATTGCCTCGTGCAATGGAAATGCTCGATAAAAAACCATGTAAGTAAATATCATGGAAAACAGTAATTCCGGGATTTTTTATCAACGAACGATAAATGAATTCGTGAAGTTGATTGTTGCCCATATGATAGAGCGGAATTTCATAGTATCCTTTCAACCTTTCATATTCGGTATAAGGGTAGATGTCAAAATTTTCGATTAAGAACCCATTATCCGGCTTTACATTTATATCGATAAAAATATCAATATCCATGTATCTGGAAAGGTACGGCAGTAATTCACACTCGGAATAATCAGCAATTCCCGTCTTCTGAGGACTTACAGGTGAGAAATATGCAATTCTCATTGCATCGGCTCCAGGAGTTTTTTGATTACATTATCCCAAGAGAGATTCATGGAGGAAACTTTTCTGTACCCATTCTGTCCCATTTTTTCACAAAGTCCGTTTTCAAATAATTGTTGGACTTTTTCGGCAATACTTTCGGGTGAGGGGGCAGCAATAAACCCATTCACTGAGTCTTCAACAAACTCCAGCGGACCGCCCGAATCTGTACAGGTTATCACCGGCTTTTTTGAGAGAAAAGCTTCGAGCGTTACGTACCCCATATCTTCATCTATAGGAACATAAACAACAGCGGCTGCGTTAGCGTAAAGATCCAGCAGTTCCTCTTCAGGAACATAGCCTAAGATGTCAACGCGATCGTCAACCCCACATTCCTTTGCCAGCGATCTTATATAGTCAAGATGAGGACCGGTTCCCGCAATCTTGAGACGAATATTTGAATTGCAATGCTGCAGACATTTAATTGCAAGATCCTGTCTTTTTATCGCGTCAACCCTACTGGGATAAAAAATATAATCGCAATAACTTTCGCACCGATATTGACCCATGAGCGGCGGGGGATGGTAAAGTGGTTCTCCTGCAATTCGATTATATCTCCATAACCTTCGCGCTACATTTTCAGAGTTTGTATAAATTTTCCTCGCCTCGTTGAGGCCGAGATAATCCATTTTATATATCTTTTGTCTGACAATTTCCCCAAGTTTTCCGTAAGGTAATAAGTCGTCCATCTCTGTATGTGCTAGATCGTATGCTGGCCTATGCTGGTGGAGAAGCCACACGACCTTATTAGGATGTCTTACAAGATACGATGGAAATTTTTGCGCAATAACCCCGTCAATCTTCATGCCATTGCTTTCGGAGAGATCCAACAACCTCCAGATCAAAGCATGGTTTACTATTTCCTCTGGAGGGTACCATTTAAAAGGAATTTTAATATACTCAACATCGTAATCCCTCTTTAGTAACTCAGCATAAAGATTATCAAAATGATACTCTGCCCCTCCTTTTACAAAAGGCACCTGGACTGCGCATATCGCAATTTTCATCGCTTTCCTCCATTGTAATCAATTGAGACCAAATTTTGAGGTGTTCTCGGTGGAATTATCAGCACTTGCTCACATCTTCCAAGTTATTGCATAATCTTGCTCCCCAAAGTATTCACTTCAATATGTCGGGATTACTGTCATGGACATTAATCTAGTAGCTATATGAACCACCCCAACCCTTGCAGACAGTTTTCAGGCCTTGTCTTCTCTGGCAACAGAGGCAATTCTTCTTAACTTCCCGAACTTCGATGAATTCAAGGAGAAAACTCAGCGTTTCCGGGCGAAGGGGTAAGGGGTATCTTAAATCCATATTGAAGTAAACAACCGATATATACGATTGGAAGTAAGCCATTTTTGCGACAGGATATAGACCGTATTGCAGCTTCTGAAAAGAGAATTGCAGCAATCTGGTGAGGTATTCAGACCCCATATGCCCTATCGCCTTATCGATAAAGATGCTGCTTGGCTTCTTATCCTCAAATGGCATGTCTTTTAGCCCGCTTTCCAGTTTCCCTCTGCCAAGCATCCCTTCACACCACAAGGAAAGACATATTTTTAATCAAATTATCCCAAAGGTATAATCACTGTCAATCTCTTTGCTCTTCCCCAATAACACAATAAACATGCCAGTTGTCCTGATAATATCCGCTCTCGATAACGTTTAAGCCTTTACTTTTTAATATGAAATTCCATTCTTCAAGTGACATTTTTCTCTCGTTTCCATACTCTCTGTGCGGATAATATTTTGACGGGACAGAAAAAATCACGTAATTTGAAACTAAGAGTTGTCTTTCTAAAATCTTCGAAATGGTTTCATTGTCAAAATGCTCCATTGTACCCTGGGAAAAGGCAACATCGAAATATTTAGGCTTGAGCATATTTAAATCCATTATATCCATAAGCAAAAACTTTGCATAACCTCCCAATCTATCATTTGTTCTAAACGCTTCATAAATTATCGAGATATCGTTATCAATCCCAACCACTTCAAAGGCCATCTCAGAAAAATAAATCGACATTGTTGCGGTGCCTATTCCAACTTCTAATAATTTAGGAATATCTTTTTGGGCGGATTTATGGGCATATTCTTCGATTAATGAAATAAACTCTTTGTGATGGTTTATATTCCCCTCCAGTTCCTCATGTGTAATCTCATGATCATAAAATTTTGCCCAACCCGCCTTTCTAATATCTTTGGACTCACACTCTTTAATCTGCTCCTTGTCCAGGGGTTGCCGCCCAATCTGAGATCGTAACTCCTTGATAACTTCCTTAATCTGTTTGCTGGTGTCATCCCGAAGTTGTTGCAGCAGAGAATCAAGCTCACGTACCCGATCATCAAACTCACGTATACGATCCTCAACCCCGGAGAGTCTGTGAGCGGCATCCCTAAGCACCTGGCTCGTAGCCCGGTTGAACTCGGCCTGCTTCCAGATCACCGGGTCGACGTATCGCCGCACTTCGCCGTGAACGAGCTCCCGCCCCTTCACCAGGACCTTCCCAGCGACGGGGCGGTGGGAACTGATGAAATAACTGTTGTTCTGGATGTTCCAATTGCCGGAGATATATGCGAGATCACGGGCAAGCTCAGTGCTGCTCCCGGCCGAAGCCTGCGGGGTCACGAGGGAGTCAGGGTCCGGTGGATAGATCCCGGCCGCCTTCCGCCGCCGGATATTCTCGCGAATCTTTTCCATGATCTCTTCGACGTTGATCTCGTCGTCGCGAATCTCGAACGGAGCGTCATCCATATACATCTCCTCTCACAGCCTCCATAAACAGGGAATATTGAAAAGCCCGGCATCCCTCCCTGTCGGGATGACGTCGAACGCATACGCCTTGTCCTGCCAGTCGTAGCACTCCCCACTGCGGGTGTGAGCCGCAACCGTCAGCAGGAATCGTCCGGCGAGCATCGGAAGCCTGTCGATCCAGAGATCGATATACCCCTCGCCATTAATAAACTCGATCGGGACGTCTTTCAACTCGGTATTCGTCCCGTAGAGGTGCTCCCCGCGTTCGGAGTAGAGAGCGATCCCGAAGACCGGATCGGGAATCCGTTCGCGGGCCGAGTAATAAATTCTGATCGTCATCGGATCGAAGGCATTGAATCGCGTGCACTCTGCACCGAACTTGTTGAGGAATTTCACACCCGTGATCTTCACCTTGCCGTTCCCCGAAGTTGCCTCTTTGGCGGGAGGGGCTTCACCGGCTGGCGCAACGATCTCCGCAGTCCCAGCTTCTATTTTGCCGTAGACGTAGCGGTCGATCACCTCGTCCGTCTCGCCGAGGGCCACCTGCTCCCCCTGACGGAGGAGGAGGGTCCGATCGCAGAACCGCCGGACCGAGCCCAAGTCGTGGGAGACGAAGACGATGGTGACACCCTCGTTTCGGTAGCGTGCGAGTACGTCCATGCACTTCTGCTGGAACTCCATATCGCCGACGGCGAGCACCTCGTCGAGGAGGAGGATCTCGGGATCGGTCTGAATCGCGGTCGAGAACGCGAGCCGCACCTGCATTCCGGATGAGAAGTTCTTCAGCTTCGTGTCTCTGAACTTCTCGAGCCCGGCGAATTCCAGGATGCCGTCGGCCTTGTCGGCAATCTCCCGCTTTGATAGACCCATGATCGTCCCGTAGGTTCTGATGTTCTCGACCGCTGTAAAATCGGGGTGGAAACCGACACCGAGCTCGAGGAACGGCGTGAGCCGCCGGTTCACCGAGACCACCCCCGAAGTCGGGCGCAGGATCCGGGCGAGAATCTTCAGGAGCGTGCTCTTCCCGCTCCCGTTCTCCCCGATGATCCCGAGCATCTCCCCATCCTCCACGGAGAAAGTAATATCGCGGAGCGCCGGGAACGTCTCGTAGTGCACGGGCCGGAAGAGCCCGGTCAGGGCTTCATAGAGCGTGGTCCGCTTCTCGTGCGGGATTCGGAATACTTTTCGCAGATGCTCCACTTCGATTGCGTTCACTCACATCTCCTCCGCAAACCCGGGCTCGTAGCGGGCAAAGATCAGGTAGCCTATCGCGAGTGCAGCGAGCGAGGCGATGCCTGCATAGAGGAGGCTGCCCGGTGATGGCGCCGTCGCGTAGATGATCGTGTTTCTCGCTTCGATAACGATATGGGCCATTGGATTCAGAAGAAAGAGCTCCCGAAGCCCCTCCGGGAAGATCGTGACGGGATAGAGGATCGGGGTGGCGAAGAAGCCAGCCTGCAGGACGACCGCCCATATGAACTGGACGTCACGATAGTAGACGTTCAGGGCCGCGATGGCGAGTGATATCCCGAGGGCGAACACGAATAGGATCAGCAGGATCAGCGGCACGTAGACGAGCGTCGGCGAGGGCGGCACCTGGAAGACCACCATGAAGAGCGCAAAAACCACGGACTCGAAGATGCTCATGAGTAAGGCTGTGATGCAGATCGAGATCACGAGAATATCTCTCGGGAAGTAGATCTTCTGGACCAGACTCGGTCTTCCGACGATCGCGGAAAGCCCGAGCGACGTTGCCCGGGCGAGAAAGTTCCAGAGTATGATCCCGAGCAGCAGGAAGAGCTGGTAGTACTCCACTTGAATCCGCATGAGGTTTGAAAAGACCACATAGAGAACCACGAGCATCAGCAGGGGTTCGAGCAGCGACCAGAAGTATCCGAGGATCGAGTTCTTGTAGCGCTGCTTGAACTCACCCCAGGCGAGTGTCCGGATCAGGTTGCGATAGCCGTAGATGGTCCTAGCATGGTCAAGAAGCATCGTTCACCACGCGCCGTATCTGCTCTTCGAACGCGGAGCGATCAAACATCTTCGCTCTTGCCAGGCAGGCTTGCCGATAAAGCTCCGGGTTGGCTGAGACTGTCCTGACCGCACCAACTATTGCAGGAACCTCGGCCGGAACTAGAAATCCAGTGACACCATCGATAACGCTTTCGCGATACCCTCCTTCATTAACGGCAACAACAGATTTTCCGGCAGCCATCGCCTCCACCGGAGCCATCCCGAAGTCTTCATCCCGAGCTGTGGTAATGAATCCCTTACACTGTGCGTAGAGATCCACAAGTTCCTTTTCAGAGATCTCACCGCGTAATTCGACGTTCTCAGGAAGATCTCGTCGGATACGGTTAACATACGGGGCAGCATGATCTCCTTCCGAATACCCGCCAACGATGATCAGACGCTCATCCGGCATTGACCTAAAGGCTTCGGTCTGTAATTCTATCCGTTTCTCGGGGTAGAGACGGTTCACTGAGAGCCAGAAATTCCCGTATTCTTTACAGGGATAGCTCGATGTATCGATTGGAGGATAAATTATCGATGCATCCCGATGATAAAATCTTTTTATCCGAGTGCGAACGTTCTCTGAATTAGCAACAATTGAGTCCATATAGCGTATCGACCTCTGGTCCAGAATTCTGTGACTGTTTGCCCATATGCGGAAAAATTGACGACGAACAAGGTTCTGCCGAGAGAGATAAGTGGAGTAGAGATCATAGAACGCTCTCGTCGGGGAGTGGCAGTACCAGAGATTTGGATGGTGTTTCTTCCCGGCATACTGCGCCCAGTTGCCGCTGAAAATGAAGAAGTCGTACTCATCGGAAAAATCGCAGTTGAGAAACATCATTGTGGCAGATACTTGTTTGAGTGGTGGGATTTTCATCGTTTCCCCAAGAGAAATACATTTTCCGGGCAACTCCAGCACACCGAGTGCCCGAGTGTCTGTTGTAATAACATCGGCACCAAGGGCTTTCGCCATGCACAACGTTACCTTCTCCGCGCCGCCTACGGCCCCAAAAAAATCATGAAATATTGCCACCTTCATCCGGCATAACCATCATTTCTGATAACCATATGAGACTATTTCGTACCTTACCCTGGGAAGAAACTCTAACAACCAACTAATTCCGATAGAAATGTCGATAAATAGAATAATAAGGATTATGACTCTAACACAGCATACAGCCAGACATCTAGTCGTTCTGGAATTGCACGATCTCACGTATCCTCTTCTGGAAGATAGATATATCAAAGAGTCGCGCTCTTTCTAGGCATGATTTCCGATAAGCATCAATATCGTTCATGATCTCTCTGAGCGCCATGACGATCTCAACTGGATCGGGGTTTACAAGTATTCCCGTCTCCTCCGTAACCGTCTCCAGGAATCCGCCAGATTTGACTGCAACAACCGCTTTGCCGCTGGCCATCGCCTCCAGAGGGGTGATACCGAAAGGTTCGTTGAACGAGGTGCAGATCAGACCTTTTGAACGGGAATATAAGTCGACGAGTTCATCGAAGGGGACTTCACCCGCCAGCGTGACATTCTCGGGAAGATCCCGTTTCAACCAGCGGATGTATGGGGATGAGTGGTCTGCAGCCGCGTGCCCGCCGACAACGATTAACCTCTCTTCGGGCATCATGCGGAACGCATCCACCTGGAGCTCGATTCTCTTCTCCGGGTAGAGTCGGTTTACCGAGAGCCAGTAGTCTCCTGCCTCTCGGTGGACATAGCGGGAGACATCGACAGCAGGATAGAGGATTTCAGCAGTTCTCCCGTAGTGCTGACGTATCTGATCACGGACATTCTTCGAGTTCGCAACGATTCGGTCGATATTCGCAATGGAGCGTCTGTCAAGCGGGCGGTTGAGAGACGACCCGAATCGATAAAAATTCCGGAATAAAAACCCCGCATGATCGTAAAAAGGGACCTGTTCGTTATTCATCGCTCCGATAAGGATGTGACAGTACCAGAGATTTGGATGATGCTTTCTTGCGGCATGATGCGACCAGTTCCCGCTGAAGATAAAGAAGTCGTAATCATCGGAGAAGTCGCAGGCAGCGAACCGTGCCGCAGCGGAAATTTGCTTGAAAGGAGCGATTTTAACTGTATTGCCAATACTGAGCACATCCCCATGCCGTGCAATTTGAGTGACGGCATCTGTATCGGTAGTAATGATGTCAGCACCGAGTGCATCCGCCATCATCAGAACTACATTCTCGCCACCGCCAATGGCTCCGAAGTAGTCGTGGAAAATGGCGACCTTCATGCACGTCTCTTCTCGTCCATGAAATAGTTGAGCTGGTCCCGCACGATATCCCCGACACTGTGCGTGGTCCTGAATCCCAGCCGCTGGATCTTCGTCGTATCGGCAAAGAGGATCGGGACCTCTGCAGGCCTGAACCGATCGGCGTCAAAGACGATCGGTATCCTCCGTCCGTCACTGTGGACGGCTATCCCCTCGTCCGCCAGCGAGAATTCCAGGTCGCCCTCGAGCATCAGGCGATCGACCCGCGTCTTCTCGAATGATACCCCGAAGATATCTGAAGTGTCCTTCTCGGTGGGAGCGTCGACGGTTTTGCCGTTCCGGAACGTCTCGATCCGCTCGACCGGCATCCCCGCGCTCTCGAGACTGAAGAGGATGTAGCTCAGGACCGATGTCGTCCGCATCGACCCCTGGTTGTAGACGTCGCCCGGTTGCCCCTCCTCCGCGAGGAGGCAGTAACCGCGCACGACATCGAGGACGTGGGACCAGTCGCGGAACGCCCCCACGTTGCCGATGGTGAGGCGATCGAGATCCCCGGCGGCGAGTTTCGCCACCTGGTTCGTGATGACGGACGTGACGAACATGATCCCCCTTCCCGCTCCCTCATGGTTGAAGGCGCGGGAGACGATGGCACGGGTCCCGTAGGTATGATAATAGTTGCGCATGAGGAAGTCGCCGTAGACCTTGCTCACAGCATAGGGGAACATGGGACGGAGGGGATTCGTCTCCCGGATTGGGACCTCGGGAATCGCCGCAGGCTCAGGAAAGATCGATCCGTACTTCTTTCTGGCAGACTCGAACTGCTCCTGTGAACTGAAGACGAGCCCGTACTCCTCCGAGGATCCGGCAAACACAATCACCGGATCGTACTCTTTCCGCCGCACTGCTTCGAGGAGATTGTTGGTGCCTATGGAGTTGATCTGAGCCGTCTCGATGGGATGGGTGAACGAGCGGGGGACATAGGACTGTGCCGCCAGGTGAAAGACGACATCCGGCTGTGCGATGTCGAGCGCCGTGGCAAGCCCCGATATGTCCTCCAGGTTCCCTTCGATGAAAGTGATCGCGTTCTGCACCCCTTTGGCCCGTATGCTCTCCGGAAGGGAGCCATCAGCCCTGCGCCGAACCAGTCCGTAGACGTGAGCACCCGCATCCACAAGGTGTCGCGCCAGATAGGCACCGGCAAACCCTCCGATGCCGGTTATGAATACGTTCTTCTCCTTCCACATCCGCCAATCTCCCCCCCGGAAGAGATGAACTCCGGGAAAATACCGTGTTTTATTTAAATTATCGCCAGATTTTGATAAATTTTTATATACGCATTCCAAGAGCGATGTGAGATAGTAAGTATTTCTCGTCCCCTTTGGGGCGTGGAGTACATCTCGATGGACCATCGATCCCGCACCATGCGGTTCGACGCGTTTGGCCTTATGGGAGGCACTATAGAAAACCTCTCCGGCGTATTTGTACACCTATCCTGCGGGTATTCCCCCGGTTCCGATCGTGCGGGTCCTCCCATCCCCGCAGTGCGATAGGCCCGTATGGGTCTCTCCCGATCGGGGCCGTCGCACGGAGGGGACGGGGCCTTTCCTGCGAATATGCTGCCCTGGAGCAGCGTCTACCTTCGATGTGGATTGCAACAGAGCCCTTCCGGGAGAGGTTTACAGCATTCGCCGCAGATAGCATCTTGTGACAATTGAGTGCCTGGCGATGCCAGAGCGCTTGCCCGCCTGTTCTGGCCTCCATGGGCAACTATTACCGGTCCCATCGGGAAATTCGGTAGATGCCTTTTGGGATAAGGCGAGCCTTGGATGCAATTCCACCATCCCGGAGACCAAGATTAGCCCTCGAGCCCCGCCCCCGATACCATCGACCGGAAATTTTCGCGCACCGCTCATCCTTCAACCGTTTCCAGATACCCCGCAATATACCGGGCAAACTCGCTGAAGTCTCCGAGGTTGTTCTGCAGGATGCCGTATAGAATTCCGATGCCGATATCGGCGTACCAGGATGTTGCGGAGGTTCACCGCCTCGGCAAAGCGTGCTGCGAACGGCACGGGCAGAATCCCCTGCTCCCCCACGATCTCGATCACCTCTTTGTACGTATCCGGTTTTCGCAGACCTTGGGCGGCGATGATCCTCTCCCCGATAAAGATGCAGGATTCGAGGGCGACCTCAAGATACTTCTGGCTCCCCGGAGCGTGTAGTCCTCCCGGATCTATTGGAGGCTGAATTTTCCATACGAATCCAGTATCCTGACGCATTCCTGCAGCCGGTCCATTTTCCTTACGATCTCGTTCTTCATGGCAGCCCTTTTTTGCAATCCTTTGGAGCGCGAATCCGGTATGCCGCTCGATATCGTACTTCATATCCAGGTACTCCGACAGGATCCCGCTCTCCACACGGATCCGGGTCTCCCTGTCGTCTTTCATCAGTTTGTCGTGCTTGATGATGTTGAACTTCAGAAGCGGCGGGCATCGTTCATCACCACCCGATCGACACGGTCCGTCCGCAGAATGCCCGCCAGTTCGGACATCAGCCTCAGCCGCATCCTGAACCCCGCACGAGCGTCCAGCGACTCGTCGAGGTTGACGGCAATGTCGATATCGCTCAACGGCCCCTCCCTTCCCTCTGCAGCCGAGCCGAAGAGGTAGGCGAGTCTGACGCTCTCTCTGCTGCCGAAATATTCCACGACCTTCTCCTCGGCGCCGGGGAAGTTCTCCGCCATCTCCGCTTTCTCCTTATGCAAAGATGGTATGCACAGGAAAGGTTGATGAATCCTCTGATTGCCCCGCAATCTCTCCTGCATGTCCAGCAGACGCAAAACCCGGACGCGTCACCGGTCGGCACGGGTTGCATCCTCAGGGAGGGGAGAGGTGGGTCCTCCTCGTGCTCCGGGGCAATTTTTTTCTCATGGGAGAGGACTTGGCCGTTCCATCCACGGGAGGTCTGCGCACGGGACGGATCAACCTCATCTCCCTTAAGTTAGGCACAGCATTACCCCCCAATCTCTACGCGA
>FWPV01013678.1_pt1 | contig 11420 bp, 10 predicted proteins | sample 2228371 | NCBI WGS metagenome assembly FWPV01 (sample SAMEA103939776, study PRJEB20133) | metagenome | reverse complement strand
CGCGGTGCGCGAAGTGTCGGGCATCACGGGGCAGGCGATGCACGTGGAAGGCTACGTGCGCAGCGAAGAACTGAACGCGCTGCTGCAGGAGCTGGATGAGCCGCGCAGCGGTTCAGTAGATCATAGCACCGAAATGGTGTGGTACAACACACTAGAGACGACTCGAGGAGCGCCTGGCGGCGTAATACGGCAATGAACGCCCCTGAGATAAGGGGGACGCCCCGTCCCATGATCGCGTTCGGACCGGTGCCGTCCCGACGGCTGGGACGCAGCATCGGGATCAATCACAAAGACTGAGGGGTGTATCGGTGCATGGATAAGCGAAAGGTTAGTCATCATGAGGGGGCCATCAGCCGTGAGGAGGCATGGTCGCTCAGCGATGCGTCCCCCGAAGTCATTGAGCTGCAGCCGATCAGTTTCTCGGCCAAGGTCATCCAACACGGCCGCCATCCCATCAACGTCGGCCGCATGGAGCATCCTGATGCGTTCGCCAGTCGGGTGGGTTGGTGCGGCGAGGTGATGGAGATGTATCTGCGGATGGATGGCGATCGGATCGTCGAGGCCACCTTCTGGGCGGATGGTTGCCTCTCGACCATGGCGTGTGGCGACATGCTCACGACTATGGTACAGGGGATGACCCTGAGAGAAGCCGCAGCAATTACCCCAGAGGAGCTGATTGCTGCGCTGGACGGCCTGCCATATCAGGGCCAGCACTGTGCCGAGTTGTCGGTGGAGACGCTGAGAGAGGCAATTGCCGATTGTGGCGGGAAAGAGGGGAGGTAAGGACGATGCCTGGATTTGACGGAACAGGCCCGCGCGGTGAAGGGATGTTCACCGGTCGCGGGGAAGGGTATTGTGTACTACGCCTGCCGACGCCGGGCTCCGGTGAGCCAGCGGTCGGCTATGCTGGCATCGAGGGCCGGCCGGTGCGATTCGAGGCGATCCCTCTCGAAGCCGGTGTGTATCCCCGTCAGCCCAGCGTGTCGGGCTGGCCAGCCAGGCGATGCCGATTCGGCCGGCGCAGGTGCGAAATGCAACGGTCAGCCGTGCGTTGAGCCAGCGGATGCCGTGGAACGAGCTGCAGGAGGCGATCTGTGCCGCTTTATGAATATCGTTGCCAGGACTGCCGCGCCACCTTTGAGCAACTGGTGTCGCCGGGCGCGGTCGTGACCTGTCCGACGTGCGGGAGTTCATCTCTCGACAAACTGTTCTCTACCCCCTTCATTTCCAGTGGCAAGACGGCGCGGTCGCCGGGCCATACATGTTGTGGGCGGGAAGAGCGCTGCAGTGCACCGCCCTGTTCCGGGGAGAGCGCATGTCGTCGCAGATAGGAGAGAAGACCAGAGGCGCCCTGGCTCACACCGTCGAAGTCGAAGGCCTCACGAAGGTCTACCCGCCTCCGGCCAAAGGCGGCAAGCCGGTGCGGGCCGTGGATGGGCTCGGCTTCGCCGTGCGGGAAGGGGAGGTCTTCGGCTTTCTGGGGCCCAACGGCGCAGGGAAGACGACTACGATGCGCAGACGCTGCGGCTTGATGTTGTGGACGAGGGATGACGAGATGTGTCAGGCAACCGTATATCTCGGAAACCAGGATATTGCGCGAGATGTGATCTGGCTGGAGCCGACGGAGGATGGGGTGCAGTACGCCACCTTCTTCGAGGGCCCCAAGGTTGCGCGTGGGCGCATTCAGCACATTGACTTCCTGAAGCATCGCGTGCTGCTGGTGCCGCTGGAGGGAGATGATGAACGAGATCGAGAAGCTGAGTATGCTGTTGCCGCACTGGATCGAGCACAACGGTGAGCATGCTGCGGAATTCAGAGATCACGCGGGGTGGGCAGGTGAGGCCACGGATAAGCTGTTGGCGGCGGCCCAGTTGTTGGAGCAGGCCAATGCACGGCTTGCCGAGGCACTCGATGCGCTGGGCGGCCCGCTGGAGCATCATCACGCATGAGCGATATAGCGCGGCTTGCCGCTTTTTCGCAGATCGTCTACCGGCCGATCGGCTACGTTGAGAATGCCTTCGATCAACCAGTGTTGGGGCAACAGATCCGGTCTGCCGAGTCGCGCATCGTGCTCGATCCGGCGTTGGTGGTGGGCTTGCAGGGCCTGGAGATCGGACAGCAGATCGTCGTGGTTTTTCACTGTCATCTCGCCGACGGTTACGAGCTGACCCAGCATCCACAAGGCGACCGCAGCCGTCCGCGACGGGGGGTCTTTGCTCTGCGCAGCCCGCGGCGGCCCAACCCGATCGGCATCACCGTGGTGGAACTGGTGGGCATGGAGGGGAATGTGTTGCAGGTGCGGGGGCTAGATGCGATCAACGGCACCCCCGTGTTGGACATCAAGCCCGCCTGAGCAGACACAACATGGTATGATACGCGCCCGCAACGGCTGCCGTCCGTTGAAAGGAAGCGCGATCAAAGAGATCAGTAACACGGGAGGCTACCATGCCAGAATTGAAAGAGGGTTGCGTCAAACCCGCCCGCGGGCCGATCTTGCCCGCACCACCTGCCTCAGCTGCAGAGGCTATTCCACCATCCCAGGAGGCGCCAATGATGTTAGCAAAGGTCGGCAAGGAGGCCATTGATTTCGAGGCCACGGCGTTCATCGAGGGCGTGGGCTTCCAGCCTGTCAAGCTTTCAGATTACAAAGGCAAGTGGATCGTCCTCTGTTTCTACCCAGGCGATTTCACCTTCGTCTGACCGACGGAATTGGCGGCGGTCGCCGCCATCTATGACGAACTGAAGGCGTTGGATGTGGCGGTGCTGGCCATGAGCACGGATAGCCGCTTCGTCCACAAGATCTGGCAAGAGCAGGAACTCTCCAAGATGGTGAAAGGCGGGGTGCCTTTCCCGATGCTGTCTGATGCCGGTGGCAGGGTGGGGGCGATCTATGGCGTCTACGATGAGGCGGCCGGTGTGGATATTCGCGGGCGCTTCATCATCGATCCCGATTTCGTGATCCGCGCCATGGAAGTGCTCACGCCCGAAGTCGGTCGCAGCCCCAAAGAACTGGTGCGCCAGGTCAAGGCGTTCCAGCATGTGCGGGCGACGGGCGAGGTGACGCCTTCGGGTTGGGAGCCTGGACAGGTAACCCTCAAGCCTGGCCCGGCGCTGGTTGGCCGGGTCTGGGAGGTCTGGAAACCTTAACGGAAACGGACGGCAGCCGGCCGATTCTGTCCATGCATACGGGGCGACGGCTCGATGTTCGCGGGAGGCTTGCCTCCCGAGAGCAGAGAGTCATCGCCCTGGCCCGGTGAAGAAGGCGCCTGAAGATTTTGACTGGTATCGCTGAGGTAGATCCCTCCTCTAAGCTGTTGACTATCATAGGCTAACGCGGCGCCTGGCGTGACTGACCGTCCTCGCGCCGCAGGACCTTATTCAGGCGATCAAAAGTTGCCTCCTGCGCGAGCACGGTCAGACGATCACCAGGCAGCAGTCGGGAGTCTCCGCGCGGCACGACCAGGCGATCGCCTCGGTGGATCGAGACGATCACGCAATCCGTTGGCAGCTCCAGATCTTTGATCCGTTTGCCGACCGCCGGATCGCCGCCGCGTAAATCGATCTGGTGTAGTGTGGCGCCAATCTGAGATTCCAACTGCAGTCGTTCAAGATGGTGCTGGGCTTTGTGCCTGTCCGCCTGCGCGCGCGCATAGGCTTGTACGATATCGCTGCGCCGCAACACGCCCAGCACCTGTCGCGGACGTTGCCGGTCGATTACAGGGATACGCCCCACATCCAGCGCGCCGAAACGCCGCAGCGCGTCATCGAGCGTCTCATCGGGAAACGCGGTCAGGACGTCCGTCGTGCAAATGTCTGCTACGGTCGCTTCTCTTTCCCTCGTGACCGCGCGCTCCAGGTCTGCCAGCGTCACCACACCATATAGCTCGCGATCGCCGTGCAACACCAGCAGGCCGTGGTGCCCCGTCTCACGGAAGAGGCGGGCCAGCTCCGACAACGTCATTGTGGGGGTTGTCGTCGCCACTTTCTCGAGGGGAGTCATCGCGTCCTGGACCAGGATCCCTCGCATCAGGTTCGTATCTTTTCGGGCATGAATGTCGATGCCGCGCCGTTTCAGCTTCAGTGTGTAGATGCTCTCCTGCTCGATCCACTGCGCGAAGAGGGCGCTGACGACGGTCGCGAACATCAAGGGAAGGATGATCCGATAATCGCGCGTCATCTCGAAGAGGATAAGGATGGCGGTGATCGGCGCACGCGCCGCGCCGGCAAATACGGCCGCCATGCCCACCATCGCGTAGGCGCCGCTCGCTGCGACAATCTCAGGAAAGGCCCACTGAGCCAGTTGTCCGTAAGCGCCGCCCAAGACCGCGCCGATGAAGAGCGCGGGCGCGAACACGCCCCCCGACGCTCCCGAGCCTAAAGTGAGCGAGGTCGCCAGGATTTTGGCGCATACCAGCACAAGGAGTACTCCCAGTCCGATCCTTCCATTGAGGGCGTCCTCAATCGTTGCGAAGCCAGTGCCGAACACCGGGGGAAGCGCAAAGCCGAGCAGGCCCAACCCCAATCCACCCAGGGCAGGTTTGAGATAGGGGGGAAACTGCCAGGAATCGAACAGGTCTTCCGATCGATACAAGACCTTCATGAAGGCCAGCGCGCCGAGCGCCGCGATCCCTCCCAGGCCGAGATAGAGCAGAAGCTCCCAGGGACTCTTGAGCGTGTAAGCTGGCACAGCAAAGGCTGGCGCGTCGCCGAGCACGACGCGACTCACAACGCTGGCTGTGACGGCCGAGACCACGATCGTGCTGAACGTCTGGATGCCGAATTCCCCCAGGATCACTTCCTGTGCGAACATGACGCCCGCGATCGGCGCATTGAATGTGGCCGCGATGCCGCCAGCCGCGCCCGAAGCGATCAGGTTGACGATGCGGCGCTCGTTCAGCTTGAGAACCTGGCCAATGGTTGAGCCGAGCGCCGAACCGATCTGCACGATAGGGCCTTCGCGACCGACGGACCCGCCGGAACCGATCGTGATCGCGGAGCCGAGCGCCTTGGCCAGCACGACTACCGGACGAATGCGGCCACCGCGCGTCGCGATGGCGGCCAATACCTCGGGAACGCCGTGGCCTTTGGCTTCGGGCGCGAGGAAGTGAACCAGAGGACCGACCAGCAAGCCGCCCAGGGCGGGGAGTACGATCACGTAAGCTCCTCCTAAGAAACCCAGGGCCTGGGCGCCGCCCACGAAGAACGTCCTTTGAAAGAACCCAATCATCGCGACGAAGACGATCGTCCCCAACGCTGCGCCGATGCCCACGACGATCGCGAGGGCCATCATCACCGCCGACTCCGCCGCGCCGAGCCTTCGCCCTACCAGGGATATAACAGCGATCGCTCGTGAGTGAAAGGCTTGAGTTGTCATGTGGCTTCCGTCCACCAGAGTGGAGTTTTGGACAAACAAATCAGAGGAGGAGATGTCGCTAACTTCGCATTATACTGCATACCAGCAGCGACGAGCTAATCATCTACCCTATTACCCTATTTGCCCGCAGACGTCCTCCTGTGTATACTTACCAAACGTTCAGTGAATGGAGGAAGAATCCTTGTCCCAATCGATCTCGCAGGCAGCGCTGGAGGGAAAAGAGCGGATCTTGCGCGAGGCGGAGCGCCTCTTCAGCCAGCGCGGCTATCAGGCGGTCTCGATCCGCGAGCTGGCGCAGGCTTGCGGTATGACCAACGCCGCACTCTACTACCATTTCCAGGACAAGGAAGACATTTTCTACCAGATGGCCCGCCGCCACTTCGAACGGCTGGCCAGCGCTCTGCAGGCCGCCCTCGATCAGGCGGAGGATGATCCACGCGCGCGTTTCCTGGCGTTGGGCCAGACCTACGCCGCCCATCTGCGTTGTCGCCAGGATTCCGCCCACGTCTTCGCCGAGGCGATGCGCAAGCTCGGCCCGGAGCGCGCCCAGGCGCTGCAAACCCATTTCCGTCGCCACGTGCTGAAGGTGGTGGTGGACGCGTTGCGCGCCGGCCAGGCGGCTGGCCAGATCCGCGCGCTCGATCCGGCGCTGGCCGCCGAAGCGTTCTTGAACCTGCTGGGCGTCTTGCGTTTTCATATGGCCGACGAGCCTTCTCTGCCGGAGATCGTCGCGCAGTTGGTGGACTACTTCCTGCATGGCGTGTTGGACGCGACCGCCATGGAGCGCATGGCGTCAACAGAGGCCGGGGAGGCCGCTGAGGTTCGTTGCGGAGAGGGAGCATGATGATGCGGATGGGCCGCGAGAGAGCTGATGGATTGCCGACGGCAGGCCCCGGCGCTGGCGTCGGGCGCGATCTCGGTCGCGCGCTGGGATATCTGCGCCGCTACTGGCCGACGGCGTTAGGGGCCTGGCTCAGCCTGTTGCTGATGACCGCTGGCAACCTGGCAGCGCCGCGGCTGTTGCAGGTGTTGATCGACCGCGGCATCGCGAACAAGGATTTGCCGCTGATCTACGGCATGGCGGCCGGCCTGGTCGGCCTCGCTCTGGCGCGCGGGCTGTTCACTTTCTTGCAGGGCTATCTGGCCGAGAAGGCCTCGCAGGGGGTGGCGTATGATCTGCGCCAGGAGTTGTATACCAAACTGCAGAGCCTCTCCTTCAGCTATCATGACCAGGCGCAGACCGGCCAGTTGATGACGCGCGCCACCAACGACGTGGAGATCGTGCGCATGTTCGCGGGCATGGGGTTCCTGCAGCTCCTCAACACGATCCTGACGTTCCTGGGCACGGCCGCGTTGCTGCTGACCATGAACTGGCAGCTCGCATTGATGGCCCTCTCCATCGTCCCGGTCGCGCTGGCGATCATTTTTTACCTGGTGCGCAAGAACATGCCGCGCTTCATGATCATCCAGCAGAAGTTGGGGAACCTGAACACGCGGCTGCAGGAGAACCTGGCCGGGGCGCGCGTGGTCAAGGCGTTCGCCCGCGAGCCGTACGAGATCGAGCGCTTCCACGCCGCCAACCTCGAGCTCCTCGAGGAGAACCTGCGCGTCGCGCGCGTCTTCTCGACCAGCATCCCTCTCATCTTCGCCCTGGGCGGCGTTGGCTCGCTGATCGTCATCTGGGCCGGCGGCCTGCGCGTCATCGGCGGCCAGATGACGGTGGGAGAATTGGTCGCCTTCAACACCTACGTCTCAATGCTGACGCTGCCGCTCTTCTTCCTGGGCATGATCATGGGACTGATGACGCAGGCCGGGGCGTCGGCGCGCCGCATCTTCGAGATCCTCGACGCCGCCATCGAGATTCACGAACGTCCAGGGGCGCGCGACCTGCCAACCGTCCAGGGGCGCGTCGAGTTCGACAAGGTCTCGTTTCGCTACATCGGCGCCAGCGAGGACGCCCTCAAAGAGGTGTCGTTCGTGGCCGAACCAGGTGAGGTGGTCGCGCTGCTGGGCGCCACCGGCTCCGGCAAGACGACGATCATCAACCTCATCCCTCGCTTCTACGACGTCAAGGCGGGCGCCGTGCGCATCGATGGAATCGACGTGCGCGACGTGACGCTGCACAGCCTGCGATCGCAGATCGGCATCGTCTTGCAGGAGACCAACCTCTTCACGGGGACGATCCGCGAGAACATCGCGTTCGGCCGGCCGGACGCCACGATGGACGAGATCATCGCCGCCGCTCGAGCGGCTGAGGCCCACGAGTTCATCATGTCCTTCCCCGACGGCTACGAGACGCGCGTGGGGGAACGCGGCGTGGGCCTCTCCGGAGGCCAGAAGCAGCGCGTGGCCATCGCGCGCGCCCTGCTCCTCGATCCGCGCATCCTGATCCTGGACGATTCGACCTCGAGCGTCGATCTGGCGACCGAGGCGCGCATCCAGCGCGCCCTTGAGCGCTTGATGGAAGGGCGCACTTCGTTCGTGATCGCCCAGCGCATCGGCACCGTGCAGCGCGCTGACAAGATCCTTGTGCTCGACCGCGGCCGCATCGTGGCGCAAGGACGCCACGCCGAGCTGCTGGAGACCAGCCCGCTCTACGCCGAGATCTACTACCTGCAGTTGGGCGGTAGCCGTCCCGCCTGGATCGATGTCGAAGAGGCCGCGTCGGCCTTCTCAGGCAATGGCGCCGAGCGCGCCGCAGCGTCAGCCTGGGGTTCGCCGGCGGCCTCCTGACCGACGGCGGCGCGGGCAGTGGGGGGCAGCGGATCGGGAGGCCCGCTGCGAACGTGACGTTGGAAGACCCGCTGCGAACGGCTTTTGGACTTTCAGGTTGCAGGTCGCGAGTTCGGGGTTCATCGTCGATCTCCCGACCGACGAAGGCGATGTAGCGCAGGATGGCATCTTGGGCAACGCGGCCGGCGGAGAGCGCGTATGCAGTAGCCGACGCGGCCGTGAAGGAAAGAGGGAGAACGCCCATCCCCCTGCACGCGCGAGGATCATAGGAAGGCAAGGCGACTGGAGGAAAGCGGATGTTCGGTGGACGTGGCTTGCACATGATTGCTGGCCGCGAGAGTGAGCGGGCGCGCGATCGTCGACGCGCCGCGCGCCGTCTGTTGGCGTATTTGTGGCCGCATCGCCTGTTGTGGCTGGTGGTCCTGATCGCCACCGGCGGCGCGGCCCTTCTCTCGCTGGTCAACCCCTACCTGATCGGCGTCGCCATCGACCAGGCGATCGCCCATGGCGATCGCGCGCGGCTGACGACCACGATGCTCCTGCTGGCCGCCGCCACGCTCTTCGGCTTCGTCTCCAACGCCCTCAGCAACTATGGGATGGCGGTCATCTCGCAGCGCACGCTGAAGGACCTGCGCGAGGACATTTTCAGCCAGGTGCAACGCCTTTCCTTGCGTTATTTCGACACCCACGACGCTGGCGATTTGATGAGCCGCCTCATCAACGATACTGATACGATCAACCAGTTCCTGAGCAACGGCCTCAACCGCATCTTCATCGATGTGGTCTCCTTGCTCGGCATCGTCGTGGTCATGCTGCGCCTGCAAGTGAGCCTGGCGCTGGCGTCGTTCACGGTCATCCCCTTTATGGCGATCATGACCGTCATCTTCTCGCGACGCGCGCGCGTCGCGTACCGCCGGACGCGCGAGAAGATCGGCGCCGTGTCGGCGGAGCTGGAGGAGAACATCGCAGGCGTGCGCGAGGTGCAGGCGTTCGCGCGCGAGCGTGAGAATCGCCAGCGCTTCGCGGAGCTGAACGCCGCCAACCGCGACGCCAACATCGGCGCCCAGGCGATCACGGCGGCCTTCATGCCCGCCGTCGATATCTTGAGCGCCGTCGCCATGGGCCTCGTGGCCGGCTACGGGGGCTACCTGGCCGTCCAGGGACATGCTTCCGTGGGGTTGATCGCCGCCTTCCTGGCCTATGTGCAGCGCTTTTTCATGCCCATCCGCGCCATCTCGCAGCTATACACCAGCGCGCAATCGGCTCTGGCTGGCGCCGAGCGCATCTTCGACCTGCTGGACGAGCGTCTGGAGATCGTAGACGCCCCCGACGCCATCGAGATGCCGCCGATCGCTGGCCACGTCGTCTTCGACCACGTGCGCTTCGGCTATAAGCCGGACGAAGAGGTGCTGCACGACGTCTGCCTGGAAGCGCTTCCGGGGCAGACGGTCGCCCTTGTGGGGCCGACGGGCGCCGGCAAGACGAGCATCGCCAACCTGCTGATGCGCTTCTACGATGTGTGGGACGGCGCCGTGCGCATCGATGGCATCGACGTGCGCCAGGCGCGGCAGGCGTCGCTGCGCCGACAGATGGCGATCGTCCTGCAGGATACCTTCCTCTTCTCGGGGACCGTGGCCGACAACATCCGCTACGGGCGGCTGGAGGCAACCGACGCTGAAGTGGAGGCGGCGGCGCGCCTCGTCAACGCCCATGATTTCATCGCGCGCCTGCCTGATGGCTACCAGACGCAGGTGCAGGAACGAGGCGCCAACTTCTCGCAGGGGCAGCGCCAACTGATCGCCTTCGCGCGCGCCGTCCTCGCCGATCCACGCATCCTGATCCTGGACGAGGCGACCGCGAGCGTCGATACACGCACGGAGGTGCTGATCCAGCAGGCGCTGAGTCGTCTGCTGCGCGGGCGCACCAGCTTCGTGATCGCCCATCGCCTGAGCACGATCCGCAACGCCGATCAGGTGCTGATGATCCAGGACGGCCGCATCGTCGAACGCGGGACGCACGACGAGCTGCTGGCGAAGCGCGGGGCCTACTTTGCTCTTTACAGCAAACAATTCGCGGAGGAAGCGGGGGCCGCAGAGCAAGTGAGGGTTTGAATGGAGCAGGCGAAAACGTACGATCATCCGGCGCAACTCACTCCACGCATTGCCACGTCCAGTCGGTGTACAACCAGCAGCGCGGCCCGATCTGGCGCTCCGGCGCGCTGTAGGAGATGCGTCGCACGCTCCCCGGCGTCCCGCCGCCGATACGGATCCAGCCCAGCCGGCTGTTGGTGCGGCTACGGATGACCAGCCCCTGATTGGCCTTCCCGCCGAGGGGGACGGCCACCAGCCATTCGTTGGCGCCGAGCAGCCCCAGGGCGCGCAGTTCATCGGCCAGCCAGTCGATGCCGCGCGTCTCCACGCCGGCGTCGCAGGCGGACTGGCCGGGCAAGAGCATCGCCACCACCGGCCGCGTCGGGTCGCAGCCGGGCACCCACCACAGGTCGAATGGCTCGGCGGCGAACGGGGCCTCCTTCAGGCGGAAGCTGCGCAGGATGGCGCCGAGATATTCAAAGTGCCCGAGTATGTAGGCTGGCCCGCATGCGCCCAACGCGCAGGCGTGTAGAAAGTACTGATCCGGCGGCGCGCTCGCAGGGACGTTGAGGATCTCGTTGTAGTTGCCGTTGGCGTCGGCGGTGAATTGCCAGGTATCGATCAGGGTCACCTCCTCGTTCCCGCCCGACCGCCGATACAGCCCAACCTCCACGCGCTCGCGTGGCGCGAAGCCGAGGTAAGTCACCTCGATGGCGGCGCCAGCGCTCAAATCCAGCGTCTCGCCCTGGCGGTTGTTGCCGTTGAGGATGATGCGCGGCCCATCGTAGTGACGCACGAGCGTCTCAGCCGTGAACGTCCGTGCGCGGGTGCGGATGGTCAACGTGTAGGTCCCCTCAGGGTCGGCGGGATTGATGAAATACGCCCAAACGCCGAAATCCTCTGTCAGGTCGCGCGCATGACCGTCCGGCCCGATCAGGGTGTACCGCGCTGCAGGCGGGTTCTCATCTGGGTAGGCGCGCGCCCAGATGGTGTCATCCCACAACTTGGGGTTGGGCCGTCCTGCCTGGATGTACGCCGAGTTTGTCGTCCAGGCGGCGCCGTCGGGCGCTACGATCACGCGGATGTCGACGTCGGGAGGAGGCGGGGCGCCGCCGCCGATGCCAGGGAAGGCGGCGGTGGTATGCAGGCCTTGGGGAGCGGTCGGCGAGGCCGAGTTGAACCAGCCAGCCTGGCGCGGAGGGCCGGCCGTGGGGGTGGGAGGC
>FWPV01014695.1_pt1 | contig 11421 bp, 7 predicted proteins | sample 2228371 | NCBI WGS metagenome assembly FWPV01 (sample SAMEA103939776, study PRJEB20133) | metagenome | reverse complement strand
CCGAGATCTCTGCAAACCGAAAACCCGCGTAGATTGCCTGGACGATAATCTCTGTGTCAAAAAGAAAGCCGTTACTGTTTCTCTTGAAGGGGATTGCCTCGAGCAGCTCCCTGCAATAGGCACGAAAACCTGTATGGTATTCAGAGAGGGCCAATCCAAAGACATAATTCTCTATGCTGGTCAAAAAGCGGTTGCTGATGTACTTGTAGAATGGCATGCCCCCTTTGAGGGCGGCTCTTCCTCTCATTCGAGAACCTAGGACTGCGTCTGCTTCCTTGTTGCAGATGGGGGCCACAAGGTCTGGTATGAGGGTGGGATCGTACTGATAGTCAGGGTGAAGCATGACGACAATATCGGCATTGTTCCGTAACGCATACTCATAGCAGGTCTTCTGGTTGCCACCATATCCCCTGTTTTCAGGATGAACAATGATCCTGATGCCAAGTCTTCTTGCTACAGCAACGGTATCATCGTGACTGGCATCGTCAACGAGTAAAACATCGTGGACAAACGAGTGAGGGATGTCGCGGTAGGTCTTCTCGAGTGTTTTTGCTGCATTGTAGGCAGGAAGTACCACAAGGATCTTTTTCATGCGTCGGTGTTCCCAGGAAGAAAATTTTTCCCAAATGCCCTCCAGGCAAGCTTCAAGTATCTGAGTGCTTGTGTTCCAGATCGGATACGGCTTGCAGTCCGAAGAAGATAGCGAGGCCTCAAATAGAACTGAAGTAGGGCCTGCCTTCTCATCTTCTCCATTTCGTGTTTCTTGAGATGAAATGTATCAAAAGCCGGTGCAGCTTGGCTTTGTGCTGGGAGTCCATCAAGGAGGCCATGGGTAGCAACAAAATCATAGAGTTCTGTGCCTGGATAGGGATACGCAAAATAGTATTCCACCAGGTCACTGTCGAGCTGACGGGAAAAGTAGAATGTTTGCCGGAGGGTTTCACGCGTTTCCCAAGGGAGACCGAGTACAAAGTAAGCATAGGAGAGAATACCGTAAGTTCTGCAGAGACGGACGGCCTCTTTGGCTTGTTCGAGGGTGATCTCCTTGTGTAGCTTGGAGAGGATTTCCGGCGATCCGCTTTCCACGCCGAGACTTATTCCCCAGCATCCTGCTTTTTTCATCCATGTGAGCACAGGTGCAGTTAGTGTATCTACACGGCTGGCGCACACCCACTGAATGTTCAGTTGCCGTTCGATGATGGCACGACACACGGCTGTGGTCCATGCTGCATCCAGTGTAAAGGTATCCGAGCGAAAGAAAAAGTTCCTTATGTCAAAGGTACTGATGCACTCCCTTATTTCTTCTACGATGTTTTCTGGAGATCGCACCCGATGACGCGAGCCAGAGACGGTCCTTGTCAGACAGAACATACATCGGTAGGGACAGCCCCTGCTGGTTTGTATGGTAGCTTGAGGCTCTGCAGTATCAGCCCTCACGTAGAGCTCGTTGCACAACAAATGCCTTGCTGGAAACGGAAGGTCATCGAGATGTTGGATAAAAGGGCGATCAGGAGTGCGCTTGATGGCCCCATGTGCACGATAGGAGAGTCCTTTGATGGATGAGTATGGTCTGCCCAAGGCGACTTCGAGTACCGTGTATTCCGGTTCTCCCCGCACTGCAAGGTCGAGATCAGGAAAACGAGTGAGCGTCTCCTCATCGTAGAAAAGAAAATGAGTACCCCGGGCCACAGTCACGACGTCAGGAAGCACTGTTTTTGCCATATGGCAGGTGCCGAGATCCCTGTCGATCGATGGGGAAACGCAGCTTATCACGAGCAGTTGGGGCTGAAACAGACGAAGATCCCTCTGAAGGGTCTCCATTGTGCCACCCTCGACAGGATAGTCCCTGATAAGGCATTGTATACCCCGTTGCTCAAGAAGGGCAGCGACATAGGCGATCTCCATCGGAGGCCGAATGTCATCAGCCACCTTTCCTCGATGGATGTACGATTGGCACCGATCTTCCCTGACATAGAGCCCGGTGGGCGGGTGTATGAGAAGAACCCGTTCGACAGGACGAGCTGCGTGTTGTGGCATGGAGTATTCAGAACGTGAAGAAAGTGTCGTATCGTTATAATTAAAATTATCAGATAATTGAGTACAGTGCAAATTGCTTCATGTACTGTCATGTAGATGGGGTTGTGGATGTCGAGCATCGACGAACGAGGTGTCATACTGTTTAACCCGAGAAGTACACAGGCAATAGGGGATTCGACACTTCCCATGGGCCTGATAATGGCAGCGAGCCACATAGCCCAACGCTTCCGGGTGAAGATCATTGACCAGAGGCTCGAGGCATCCTGGCCTCGTCTGCTTAGAGACCTTCTTAAGCAGCAACCCGTGTGTATGGGCGTTACCGCAATGACGGGCAGGCAGATTATCGAAGGGCTCAAGGCGAGCCGTATAGCAGCTCGTGCCGGGTGCTCTGTCGTCTGGGGTGGAGTACATGCAAGTCTTCTGCCAGCACAGACCGTCCTTCATCCACTCATCGACTATGTCGTAGAAGGGGAAGGTGAAGAGACACTGGATGAACTAGTACAGTATCTTGCGGAGGGTCGGGATCCAGGGTGCCTCAGCGGTGTGTGGACAGTAGAGAACGGAGTGCCTCGATCGGCTGGGCCAAGAGCGCTCCTCGACCTCAATTTGCTTCCTGAAACGCCCTATGACCTCGTTGATCTCAAGCGCTATATTGCCGCGGGTTCCTACGGGCCCTTTCTCACCCTTTACACATCTCGAGGTTGTCCCCAACGTTGTACCTTTTGCTACAACTACTCCTTCAACAAGGGCAGATGGAGGGCCTTTTCACCAGAGAGAGTTCTCGAGGATATAGAAAGATTGACCACACATCATCCGATCATCGAGCATGTGCAATTCTGGGATGATAATTTCTTTGCACACCTGGGCAGGGCTCGTCAGATAGCCCAAGGTATTGCTCGCCGGTATGCCGGTCGCCTGACGTGGTCTGTCCTTGGTGCTCATGTGCGAGAGCTGACAAGGATGGATGATGCATACTTAGGGGACCTTAGAGCGAGTGGATTAAAGGAGGTCGTTATCGGCGTTGAGTCTGGCTCGCAAAAGGTGCTGGAGCGCATAAGGAAAAATTTTCTCATTGAGGAGCTTCTTATGGTAAACAGGCGTCTTGCGCGCTTTGCCATACGACCCACGTACAGTTTCCTGAGCGGGGTCCCCGGTGAGACACACGAAGACGTTGAGAAGACCGTCGAGGTGATGTTCAAGCTGAAAAGCGAAAACGATAGTATACATGTTGGTACGGTAAAACCCTTTATCCCCTATCCTGGTACAGAACTGTACCAACGGGCACTTGAGCTTGGATTTAGACCACCTGAGACGCTTGAGGAATGGGGTGGATTTGTCTGGTCGAACTACCTCAAACTAAAGATACCGTGGGTATCCAAACGCCAACGCAGGTTCCTTGCGTGCCTTTACTACTATTCGGTTCTCATCAATCCTGAATATCTTTTTATCCGCTCGTCGCTCTTCTCTTTTGGGGCACGTCTGTTGAGGCCCATTGCCCTGTGGAGGCTCAAGCGCCTGGAGTTTCGGTTACCTTTGCTCGCATGGATCATGCATTGGGTGAGAAGGGCGATCCTATGATATGGTCCGGATCTTTGGTGCCTGAAGAAACGAGCGAAATGCGCTCGTTACGGAAAAGGCATACAGCTGTTGATGCTAACCCTTACGGGCCCCCCTGGTGGCAAGGACAGCAAGCAATCGTACTATTTCGGGCGAATAGTAGAGGCTGGGAAGAATATCGCACTCAACCCAGCATCCCGGGCATGCCAGTACGCGTTGCCGAACGTGTCGAGCTTTGGACGAATGCCAGACCGATGAGAACGAGTGCTGCCGTACATTGCCGACAGGTTCTGCCAAAAGGGTGCAGGGTACGAGATCGCCATAGGGAAGGATCCGGCAATACGCGAAAAGGGCGACACACGCGGGCGATGGCCGTGCAAGATTCTTTAGCAGCCTGTTCTTGCCTCCTTGGTGCAACCAGAGTTCGCCCAGTTTCCAAAGATCAACGCTTCTCAGTGCAGTTCGGCGTTCCAGTAAGTCACGGCGCAGACGGACAGAGGGCATAATCTCACGGTAGATGGTCTCCAATTCGTGGGAACTAAAAAAGGAACGCAGGGTGAGAGGCGATGGTGTCTTTGAAGTGGTACCAGGCACGAGGTTGTTTTCATGAACACGGTAGGCAATCACAGCCTTATAGCCGAAGCCCATACTGTGGGCAAGATTTCTGACTGCTTCGATGGTGGCTACATTCTCTTTGAGGATAGTTTGTGTAATACCTACATAGAAAGCATTGTCCTTTTGAAGATGCCAGAGTTGCTCCATGGTTTCTTTGAGGCGATCAAAGAGTCCTGGATAGGAGCGGATTCTGTCGTGAAGGGTACCGATTGCGTCGACACTGAGCTGGATGTGAAGCCTTGTGCGCTGACCGAGGCTGATGACCGATTTCACCAGGGAGGCGATCTTCACAGGTTCAGAGCCATTGGTAGTGATGTAGAGGATCCGCGGTGCCGATGCCGTTACGAGTGAGCAAACAAGCTCTATGAGGTCCTTTCTGCAAAAAGGCTCGCCACCAGTGATACGGACCACATCGAGTCCCTTAAGAAGCGGATCTGAAAACAGGGACGCAACGTGGTCAGGAGGCAGCTCTTTAGACGCCTGTTTTGCGTGCTTCGGAAGAGCGGCATTATCGCACATACGACAGGTACAGTTACACCGCCACGTTACCGCATACGAAATGATGCGGGGCGGGACAGGTAGGCACCGCCTCCGGTTAATGCTCAATCGTCCCAGATACGAGAGGAACGAGACAAGATCGCGGGGGTGGAAGAGGGATGTCTCGAGAGGTGTCATACCTATACTGCACTGCTGGGAGGCGTCTGAGAGCCTTTGTGTCCAATACCAGATCCTGTCTTGAGCCTCCACCAGAGCCGAAACATGTCGCGTATCGTGGCTACTATGTTTTTTGGCTTTACCGATGAGGCCCTTCCGTATAGGCGGGGATAACTCAAGATGCCGACCTCGTTAATACGGTAACCGAGTCTTTGCGCCTTTACCAGGATTTCAGGGTCGACAAATGGACTTGTCGATTCAATCTCTATCGCATCGATGACCTCGCGTTTAAAGATCTTCAACGAGGAGTTTACATCCCTAAACGGCATATTGAACAAAAACCGTACCATGAGGTTGTAGACCTTCGAGATGAACTTCCTTATGATCCCATAGGGCTTTGTCAGGCGATAGCTGATCACCACATCGTAGTGCTGCATGAGCGGGATCATTTTGACGATCTCGTTAAAGTCGAACTGGTTGTCTCCATCGGTAAAGCATACGTACTCATACATGTTCGCATTCTGGAACCCCGTCTGGAGCGCTGCTCCGTAACCCTTGTTCTTCGGGTGATGAATCACCCGGACCTTTTCATGGCGCGCAGCAAGGTCGTCCGCAACCTGGGCAGTATTGTCTGGACTTCCGTCTTCCACGATGAGAATTTCGTAGTCATTGGCATGTTCGGACAGAACGCGGAGCGCTTTGTTGATGACTGTTTCTATGTTCTTCTCGTCGTAGTAAGCCGGGCAAAAGAACGAGATGTTAGGTTTCCTCGGTACTTCGGTCGTCATGGGAAAGATTGTGTAGTTATCGCCATATGCATTGAAAAGGTACAAGGGCTTTTACCCATTTACACGTACCAATTATATGTCAAGGCGTGTGCAGGTACAATCGAATCGACCGCTGCAATCAAAGAACGATGTTCGTCAGTACGTTGCCTCTGCATACCCTCTTTTCGACTCTGTTAAGGGTAATACAGGCGGACAGTAGAAGGAGGGTTGTAGATCTTTATGAACCCATGAGGATCGTCGCTCAAGGATGTCTCCTCGATCTCAACGGGTGGGTCTGATCGAAGGCCGGCCACGTGATGATACTTGATAATGATTTCCCCATCTTCAGGCATGAGCTCATCGAGAAAGATGCCTTCGTACGTGGCCTTGATGCTGCCCTTGCCTTTAACAAAGTACGTACCAGAAGGGTCAATGACCCGAAAGATAGCAAAAGGTCCTTTTTCGGCTTCGAGCTTGAGGAAAGGAAAACGCGTGGCCAGCGAGGCAATCGAGCCTTTGGTGCATGCAATCACCCAGCCGCAATTGTAGAGATCCAGATATCGCTTGAAGACGTCAGGATCCACGGTGCTGATGGATGTTCCGAAGGCAATCCCGTTGGAAAAAGAGGCGAAGCGGTAGGATATTCTGTAGAAAGGATACCTGCCGCTGACAAATTCCCTTTTAGTAGAAAGGGCGAGTATTCCCAGAGGGTAGCTGTCCATGTACGGTCCCTGACGGGTTTCGAGGAATGGCGCATACGTGTCTTCGATGAGGATCCGGCACGAAGTAGTGGTGTGAGCGGAGATCCATTGCTCGAGTTCTAGAAAGCGATCGAGATACCCAGCTGCGACAGTCCTCCGTGGGTGGAGATGAATGAGCCTGTGGCATGAAGGGGACAGATTAAAGGCAAGGGTCACCACTGCCACGAGTCCTATGTTCCCAAGGAGCCTGCGCCTGTGGGCAACTCGATTCTCTGGCAGCGAAGAAAAAAACCGATCCAAGTAGTAAGAGGCAGGAACGAGCATCAGAAAGTTCATCCATATAGAGTAGCGGTATGGTTCGAGTTGGCGCAATGGCTTCAGGAACGATCCATAATATGAAAAGATGAGAAACCAACAGATCGATACAGTAAAGAAGAGGAAAAGACGACGCTCGCCGCGCCTGAAAACGAGCCTCAGCCCGAGCACTGTGAGCAAAAGAAGTAGGTCGCGTGTGAGCGTGGTTCCATAGGCACCCCGTAGCATCACAGGGAAAAATCCAGCCCGGTCGGTGAAGTAATCCATGAAGATCTTCAGTGGATTGGTCGTCAGCCAAAAGGGAGCAGGATCTTGGGTCATAAGGACGAGTCCCTTGATGCAGGGCACAATCCAGAAGGCATTTGCCGCACAGGTCACTACTGCCAAGGCACCATAGAAAACAAGCTGGACTGGTGTGAAGCGATCTCTCCATAACCAGAAGAGCACAAGCAAGGGTATGGGCATGATCACAGCGAAGCTTTTATGAAGCATCGCAAGCAGCGGGGTACATACGAAGAACAAGAACGCAGAAGACCTTTGACCGTAGCTCAGGAATCTATAGTAGAATGATAGGTAAGGAAGACCGAAGAGAAAGATGAGCATGCCGCAAAGCGATCCGCCTGTTTCTGTGTAAACGAACTCACTGACTCTGATGTAGGTCAAGGCAAGTACCGTTCCGGCAAGTGCCCCTCTTTTGCCAACACCGAAATTCCTGTAGGTAAGGAAAAAGGCGAGTGGTGCGCAGGCAAGACAAATTATGTAGAAGTATTTTATGAATCGGGCAGTGGACAGAAAGGATGAGAGTGCTGATGCGAGCACTGTGACAAGGATATGGTTGTTCTCCAAATAGATTTCAGGATAACCCGCCATAAAATAGGGATCGTACCCGTGAAAGTTTCCTGTGGCGTTGAAACGCACCTTGGCACTTTCCACAAGGTAGTACCCAATAGAATAATCAAAAGGGTATATGGGTTCATCGTTCACAATGCCTGAGATAGGTTCGAAATGGACAATGGTTTGGACAAGCTGTACGCACGTGAGCATGATGAGTAGAAATGCCGTGATGCCTCTAGGACAAGTGGCGTTACCATACGACCTTTGAGGTTGTGCAGGTATGCCGCAACAGGGGGCATGTGAATCGGGCCGTTGATGACCAAGAACACCTGGAGGATGGGATAGCTGCATGTGGATAACAGAGGGTCTGCCGCATGTTTCAGATGGAGCTTATCATATTCTATTGTAGGAACAATAAAAAGCACAAGGATGAGATCATCACGGTTCATTTTCAAAGTTGAAGAGGCACTCGATGGGTGTAGACTGACCAGGGCCATCGCCTTGGAACTCGAGGGTGTTTCTGGCAGAAAGGCCAAGGACCTGGTAGATCGTGGCCGTGTCTTTATTGACGAACATCGCATCCTGAACGGATCTACACGGGTCAGATGCGGTTCCACGATAGAAGTGCATCTTGACCAGGACAGCAGCAGCCCATTGCTGGGCACTTCGTCACTTTTGTGGGAGTCTTCCGACGTGATAGTGGTCAATAAACCTCCAGGCATCCCGGTATATGGTTCTCACGGTGTAACTGCCCACACGTTACTGCCTCTGGTCAAAGCAATGCTGGTCAAGGCTGGAAAGTGGCGTGCAACGGACGAGCTGGTGCTGGTCCATCGACTGGACAAAGATACAACGGGTGCACTCATCCTGGCCAGAAACCAGCACGCTGCATGCCTATTAGAGCAAGAATTCAGAAACAGGACGGTAAAGAAGTGCTATCTTGTCCTTGCTCAAGGGACCTTTTCAGCCGCCCATTTTGAACGGCGAGAACCAATCCAGAAGTCCATGGGTGTACACGGCACCCAAGTGGTTCATAAGAGTGCGCTTACTATGTTCCGTGTGCTAGAGAGATTCAAGGGGTGTGCATTGCTCGAGGCGATTCCTGAGACCGGCCGAACCCATCAGATCCGACGTCATTTGGCGTCAATGGGCACACCGGTCTTAGGTGATATCAGCTACGGACCTCGGAGAATCAGGTGCCCGCTCTTTAGGGCTATCCCCCGTCATATGCTTCATGCGTGGCGAATCGGATTCAAAGATCCTGCATCTGGCTCCAAGGTAGAGGTTGAGGCCCCGCTCCCTGACGATATGAGAGAGGTGCTGGGCATGCTCAGAGCCCGGAAATGAAGCGGGTCTTTGAAACAGCTCTTTCTTCTTTTTGTGCAAACACCCTATAATTGAAATAAAGAAGAAAGAAGCGTGGAGTGCGAAATGTCCAACTTACTGAACATCAAGTGGGGTCATTATGATCGATAAACTTACGCGGCGTGAATTCCTTCGGCTCAACCTTGGTGCCGGGCTCTACACGGCCATGGGTGGGCTAGGTGCACTTGCTTGTACACGTACCCACGGGATTGATACCGCCACCCGTGTAATCGTACTTGGTATGGATGGCATGGATCCCCATCTTGTCTATCGGATGATGCAGAGCGGAAAACTGCCTCACTTTGTCAAATTGGCACGTCTAGGTTCTTTCTCCACTCTCTGTACGAGCACCCCACCACAGAGTCCTGTTGCCTGGTCCAATTTCATTACTGGGACCGATCCAGGTGGACATGGGATCTTTGATTTTATCCACCGTGATCCGGTTACCTATTTCCCATATCTTTCTACTTCCAGGGCAGAGCCATCTAAACGGAATATCTCTCTTGGAGGATATGTGATACCGCTTTCCAAAGGAAAGGTGTTCGACCTTAGAAAGGGGAGACCCTTTTGGGAAATCATGGAAGAACACGAGATTCCTTCAACGGTAATCAAGATTCCTTCGAATTTTCCACCCACGCCAACCAGACAGCGTGTACTTGCGGGCATGGGAACACCTGATATCCTTGGGACCTATGGGATCTTTTCCTACTATACTGACGAACCAATAACAATCGATGAAGACATTGGAGGGGGTCGAATTGTTCCTGTTGTTCCTCGCGATAACTGCGTGAGGTCTCAGCTTATAGGTCCCAAAAACACTTACAAAGCAGACAACCCTGATGCAACAGTTGACTTCACTGTGTGGATAGATGCGGTCAGTCCAGTGGCAAAGATTGTCGTGCAGGACCAGGAATTCATTGTGGCTCAGGGTGAATGGAGTCCATGGATCAAGGTGCGCTTCAAGATGATCCCTGGTGTGCACGTAAGTGGAATATGTCGATGTTATTTGAAAGAGGTACGGCCACACTTCAAACTGTATGTCACTCCCCTTAATATCGATCCCTCGGACCCTGCGTTGCCATTGAGCACGCCGGAGAGTTATGCAAGAGAGCTTGCTGCTCATCATGGGCCGTTTTTTACAAAGGGACTGCCGGCCGATACCAAGGCAATGGATCATGGTGTGCTCGATGAGGCAGCTTTCTTGGCCCAGGATGACATTGTATTGCAGGAGGACCTGGCACTTTTCGAATACGAACTCGACCGCTTCGAGAGTGGGCTGCTCTATCATTATGTGTCGAGCACTGACCAGCGATCCCATATGTTCTGGAGATTCATGGATCAGCAGCATCCTGCCTATGATAGACGGCTCGCTGCTGAGTTTGGAATGACGATAGAGAACATATACATCGAGATGGACAGGCTCATTGAGAAGACGATGCAGAAGATGGACCAACGCACGATCCTTGTCGTTCTCTCTGATCACGGGTTTACCTCGTACTGCCGTTCCTTCCACCTCAATACCTGGCTCAGGGACAATGGCTATCTGGTGCTTACCGATCCCACGGCAAGTGAAGAGGCAGAGTTTTTCGAACATGTCGATTGGTCCAGAACCAAAGCATATGCGCTTGGATTCAATGGCTTGTATATCAATCAGCGAGGGAGGGAAGGAAAGGGAATTGTATCGCCTTTTGAAAAGGAAGCGCTCATGAATGAGCTTGCTCAGAAGCTCACCCAGGTCACCGATCATGCTGCCGGTGGCGCTCGTCCGGTTTTAAAGGTATACAAAGCCACAGAATGTTATTCAGGTCCTTACGTGCACGAGGGTCCTGATCTCATTGTGGGCTATCGGCAAGGATATCGAGCTTCGTGGCAGACTGCCCTGGGCAAGGTACCCAAGGAGATGATAGATACGAACACAAAGAAGTGGAGTGGCGACCACTGTATGGCACCCGACGTCCTGCCTGGTATTCTCCTGATGAATAGGCCTGTGCAGAGACCCAACCCCTGTCTGTACGACGTGACTGCCACACTTTTGGCTTGCTTTGGGATCCCGATTCCAAAAGAAATGAAAGGGCAATCTCTGATCTAAGACGCGTAGTTGCACTGTAACTCGGAACGTATACACTACTGTCCGACGTGCTGCGTAGTCTGAACCTTTTTCACTCTGCCGAGCTTGAGTCCACGGCTGTGGTGGTGAAGTGAGAGGAACAGGAGAGATGATCCGAGCAAGGATTCGGCCTCGCAAAGAGACGCTCATGGCTGTAGAAAAGGCACTGAAAACGGTACTGGCTGAAGACGATGTGTCCCGCAAGCCATCTGATCTCTATAGTTATACAGGCACGACCCTCAGCCCTAAGGCGTTACCCCACTTTGTGGTACGGCCAAAGACCGCTGAGCAGGTCAAGGCAATTGTGAAGATTGCATCTCAATTTAGATTTCCGTTGACGCCAATAGCCAGCGGCTCGCAAGAATCGTCCACCCATCCGTTTTTCGGCGGTATCGTGGTGGATGTCTCTGGGATGAATCGAATCCTGGAGATAAATCTTGACGCTGCGTACGCCCTTATCGAACCTGGC